>Ga0187874_10003709_pt1 | contig 10547 bp, 6 predicted proteins | sample June2016WEW_16_1_3_FD_132993 | JGI IMG/M metagenome (GOLD analysis project Ga0187874, IMG submission 132993) | Peatland microbial communities from SPRUCE experiment site at the Marcell Experimental Forest, Minnesota, USA - June2016WEW_16_150 | ecosystem: Environmental > Terrestrial > Soil >... | reverse complement strand
CTGCGGAAAAGTGTGTCGGGCTTAGTCGGCGCTGTCTTCGTTTACTTTAGTTCCTTCAACGCACTCTGCGCGTCTTTATACATCTGCGCCAGATCGGCACGCGAGAGAAATGCGGGATTACCGGCTTCCTTCTGTTCCTCATCCCACTTGCTGATGGCTGCGCGATAGTAGTCGGCAGCTTGTTTGGAGTCACCGCTCTGCCGCAGCACCATGCCCAGCAGATAGTTGCTTCGCGCCTCAAGCCACTGCAATCCCAGCTTCTGGCTGTTGGTTAACGCGCGCTCCAGTTCCTGCCTCGCTCGGGGATACGCCTTGTTACGGGCGAGCGCTTCGCCCAGGTCCACAGAAGCCTGCACCGCTTCGTATTTCAAGCCCAGCCGGTCCGCCTGCTCGGCGAGGGTCTTAAGCGACGATGCCGCCGCAGCCGATCGTCCCTGCGAAATGTCATCCTGGGCCAGCGCGATCTTGGCACGCAATGCTTTCTCCGGATCCTTGGCCTTGTTGGCGGTCTGCAAGGCCTGCTCGTAAAGAGCGCGCCCAGCCTTCGCGTCTGCGCGATACTTAGCCACGTCCCCGTAAAACAGCTGGATCTGTGCGATGGAACTGCCATTATTGATTTCATGCGCCAGAGTTGCCGCTTCATCCAGAGCGCGCTTGGCATCGTCTTCGCGTCCCACTTGTGCCAGCGAGTGGCCGTAGCCGCTCAGGCTCTCCACCATCCAGAAGCCGCGGTCCTTCAAGTTGCGGAACGATTTCAGCGCGTCCTCCCGCGCCTTCAACGCTGCGCCGTAGCGGCCCTGATACTGGAACACCGTCCCCATATCGTAGGAATCCATCGCAGTGCCGCGAGTGTCATCGATACTGCGATGCAGGTCGAGCGCCTTCAGATACTGGGCGAGCGCCTCACTGTACTGGCCCAGCTTGGTGTTGACGACGGCAACGTTGCGCACCGACTCCGCGATCGAGTCCGGCGTCTTCAGCTTCTCGCGCAACTGCAGCGCCTGCTGAAAGTAGGTCAGCGCATCGTCGTATTGTCCCTCGCCAAAGTACGCGTCGCCGATGTTGTTCAGGCAGGTTGCCTGGCCCAACTCATCGCCCCGTTCGCGCTCGATCTGCAGCGCCTCTTTGTAGAGTGCCAGCGCCTGGTCCTGTTTCCCCCGGCTGCCGTAAAGAGCCCCGAGATCCATCAGGGTGTCACCTACGCCGCGCTTGTCGCCAATGTCGCGCCGGATCTGCAACGCCTCTTTGTAACTCGCTTCCGCAGTTGCGAACTGCCCCATCGTCGCCTGCACCTGAGCGCTCTCATTCAGGCTGACGGCAATACCGCGCTTATCACCAATCTCCCGCTTGATGGCAATCGAGTCCTGGTAGTTCTTCAGCGCATCCTGCGGCTTGTCCATCAAGCGGTAGGCCACCCCGATCGCCTGCAGGATGGCCGCCTTCTGTTCCTGATTGTCCAGGCGCACGGCCAGGCTGTACGCCTGGTTCAGCGAGTCGAGGCTGTCCTGCGGTTTGCCGCTCTTGATCAGCACGCGGCCAGTGGCCAGCAGGGCCGCAACCGACTTCGGGTCCTGCTCCAGCACCTTCGCATAATGCTGCGAAGCCTGATCGAAATCGTTATTCGATTCGTACAGACTGGCGAGCGTGAACTGCAGATCGGCGTCACCCGGCGCAGCCTTCACCAGATTGCCGTACAGCTCGATCGCCTTGTCGGTGTGTCCGCTGAGGCGGGCATCGTTGGCTTCGATAAGGTAGCGTTCGGCGGACGGCAGTTGCTGGCTCAGTTCGACGGCGCGCTGCGAGTAACGCTCCGCCTCATTATCGTAGCCAAGATTGGAATAGGTCTGCCCCAGCCGCGAGAACGCCAGCGCAAAATCAGGGTCGGCCTGCGTCGCCGCTTCAAATTTCTTCTGCGCATCCAGGTTGTTCCCCTGACGCATTAAACCCATGCCCTCGTTGTAGGCGCGCAGGGCCTCAACCGACTTCGACGTCGGCCGGAAGGCATTCTGCTTCAGCTCTTTCACGATCTCCGGCGACAGCGCGAGCTGATCGCGGATCTTTTGCGCCAACTGGTCGGTTTGCGCCAGCAAATCCTTCTCCGACGCCGCTTCAATCGTGATCGTCACCGGCGAAGTTCCCTGCTTCAGGTTCTGCACCGTGGCTTCGACGCGGATCTGGCCGCCAGTGCGGACATACTGCCCCCATACGATGGTCTGCGCGTTACTGAACTCCGCCAGTTGCTTGATGTTTTGTGCGTCCAGTGGGCTGTCAGTTTCGATGTGAAGGTCCTTGAGGAGCTGGTGCAGACGATCCGCCGAGACCGTGCGCAGGCTCGCCGACTGCCCGACGTCTGTGGTCAGCATCTCCGCCAGGCTGGCGCTCAGCCAGTCCAGACTGGGATCTCCTGATGCATTGCGGAAGGGCACAATCGCCAGCGACATTACCGGCCCGGCATGAGCCGTTCGGGTGCTGGGCGATGGGCCGAAAAGCCGCGCGCGAAAAACGTATCCGCATAGTGCTAACAACAGTACGGTCACGATGCCGGTAATCAGCGGCCACGGAACCGTACGTCCCCATGGTTCGATCCTCGCGTCAAACGCAATTGTGTTGGCGGCCCGCTTGTCTCTCCAGGTGTTCAAATCGGCAAGAATCGCCGATACATTCTGGTACCTCTCGTTCAAGTCACGTTCCAGGCACTTGCTCACGATCCCGCTCAACGCTCCCGGAATCTGAGCGTCAACATCCGCCACCGGAATCGCGCGCTCCTGCGTTCGCTTGATGAGGCTGGCTACAGCGCTTGACGCTGCAAACGGCATTTTGCCGGTCAGCATTTCATACAAGATGAGACCGAGCGCAAAAATGTCCGAACGTTGATCGAGCTCCTGGGTCAGGGCCTGCTCGGGCGACATGTACTCCATAGTGCCCACCATGGCGCCGCTCTGGGTCATCCCGTCGCCTTCCAGCGTGCGGGCCAAACCGAAATCCATCACCAGGATTCGCCCCGTGCTGTCCTCCATGATGTTTTGCGGTTTCAGATCGCGATGAATCACTCCGACGCTATGCGCCGCATCCAGCGCCTGGCACACCTGCTGGATAACATCGACTGCTTCCTCGGGAGAGAATTTCTGTTTCTCGCGAATGAGGGTCCGTAAATCTTTGCCCTCGATGAACTCCATGGTGATGAACTTCACGCCCTCGGCCTCGCCGAGGTCGTAAATGCGGATCACATTGCGGTGCGTGACCTGGTGGGCCAGCAGCAACTCCTGCTTGAAACGCGCCAGGATCGATGGGTTCGACGCCAGCTCCGGACGGATGACTTTCAACGCGACGTAGCGATTAAGCTCGTGGTCGGTGGCCTTGTAGACCGCGCCCATGCCGCCCTCGCCCAGCAATTGTAGGATTTCGTATCGCCCGCCCAGCATGTCGCCGATTTGCAATACGGCTGCACTGCCGTACCCGGCGGAACTGCGGCCGGAGGGCGCCGACGGCGTCGCTGAGCGGCGCGATGAACCTGCGTCCACGATGGTTGCGTTAACGTCCACCAGCGTTTGATCGGAGCCCAACCGCAGCCGGGCATCCACACCCACATCCATACCCATATCGAAGACAGTCGCGTCGGGATCTTTTGCCGACGACCCTGCATCCGCAAGTTTGGCTTTGTCTGCCGGAGGAATCGGGACATTGCTGGATGAACTCTCCCCGGCAAACGGAGCCCCTACACCGGGAGATGCGGGCTTTCCAGGAGCAGAATTCTTGTCGGATGGTGGTCTGGAATCATCCATGTTGCGATGTCGGAACGGCCCGGGATTTGACGATACTCAAACCCCACCAAATAAACCCGGGCGCGCGCCTGCGGCTACTTCTCAGTGCAGGAAGTATATACGATTGTGGGGCTGGCGGAGCCGTGTTGGCGCGGGGTTTGTCAGTGACGACAGACATACCTCCGCGTGATAGTGGCGAGCGCGAAGGACGAGATGCAGTCTTCGCCGTCGCGATAAACTAGAACTGATCTGGCTCTGTCGACATCCTCGCGTCTGCGCGCGTGTGCACGAATCAGTTTCGAATGGCGAGAACCGAGTCCCGCTTGCGGGACGGGCACATCATAGCCCAGCCCTTCAGCGCTGGGTTGACGTGTTAATAAAATTGAGCCCCTCGCCGGCGGCACATAGGGTGTTCAATGGAGCCAGATGGGTTGTAGACATTCATCCTCACAGCAAAGGGACCCATTATGCCGGCCATCATTCTCGACGGCACAAAAATCGCAGCGGAAATCAAGGCGGAAGTCGGCGAAGAGGTGAAGGACCTCACTGCCGCCGGGCTTCGTCCCGGACTGGCGGTGGTGCTGGCCGGGCACAATCCGGCATCGGAAATTTACGTTCGCAACAAGGTGAAAAGCTGCGAGCAGCTTGGCATCTACAGCGAGAAGCACACACCGCCTGACAGCGTGACCACGGCCGAGCTGCTGGCGCTGGTCGACGACCTCAACCGCCGCGACGAGATCGACGGCATCCTGGTGCAGCTTCCGCTGCCGCCGCAGGTCGACGCCAAGAAAGTGCTGCTGGCCGTCTCGCCCCAGAAAGATGTCGACGGCTTTCATCCCATGAACGTCGGCTATCTCTCGACGCAGCGTCCCGGCCTGGTGCCGTGTACGCCCGCCGGCATCATCGAAATCCTGAAGCGCAGCAATATTCCAATCGCTGGTTCTGAAGCGGTGGTCGTCGGTCGCAGCGACATCGTCGGCAAGCCTGTCGCCATGCTGCTGCTCAACGGCAACGCAACGGTCACCGTCTGTCACTCCAAAACGCGCGATCTGCCGGGCGTCTGCGGCCGCGCCGACATTCTTATCGCCGCCATCGGCAAGGCCGGCATGATCACGCCTGACTTCGTAAAGCCGGGTGCGACCGTCATCGATGTCGGCATGAACACCGTCACAGATCCTGAGGAGTTCAAGGAGTTCTTCGCGGGAAACGAAAAGCGCGAGCGCGACTTCGCCGCCAAAGGCTCAACCTTGATGGGCGACGTTCATCCCAAAGTCGCCGAAGTCTCCGGAGCGATGACGCCCGTCCCCGGCGGCGTGGGGCCGCTGACCATCGCCATGCTGATGAGCAACACCGTGAAAGCCGCTAAGCTCCGCCGCGGAGACAAGGTCGGGAGCCTGGCAGAGCGATAGGCCGCGCCGTCCTATCCTTGTTCCCACTCATTCGAACCCCGCGAATGAGCGGTGCCGCCCGACCACAGGAAAATAGACTGGATTGGAGTCGTTCGAGAGATGTATAGTGCAGGCCTTGGCCGGCTAGGACGGAAATCCCCGTACAATCGTCTTGGCCGAAATTTGTTCGACGATGTTAAGTGACGTCCTGTCGAGGGAAGTATGACACCGGAAGAGTCCCGCAAAGAGTCCCGCCAAATCAGGCTCGCTGAGTATACAGCTATACGCAGCGAGATTACGACGCTGCTGACGGTCCAGCTTCAATTCATAAACTTCAGCGTTCTACTGGGAGGCGTCCTTACCGGACTGTTCATTGCGCATCCATCCTTCGAAGCGGCGGTCTTTTTCCCTCTTCCATTTCTTATTCTCGGACTTCTGTACGGAGATGCAAAGGCGCGTATTCTGCGCGCAGCACGCTATATCCATGCTAAGCTTCGACCGACATTGATTGACCCTGCTGATGAACCGACAAGTCTGCGGTGGGAAATATTCATCAGAGAAGAAAGCACGCTGAACCCTTTCCTGGCATGGGCCGACTGGTTAAGATGGGTCGCATTCTTGGTGCCTCTTACAGTCCCGATCCCATGGTTGATTCGGAATCGCCCCCCAACAAATCATTGGGTATGGGTCCTGATGGTCATTCTATTCGGGGTCGAGGTGCTTCTGTTCGTCCTCCTCATATGGGTCATCGCACTAAAACTCGATGGCTATTCGGAAGGACTTCTTGATGAAAAAGAAAAATAACCTTCCTTCCTTTCGCTTTTTTCCCCGGCTGAGCGAGTCCAATGCTCGCAGTCAACTCAGGATTTTGCATCGCAAGCTGGAGGACTCCGGCACTCTCCATATCCAGGCGAACCAAAATGGTGTTTACCCGGCGAGTGCGAGCCAGACGGGGGATTCCCCGACTGGATATCAAGACGCCTGGCTGCGCGACAACGCGATGATTGCCTTCTCCCGCTGGAAGTGCGGAGATTCGGCGTCGGCATTTAAGACCTTGCAGAGCCTGTCGGCATTCTTGAAGACCCAGGCCCGTAAAATGGAAGCAATCATCGAGCACCCCAGGCTGGCAGAGAATGTTCAGCAGCGCCCTCACGTTCGGTTCAATGCAAAGACTCTGAAGGAGCTCGATCAAAACTGGGCCCACGCTCAAAACGATGCGCTCGCTTATGTGGTTTGGCTGAGACTCCGCATGGCTGGCAGCGACCCACAGTTTCGGCTGACCAAGGATGAACGCGACCTGTACGATTTGTTCCCTGCATACTTTGGGGCAATCAGGTACTGGGAGGATCTCGACAGTGGTGCCTGGGAAGAGGACCGAAAAGTAAATTCCTCCAGCGTGGGCGCAGTCGTTGCTGCTCTTCTTGAGTTTCAGAAACTGGAGAAGAGCCGAAGAGGACCCCGCAGCGGAGCAGAACGGAAACGCTTCGACGCGCTTATAAACCACGGGATGCAAACCCTCTGCCGGCAGCTTCCCTTCGAGTCGCCCCCTAACCGAAAGACCGATGCGGCAACCTTATTCCTCATATATCCCCTGGGACTTATTAGCCCGTCAGGAGCTATTAGAGACCGGGGGACGCAGGACTGGATATTGTCCCTGGTCCGGGCCAGACTACTAGGCGCGAAGGGCATCAGGCGATACACAGGCGATTCCTACTATTGCCAGGACTACGACAAATGGCTTTCTCCTGAGCAGCGTGCGGGTGATTTCAGCAATCGGGTTGAGCTTCGTGATCAGCTACTGCAGCCCGGATGCGAGGCGCAATGGTGTCTGTTTGATCCTCTCCTGTCGGTTATTTATGGAGAGAGAAACCTCTTAGGTGAGCAACTCGAATTTCTGAACCGAGCACTTGGGCAACTCACGGTCGATGGCAGATGTCCCGAACTATACTATCTTAGGGATGGAACTCATGTTCCTAACGAGCACACGCCACTAGCCTGGACACAAGCGAACCTTGCAATTGCCATTCATGAGCTGGAGTCATCGTTGAGCAGTCACAAACGCAGGCCGTAACTTTCGCCTTTGCTCCGGCGGGTGGCGAGATGCCCACCCATTCGCAGTTTTCGAATGAGTGGGTGCGGATAGCCCTCAGCAATCATTCCTGGCGATCGATCGGGACGCCAGCATGGCCGGCAGCCGCGTCTGTCCTGTTGATCTCGGCTTGCCCGCCCCCTTCATGGCCGCATCCTCACCACCTTCCGGCGGCGCTCAGCTAGCCCGCATTGGCGTCTTGTTTTGCAAAAAAAGAAAGCGCAGAATGTGGAAACTTCAAGAATACAGTTTTTGATTTCCGATAAGCCCTTTCTGTCGGAATTGCGTTTTGGCTTCTATCTTGGCGACGAGGCGGGACACGACCTCGTCAGTCCGTTCATCGTACTTCGGCTCCAACAACATGCAGACCCTGCTGCATAGGTGATCTAGGTACAGGACGATTCAAATTCAATATCAAGGAGAAAGAATGAATAAGACGCTGTGCAGGTTTGCAGGACTGTGTACGCTCGCGATGGCCGCTGTTTGGGCTATGCCGGCCAGTGCGCAGATGACAGAAGTCAAAGAAAAACCACCGATGTACTCGTATGTTTCTTTTTGGAATATTCCCCGTGCGCAATGGGGTGAGATGGAGAAGGCGGATGCAGCCGATAAGCCGCTTCTGGACAAGGCTGTGGCGAGCGGGGCCATCATCGGCTATGGCAACGATGTGAATATGGTTCACCAGCCCGACGGCTCGACCCACGACGAGTGGTGGTCGTCGATGTCCATGGCCGGGTTAATGAGCGTGCTGGACCAGTTCTACAAGAACGGCAGCGCCACTTCTTCCGTTCTGGAGAGTGCCACCAAACATTGGGATGGCATCTATGTGAGCCGGTACTACAACTGGCATTCCGGATCGTGGCAGGGTCTGTATACCCATGGCGGTTCCTACAAGCTAAAGGCAGACGCTCCAGATGACGCAGTGGACATGCTCAGCAAGGGCTTGCTGGTGCCTCTATTGGAGAAGCAGCTCGCGAACGGCACGATTCAAGAGTATGAAATCGATACCGAAGCGATCCATACCGATGCGCCGGGCACGATCTGGATTTTCTACATCGCAACCAACGCGGACAGCCTGGACAAGGTCAATGCCGCGGTGCGGGACTCGCGGAAGACGAATCCGCTGGCCGGAGCTGCATTCGATTCCATGATCGACTTCAGCGCCCACCGCGACTACCTGGCGCGCACCAACGCTACCTACAAATAGTTTCTTCACTGCCTGTCCCGGCCCGCGAGCGTCCCGTTCTGGCGGCGCTCGCGGGCCGGGTTTGAGACGCGCAAACCCCATGTGCTAGCATTGCAAGTTTGTTACAGCTTCACCATGCCCAGCCTGCATGGTGCCCCGCCTTTTTGCCTCACTGGCAACCCCGGGGTTGTGCAAGCACATAACAAATGTGCTGCCGGGGGAATTTGCCTCTGAGATCGCGCGGCGCCAAACGGCCCTGTGGCTTGAGTTTTGATGATCAGCGGGTGGAGCACCGCTTTAGCGGTGCAGCTATGACTTGAAGAGGAAATCGGCTTTAGCCGCTGAGGTAAGGGGAAAGCGTTACCTCAGGCGCTAAAGCGCGATCCCAGATATCGCGGGACAATGCACGCCTGAAAGGCGTGCTCCACCCATTCCAACATGATGCCCGCGAAGCTACTCCAGGTCTTACACGCAAGGAGTCCTACGTGAAGAATTATGAAGGTGCAAATATTCGCAACGTCGCCCTGCTGGGGCACTCGCACTCGGGCAAGACCTCGCTCACCTCGGCCATGCTGTTCACTGCGGGCGCAACCCAGCGACTGGGCCGCGTGGATGAGGGCAACACCACCACCGATTACGAAGAAGAAGAGATCGCGCGCGCCATGTCGCTTTCCGCAGCGACTGCCGTGGTCGAGTGGGGCAAGGCCAAGATTAACCTCATCGACACGCCGGGCTTCAACATGTTTATTCATGAGGCCGAGATGTCGCTGCCCGCGGTGGAGGCCGGTCTGGTCGTAGTGGATGCAGTCAGCGGCGTGGAGGTGGTGACCGAGCGCATCTGGAATTATTGCGACAAGCTGGCGCTGCCGCGCGTCATCGTCTGCACCCGCATGGACCGCGAGCGCGCCGACTTCAATCGCGTAATGGAGTCGCTGACCTCCGCCTTCGGACGCACCGTGGTTCCGGTGCAGTTGCCCATCGGCTCCGAGAAGAGCTTCACCGGCGTGGTCGATCTGGTAAATATGCAGGCGTACACCTACGAGATGGGCGGCAATGGCAGATCGAAGGTTGGCCCGATTCCCGACAATCTCGCCGAGCAGGCCAAGGCCGCGCACGAGCGACTGGTGGAACTGGTGGCTGAAGGCGATGACGCACTGATGGAAGAGTTCTTCGACAAAGGCACCATCGATGAAGAGCACATTATCGCCGGTCTGCACAATGCGATTCGCGAGGACAAGATCTTCCCCGTGCTCTTTGCCTCCGGGCTGGGCAACATCGGCACCGACGAAGTGCTCGACTTCATCGTGAACTACATGCCCACGGCAGCCGAGCGCGGTACAGTCAGCGCCGCTCCCACACCTAACAACGGCGAGCCCGCCACGCGCAAGGTCAGCGATTCCGAGCCGCTGTCGATCTTCGTTTTCAAGACCATCAGCGATCCCTTCGCTGGCCGCATCTCGTTCTTCAAGGTCTACTCGGGCGTGCTGAAAAACGATGCCATGCTGCAAAACTTCACGCGCAGCACGGCCGAGAAGTTCGCGCACATCTCCGCCATGCAGGGCAAAACCGCTGTTCCAGTAAACGAACTTCACGCTGGCGACATCGGCGCGGTTGCAAAGTTAAGAGAGACGCTGACCGGCGACACGCTGGGCGACAAAGCGTCGGCCATCCAGTATCCACAGGTCACCTTCGCAGAGCCCGCCATCACCTTCGCCATCGAGCCGAAGACGCGCGCCGACGAAGACAAGCTGAGCAACGGCATCCACAAGCTGATGGAAGAAGATGCCATGCTGCGCTTCTTCCGCGATCCGCAGACGAAGGAGTTCCTCATCGCCGGTACCGGCCAGCAGCACATTGAAGTCGTGGTCTCCAAGCTGAAGAACCGCTATCACACCGAAGTCAACCTGAAGGCGCCGAAGGTGCCGTATCGCGAGACCATTCGCGGTCGTGCCGACGTGCAGGGCCGTCACAAGAAGCAGAGCGGCGGTCACGGCCAGTTCGGCGATTGCAAGATCAAGATGGAACCGCTGCCGCGCGGCGGCAACTTCGAGTTCGTCAACGAAATCTTCGGCGGCTCCATTCCCCGGAACTACATTCCCGCGGTCGAGAAGGGCATTGTGGAG
>Ga0187874_10003702_pt1 | contig 10561 bp, 13 predicted proteins | sample June2016WEW_16_1_3_FD_132993 | JGI IMG/M metagenome (GOLD analysis project Ga0187874, IMG submission 132993) | Peatland microbial communities from SPRUCE experiment site at the Marcell Experimental Forest, Minnesota, USA - June2016WEW_16_150 | ecosystem: Environmental > Terrestrial > Soil >... | reverse complement strand
GATTAAGCTGTATTCAAAAGTATGGGAATCCGCAATTCTGTTTATTACCTCTGTTCGTGCTGTTTCGCATCCATAGTTGAATCCGTTTCTCCAATTTTTTACTTCATAAGTCTTTAACAGCGTTTTACCGTAATATACCTTATAATCGGATTCGTGTTTCTCTTGGTTTGTTAAACCTGTTTCATATGCTTTTTTACCTGACCATTCAACTGTTAAACCTAACTCTTCGCACACTTTAGATATTGGGTTTTCAACTACTAATTCGGCTATTTTGCCAAGTTTATCTTTATCGGTTAGTTTTTTTAAGTTATTGCTTAATTTAGGCGACTTAACTAATTTAGCTTGTTTATGCTGTGCGCTGTCATTTAAGTTAGTATCTTGTTGTGTAGTTTGTGCTACTGCCATACTTATCACGCTTTTGGTTTATTGTTTAGACTTTTGAGTATATTATGGATGTTTAACTATAAATAACTTCTGTTATTGAACAATTGTTTAGCAATTTACTTTGAAATTGGAGGTTTGTTTTGCGTTAGGCAAGCCCCCTGCTTTTCAACCGTGCAGAAAAACAATCAATAATTGAACACTAAACACTAATTGTTAATAACATTTGTTCAGTATTTTATTGAAAGTATTAGACCATTATTCAATTATTAGTCAATAAGTTTGACAAATAACACCATGCTTTTAACCGTTTGCGGGGGGGGGCAAATTGTTGCGTGACAAAGGCACTTTTGGGCAAGGACAAATATGTTTGTTTTTAGCCTTCTCCTGACATTTAGGCAATTATTTGACGGCTATTTGGCAAATTAAACGATTTTTGTAATCTTTTTTAAAAAGATTTAAATACTTGTTTATACAAGGCTTATACGGTGTTAAAATGACTAAAGAACCTATTAGAAGGTCTATACTCGTTAATGAAGCACAATTTGAGGCTTTTGACCAGCGAAGAAAGGCTTTGGACATGAATAGCTCTGAGTTACTCCAAACATTATTGCAAGAAGATGTTGTACGAACCGAAACAACCATGATTCATAGGGTTGAGCAAGTCGGAGATTTCGATAATGAAGTTCGCAAAATGGCTAAAAAAGTAGGTGATAAATAAATGGTAGATGAACAAAAACGAAATCAAGGCGACAATTCTGCTCATAACAAAGCTGGGCTAAAAAACTATATTGATTATTCAGTCAGCTTAGTCGAGCAGTCGCAAATTAGCAACGAAAGCGAAAAAGGCACAGATTTTGATGTTGAACGGGAAGCAGTTGAAGAAAGCACTTTGCAATATGGCAAATTAGACCCCGTTGCAGACCAAGATAGAGCACATGGAAGTGGAGAGCCAGTTATACCGCCAAGCATGAGCAGATTTTGCTTTGACCACACGAATGAACTGCCAAGTGAAGCAGAAATCAAAAAAGGCATGGGTCTAAAAGACATTAAAGCGGCAAGTTCGGATTCTCCAGCAGATGACAATCAGGCGGCACAATAAATGGCAAATAAAGTCGTTATTACTGTGAATGGAACAATTTACGAAATTCCTTTGCCAAACGGCATGACATTACGAAAGCAATCAGATACTTGCAACAAAAACCAGAAAATTTGCATGAATATGGAAGGCAATTTGGTTTGTGCTAAATTAATTATGAAAGAAGACCCACACGGCAACTTCGAGTTTTTCGACTTGCAACCGTGTAAATATAATAAAAATGGAAAAGTGATGAAAATATGAGCGATGAGGAACAAAATCAAGAAAATAATAATGAAGGGGAAACCGTTACGATGGTTAAAAAAGAATTCCACATCAAAAATACTACTACAGGTGACGACCTAACTTTCTTCGGTGACGACAAGGATATTGCAGGAATGAAAGAATTAATGCAGAGGGCGGCAGATATTGCACACGAAAACGAAGAATTGAAGGGAAGGGAACAAACAAGAGAAAAGTCAGCCCCAAGCGGCGGTACAACAGCCCCTTTAAATGACGGTCAAATTTATGGAGAAGTCAAAAGCCAGAAGCCAAATGCGGAAATTCAAGAAATAATTGACCAAGCGGCAATTAAAGAAGGCGTTAAGGAATATGATAGCCTTGAAGAAATGCTGACTGATTTGAATCATAGGGCAGGCGAAGATAGGCAGGGCGACCCAACAACTAACAAGATTCTTGATGAACTGACTTTCAAAGCAATTAAAGGTCATCGCCAAAGAGGTCTAATTGATGTTGAAATTGACCCGAAAACACTCAGCGAACAACGCAAAGAACAGAATAAGGAATTAAGCAAAATCCACATCAGGAAGGCATGATTATGTGTTGCGAAATTGAAATTAAACCTATTGAGAAGTCGAAGAAATTAAAGCCCAAATTGCATCCGAACCTATATTCAAGGACTCAAGCATTTACGAAGTATGTCGTTGATGGTAAAGGGCAGGATTTAGAGGAAAAAGCAATCACTTACGAAGAATTCGACACAAATTTAAAAAGTTGGGTAACGGTGAAGAAAGAAACCGTATCCAAGCCAATTTTGGAAACAGGGGAATTCTTCAAATCAATTGATTTTATCCTGTGTTATCCAGCCGAAAATACTGAGGATAGAGTTAGGGGAAAGCCAATCAAGAAAGAGCCGAAGTTTATTGCTCAAAAAGGAACTTTATCAATTCGCCCAGAATTCACGCATTTTTACATTCGCAAAGGGCAAATTAAGCCTACCGATTATGGTGCTTTACGCCAAAATGTCTTATTTATCAGGGAACTTCCAATCGGCGTTTGTTTCAAGCGGTTGACAAACGGCGTAAACGACCAAGTTTCAATTTGCACTTTAGGCACAGAAACCGAAGTTAGCCTTGCACAGATAGGAGAAATGGAACGATTAGGCGGCTATATGATTTACTACCCTAAAGCAACCTATGACGAAAACGAAGGAACTTATCAGTATTGGAACGATGCTGGCAGTAAACATATAACAAGTGCAAGCAGATGATTTGAAATGAGTTACCCCATTATATCACCTAAAGCTGTTAGTGTTGGTTTAGGTTATTTTCCAGCACTAACAGCGTTTAAAGTCACAGACCGATTGTCTGGCTGTGTGTTTTTCTACTATGCCCATAGTTGTTTAACCTCTCACAGCCAGACTTTTGTTTACTTAGGTGTTAAGGATTGACTAAATTATTTTACCCAAATACGCAAGTAGAAATTATTCTAAAGGTTTGCCCAAAATGCAATAAAGAATTTGTTCAAGCTAAAAGTTTTACTCATTGGCATGGTCGTTACCTTGTTTTTTGCCCAGCTTGCCGTAAACAGCCCAGAAACAAATATGCGGTTTGCTTAAATTGCGGTGAACCGTTGAAACCCGAAAGAAACAGTCACATACCTTTTTGCGATAATGATTTTTGCCAAATTGAGTATAGCCTTAGATTTTATCATGAAAACTTTAAGAAAACAGAGGTTAACCACATTTGAAGCATAAGGATTTTGGTTATTCGGCAATTGAAATTTGCATTGACGATATACCCGAATTGGCTTCTTTGTGCTGTTATTGCGGTTCAAAAACTGATTTGAAACGGTGTACTTATTGCGGAAAAATCACTTGTTTTAATTGCCGAAAAGAACGCTTTTGCTGTTGGGTTCATTAAGTTACTCTTAGTTAAGTAGCTACTTAAATTCAAGTCAGTTAAGCCAAACCGTAAATTTAAGCTAAACCGTAAATCAATAGCCCATTATTACCATTAAAACGAATAGCCCATATTTTCAAAAATTGCCCCAAAATATGTGAAGCCTGAGCCTTCTTAAAATGTATAACTGAGATACAGAATAGCAGGGGAATAGTTGTTAATCTACCACTAACGCATAGGTAACTGGAACAATTATCCAGTAACCTAATTAAATAATTGCGTAATAGTATGAAATTTACTTGTTAAGTGCCAATAAATAGAGAAATGCCTATGTTTTTAGGGGTTTATTAAACGATTAATGTTAGTGGTCTTGTGCTATAGGCTCAAAAAAGTCTTTATGTTGGTCTAAGAAGGAAAGTTTTATTGTCTTTTGCAGTCGCCAAAACAAAAAAAAGAAAATCGAAGATAGTTCTATTTCGATTTTTTCGTTTTGGCTAATCCAAAAAGAACAAATAATAAATTCGCAAAGGAGAATATGGATGATGAAGTGATAAAAGTATGAACTTGATTCGTAAACCAAGCCTGCTTAATCTTGTTTCAGGAGTAGTGGTAATTGTACTCGGCATTTTCTTAATTGACTCGGCTTATCATCAATTTATCGGTGTAAATTATGGAGTAGTCTTGTACATGAGTTTTATCTTATTTGCTGGTTTCATAGGTGGATATGAAATTGGCAAATATGCAGAAAATAGATATAATGAACAAAGAAAAAACTGAACGAATATTTTGCGTTTTTAGACCATAGAAAAAGTTGATTAAAAGATTTTAGAATCTACACGAAAAAATAATAAAAGAAATGGGTTTAATGTTCGCCATTGCCGTTTTCTTTTAAGACCCGTTCTAAGTCTTTTTTCTCTATTGCCTTCCCAACTTCATTTATGAAGTCGTTTAGGTCTGGAATCTGGGTTACTTGGTATGTTTCTAAAGTTCCGCCTTCACTTATTGCTTTAACTTTTGTTTCTGTTTTCAGTTTTGTCCCGAATTCGCCTGCTAACTCAATTATGGCTTTTTGCATTTCTTCTTTTGGGGTTATCTTTTCCATGAGTTTAAGCATGGCTAACTGGTTGAATGCGGTTTTCTTCATTTCTTCCAATTGTTTCGCAACCTGACTGTTTCCATTGCCGTTAGTTTTGGTTAAGCTAATTAGTGGTTCAATCAGTTTAAACGCTTTAAAAGTTTCGTTGTTGCCTTGAATGTAGGTTTTCAATGCTTTTTCAATGTGTTTGCCTACCATGTACTTCATAACTGGCTCTGTGACTTTTCCATGCATTACGGTTATTCCGAATTTACGCAAACAATGCCATCTAACTCTTTCATGTTTGCCTAAAGTTATTTTTGCCTTGATTGCCAATCGCTTTAGGATGTCGTTTAAGTTGTCTTCTCGATATGGAAATAAATAACCGTTCTTTTGTGGGTAAGTTTTGAGATATTGTTCTATTAATTCAATGGCTTCTCTGCTTAGGTGACAGCTAACGGGTTCTGATTCTTTTTCGCTGATTACTTCAAATTCAACCGTGTTAGGCTGTCTTTTTTCTTGGATGGCTAACTCATTTTCTCTTTTAATTGCTAACTCAATGGTTTCACGGTCTAACTTGGTAAAATCGCCTACTCTGAGCCATAAGTTAACCCCTATGTCTAAAATGGTTCTTTCGCTTAAATCGCCTAAATTGAACATATCCCTTAATTCGTAGATTGTGAATGCATGGTCTTCTAAGATTCCCTTAACTTTCTCTGAACTTGGAAGAGCATTATCTTGAATCTGCAAATTATAGCGGTGATACTTGAAAAAACTTCTAACTGCCGTTGTTGTGCTTAAAGCAGAGCCTTCTGCAAAATGCTTCTTTGTTTTGCCAATATAATCATTGATTAGCCATTGATAGAATTTAGGAACAGCATTATCATAGTAGAATTTTATTTCGCTATCAGTTGAAAGCCTTCTTTGTTTAATGTCTTCTAATTGTGCATCTCCGTTAATTGGCAATCCGTTTATTTTGCAATATTCAAGCCAAATACCCCAGCGATTAATGTATTGACCTTTAACGCTAATTTTGCAAGAATTCAGCCAGTCTAAGACAGCTTTAGAGTTATCCATTTCGTTATAAGTCATTGTTGGTTCACCCCTTTAAGATTTTTATTTGCTATGTTTCTGGATATTTTATCCAGTTTCACAAAGAACAAAAATTGCGGCGGCCAAACTCAGGTGCAGTGCGTCTTTCAGTTTAGGGAAAGGTTATTACTTTTAGAGTGGCTTCACTCGTAGATGGAGAAATGAAAGGTGCCTCTTGCGTTTATTATTGGAACTGCCGGCTCTGGCAAATCCCTGTTTACAGCTGCGTTTAGTGAATGGCTGAAAATGTCAAAACAGGATGTCGCCGTCGTTAATTTGGATCCTGGAGCGTTGAAGCTTCCTTACTCGCCTGACGTTGACGTCCGCAACTATGTTGATGTAGGCGACTTGATGGAGAAATACGGGTTAGGTCCCAACGGCGCCCTGATTATGGCTGCGGACTTGATTGCTGACGAAATCGAAAACCTGAATCGTGATATCGAGGAAGTGCACGCCGACATCGTTTTGGTAGATACTCCTGGTCAGATGGAGTTGTTTGCTTTCCGCGCAAGCGGACCATACATTGTTGACGAGTTAACTAAGGAGCCGAAAGCGTTAATTTACCTGTTTGACGCCGTGTTCTCGATTAACCCGATGAATTATGTTTCGAACATGTTTCTTTCCGCCGCGGTTTACAACCGATTCTTTCATCCGCAGCTGCATGTGCTCTCGAAGACTGATTTGCTTCCTAAGAAGGATGTGCAGTCGATTGCTTCTTGGTCAGCTAACCCAAGGGCGCTGGAGGACGCGATTGAAGAGAAGCTGGAGGGGACAAAACGCCTTTTCAGCCGGAACATGATGCAGGCGATTAACAGGCTTGGCTTGACGTTTCTTCTGATGCCTGTTTCCTCCAAGACAAATGAGGGCATGATCAACATCAACACTACGCTTGAGCGGATACTTAACCAAGGCGAAAAATACACCACTTAAGCTCAGGCGGGAAGCAGGGTCCAGCTTGCGGCGAACGCTCCCCTTTTAGCTCTCAATGCTGAATCGGCGCCAGCGATGATTATGACGTCGTTGTCCTGGGGCGCCAACTGCTCCAAAATCCACGTTGCCGCTTTCGGATAGTCTTTCTCTATACAGTCGCTAACCGAATGAATCTGCAAGTGTCCATCCTTGAAGACGGTTACTAAGGCTTTTTTGGCACCACCAATGATGGCGGCGTCTCTCTGGTCAATTCCAGATTTCACTTTGTCCCCACAGCTTTTAACCAAAAAAGCAAAATTGAACTCAGCTTGGCTTAATTCAGACTTGGGGATTTCAACTCGTTTAGGAAAAACCTCTTCAAACTGCCGCCATGTCTCTGAGCCTTTATCTGTGAGGTTGCAGCCGCCTTTGCTGATTTCAATTAGGCCGGCGTTTTTGAGTCTGCTTATTATTGTGCGGACTGCTCCGTCGCCAACGCATAGTTTCTTGGCTAATGTGTTTCTGCCCAGCGGCTTCTGTGCCATTAGTTCCAACGCGTAGAAAACGTGGAAGACGGTGAAGGTTGTGGATGGTCCAGGAGCTTTTTTTCCAGCAATTTCCTGTATGAATTTTTTTAACGACTCAGGCATTTTTCGCACTACTCTACATATCGTTTCTTAGGTTTTTATAATTTGTTAAGGCTTAGACGGGTCAGGTTCGGTAAGCGACAGCGGAAACCTCGACGAGTGCGCCTGCTTTTAACTCGCAGGCAACTGTGGCGCGGGCGGGAAAATCGCCTTCAAAATACTTCGCGTATTCGGCGTTAAATTGGCTGAAAAGCGTCATGGAAGAAAGATAAACGGTTGTTGAAACAACATCTTTCATTGTGTAGTCAGCGGCTTCCAAAATGGCTTTTATGTTCTTCATAACCTGCTTTGTCTGTGACGCAATGTCGACTGCCACTATCTTGTTTTCTGTCGGGTCGATCGGCAGTTGCCCCGAAACAAAAAACAAATTGCCCGCTTTCACTCCTTGGCTGTATGGCCCTGCGGGTTTTGGAGCTTTTGCACTGAACACTGTTTCTTTCATCTTATGCCTCTTGTTGTTGTGCTGAGTTGGGGTTAAAATTGTTTTTTGCCCCCAAAGCATGTCCCATGTTCGTTTCTAAGGGGGTTATCGTGTAGAAAGATTTTTAAGAAAAACGGCAAGTATGTTATGTTCCAACAACAACTTGGATGGAAAAGATTCCCATGAGAATAAACGGAAAATATTTATTCACTTCAGAGTCTGTTGGCGAAGGCCACCCAGACAAGGTGTCAGACCAAATATCCGACAGCGTCTTAGACGCAATATTCACAACTGATCCCAAAGCAAGAGTTGACTGCGAAACCCTCGTGATGCAGGGAACCGTAATGATTACTGGCCAAATCACTACAACCACCTACGTTGACATCCCCAAAATCGTTCGCCAAACCCTCAAAGAAATAGGGTTTGACAACGCGAAAGACGGCTTGGACTGGGAAACCTGTGGTATCTTGGTTTCTTTGACTGCGCAGTCTCCCGACATCGCCAGAGGCGTCGACGAATGTAAGGGTCATGAGCAAGGCGCTGGCGACCAAGGAATGGTTTTCGGCTATGCAACAAACGAGACAAAAGAGCTTATGCCCCTGCCCATCATGCTGGCGCATAAACTTGTTAAGCGTTTGGCGGAATGCAGAAAAACAAAGCTTATTCCATGCCTGCGGCCAGACTGCAAATCGCAGGTTACGGTGGAATACGTGAACGGCAAACCGAAATGCGTCAAAACCGTGGTTATCGCTGCACAAAACAACGGCCAAATTGATGATGCAAGTCTAAAGAAGGAGATTATTGAGAAAGTCATCAAATACGTGATTCCCGCGAACATGTTGGCTGAAGACGTAAACTATGTTATCAACGGCACAGGAAGATTCGTTATCGGCGGAACCTTGGCTGATTCAGGATTAACTGGACGAAAAATCATCGTCGACACATACGGCGGAGTCGGAAGCCACGGAGGCGGATGCTTCAGCGGCAAAGACCCATCGAAAGTTGACCGTTCAGGCTGCTACATGGCAAGGTACATAGCGAAAAACATAGTTGCAGCAGGGTTAGCTGACCAATGCGAAATCCAAATCTCATATGCCATCGGCGTTGCCCAACCAATCTCCGTGCTGGTAAACACTTACGAAACCGGCAAGTTGCCTGACTCAAAGATTCTCGAGTTGATAAACAAGTACTTCGACATGCGACCTAAAGCAATCATCGACCAACTTAACCTGCTGCGACCCATCTACAAAAAGACCGCGGCGTTCGGGCACTTCGGGAGAGAAGAACCGGAATTCACCTGGGAAAAAACCGACAAAGTCGAAGTCCTAAAAAAAGAACTGGAAAACACTAAAAAAGCGTAAACCAGGCTCTCCATTTTCCTTTGTTAAAACTGTTTTTTCGTATGTATTTAGCTGCCTCCTTACAAATTTATCTTGAATCTGCATTTTTCTCTCTTCTGCAAGCATCTGCGTTTATCAAATAACGGGAGATTTTAAGAGACTTCTAGAGAAATATAGAGAATTTTAGAGATTTAAAGAGATTTAATGACTATTCACGACTCAACCTGCAAACGGCTCAAGCCCCAAACCAAGAAAGCAGCCCAAAACAACGTTTTCAAAATTGCCAGCACAATAACAAATTCTATCAAATGACTTATTAGCAAAATATCAACGCCAAACACACACTATTTTTCAAAGCTGGCTTTTCCGCCGTTCTCTTCAACCAAAACGGCAAGCTGATTCATCGCTTTTGCCAGCATTTTCATGGGTTTTTCTTCCTCTTTTGCCGCGACAGTCAAGTGGATTTCTATGTGCGGCTTGTTTTCGGCACCCATAGGATGCGACTTAATGTAAACCTCCTTGTTGGCAATCATCGCTTTATCAATCAGGGGCGCCAACTGCGACTCCATAATGTCTTCCAGAAACATGCTTTTTTCACAAAATACCCTGTCGCCCACGGCTTCCCTGAGTAGCGGTGCTATAGTCTGGGTAAAAATCGCTTCCATCTCTGAAGGCACACCGGGCAACGCAAACAAAACAGTTCCATTTGAATCCACACGTACGCCCGGCGCTGTGCCAACCGGATTAGCGATGGGCTCGGTTTTTTCTGGCAAAGTCGCCATTTTAACCTGGGCCGGAGTCAACTCGCTTTGAGGCATGTTTCTTTTTTTGGCGTATTCAACGTATCTCGCCTTGACCATTGCTAAGGCTTTCTCGTTGACTTCCAATTTTCGGTCAAATGCCTTCGCCACCCCTTGCAAAGTTTTGTCGTCAAAAGTTGGGCCTAATCCGCCTGTAGTAATTATAAACTGGGGTTTCCTCTCTGTGACTTCGCGAATAACGTTGGATACTTCTTCGACAATATCCTGAACCACCGTTATCCGTTTTACGTTAACTCCAAGATTTGTCGCCTGTTTACCAAGCCAATAAGCATTTGTGTTAAGTACTTTGCCGATAAGTAACTCGTTGCCAACGCAAATTACCTCCAGATCTACGGTCATGGTCTTCACTTGAAAGTAAAGTAATTGGAAAAGTTCGTTTTATAGTGTTTGCTAACGAAACGTGTAAATCTCTTAACGTTGTGCGGCTTTATTTTTTCTTGCTGAGATACCAATTGAGATATTCTTTTCTGCGGTTTTGTTTTTGTTCTTCTTCCGTTTCTTCAGCAGGTCTGTTCTTATCCCTTAGATCGTTAAGTTCTTGCTGCGTAACTGATAACCCGCAACTTTTGCAGATATAGTGCTTGGTGCCTATTTCGTAATGCATTTCTCCGCCGCATTCAGGACAGTATATCATTCATATTCTCTCATGCAATTTT
>Ga0187874_10003695_pt1 | contig 10570 bp, 8 predicted proteins | sample June2016WEW_16_1_3_FD_132993 | JGI IMG/M metagenome (GOLD analysis project Ga0187874, IMG submission 132993) | Peatland microbial communities from SPRUCE experiment site at the Marcell Experimental Forest, Minnesota, USA - June2016WEW_16_150 | ecosystem: Environmental > Terrestrial > Soil >... | reverse complement strand
TGGGTTGATGCGCGCTGTTGGCCGGCATAGTATCCGCTGCGCGTCCGCACTTGCAGCTTCTTATAGCCCTTGGCTTGAGCTTCGACTTTCACCGTGCGATAGCCGCCGGCGCTCTGCGGCGTCGAGGGTTTGTACCCGATGGTGTACTGGTTGCGGATGTCGTGGGCGATCTGTTGGGTTATCGCTTCCACCTCACTCAGGTCCTTGGGAAAGAATGCGACGCCGCCGGTGTCCTCGGCCATCTCGCGCAAGGCACGCCGCGCCCGCTTGCCGTGCTCTTCACTTAGCAGCCCAATCGTGTAAATTGTCGGGCCATTCTGTTCCTGCAATCGGCGCAGCGCCTGCTCCAGAGACTCCCGGCTGGCATTGTCTTCGCCGTCGGTCACCACCAGCAGGACTTTCTTCTCCAGGTCGCCGCTCTTTTTCAGATGATCGGCAGAGGCGACGACAGCGTCATACAGCGCGGTGCCGCCCCGCGACTCGATCCGCTCCAGCGCGTCCTTGAGCTTGGGGATGCTGCCCGTGTAGTCCTGATCGAGGAAATATTCTTCGTTGAAGTTGACGACAAAAACTTTGTCTTGCGGATTGCTGGAGCGCACCAGGTTAACTGCGGCCGCATTGACCTGCGGGCGCTTCTCGCGCATGGAACCGGAATTGTCGATGACGATGCCCATCGCTACCGGAATATCTTCATTGTGAAACGAGGTTATCTTCTGCGGCTTGCCGTCTTCCAAAACGTTGAAGTCGCCCTGGGTGAGATTGGTAATCAGACGATTGCGATCGTCGACCACGGTGGCATGAAGCGTGACTTCATCCACTTCCTTCTTGAAAATGTAGACGTCATCGTGCTGCGCAGCAGGCTCTTGCCCTTGTGTCGTCGGTGGCTGCACGTTATCGCCGGACTGGTTGGGAGCTTTGGGAGGCGCGGGTTGCTGCGATTGATCCTGAGCTCCAGGCTGAGCGGGAGGAGCGCCGGAATTCTGGGCTGCCAGCCACGTGCTCATCAACAAAATCAGTGTAATCAGGAGAAGGTAGTATTTATTCCGTGGGTGCATAGTATCCAGTTTTGGCGTAAACGTGCAGCGGTGGCAAGCCTCTGGGAGGATTCAGCTTCACCTTGATCTTTCGCCACTTGCCATCGCGTCCTGGATTAGTTGGACGGTATCCGAGGACATATTGGTTGCGCAGTTCAATGCCTATCTTGGTAGCTACATCCGCCAGTTCGTTGGGCGAGTCGATGACAAAGGTCCTCCCCCCGGTTACTTCTGTAACGTCACCGAGCAGCGCCGGACCTTCCCGTTCCTCCGGAGTCTTGAAGTCGCGATCAAAGAGCCCGATGCCGTAGATCTGAACATCCGCTTCCCGCACCATCGCCTTGATCTCGCCTTCGGTGTAGCGGCTGTGGTTGTCGCCGCCATCGGAGATGATCAACAGCGCCTTGCGCTCATAGTGCGCTTTTCTCATGCGGTTCATGCCCAGATAAATGGCGTCCAGCAAAGCCGTCCGCCCCTTGGGAATTGCATACACCAGCTTGTTTTGGATGTCCTCGACGGAGGAGGTGAAGTCCACCAGCACTTCCGGCTTCTCCGAAAACGTGATCAGGAAGAACTCGTCCTGCGGATTGGCGGTGCGGAAGAACTCAACTACAGCCTGGCGCGATTTGTCGATCTTGTCGGCCATGGAGCCGCTGATGTCGAAGATGACGCCCAGCGAGATCGGAGCGTCTTCACTGGAAAAGTGCCGGATCGTTTGCGGCTTGCCGTTGTCGGTGAGCTCGAAGTTCTCCTTTTCCAGCCCCGTTACCAGCCGGTTCAAAGGATCGGTAATGGTCACCGGGACCAGCACCAAATCCACATCTTTTTTCACCGGCTTGGTGTGGGTGCGCAGCGTGGGATCGCCGGGAATGTCTGGTACTGGTGCGGCGTCGGCCTTCTTGGTCTCGCGCGGAGTGATGTGGATGTCATCGTTCTGCGCAAATGCGGGCAGCGTCGCGCAGCAGGCGAGAATGCACAAGCCAAGCAGCAGGAGCAAGGTCCGGGAAACGAGCACGGTTGATTGGACGGGCTGGCCGGGAAAAAGTCCCGCCGCACGATTACGATACCGAGGCTGGATGGCCGAGCCACTTGACCCGAATGCCGAACTGCTACCGCGGGCCATAGGATCCTCTAAGGCGTGTGCTGATGTTATCACAGCTTGCGGCAACCGGATCAGCCTCCATCGCCGCCATCTCCAACGCTTCTACGCCCGGTTGGCTGAACCTTTGGATGTGATTCACGTCATTCTGGTTTCCTTATTGTTGTTGCTACAATCACCCTTCCCGAGGCTCTGTCAGCTCACCACGGAGACACGGAGAGCACGGAGAGTTCTCAAATGTTGGTCACTCCGTGTCCTCGGTGCCTCCGTGGTGAACACAAGACTGACAACTCTGCGCGTCGGGAGCAGGGACTCTTATGGCAGACATTCTTCCTTTTCGTGCTCTTCGTTATGATCCTTCGAAAGTGACCGCGGGCGAGGTAATGACTCAACCCTACGACAAAATCACGCCGGCGATGCAGGACGAGTATTATGCGGCCAGTCCTTACAACCTGGTGCGGATCATACTGGGCAAGTCTCAGCCGGACGACAATGATCAGCAGAACGTATATACCCGGGCTGCCGCCAGCCTGCGGCAATGGCAGGCCGAAGGCGTCCTGCTACGCGACGCTGAACCCAGCATCTACGTTTATGTCCAGAGGTTTAAAGTTCCCGGCGATGCAACCGGAGCCGAGGCGGAACGGCGCGGCTTCATCGCCCTGGGCCGCGTGGAAGACTACGACCGCAAGGTGGTCTTTCGCCATGAGCAGACGTTGAGCAAGCCCAAGGCCGACCGCCTGAACCTTCTGCAGGCAACGCAGGCGCATTGCGAACAGATCTTCATGCTCTACAGCGATCCGGCGGACGAGGTTGGCAAGCTGTTGAAGCCGGACGGGCCGCCCACCGTCGAACTGCGCGACGAATACGGCGTTCTGCACCAGATGTGGAAGGTCTCCGATCCGGCGACGGTCGCAGCGGCGAAGGCCAAGATGGCGGACAAGAAACTGATCATTGCCGATGGCCATCATCGCTACGAAACCGCTCTCAACTATCGCAATCAGCTGCGGCAAGAATCGAAAGGCGATCCGGACGCTCCCTATGAACGCGTCGTGATCACCTTCGTCAACATGGATGCGCCCGGGCTGGTGATCTTGCCCACCCATCGCGTGGTCTTTGGCTTGGAGAACTTCAGCATCTTCGAGATGGTTGCCGAGCTGCGGAAGTATTTTGAGGTCGAAGACGTAGGGCTGGTGTCGGACGTCCAAGCCGCTGTGCGCCGGCTGCATGAGGCTGGCAAGGATCGCACAGCACTGCTGGCGGTAACGGCGCACAGCGGCTTTCTGCTGCGTGCTCGCAAGGATGTGCAGCCAGCGCGGCTAAAAGATCTATCCCCGCAGCAGCGCGGGCTCGACGTGGTGCAGTTGCACAAGCTGGTGCTGGAAGAAATCCTCGGAATGTCCGAGGAGGACATCCGCGCGCAGAAGCACCTGAAGTACATTCGCGACGCTGATGAGGCCGTGGATGAGGTGCGCGGCGGCGCCGCACAAGTGGCGTTCCTGATGAATCCGGTGCGCATTGAGCAGATGCGCGATATCGCGTTTGCCGGCGGAGTGATGCCGCAGAAATCCACCGATTTCTATCCCAAGATGCTGAGCGGTCTCACCATCTATTCGCTGCAACAGGCGACCTAGCAAGCTGCTGAAAAACTCTGGGTTGTGGACTTGCTCGGGTAGTGCGGCGCTTCAGCGCCGCGTTCAAGCCCCTTGTCTCTGATCCTGAGCCGGCTTCAGCCGGCTGCACCGAGCCCTTTTTCGACTTTTTCAGCAGCCTGCCAGGGATAGGCCGCTTTTTCTTTGGTCATCACGAGCTGGCGCCCGCGAGGGATCTGCTTGCAGAATCCTCGCGGCTATGTCGAAGCCTCTTTCCACTGCTCTGCATTGCATATATCGTTGAGGGAACCCTGTACATCGTTCATGGACCGACTGGATGACTTCAAGGTTCCCACTGCCGGATAACCGTTCCCGCCTCTGGCTCGCTGTAGTTCTGCCAGCGATAGGGCTGGCCGTCCTGGTCACGCATCTCGCGACGGTGCATGCTCAGCCGGCCGACCAGCTCACGGTCTATTCTCCGCAGACCTCGTATTCCGTTCCGCTGTTGGATGTGAAGGGTCTGCCTTATGCCGGGCTGGTTGACCTGCTTGAGCCACTCGGCGAAATCGATGCCCGTCCCGATGGCAAGAAATATAAAGTAAAGTTCACTCCGCCAGGTGGCCGCGCAGTCGAAGCACAGTTCAATGAGGGCAAGGACAAGGCGAAGCTCCTGGGACAAAACTACAAGCTGCCGGCGAATTTCGTTCTGCAAAACGACCGCGGCTACGTTCCACTGAGTTCTGTTCCAGAGATCGTGAACAAGCTGCTGGCGAAGCCTGTCCAACTGCACTCTGCGGCGAGGCGCCTGTTCGTCGGCGACGTTCCTATTCGCTACAGCCTGGAGCTGGACAAGAGCAACCCGCCCAAGTTGGTGGTGAGCTTCCCCAGCCCGGTGAATCCTACGGTTGCCACTGAGCCGGGACGCGTGCGCTTCACCTTCCACCGCGAGCCCGTGGTCTCCAACGGACAAGATAGCGTCAACTTCGAGGATGCGATGATCACGGGCGCGGTCTTTGCCGAGCACGACGGGCTGGCCGAGCTCGACGTGATGGGCACGGCTCCGTTGATGGCCAACTTCGCCGACGGAGGCAAGACCATCATTGTGACCCCCGTGCCTCCTCCGCCTCCGGCACCGCCGGCTCCAACGCCGGAGCCACAAGCTCCCGCGCAGACCCAGGCGCCACAGCCGAAGGCGCCGTCCGGCCCGCGCTTCCTGGTGCTGATCGATCCCGCCCACGGTGGCGCCGACAGTGGCGCGTCGATCACTCCGTCGCTGGTGGAGAAAGATGTCGTGCTGGCGCTTGCCCGGCGTGTTCAGCGCGAGCTGGCCAGCCGTGGCATTGCCGCTGGAATGCTGCGCAACTCCGACATCGCCATCTCGCTGGATCAGCGCGCCGCGTGGGTCAATGCTGCGCGTCCGGCGCTGTACATCACGTTGCACGCCGCCAACACTGGACGAGGGGTGCATGTCTTTACCTCAATGCTGCCCCCGACCAGCCAGCCGCGTGATGCTGGATTCTTGCCGTGGGACACTGCGCAAGCCGCGTTCCTCGACTTGAGCGGCGTGGCCGCGGGATCGGTGGCTGCAGAGTTGGATTCGCGAAAGTTGCCTAACACCACGCTGGTCGCCCCGCTGCGGCCGATGAACAACATCGCCGCGCCCGCAATCGCCGTTGAGATCGCGCCTCCCGACGACAACGTGGACAACATCGCCAGCGCGGAGTATCAGGAGCAGGTGGCTCAATCGATCGCCGCCGGCATTGCCGCTGTGCGCTCCAAGCTGCCGGAGGTGCGGCCATGACGCTGCCCCAACCCGATCCACCCAAAACCAGGACGGCTTGGGAGTCCCGGTACATCCTAGTCATGTTCGCCGTGCTCGCGATCGTTGCCATTGGCCTCGGCTTTTATGCTTTGCATCTGAAGCGCAAGGTCGCGCGTGACGCGCAGGCGGCTGCCGAGCAGCAACTGATCGTGACGCCTCCAGTGAACGGGCCTCCAGAGCCGGTGATTTTGTATATTGCCAACGACAGCGACGGGACCCTGCGCAAGACGCAGGTCAATATTCCCTTGCCGGCCGAACGCAGCGAGCGTGCCCGCGCCGTTCTGCGGACGCTGCTGGCACAATATCTGAAGTCGCCATCGCCGCATCCCATCGGGCCGGCCTCCGATGTGCGCTCCGTTTATCTGCTCAGTGAGGATACGGCTGTGGTGGATACGAACTCGGCGTTCGCTGACGCGCATCCTTCCGGCGTACTCGCTGAGGAGCTGACCGTCGCGTCGCTCGTGTTGACCCTGAACGCGAACGACAGCAAGATCGCGCGCGTGAAAATCCTGGTGAACGGGCAGGAGCGCGAAACGCTCGCCGGACATGCCGATCTGAAGCGCTTCTACGAGGCCGGCAACATCGGCCAGGTAGTAAAGGACATGCAGTGACATTGCCTCGCATAGGAGTCTTCGACTCGGGTGTCGGCGGCCTTACCGTTCTGAAGGCCATAGCCGAGCAGTTGCCCGCTCACTATCTTTACTTCGGCGACACGGCGCGCCTGCCGTATGGGACCAAGTCGGCGGAAACGGTCGCGCGCTACGCCATCGGCGCAACGCGCTTTTTGGAGAAGCAGAACATCGATCTGCTAGTCATCGCGTGCAACACCGCGACCGCGCTGGCACTGCCGCAGATCAAAGCAGCCGCGCATGTGCCGGTTGTCGGGGTGGTCGAGCCGGGCGCGGCCATGGCCGCCGAGGTCAGCAAGAAGCGCGCCGCCATTGTGATTGCGACGGAAGCCACCGTCAGCAGCCACGCCTATCGCGATGCGCTGCAACGCCATGGTCTGCAATCGCTGGAGAAAGCCTGCCCGCTGTTTGTGCCGTTGGTCGAGGAGGGTTGGATTGAGCATCCTGTGACCGAACAGGTGGCACGAATTTATCTGGGCGAGGCAACTGCGCAATCTCCCGAGGGCGCTGACGTTCTGGTGCTGGCCTGCACGCACTATCCGCTGATCGCGCCACTGCTGCGCAGGATCGTACCAGAGTCGATGCAGATCGTGGATTCGGCGGAATCGACCGCGCGCGTGGTGAGAAGGATGATCGACGAGAATTTAGTGTGTCATCCTGAGCGCAGCGAGCTCGCACAAGATTTGACGTGTCATCCTGAGCGCAGCGAGGACGATCCGCATTTGATGTGTCATCCTGAGCGTAGTGAGCCGATAGGCGAACGAAGTCGAAGGACCCCTATAGTGGCAGAATCATCAACGCAAGTGCATCGCACCTTCCGCTACTACGTGACCGATTCGACAGACAAGTTCAAGCGGCTGGCCACGCGATTTCTTGGACGCCGGGTCGATAACGTCGAACACGTGGATTTGGAAGAAGGGATTAGGGATTAGGAGCTCGTCTGTGGATCGGAAGCATCCAGGATTCCTTGAGATAATAGAGGTCCTTCGACTCCGGCGCGCAAACGAAGCGCGCCTTCGCTCAGGATGACAGCGTAATAATAGCTGATAGCTGACGGCTGTTAACTGACCACTAGCCACTGACCACTGGCAACTACTTATGATCTTTCGCTCCGACAATCGTTCGCCTGACCAGATGCGGCCGGTGAATATCATTCCCGACTTCATCTCCACCGCCGAAGGCTCATGTCTCATCGAGCTCGGCAACACGCGCGTCATCTGCACCGCAACCATCGAGAACTCGGTGCCGCAATTCCTGCGCAACAGCGGCAAAGGTTGGGTCACCAGCGAGTACGGCATGTTGCCGCGCTCCACCCTGACCCGCACGCCGCGCGAGGTCACCAAGGGCCGCGCCGGTGGCCGCACCCACGAGATCCAGCGGCTTATTGGCCGATCTTTGCGCGCCGTCACCGACATGCAGAAGCTGGGCGAGCGCACCATCTTCCTCGATTGCGACGTTATCCAGGCCGACGGCGGCACGCGCACCGCATCCATTACCGGCGCGTTCGTCGCGATGGGGCTGGCGATGCGTCGCATGGTCGAAACGGGCACAATGACCGTCGCACCCATCCGAGACTACGTTGCCGCCACCAGCATCGGCATCGTCGATGGCGAGATCATGCTCGACCTGTGCTACGAAGAGGACGCGCGCGCCGAGGTCGACATGAACGTGGTCGCCACCGGCAGCAAGAAACTTATCGAAGTGCAAGCCACAGCAGAGCGGCGCCCCTTTGACGATGCCCAATTCGCCAAAATGCTCTCGCTGGCGCGCCAGGGCATCGAATCTCTGATCGCACGCCAGCAGGCGGTGCTGAGTGGGTTGCCGCTAAGGCAGTAACCCAAGGTCTGGACTTTCACCCGACGTATATACATAATTGTCAGGGCAAGGGGGCTGATTGCGGTTCGGTTGGGATGAACGAAAGAATCGAATCAACAGGCGAAAGCACCGCGTCAGTTTTGAAACCGCAGCCTTGGTCTTTGACGATCCCGCCATATCTCTCACCTCGACTGCGAAGTCGAAGGAGAATTGAGATGGCATACGATCGGCATGGTAAGAGGTATTCACCTTCTCCTGGTCGTACACACAAGTCCGGATTCTGACAATGAAGAAGAAGGAAATATCCGCATCATCTCAGCGCGAAAGGCCACACCGCAGGAGCGGCGAGTCTATGCGCAGGGCGAGTAAGCCGACACGCAGTAGTGATGGAAACAGGCAGCAGTTCACCGCGAAACAGAAGCGGGACTTGGCGGCCTTGGCTGCGTTGCCGGATGATCACATCGATACATCCGACATTCCGGAACTACCTCTTCGCACGTGGAAGGATGCGGTACGGGGCAGGTTCTATCGTCCGGCCAAACAAGCCGTCTCGCTGCGCCTCGATACCGACGTGGTGGCTTGGTTAAAAAGGCCTGGCAAGGGATATCAGACTCGAGCGAATCATCTACTTCGTCAGCAAATGCTTGCGGACATGCGAAAGTGCTGAGTTGGCCCCGGGCCCTCATTGAGACAACGATTGCGCTGGGCACCAGGGGACACCCATGAAACTAGGATTCATCGGAACTGGTGAAATTACGTCGTCGATAGTCACCGGCTTGAGTTCATCTGGTACCACGCTGCACTCGATTCGATTGTCCCCGCGCAATCCAGCTATCGCTAAGGACCTTGCCAATCGCTTTAACGCGGTATCCATCGCTTCCTGCAACCAAGAAGTTCTCGACCAGTGCGAAACGATCGTGATTGCCGTGAGGCCCCAGGCTGCCCGAAGTGTCCTTGCAGAATTGCATTTCCGCCCCGACCATCAAGTAATCAGTCTTGTATCAGCGCTTTCGTGGCGGAGCGTGTCTGAGCTTGTGGCGCCTGCAGTGCGAGTCACAAGAGCCGCGCCGCTCCCATCAACGGCTAAGCGACTAAGCCCGACGGCTATATATCCGCCACACCAAGCAGTGTGCGATCTCTTCGCTATGCTCGGAAACGTGTTTGCAGTTGAAGGCGAAAAGGAGTTCGATGCAATGTGCGCGGCAACCGCAACTATTGCGTCCTATTTCGCATTTACCCACGGGATTGCGTCGTGGTTGGCGCGACACGGGGTTTCAGAATCGAAGGCCCGCGAGTACGTTGCGCGAATGTTTTGGGGGCTCACGACTACCGCCGTCGACGCACCGGAGCGGAGTTTTCAATCACTGGCCGGTAACCATGCTACTGCCGGCGGTATAAACGAGCAATTTCTCCGACACCTGGTTGAACACGGCTTACTGACGCGCGTCTCGGAGGCCCTGGACGCGGTCCTGTGCCAAATTAGAGCGGAATCGCAGAGTGAAATCGGGGCAGCTCTTGAGCACCATCCAGATGTCTAGATCTGCTGTTTCGTAAGCTGATCACATTCTCTGCCGGTTACATCGGCTGACGCGCAAGCAGGGCGCTGACAGGGTTACGGAAGCGTCACCGGCGACTCGGAAGCTGGTCACATCCTGTACCCAATGGACCTCGCACGCTGCCTGAGAATTCAGTTAGAATGCTGTGTCCTGTGGTTCTCGGACTCATCCGCACTCTGCGGGACTGCACTTTAATCTTTATCTATCGAATCGGGCGATCTGCCCGTGGAGGTCTCATCATGAAACTAACTCCTGGAAAACTCGCGGGCATGAAGAATGTTTCCAACGATCGCGGCGTCATTGCCGCCGCCGCCATGGACCAGCGCGGCTCGCTGAAGAAAGCCCTGGGCGCCGATGCCGGCGATAAACAACTGGAAGAGTTCAAGATTTACGTCACCGAAGTCCTCACCAAACATGCCAGCGCCATCCTGCTCGATCCCGAGTGGGGGCTGCCGGCCGCACGCCGCCGCGCCAAGGGTTCCGGCCTGCTGCTGGCCTACGAGAAGACCGGCTACGACAAGCAGTTGCCCGGCCGCCTGCCCGACCTGCTCGATCTGTGGTCTGCCAAGCGCCTGAAGGAAGCCGGCGCCGATTGCGTCAAGATCCTGCTCTACTACACACCCTACGACGAGCAGAAGATCAACGAACTGAAGCATGCCTGGGTGGAGCGCATCGGCGACGAGTGCCGCGCCAACGATATTCCGTTTTTTCTGGAGTTGGTCGGCTACAAGGAAGGCATGGACGAAAAGGGCGCTGAATTTGCCAAGCTGAAGCCTGAGGTCGTCGCGAAGTCGATGGAGGAGTTCTCGAAGGATCGTTACGGCGTCGACGTGCTGAAGGTCGAAATCCCGATCAACATGCAGTTCGTCGAGGGGGCGCGCTCGTTCAAGGGGACGAAGGTCTACAGCAAGAACGAAGCGCTGGATCACTACCGCGCCGCAGCATCTACGACCAGCAAGCCGTTCATCTACCTGTCGGCGGGCGTCAGCAATCCGGAGTTCATCGAGGACCTGGAGTTTGCTGCCG
>Ga0187874_10003692_pt1 | contig 10576 bp, 10 predicted proteins | sample June2016WEW_16_1_3_FD_132993 | JGI IMG/M metagenome (GOLD analysis project Ga0187874, IMG submission 132993) | Peatland microbial communities from SPRUCE experiment site at the Marcell Experimental Forest, Minnesota, USA - June2016WEW_16_150 | ecosystem: Environmental > Terrestrial > Soil >... | reverse complement strand
GGAGCGTGGACCGAGTACCTTGAGGCTTCCCGCGAAGCCATGGACGCCGCGGTGCACGAGCTATGGCCGGTCGAGGTCCCGGCGCCAGGCCAATCGGTGACCCTCACCGACTTCGACCCGGCGGGCGAGGACAAGGTGCTCGTGGCGATGTGCTATCCGTACCTCAACCTCGCTGAGGAGGATGTTGCCCGGCGTGTGGCTGCCCTCGGGCCCGAAGAGCGGCGGGCGATCTTCCAGGCCTACGTCGGAGACCGCTCTAATCGCCGCCACCGGCCCGGAAGAGCCCTGGAGCGCACTTCATACCGGTTTGACATCGTGGCGGACTACGGCGCCTTCAGGGACCTCCAACGCCATCGCATGCTCACTGTCGAGTGGCAGCCGCTCGGCACCGACCTCGGCTTCGAGGTGCCCCCGCTCGTCGAAGCGGCGGGCCTCTCCGATCGGTTCCTCGAGTCGCTGGAACGCTCCAAGAGCCTGCACGACGCCCTTGCCCCCTGCTTTCCGGATCAGAGCGCGTACGCGGTGGCCTTGGCTTTCAACATCCGTTTCGTGTTGCAGCTGAACGCCCGCGAGGCGATGCACGTGCTCGAGCTGCGGTCCGGTCCCCAAGGACATCCGGCCTACCGGAGAATCGCCCAAGAGATGCACGGGCTCATCGCCGGGCAAGCGGGCCACTGCGCGATCGCGGATGCCATGAGCTTCGTGGACCACAGCGAGCCCGGCCTCGGTCGCCTCGAGGCCGAGCAGCGATCGCAGTCCAAGCGTGGACGATCCGCGCCGAGCCTGTGACGGGGGACTTCTCTTCTCCTCTTGACTCGCAGTCCCACGGGGGTAATAACTAGAGGGTCCCCTCAAGCCGAGCGCAACTCCCGGGACATCTGGAAGTTGCTCGAAAAGCATCTGGGGGTGTTGCGAGTGGTGGGGACCCAGGAGTCGAGTAGAGAACGCCCCCGTCGACGCCTCATGTCGGCGTATCGCCCGGGCAGGCGAGAAGGGTGGCCCCAAAGGCGTCCTGGGTCCTACCGCCCGGTGCCAGAGCGCCGAGTTCCAGCGGGCCGGGGAAAATCTCGCCGGAAGTCGCCGCAACCAAGCATTGGTGCCGTATAGTCCATCCGGCCGCGACCTCGGAACCGGTTCCGGGACATCGCGGGCTCCGGTTGGGAAGACTTGAAGGACGTTGATGCGCAAGGACACCAAGGACACGGCGGACCTGGAAGAACCCATAGAGGTTGACGATCTCGAGGCGCCCGATGCCGACGAGGCGGACCTCGAGGACCTGGCGGACGCGGATCTGCTTGAAGACGACGACGAGGATCTCGGTGAGGTCGCGCTCGTCGACGATCTCGACGATGACGACGAGGTCGTGGGCTCTACAGGAGTCGGCCTTGAAGTCGAGATCGTGCCGATCGAGACCGAAGACGAGGATGACGACGATCTCGATGACGACGACATCGAGGCCAGCCTCGACGTGATCTTGAAGGAGCGACTCGTCGTCGCCGACGACGACGAGGACGAAGAGGAGGAGGCCTCCGATTCCGAAGAGCGCGGCGAGGGCTCTCTTCGCGTACTGCCCAAGCAGCCGGGGGAGTTCGTTTGTCGGTCCTGTTTCCTCGTGAAGAGCCAGACACAGCTCGCGGACAAGAAGCGCCTTCTTTGCCGAGACTGCGTCTGAGAGGGCGCGGCCGGCCTCGCTGAGCCTGCGGTAGCGTCGGGTTGTGGCCGAAGAACGCCCCAGCTTCGAGACGCTGCTCGACTGCTTCGTCTACGCGCCGTTAGGCGCGGCCCTCGTTCTCGTCGAGGAAATGCCCCGGCTCGCCGAACGAGGGCGCGAGCTTGCCTTGAAGCGGGTCGCCGTCGCCCGGCTGGCCGGCAGGTTCGCCGTAGGAGAGGCTCGCCGGCGGTTGGGAACACCCTGGTCCGGTCCGTCGCGCGAAGAGTCCCGCCCTTCGGGGGAGGGCTCGCCCGCCTTCGTCGCGCGCAACAGCACCGTGTCCACAACCCCGGCATCGACGCCAAGGCGTTCTGCGGGGAGTCTGGACCACGAGTCGCGAACCGGGCCGTCTGGCTCTGAGGACGCTGGCGAGACCGGGTCCCGCCGATCGCTGGACCTCGGGGCGAATGTCACAGGTCGCGAACTTCCGATTCCTGCCTACGACACTCTTGCCGCTTCACAGGTCGTGGAGAGGCTGGCCTCGCTGACGGGGGCTGAGCTCGAGGTCGTGCGAAAGCACGAATCTGCGACGCGTCGGCGACGCACGGTGCTGCACCGCATCGCACAGCTGAGCTCCGAACGTGACGGCGCTACGGCGTGAGCCGGCCAAGCACGAAGATCACAGCGACACGATGAATGTTCGGGCTCGCGTTAGCACCGAAGGCGACCTACGGGCTCTCGCGGAGCTCTGCCGAGCGTCCTTCGAAGCCCTCGCCGTCGAACGAGGCGGGAGCGTTCACGTACTGAAGGAGGCCTTCACCGAGCCTGTCGAGGCGCACTTGGCAGCCATCGTCCACGACGACCGGTGGCTGGCCCTGCTGGGGACGTTGGACGATGTGGCAGTTGGTGTCGCGGTTGCTCGACTCGATGAGATACCGGACTCGTCGCGTCTCGCAACGGTCGAGGTCCTTTACGTCGACCCGTCCGCACGCGAAGTGGGCGTGGGCGAGAAGCTTCTCGCGGCGGTGGTCGACTGGGCCGCCCGGCGTGGCGCGACCGGTGTCGACGTGCGTGTGCTCCCGGGGATGCGCGTGTCGAAGAGCTTCCTGGAAAGCTCGGGTTTCGTCGCGCGCCTTCTAGTCATGCACCGGCAGCTGTAGTGACGTCCAGCGACAGCCGTTATGGGGGGCGATGAAGCAAGGAGGCGGCCGCCGGCCGTCAGCTTGGCGAATCGGCAGAAGCCGGTGGAGCTTCCTCAGGCTCAGCCTCGGGCAAGGCGTCATCTGCTGAGCTCTCGAGCTCCAAGGGAGCCTCCCCCGGGGCGTCGCCTGCGGGCTCGGGAGCCTCCGTCGGGGCCTCGTCCTTGGGAGCCTCCCCCGGGGCGTCGCCTGCGGGCTCGGGAGCCTCCGTCAGAGCAGCGCCTGCTCTCGTCTCGACGCTCGCCATCGCTCCGGTCGGAGCGGCTCGGCGGGGGGTGCGCACCACGGGGCGGGGCGGCCGTGGTGGACGAGCGGGCCGAGCTGATCGGAGCGGCTTGGGTGGCGGCGGCATAGGCAGCCCCAGCATGGGTGCAAGCGCCGGGAGACTGCCCGCAGCGACTCGGGCCTTGCGCACGACCTCCCCCGACGGATCGTCAGGCAGGCCCTCAGGGTGGATCTGGCGCCGGATCGGAGAGCTGACCGCAGCATCGAGAATGGCCAGCCAGCGCTCCACGGGAGTGCTCGCGCTCATAGCGGCACCCGCACTGCTCGCGAGGCGCCCGACAAGGGCCGCCGGGAACCGTGCAGTCGGCTCTGGGGGTTGAGCCGAAAAACGCAGCGCCTGGAGAACGCGGCCTTCTTCGAGGGCGCGGGTGATCTGCTCCTCCCAGTTGGAGCGGAGCTTCTTCACCCGCCGGTCGAGCTCCTCACGAAGCTTGCGGTCCAGATCTCTGGATGCTTCGTCACGCGGGGCTGCCGCGACGACCGTCGTTCGAAGATCGCGAAGGGAGATCTGCTCAAGCTGCGCAACGGCCGCTTCCGCTCGGTCGAGCCAGATCGCTTGCTTGACGGATGGGGCGAGCTGCTCGGCAAGGGCGAGGATCGCCTCGCCGGTGACCTCGGGCCTGCCTTCGGAACGAGCCCGCTCCCGCTCTGCGGCGATCGCTCGACGAACTGCCGGTATGCCTCCGGCCGCCAGGCGTTCCGCGATGGGTCGTTGCTCGGACGCCAGGCTTGCAAGCAAGAAATCGCGATGGGCCGTTCCCGGTTCGAAGCGGGGGACCGCTCGCCGCGGCACAGCCTGTGGCTGGCTCGAGCGCGAGGCCGCGGGTTGCCCAGGGCCCGTAAGGCCTCCCTCGCCGGCGGGCGTTCCGGGACGGCGGGTGGTGCTAGGGGTCCAGGGCCGTCGCCCGCTGCCAGAGGCTGCAGGGCGACCTTCAGCGGTGCGGACGGACCCGTCAGCGGGTGCTCCTTCGGGTCGGGGCCGCCGTTCGGGGCGTCGCTCGCTGCCAAAGGCTGCAGGGCGACCTTCAGCGGTGCGAGGAGACCTGCTTCCAGGCCCGGTGTCCGGACGCGGTCGCCGTTCGGGTCGGCGCTCGCCGGCCGCTTCGAGTTCGCCGGCAGCCGGTTGCGGGCGCCGAACATCCGGGCGCTCTCCTCCGCGCGCCGGGCGGCGATCTCGCGAGGCGCTGCGATCGCCACGGCGTGGGCTGTCGAGGAGATCGCGGCGGTCGCCGCCCCGGCCCCCTTCTGAGAGGAGCACGGTCGTCACTGCCTGAACCGGCTTGGAGGAACCGAGCAGCTCGATCCGTCCCGAAGGCGCCGCCTTCTCTTTCGGGGGCAGAACACACAGGATCGTGATCCCATCGATCTCGACTTCGGCCTCCACGCGTAAGACATCTCCGACCTTCGCGTCGTCGGCAAGGACCTTGGCGTCGATGACGCCCTTGGGCTGACGTGCTCCGGCGGCGCGCCATGTGTAGCTGCCGTCACCCCGGACGCTGGTCAGTTCGATGTCGAGACGGTTAGACATGCTCCGGTCAAACTACAGGCTGGAGCCGAGTTTGCGAAGTGGGACCCGCTGAGAGGCCCGCGAACGGCCACGCGCCACGCCCTGCCTGCCGACGCGCTACAACCTCAACTGTGGAACACGACATCGGCAGAGGGCAGCCCTCCGATGGCTTCTACCCTGGCGAGACCCCTCCTCCGGCACCTCTGGCTCGTCCTGCGAGAGACCCAGAATTCTCTTCTAATGGTTCGCCTGTGGACAGCGATTCGACCGATGGACCCCCGGGCGGCAACACCCGCCGTGGCTGGATTGGAGTCGTGCTCATTGCCGTATTGGTCGGCGCCGCGACAGGCCTAGGCGTGGGTACAGGACTCGCCGCGACCATCCGCGCCCACAACGCCACAGCCATCAAGTTCTCGCCAAACACGAGCGTGTTCCGACGCATGAACAATGTCCAGTCTGTGCTCGCGCGCGTACTGCCTTCGGTGGTCGCGATCCAAGCGTTCGGACCTGGGTGCGCGTCCGGACCTCTCAGCGGGCGGACACAGTTCGATGAGGGCAGCGGAATGATCCTCACCCCCGACGGCGAGATCCTGACCAACGATCACGTCATAGCGAACGCAACTCAGATAAGGGTCACGCTCCACGGTCAGAAGACGACGTACCCGGCAACCCTTCTCGGCACGGACCCCAGCTACGACGTCGCACTTCTTCAGGTGCACGGCCCGACCACGCTTCGAGCGGTCTCGTTCGGTGATTCCTCGAGGATCCAAGTGGGAGAGGATGTGCTCGCGATTGGGAACGCCCTCGCTCTTTCGCAAAGCACGCCGTCGGTCACCGAGGGCATCATCTCCGCTGAAGGAAGGTCCATCAAAACCGGTGGGGACAACTGCGCAGGAACCGAGTCGCTGAGCGGGCTCTTGCAAACCCAGGCGCCGATCAACCCGGGGAACTCCGGCGGTCCGCTCGTCAACAGCGCCGGTCAGGTCATTGGAATGAACACGGCGGCAGCGACAACGACGTCGGGAGACGCGCCGACCCAGAACATCGGATTCGCGATCCCGATCGCCAACATCCGGTCGCTGATACCCGGACTCCGTAAGGGAGGCACTGTCGGGACGCCCAAGGCCTTCTTGGGTGTCGAAGTGGTCTCGGTCACGGCGGCGGAGCGCTCCAGCTGGGGTCTCACCGCGAGAAGCGGCGCGCTGGTGGTGAGCGTGTTCCCAGGCGCCCCGGCCGCTCTGGCGGGAATTGGCACTGGCGACGTCATAGTCACGTTCGCCGGTCGCACCATCACTACCGATCTTTCGCTCACCGTCGCCGTGCGAGCAGCCCGTCCCGGCGAAAGAGTGACGGTCGAGCTCTACCGGGGCCCGACGCTTGTGACGATTTCGCTCGTGCTGGGCAGCAAGCCGGCGCCGGAGGCAGGCTAGAGCTGAGCACGTCATGTCATGGGGCGGACCTTTCGGATCGTGAACAAGGATCGCCGAAGTCCTCCCAAAGGGGCCGCTCAGCTGGCGCGCAACTCCACAGCCTCAAGGCCTTTCGGTCCTGAGCGCGAGAGGAACTCGACCCGCGCCCCCTCGGCTGGGACTTGATCGGTCTCGTTCAGAGCAGAACGGTGCACGAAGACGTCACGACCGCCAGAGTCCGGGGCGATGAAACCGAAGCCTCTGATCGGGTCGAACCATTTCAGCGTCCCGGTTGCCGGACGAAGCGATCGACCACCACGGGTGTCTGTCTTCGAGGCGTGCAGGTACCCGGCACGAACCGGTCGAGCAGCGCGCCCAGACCGCTTGCCATTGTCTGGCGCAGCCGGCGCAGCCGGCGTGGCGGGCGTGCGCTGTACGAGCTTTGGGCGTGCCGGGACCGAACTGAACGAGATGTTGGTCGTGCGCTGTGGGACTGACGGAAGACTGACCGGTTGCTCGAGCATCTGGGGAAGCCCGAGTGCGCGCTGCATGCTGCGGGCAGAGCCGGATTGGTCCGGAGTGACGAGTGAGATGACCGTGCCGTCCGCGCCGGCGCGGCCCGTGCGACCTGAGCGATGCACGTAGTCCTTGTGGTCGCTGGGCGGGTCGAAGTGAAGCACACACGCAACGTTCTCAACGTCGATGCCTCGTGCGGCAACGTCGGTGGCTACGAGCACACGGGCCGCCCCGGAGTGGAAGGCCTTCAGGGCCCGATCGCGCTGGGCTTGTGTGCGGCTCCCGTGCAACGCGACGGCATGCACACCTGCGCTGATGAGTTGGCGCGAGAGTCGATCCGCCCCGTGCCGCGTTCGGCAGAAGACAATCGAGCTTTGGTGGCCGGCCACGACCTTTGCCGCGAGCGTGACCCGGTCATTTCGGTCGACTTTCCAGAACATATGGCGCACCTCGCCGGAGGAGGCCTCGGTCATCCCGACCTCGTGACGCACAGGGTTCGTCTGGTACCGGCGGACCAGGACATCCACCTCACCGTCGAGCGTCGCGGAGAACAGGAGGACCTGGCGGTCGGCCGCGGCTTGGTCGAGGATTCGTCGCACTGCGGGGAGGAAGCCCATGTCTGCCATCCGGTCCGCCTCATCGACGACGGCGATGCTCACGTCCTGAAGACTCACGTCGCGTCTCTCGATGAGGTCCTCGAGCCGGCCAGGACAGGCCACGAGGACGTCGACCGCCTCCCGCAAGGCTCGCAGTTGGGGGCCGTACCCGGCACCGCCATAGACAGCGGTGACGGTGAGGCTTCGAGCCCTGGCGAGCGGACTGAGCACGCCGCAGACCTGAGCTGCAAGCTCCCGGGTCGGCACGAGCACGAGACCGCGAGGACGGCGAGGCTTGGAACGCGAACGCCCAGCGAGCGCCTCGACAACCGCGATCGCGAACGCGAGGGTCTTACCGGAGCCCGTCGGCGCCCGACCGGACACGTCCCGGCCGGCGAGTGCATCCGGAAGTGTTGCTTCCTGGATAGGAAACGGGGTTGTGATGCCGTCGCGCTCAAGCAGCGCGACGACGTCGGCGGGCACGCCAAGGTCGGCGAAAGTGGGGGGCAAGAAGACTCCAGTCAGCTCGAAAAAAAGGCCAACCAGAACAACGTCTCGAGGCCTCACCGGCCACAGCCGGAAACCGGTCAACCGACCGGACCCCTGCACTGTAGCAGTCGTGCGCCGTTACCTGCTCGCGATCGCGAGCACGCGGCAGCAAACGGTGCTTGATCAGGCATACTTCTAACGGTCGGTACGATCCGCCGGGCCACGAACCTGCTCCGCACTTTCGACGACGCCGAGAATGCCTGTGACGCCCAGCCCGAATACCGACGTCACCAAGGCCTTGTTCGTCACCGGCCCCAGCGGGTTCCGACCGACCGCCTTCGCCCTCCGGCCGTGGACGTCCGAACTCCTGCACGGCGGTCCGGTCGCTGGGCTCATCGCCCGGGAAGCTCAGCGATGCGAACCCGACGAACGCTTGCGGGTCGCGAGGCTCACAGTCGAGCTGATCCGACCGGTAGGTCTTTCCCCGATCTCCTTGGAAGCGCGGCTGATCAGGCCGGGGCACAAAGTCCAGCTCGTGGAGGTGGCCGCCCGCCAGGACGGCATTGAGGTCACGCTCGGGTTGCCCTGCGGATCCGGACTGCCGCCATAGACCTGCCGAAAGCAGCTTGACACGCCGAGCTGCCCTTCGCTCCGCCTGAGAGCGGCGTCGCAATCGTGTCAAACAGCGTAACCAGGACTTTCCACAGCGAGGGCGCGGAATTGCGCTTCGTCAAGGGGGCCTTCGAGTCGCCGGGACCGGCAACGGTGCGGGTTCGCCTTCGCGTGCCGGTACTGGCGGGGGAGACAGTCCACGTGAGCCGTCTGCCGGTAGGGGAGTGGGTCGGTCTCGAGTGGCGTACCTTGGCCGAGCCACAGGGGATCGGGATCTCAGAAAGCCGCCTCTGGGACGAAAAGGGGCCTATCGGGCGCTCCCTTCAGTCGCTTCTGATCGACCGTCTCGCGCTCGACTGATTCGGGCCATGCGGCTCCAGGGACCGGACGGAGCCGGACAACGTGCCAACGGGCGCTACCGTCGCGGGGGCTTTGCTCGTCGGAGGAACGATGACGAACCACAACGACTGGAACCAGAAGATCATCGACGAGTTCCGCTCCGCCGGTGGAAAGCTCGGCGGGCAGTTCACCGGCGCGCCGATCCTGCTCCTCACGAGCACAGGTGCCAAGACCGGTCAGAAGCACACGACACCGATGATGTACTTCGCCGACGGTGACAGGTTGGTCGTATTCGCGTCCAAGGCCGGTGCCCCGACCAACCCGGACTGGTATCGCAACCTTCTCGCTCACCCACGGGCGAGCGTTGAGGTCGCGACGGGGACCTTCGAGGTTCAGGCCGAAGTAGCGGGCCGCCAGGAGAGGGACCGTCTCTACGCGATCCAGTCCGAGCGCTACCCGGGCTTCGCGGAATATCAGGAGAAGACGACGCGGGTCATCCCCGTGGTCATCCTGAGGCGCGTTGCGCCGTGAACGGGTCATCCGACCCGGCGAAGATACTGGTCGTCACGGCGCACCCTGACGACGTCGACTTCGGCGTGGCAGGTTCGATCGCGACTTGGACCGACCAGGGGATCTCGGTTACGTACTGCATCGTGACCGACGGATCAGCTGGTAGCGCGATTCCGGGCATCGAGGCCAGCGCCCTCAAAGGCATCCGCCAGGACGAGCAACGCAAGGCTGCGGCGGAAGTGGGCGTCACTGACGTGCACTTCCTCGGTTACGCCGACGGCTCCCTCTCGGTCTCGCTCGAGCTTCGCCGGGACATCGCCCGCATGATCCGGATCGTCCGGCCCGAGCGCGTCGTCTGCCAATCGCCGGAGCGGAACTGGGACCGCATCCGCGCGAGTCACCCGGACCATCTCGCCGCAGGCGAGGCGACACTTCAAGCCGTGTACCCGGATGCGAGGAACCCGTACTCCTATCCCGAGCTTCTCGCCGACGGGCTCGAGCCTCACGTTGTCGAGGAGGTCTGGCTCATGGCCTCCCCGCGGTCGACGCACGCCGTGGACATCACCGCAACGATCGAGCGCAAGCTCGCGGCCTTGCGCAGCCATCACAGCCAGCTGGCCGGCACCGAGAACCTCGAAGAGATGATTCGCTCCTGGGCGGCCGCCGCCGCCACCGCTCTGGGTCTGCCCGAAGGGCGGCTGGCTGAGGGCTTTCAAGTCGTCGACACGCGATAGGGGCACCCACGAGAGCGGGGGAGCGCGAGGAAAGACCGTCGAGGTCGGGGAACGACTCGGTCATGCGGCCTTGACCGCAATCGACAGAAAGGGAACCATTCTGGATCAGCTGCGGATCCCTTGGAAGGTTCCCATGTCTCGTGGATGCGAGGCGCGTCTCCTCGCGCATGGAAGCTGAGAACGGGGCGCACTTGACCACTATTGGCCGGTGACGCGCGCCTCTATTACACGCGGACGCTCACTTTCGACGAGCATGTCGAGATCGTGGGAGGCCCAGCGAGGTTGACCTGCTCGCCAAGTACGCTCGCGACCCTAAGGTTGTCACTGTTACAAGCGAGGATGAAATAACGACGTTGTCGAAGAAGATCGACGCAGGTGAAGCCACGCCCGACGACTACGACCCGTTCGTGGCCCTGACCTGCGGTGGTTCGATGACTGCAACAAGCTCGACGTGGTAAGTCATCGGGAACAAGTCGAACGCCTTCAGCGAATGCAGCACCCAACCAGCATCCAGAAGGACGCGAAGGTCGCGCGCGAACGAAGCCGGGTCACACGCGACATAGACAATCCGGCGGGCTCCAGGTTGAAGCGCGGCGAGGGAAGCCATGACGGCCCGCCCGGCGCCCTCGCGCGATGGGTCGAGCACCGCGAGGTGCACATTGCCGAGACGCTCTCTTACAAGAGCAGCGGTTATGGCGCCTTTGAACACCTGCACGTGAGGCAGATCAG
>Ga0187874_10003688_pt1 | contig 10584 bp, 11 predicted proteins | sample June2016WEW_16_1_3_FD_132993 | JGI IMG/M metagenome (GOLD analysis project Ga0187874, IMG submission 132993) | Peatland microbial communities from SPRUCE experiment site at the Marcell Experimental Forest, Minnesota, USA - June2016WEW_16_150 | ecosystem: Environmental > Terrestrial > Soil >... | reverse complement strand
GGCGTCCAACGATGCGACGTAGACCCCGTTGAGCGTTGGAAGCGCTACGCCGCTGACTGCCGCGAGGGCTCCCGGTTCGGCTCGCGTCCAACCATCGGGAACAGCCGCGAAAAGGTGCTGCCACGTTTCCAGCATTGCCGCAGCCGCGACCTCGGGGTCAATGGGCACCAATTACGTCACGCTAATTCTGCCGTGCTGGGCCTGCATGGCCATCCCGTCCTTGCCAGCCACGCCTGATTGTGATCGGCGCTGCAGCAACCCCGACGGCACAGATTCTGACGGGTGCTCCTGAGCAGGAAGCCTGGTGGATCTGGCGAGTGGCACATTTGAACAGTTGGAGGACTCCAGGGAGAGGACGGCGTCGCGTGCCGCCACCGCGGAAACGTCTTCGATCAGTTGACCTGGCCGTCACCATGCGAGGTCCGGTGGCGCTGTCGAGTGGCCGTCGGTGGGAATGCGACGTGGGCCTGCGCTGTGTGTTGCCGAATCTGGCGCGTTGTCCCAACTAGCCCAACATCTTCCGACCGTGTCGTTCTGTCGCGCCACAAACCCAGCAGCGCCATACGGGAGACGGTTCTCGGCGACCCCGAAGGTTCTTGGCGCCCCTTCCGCGTAGCCTTGTGACGGCCTCCCAGTCGCCTTGGCTCACGCCGGCTGCGGCGCAACGAGCAAGAGACGATTCACGCCGCCGCGACCGCCGCCATCACTTGGCAATCCGGAGGAGCCCTACGATTCCTACAACATAAATCAGAATCGCCAGGATCGAGTCCGGTCCGAGCCGCTTGGGTCGCGAGGGCCGCACGATGACACCGCCGAGGTACACGGCGGTCAACGCCAAGCTGAGACCAGCCAGCCATCCGTTCGCCGCACCGGCTGTCGGCAGTACCGGTTTCGCCGCCACTAGATCTGCCACCACGAACAGGCATAGTTGAAACGCATTTCCGCCGAATATGTCGCCGATCGCGAGTTGATGGTCACCCAGGCGCACGGCCTCGATGCCCGAACTTATCTCTGGAAGCGCTGTCGCCAACGCCAGCACTGTGGCACCAAAGACAATGCCGTTGATGCCGGCGCGGTTTGCTAGTTCGTTACCACTGACCTCCAGCGCTACGCCTGCCAAAAGCGTCACAGCCGACGAGACTGCGAACACAGTTGCAACGTGCAACATCGAGTACTTTGCACGCGCTGGGTCCACGGCCGGATGACGCACGCGACGATGAGGCCGCCCGGATTTACTGCCCTCCATCACGACTGTCCACTTTGGATGCGACCGCGTCCGATTCAGCACCCAGACTCCGCCGACCCATATGACCACGATGGCCAATGACGCTGGACTGATGTGCCCAGGCATGGCCACAGACGCGGGCAGCAATGCACCCATGAGCACAACCGACACAGTGAGTACCACCAGCAAACCTTCGAGAACTGGCAAGAGCGACCCGACAAGATACGTCAGCGGTCTGGCCGCAAATAGATCGCACACGACAAGCACCATCGTTGCCGTGGCTGTGCCGCCGATCAGGTTTCCGGCCGCCAGCCCGAGGTGGCCCGACTCCGTCGCGGAGATGGTCACCGCCAACTCCGGCAGGCTCCCGGCGACGGCAAGCAGCACCATTCCGCCGAGCGCGTCGCCTATTCCCAGTCGTGTGTCAATCTCGTCTGTGGACTTCGCAAGTTGAACACCGGCAACCCAGGTTGCACCAGACGCTGCAACGAACACGAGAAGTACCAGGAATACGGGAAGGGACCCCACATCCGTATCATCGCGGACTCGCTGACGTGATGCTCGCCCACCGTTGCGATCGAGTGTGCAGTAGTTACACGCACACTCACGCCGCCTCCCCTTGCGAAGAGGCGGTGACGGCCTTCGCCGGTTGCCCGGAGCCGTCTTGGCGCTTCCTGCCACGAGGGCTTTTCGGGGAGTGTGCACCGGCGGCGCTGGTACACGAAGCATCGCCTCTGCGTCCGTTTTGAGTCTCCGGGCCACTCCCGGCGACGAGGTGCTTCTTGCCGTAGGCGGCAAGGTTGCGTGCTGCATTGTGGTTCAGCGGTAGGTCCTCGTCGCAAGAGAGAGCGTGGCTTTGGTCTTCTTGCACGACGAGCACTTCTTGGAACTGGGGAACAAGCGATCGGCTACCACTAGGTGACCACCGTGCCAGCCCATCTTGTAGGTGAGCTGGCGGTGGAGCTCGCCGGGGGCTATGTCGAGGATGGACCTGTTGAGCCCGGCCTTGGCCGCGTGGCCGTTCTCGAGGTGGTGACCAGGGTTCTCGGGATCAGCCTTGGGCTTGGGGGAAGCCGTCATGTTCTTCACGGCCAAGTCCTCGATGACCACGGTGCCGTAGGCGGTGGCCAGGTGGGTTGTGAGCTTGTGCAAGGTGTCCCGGCGCACGTTGGCCACCCTGGCGTGACAACGGGCCAGCTTGGCTTTGGTCTTGGCCCGGCGCTTCGAGCCCTTCTGGCGTCTGGAGAGCTCCCGGTTGAGCCAAGCCATCCTTCGGGCGTGGTGAGAGATGGGTTTGGGGTTCTCGAACAGCTCACCAGTGGACAGGACGGCAAAGTGGTGGACCCCGAGATCCACCCCGACGATGGCGTCGGGGTAGGTGGCGACTGGATCGTGACGCTCCACCTCGCAGCCGAAGGACACGAACCACCTGCCGGCCTCCTCTTTGATGGTGGCCGAGAGCGCCGTGGCCATGCCGGCCACCACCTGGGTCGAGAGCGCCGTGGTGTGCTCCTTGGTCCGGATGACGCCGAGCCTCGGCAACTGGACATGGCGGTCGTCGACCACCCGGATCACCCCGGTGCTGAAGCGGCAGCTTCGCTGGCCACCCTTCTTCTTGAAGGTCGGGAACCCCATGGGCTTGCCGGCCCGGGCGCCCCCCCTTGAATCGAAGTACCCCTTCAGTGCCCGGGCCAGGGCGTCGAACCCCGAGTTGTAGGCCTCCTTGGAGTTCTCTCTCCACCAGGGAGCGGACTCGTCCTTTACCCGGTTCCACTCCTTGCGCAACGAGTAGAGGGTCCAGGGGACCGGCCCGGCGGTCTCGGCCGCCCACGCCCGAGCCTCGCCGGCACCAGCTCCTTGGCGCATGGCCAGCACCTCGAGCGCCTGTCGAGCGTCCAGGCGGTCCTTCACAAGGGCGAGCCCCCAGTTGTAGGCGAAACGGGAGGCCCCAGCGTGAGAGCTAAGGGCCGAACGCGTCGTGGTAGACGGGTCGAGCTCGAAGCGGAATGCCTGATGGACCGGCATACTCAGATTGTCGCAGTGGGGTGTGACAGCGCCATGGGTCTCATATCGTGTTCGACACACCGCAGCGCCTTCTCGGCCCGGTTGCGCGCCCCTCGGCGCCCACAGAGGCGGGCGCAGAACGAAGTCAACACCTCGGTCATGTCTCGGACCAAGTCGCCATCGACCTCGCCCTCGTCGGCGACCAACACCCGCCGACCTCCCGCCTAAAGGGCCGCTTCGAGGTGTTCTACCCCGAAGCGGGCGAGACGGTCGCGGTGCTCGACCACGACGGTGAGCGCCGTCGGGTCAGGAGCACCCGGGCTGGCTTTCGGCGCTTTGCGAACATGGCCGAGCCGACCTCGGTGACTACTTCGTCGACCGACAGGCCACGTCTCGTTGCCCACTCGGTGAGGCGGGCCACCTGGCGGTCGAGATCACCCCGTCGGTCGTGGGAGGACACCCGGGCATAGAGGACCGTGCGACCACCGAGACTCTCGGAGCTCTCCATGTCCACGAGGATCAACCGGCCCACCTTCTGCGCGGGCACCGGCAGCGTGCCTTCCCGGGACCATCGGTAGGCGGTGAACTTGCTCACCCCAACACGTTCCGCCCAATCGGACAGGTTCATGCATCCGTACTATTAGAAGCCGCCGTCTCGCCTTCGCTCTCGCGGCGGCAGGTCCGAGGTGCATCTGCGAACCAGAATCAGGGTCAGATCCGCGGCAGACGATCTCGTCGCATCCAGGATATTCGACGTCGCGCACGTTGACGCCAAGGTAGAGGCCTGCCAGCATTCGCCACTACCTAAACAAGGGCAGCGAAAGGGGGGCACGATGGGCAAGTACATGCTCGCGTAGCACGGCGGGGAGACGCCGGAAGATCCGGCCGCCGTTGAATCGACGAGGAACGCGTGGATGAGCTTCCTCGCTGGGCTCGGCGGGCGTCGGCTCGGTTGATTTCGGCACCGGCAAGATCAACATCAGCGGCTATCTGCCCGAGTAGACACCTCTGGGCCGGTGCAAGGCGGCCGGTACATGCTGCTCGATCACCTCGAGCACATCATCGAGGGCGTGACGCCCCACGAACGGTGGCCGCCCGGCAGCGACACACGGTGGAGAGCTGTCCGGGGCCGCCGGTAGCCCTGCCCGGCCGAAAGCGGGCCCGAGGCGTTCTTCAAGCCTGACGCCCGGCCGGCGGTCGGTGCAGCGGGGGCGACCGCACACGCCATCCTGGTCGGCCTCGGCTGAACCCGTCCGGCAAAAGCGTTGGCAACCTCGTTCCTAGGTGGTCACCAAGAACCAGCTTTCGATGGGCCGTGCGAACATGGCTCAGTTCGCGACCGGGCTCTCCCATGGCCGACGCGGAGTTGCGGAACCTAGGTGACGACCCTGGAATCCGCATTTGGTCGGACTTGGCATGCGTAAGGCAACTGGCGTCCTCGTTGTCCATTTCTGCTCCTTCGTCGGGGAGCCGCCTTTCCGGCTCAGCACAGACCAGCCTGCGCCCCGAGACTTCGAAGACACCGAGAACTGCCTGTCAATTGCCTACGTATCGCTGCGAGTCGTGACGCCTGTCGCCGTCTGCCTCCTCATCCCTGCGGTCCGTCCGGTGAGAGTGCCACTATGGGAAAGATTCGGCAAAGATCCGGGAAAGAAGGGCCCCAGCCGCCAGCGACGCAGGCCACACGTCCGGCATGCTCGATGAAATGACGGCCGAGTGGACGACTCCCAAGCCACATCGTCAGGTTGCAGAGCCGACGCGGCGCAGAGCCGATGGCAGGACGACGGCAGGACGGCGTCCCGAGGCTCGGCGCCCAGGCGGCCCGGGCACCCCGTCCAGCCCGAAGCGTGCGCAGAAAGCCCGTGCGGCGGCTCTCCATTGGCCGTCCTGGCAGAGCCACCGCGCTTACGTCCGTGAGCGGAGGACGCGTCGCAGGCTGCTGCGGCGCTCCCGGCGCACCTGGCCCAGTCGCCATCCCCTGACCACCGGCACGGCGGCACTGTTCGTGCTCCTGACGCCGGTGTGGGTTTCGCTTGGCGACGCACTCACGTCCCCGGCGCTAGGGCTCTCGGTTCCGGCGCGCCTTGCCGAGTGGCTGCGCGACAACGGCGGCGGCCCCGTCGTGAACACGGTCGAGAGTTGGTGGTACTCCCACCACCAGCCTCCCGTCGGCGGGCGACCCTTGGCCGAGGCTCTGCCCACCCAACTGCGCACCATTGTCAGCACGACTGGCCTTCGCCGCGACTCTCCTGCCCACCTCCCGGCACCGGCACCGCTCGCACCGTTCGCACAACCCGCCTTGGCAGGAGAGGGCAGCTGGAGGCCGGTCGGCCGCCTCGTGCGAGGCGTCCCGGCCGTTTACGAGACATTCCTCCGGCCGGATCCGGTCCACACCAGCGTCGTGGATGGGATCGCCTGGCTGGACACGAAGCTGTTGTCGGCAACCTTGTACTCCGGCAGCTACATCCCCGGCGGCGGCCCTTACACATACACGGCCCCGATCCAGCCGGGCGCCGCCAGCTCGCTCGTGGCTGCGTTCAACGCCGGATTCCGCATGCAAGATGCGAACGGTGGCTACTACACCCAGGGCCAGACGATCATTCCGCTGCGTGCCGGAGCGGCGTCCTTCGTGATCTACCGGAATGGAACCGCCACCGTGGACGCCTGGGGAACAGACGTCAAGATGGGCCCGGACGTGGTCGCCGTGAGGCAGAACCTCAAGCTCCTCGTCGACAATGGGAGGCCGGTCTCCGGCATCAATGCCAACGACACGACTGAGTGGGGAAACACTCTCGGCAACCAGGTCTATGTGTCGCGCTCTGGGATCGGGGTGACCGACGGCGGGGCGCTCGTCTACGTGGGAGGACCGAGCCTCAACATCACCGACCTGGCCAACCTTCTCGTCCATGCCGGGGCAGTGCGGGCCATGGAGCTGGACATCAACACCGATTGGGTGAACTTCGCCACCTTTGCCCCTTCGACCACAACCGGCCCGGCATCGCCGGCGAACGGAACCGACCTGCTACCGCTCGCCGACATGGCGGGACCGCCGACTCGGTACTTCGTGACGTGGTGGGCACGCGACTTCATCACGATGTCAGCCCGCAGGCCCTGAGCTGACCGCCGGCGCACTGCGCTGCGTCGCCGTAGGAGCGTCCGAGACCTCGAGCGACCATCGGCAGGATGCCACGTTCCCCGGCCACGAGATCTTCCAGGTCCGACACCGACTCCGGCCGCACCAATGTGGCGGCAGACGCCGCCGCCCGGCCCCAACCGGCAAGGAGCTCGCGCCGGGAGGCAGCATTCATGCGTAGATCCCGCAGATCAACAACGCGAGCCACGCGAGTCCCAGCACCTGGAGCCCACGATCGCTCAGAGCGAGCTCTTCCGGCTCGCCTCCGCGACCCTGCTCGATCGCAAGCTCGACGACGAGGACGGCGAGCACGAATGGAATGATCGAGAGCTCGAACCACACGATGTCCTCGGCGCGGTCCACGGGCCCGAGACGTCCGGCTCGCTCGAAGGCCCAGAGGCAGTAGGTCGTCACGGTCACCGACATCGCGAGCATGCGGACACTTCTCAGGAACGCCGCCGGGTAAGCAGCGAGGGCCGACCGGTGCAGCTCCCCCTGGTCCTTCATCACGGACTGTTCGACGCTTCGCTTCCCGGCGACAATGAGCAGAGAGCCGAACGAGGCCACCATGAGGAACCACGGTGAGATCGCGACGTGGGCGACGGCCCCTCCCGCGACCGCTCGGAGGGCGAAGCCAGCTGCCACACAGGCAAGCTCGACCAAGGGCACCCGCTTCAGCATGAGCGAGTAGCAAACGCTGACGGCCAGATAGGCGGCGATGATCCCGGCAAGGGCAGCTCCGAACACCAAAGCTGCTGTGACCAGCGCGACCGTCGCCAGGGCGGCCGCGGTCGACAGTGCCAGGTCCACCGGGAGCTGCCCCGACGCCACCGGCCGGCTCTTCTTGACCGGATGGAGCCGGTCATTGTCCCGGTCGGCGACGTCGTTCACAAGGTAGGTAGCGGCCGAAGCTGTCACGAACACGAGGAACGCCACAACGCTACGAGCGACGACGTCGGGATGGATTATGGAGCCTGCGGCCGTCGGCGCTGCGAAGACGAGGATGTTCTTCGTCCATTGGCGGGGCCGGGTCGCATGCAGCAACCCTGCCATGCGGCTCCGCCCGGTCCCTGGCGGATGCTCTGGTGGCACTTCCGCGTCCTCGTAGGGCCATGTCGCCGGCGGGTGAGCTTGGGTCCTGTTCACCGCAAGAGGCCCACAATGAACGGCCGAAGCGACGTCACGTCACACCCGCGGTTGCGAACACGATTCCTTCTGTGGCGATCTCCTTGCCGTCAACCCCGATCATGTAAGCCTCGTAACCCTCGAGCGAACGGGCAATCTCAGGTCCGTCGGCGGCGGCGACCACGAGCGCGGTGGCCATGGCGTCGCACAGTGGCAGGCTCGAGCCGACAACGGTCGCAGAGGCGGTGCGGAACAGCATCCTCCCGTCCCTCGGGTTGATGAGGTGCGGCCCGCGCTCGTAACAACCGGAGGTGGCAACGGCGCGGTCGGTCTCGAGCACGCATGCAAGCGCCTCCGGCCTCCACGGATGCCGGACCCCTATCCGCCAAGCGTGCGCGTCCTTCGGCAGTCCGAGGACAGCGATGTCGCCGCCGCCATTGACGATCGCGGCGTCAACGCCGGCAAGTCGCAGGATGGCGAGTGCCTGCTCGACAGCCCAACCCTTGACCAGGCCCGTCGGATCGAAACCGCCAGGCATCGCCCAAGGATCGAACCAACCCTGCGAGAGCACCCGCGCCTGCTCGCACAGCTCGAGGACGAGAGCCATCTCAGGCGGAGCTTCATCGAGGCGGAGGCGCCCGAACCGGAAGCGATTGATCGGGCTCCCCGGCTTCCAAGTGCTGAAGATGTCGTCCAGCTCGTGCAGCCTCGCGCAGGCCGAAGCGACGGCGGCTTGGGCATCGGCGACAGGGCATTCTCCGGGTTCGACGTGGAACGAGACCACCGTTCCCATCACGGGCTCGGCATGCACGATCACACCGGCAACGTCACTTCACGCCGAGGAGGTCAAGTGCCGACTGGACAGAGTAGGCGTAAGCCTCACTCGTGTAGGTGGCACCCGAGATCCCGTTGATGTGAGTGCTCTGGGCCGAGAGGACCTCGTTGCGTAGCACCGGTATGACCTGTTGAGCGAGTCTCTGCGAGTACTGCTCGGCCGTCTGAAGCCTCGCGACAGAGACGTCCGTGATACGACTCCCCCGAACGGTGACCTTGACGGCGAGCACCCCGTAGCCGTACTGCTCGCTTGTCCCGAGAGCTGTCCTGGCTGCCCCTGTCGGTGGCACCGCCGGAGTTGTCGACGGACCTGTCGAGGTCGGAGACGAGCTGACCGGGGCCGGGGGACCGGTTCCGCTCAGGAACGAAGGCGCGCTGCCCGCGTGCATCGCGACAATGCCGGCGAATCCGGCCGCGCCGGCAATGACGACAGCCGGGGCACGTCTCATCTTGTGCAGCTCCTTGGTTGTGGTTGCGTGGCCTCGTGCCGATCGGTCGTGCTCGTTCACAGGGAGTAGACCTCGAAGTGAACCGAGTCCTTGGGGACCCCGAGCCGCAAGACTGTTGCGACTACTCGATTGACGAATCCCTCAGGTCCCGACACGTAGACGTCCCGATTCTGCAGATCCGGCACGAGCTCGGAAAGACGGTCGATCCGCACCTCCGAGCGAGAACCAACGAGCTCGTGAACTCGACCCTTCCGGTGCCGGACCAGCTCGGCGACCTCCGATGCGAGGGCCAGCTCCTCGGCGCTCGAGGCGCGAAGGATCACGACTGGGTCGCAGTCTCGGGGAAGGTCCTCGAGCAACGAGCGGATGGCCGTCACGCCGATGCCCCCGGCGATGAGCGCAACTCTTGAGCGGCGACGGGCATGAGTTGTGAAGGCTCCGTAGGGCCCTTCGATGGCGACACGGGTGCCTGGCCGTAGCCTGGCCACGGCCGACGAGTAGTCACCGATGCCCTTCACCGTGAGACGCAAGAAGGGCGGCCGTGGCCGCGCCGAGAGCGAGAACGGGTGGGCCTGCCACCACATCCCCTTTGTGAGGAACCGCCATTCGAAGAACTGCCCGCCTGCGACCGCGAGGCGGTCGAGGTGCCTCCCACGACAGACGACCGAGACCGTGCCCGGCCCTTCCGGGTGGACCTCTACAACCTCGAGGCGGTGACGCAAGGTCCTGAACAGCGGCAGCCCGAATCGGTAGACGAGCACGAGGCCCGCGCTCGAAGCCCAGAGCACAGACCAGACGAACCTCGTGAGAGGGTGCCCCACGAACGACGGTCCGAGCGCGATCTCGTGAGCGAACGCCAGGGCAAGCGCGAGGTACATGAACAGGTGAACGGCCCACCACGTCTCCCTGCGGAGCCGGCGGCGGATCGAGTAGACCGACGTGACCGCGATCGCGACCATCACCACGAGCGCGATCGTCGCCGTCAGCATGTCCGGGTACGAACTGATGAACGCGCCGACCTGGCCCCAGACACCTGTTTGGGCGGCCTCGGCATAGGCAAAGGTGAGCAGCACGGCATGGGCGACAATGAGGGAGATAGGCCATGGCGCGAGCCGGCGGTGCGCCGCGAGCAGCTTGTCCTGACCGAGCACTCGCTCGACGACTGGGATCCGGCTGACGAGGAGCACCATTATCAGCGCCAGATAAGTGCCGGACAAGCCGGTCAAATTGCCGAGGAACATGGCGACACCTCCCCGGGCCGCAAGCTGTTTCCAGGTCTCCGCGGTGACGGCGAGAGCGATACATGCCCCGAAGCCAAGCCCCGCGAGGACCATTGCGACATCGGCGACGACGGGCCGCGGAGCTGTTCCCGGACGGGAGATGACGGACTGCCGGCGATGTTTCCCGCTGTGCGGGGCGTAGGTGGGGTCGAAGGTGACTGAGGCCATGTCGATTCTGACCTTACGAAAGCGGCCCTCCAAGATGGGCCCAGTAACCGGTAAAGATTTGACAAGGAGCACAGGCTCGATCCGGGGCGCCGACAAGACTGGAGCTCCTCGTGGCGTGGCCTCTGTCACGACCCGACAGCCCGATCCCGATCGCCTGTGGAAAGCTAAGAGAACAGTGCAAGTTCTCGTGGTCGAAGACGACGATGCCATCGGCGAGCCATTAGCAACCAAGCTTCGTCGTGAAGGCTTCGATGTGACCCTCGTGCAGACGGCCGCGGCCGCGCTGTCAGCACCGCCGGCCGATCTCGTCCTGCTCGACCTGGGGCTTCCCGACGCCCACGGTTTCGAGGTCTGCCGACAGCTGCG
>Ga0187874_10003686_pt1 | contig 10587 bp, 11 predicted proteins | sample June2016WEW_16_1_3_FD_132993 | JGI IMG/M metagenome (GOLD analysis project Ga0187874, IMG submission 132993) | Peatland microbial communities from SPRUCE experiment site at the Marcell Experimental Forest, Minnesota, USA - June2016WEW_16_150 | ecosystem: Environmental > Terrestrial > Soil >... | reverse complement strand
TCTGGTCATTGGCGGGTTGGTCGTCTATCTTTGGCGCGTCAGTGCCCCCACGGAGCACGCGCGATTCGGTAATATAGGCAAAATCCGGGGTTGACAAAGGGTCGTTTGTGGAAAAAATTGAGATGGAAACTAACAGCGTCACAAACGGGCGCCACAGTGAAAAACAACAGTTATTATGATTTCAAATGAACGTCCTTCCCCGCATGGGTATCGGTCGTATAGCGCGGGACCGCCGAAACCGCCGGTCAACGAGGACACCCTAAAAACCGAGAAGATTCAGATCGAACGGAAGACCTTTATCTTCACGCTCAAGGAAAACCCTCGCGGCCGTTTTCTGCGCATCACTGAGGATGTCAATGGGCGCCGTGACAACGTCATTGTCCCTTCCACCGGCCTGGACGAATTCCTCAAAATTCTGGACGAAATGGTGAAAGCTTCCGCTGCGATTCCGTCCAAGAATCCGTAGGGGCAATCTCCCTTTGCGGGAAAGGGCCGTCTTTTCCCACCGGGGTCTTTAATCCGCGCCAGGGGCCGTCTTGAGCGGGGTCCGTCGCGCCCGCGTGGGCCGCAATCGCGGGGCGTCGCCCCAGAGGCTTTCCAGGTCGTACTTCTCCCGCATGTCGGCCCGCATGATATGGACGATGACGTCAAAGTAATCGAGCACCTGCCAGGCGGCCCGGCCGTCGCCATCGACCGCGCGCGGCCGCAAGTGATGGGCGGCGCGCAGTTGGTCGGTCACTTCGTTGGCAATGGCCCGCAGGTGCGGTTCGCTCGTGCCGGAGACGATCACAAAATAATCCGTCACGGAAGAAAGATGGCGCACGTCAAGGATGACGGCATGCTCGGCTTTTTTATTCTCCGCCAGCTTGCGGCACAGAAGCGCCAGTTTCTTGGAATCCATTACCGGAAGAAGTTAGCGCAACGGCGTCAAAGATAAAGCCGATTATTTCCGACCGCTTCCGCCACGGCGGCGGGCAGCAAGTGGGCGAAGGGCAGCCCCGCCTGAATCCGGCGGCGAACCTCCGAAGAGGACACCGCCAGCGGAAATCCGCTCAAAACCTGCCCGCGAAACGGCGCCGGCAATTCCGCCACCACCTCGCCCGGACGGGGGATGACCAGGAATTGCGCCAGACGCGCCAACTCCCCGGCCTCGCGCCAGAAAGGCAATTGCGCCGGCTGGTCGCCCCCAATGAGATAAAACAGTTCGGCTTCTGGAAATCTTTTGGCGTACGCCCGGACCGTGTCGATGCTGTAAGACACCCCGCCACGCCGGATTTCCTGGTCGTCGATCTCAGCGGCGGTGTCGCCGGCCAGCGCCAGGCGCAGCAACCGCAGCCGTTGCTCCGCGGGCGCGGGTTGGGCCGCCGGTTTGAAAGGCGATTGCGCGGCGGGAATGAAAAACACGCGCGTCAAGCCGGCTTCTTCTCGCGCCGCCTGGGCCGCCAGCATATGTCCCAAATGAACCGGGTCAAAGGACCCGCCAAAAAGACCAAGTTTCATGCAATGAAATTTATTTTCAGCAACATCGGTTTATCCCGTCAAAGCGTTTGCGCGCCACCTGCAAATAAGCCTGGGCGCGGCGCTGCCGCGGGCTGGACCGGTGCGCCGCGCACTCCGCCGCGCATTCGGCGCCGTGGCTCTTTTGCGCGCGCTCGATGGCCGCTTCACCGGATAATTCTTTAACCAGCATGAGCGCCAGCGTCAACAGACTCAAGCCTCCCAACCGTTTGGACTCGGCCACGGCGTACGCGGGCAGCCAGACGGGCGCCGTCTCGTTCAAACGCGGGAGTTTGCGCCGCGCCAGCAGCAGAAGCCACTCCCGCGCGCTCAACGCGACAATAGCCAGGATCATCAGCAGGAACCCGCCCGTGACCGCCGCGTCCAGCAGCGCGTTGAAACGCAGCGCGGCGGCGGTAGTCATCGCTTTTTCCGCCGCCGCCAAAGCCGCGGCGTCCCCGCCTTTTTGGGCCGCGGCCAGCGCGTTTTGCAGGGCGGGAAATTTCTCCGCCTGGGTCCGGGCGGCGGACAAAAACCCGATCTTCGGGTCCGGGTGATAAATCTTCTCGACACCGGCCGTCATTGTCACCGCCAGCAACCACAACAGCGGCGCCAGCGTGATCCACGCCAGGGCGGGACGGCCGCGCCGGGCGCCCGCCGCGTCCGCCGGCAAGTGCATTTTCAGGATCACGGTCGTGGCCAGGCAGAGGGCGATGGAGGCGAGCAATTGATTGGCAATGCCGAAGAGCGGCCAGAGGGAGTTGATGCCGCCCAGAGGGTCGCGCACTCCTTGAATTAAAAAACGGCCCCAGGCCGCCACGACGAGAAAACTGGCCAGCCAGACCGGGCCGGCCCGCCTGGTCCTGCCCAGCGGCGGCCACACTTGCCCCAGCAAATCCTGCAACAGATAGCGCCCCACCCGCGTGCCCGCGTCCAGCATCGTGAGAATGAACAACGCCTCAAACATGATGGCGAAGTGATACCAGAGGTCCATCCCGGCCCAGTTGAAGACACTGGAAAAAACCTTGGCCATGCCCACGGCCAGCGTCGGCGCGCCCCCCACGCGCCCGAAAAGGCTTTTTTCCCCGATCGACGCCGCCATCCGGTCCATCTGCCCGACGCTGGCGGGGAAGCCCAGCGCGGAAACTTTCGCCACCGTCTCGGCGGGCGCGCCCTTCATATTCATGCTGAAATAAACGCCCGGCTCCAACGTGCAGGCGGCGATCATCGCCATGATGGCGACGAGCGATTCCAGGCACATCGCGCCGTAGCCGATGGTGCGGGAGTAGCTTTCGCGGGTCAGTATCTTCGGGGTCGTGCCGCTGGCGATCAGCGAGTGAAATCCCGAAATCGCCCCGCAGGCAATGGTGATGAAGCAGAACGGAAATAATTTGCCCGAAAAAACGGGGCCGTCGCCGGTCGCGCCAAACGCGGTCAGGGCCGGCATGTGAAGCTTGGGCAAGACGACAAAGACGCCCGCCGCCAGAAGGAAAATCGTCCCCAGCTTCGCGAAAGTGCTCAGGTAATCGCGCGGCGCCGATAAAAGCCAGATGGGCAGAACGCTGGCGGTAAACCCATAGACCAAAATGCCCCACGCCAGCGGCTCGCTCCTGAAGGTGAATTTTCCGGCCAAGGCCGCGTGCCCATAGACAAAGCGCCCGCCCCACACCGCCAGCAGCAGCAAAACCACGCCGATGGCCGAAGCCTCGAAGACCTTTCCCACCCGCCAACCGCGCAGATAGGCGCCCAGGAAAAGCGCGATGGGAATGGTGGCGCCGACGGTGAAGACGCCCCACGGGCTTTCCGCCAGCGCGTTGACCACCACCAGCGCCAGCACCGCCAGCAAAATGACCAGGATGGACAGGATGGCCAGGAGCGCGATCCAGCCCGCCGTCGTATTCAATTCCTCCCGGACCATCTGGCCGAGCGATTTGCCGTCCCGCCGCACCGAGCAAAACAAAATGACAAAATCCTGCACCGCCCCGCCCAGCACCACCCCGAGCAAAATCCAGAGCGTGCCGGGCAGATAGCCGAACTGCGCCGCCAGCACCGGCCCGACCAGCGGGCCGGGGCCGGAAATGGCGGCGAAATGGTGCCCGAAGACGATCCATTTGTTGGTCTTGACAAAGTCCCGGCCGTCCTCATGCGCTTCGCAAGGCGTGGCGCGGCGGTCATCGAGCGCCAGCACCCGCGCGGCGATCCACTTGGAATAAAAGCGAAACCCGATGGCATAGGTACAGAGGGCGGCCAGCAGGATGCAGAGGGAATTGATCTCCTCGCCGCGCCGCAGCGCCAGGGTCAGGTAGGCCCAGGCGCCCAGCAGCGCGACCGCCAGCCAGGCGATGAGGGCGAACGCTTTCTTCACCCCGCCCATCATAAAGTCGGCGTGATTGAATTCAACATTCGTTTTTTCCTGATGTTTTTGCGCCAGTTCTCGGAAAGAATCGAGAAATTTCTATTGACAAATCAGGGGAAATTTCTATAACCGCTTCCACAATCAAAATTGATCCAAGCCCGTGACGGGTTTCGTCAGTGGCTTTTTTCGACCGCGCCGGGGTTTGGGGAAAGGTGAAAATGAAGTGGACGGATTTGTGGCGTGACGATGCCGCTCAAATGGATTTGCGACCGGCTACAGAGGGGGTCCTGGAAATCCGTCAATCGGAGACTCTACGAACACAGACAAACAAAATGTTGACATGCTAGGAACCCCTTTAAACTCCCTTATGACGAATGATCAGAGAACAAGAAAGCCATTTCTGCACGGGTTACGAGGGAAGACCAACAGGAAACTCATCAGCGTCGTTTTTATTTGTTTTGCGATTATGGTCTTATTAGTAAAGGTCGGAAGACTCGATTGGAGTTTGGAGATTGCCAAACATGTGCCGTCTGCGTGGAAGTATTTTCTAGGAATAGCGATGTTCTTTTTGGTCTGGTACGTTGATTGGAAAGTGAGTCGCCGTGTCCTTGATCACGCATTACCGCGACTTGGCCTGTTTCCTGTTATCGTACTCGGTTTCATCATGTTCGCGTTTGCCATAGTTAGCGCAGATCGCCGGAGCCTCTTTTTTACCATCACATTCATATCGATTGCCTATGGATATGTTTCATATCGCTTCTTGCTCTACAGGTTGAAGCGACAGGAAGAAAAGCGCATCTGATATTGGCAACTCTTTTCGACCTTCCATCGCCGGTCAGATGGCGCGATCCTGTTGCAAGCGCAGGGTTCGCCTGGGCAAAGCTCCGACGCGCAAGCCGGCACCAACCTGTGAAAGGCCAGAGGGTCAGTCCTAGGAAGTTGGTATTCTTGACGTTCGCAACCCTGCAGGCTGTTGCCGAGTATCGGGATTCGGGTCAAGCATGCAGGGAGAGTTTTTTGCGGCGCTCCCCCTCTCACGGAACGCATCCCGGTTTTTGGCAACCCTATTGGCAATGAGCGTTTATGGCTGGCCGCAGCCACGCCCGCAAGAATGACGAATGTCCAAGCTCGAATGGCGAAACAATGACGAAGCCCAAATGACGAAATTCAGGCGGGCCGACTTTTCGTCATTGAGTCATTTGCCCCGAAAGCATTCGGGGTTCGTCATTAAGATTTCGTCATTCGTCATTTTCCCCGGTGGATCGACCCCTTGCCCTTCGGCAACATCGACCAGCGTCCAAAAAGTGGGAGGCGCCCGACCAAACCCGCCGGTCACCTTCCGCCTTGCTCTGGCCCCGAAAGGGCTTAAGTTTTCTTCGACGCGCCCGATAACCTATTCGAGGGATTCATGCTGCTTGCTGAAATCCCCCCCGGCGGTTTAATCCGCCGGAGCAGGAGTTTTTTCGCGAAAATGACGGCCAAAGAAATAATTGCACAGTCGAAGGATTTGCCGATGGTGTCGGAAACCGCGCGCAAGCTGGTCACTCTGCTGACCAATCCCGAGGCGCACCGCGACGAGGTCGTCCAGACGCTGCGCTGCGACAACGTGCTCACGGCCAAGGTCCTGCGCGTCTGCAATTCGGCCCACACCGGTTTGAAGGAGCCTGTCGGGTCCATCGACCAAGCCGTCCTCCTATTGGGCGACAATACCATTTACCGCATGGTCTGCGCCCTCGGCTTTGGCGGGACGATGGGCTTTGGACAGCCGGGTTACTCCGTCGAGGCCAACGGCCTTTGGGGGCATTCCCTCAGCATCGGCCTGGGCGCCGAATACCTCACCGAAATCGAATCCTACGGCCAGTTCCCACCCTCGATGGCCTTCACCGCCGGCTTGCTGCACGACATCGGCAAGCTCATCTTGAATCAGGTTCTGACCCCGAAGACGCGCACGGAAATCCGCGACAAAATCGCCGCGGAATCTCTCTCGCGAGTCGCCGCCGAAAAAGCGGTGCTGGGGGTCGATCATGCCGAAGTGGGCGCCTGCCTGCTGCAAAAGTGGTCCTTCCCGGAAATCATCATCGAAGCGGTGGCCAACCATCATGCGCCGGTGGTCCGACCCGCCGTCCAGCTTTCGGCGGTGGTTTACCTCTCCAACTGCGCGGCCCATTTATCCGGCACGGCGCCGGGCTGGGACGCCTACGCCGTCCGTGCCAATCAAACCGCGGCCGAATTGCTGGAACTCGAGCCGGGGAAAGTCGAGCAGATGATCGCCGGTGTGCAAGGGGCCATGAAGGCCGCCAATCAATTCCTGCACGTCGCCTGACTTACTTCATGAGCAACATTTGCCGGGCGCGTTTGATGGAGCGGTTGAGTTGCCGCTGGTAATGGGCCGGCAGGCCGGTGTATTTGCGCGGCAGGATGCGGCCCTGATCGGTCACAAACTGCTTGAGCAGCGTCACGTTCTTGTAGTCCAACGCGTCGAAGGTGAAGTCAATTTTCGGCTTGGGCCGGGGGGTGCGGACTTCCATCGACCCTCCCTTGCCCCGGCCGCCGCGGGCGGCGGGCTTTTCGGGGTGTGTCTTGCGTGGCATAAAAATTATTTGATTTCACGATGCACCGTGCGGCGGCGCAGGGCGGGGTTGAATTTCTTGATCTCCAGTTTTTCCGTCTTGGTCTTTTTGTTGCGCGTGGTCGTATAGCGGGACGGCGATTTGCCTTCCTTGCGCGCCTCGGTGCATTCGATGGTGATGATTTCGCGGGGCATGTTATTCCTTTTCCTTGGCGGGCTTCTCCTCGACCTCTTCCTCTTCCTCCAGATCGCCGCCGCCGGTGGTATCGACGGTGCCCAACTGGCCCAGACGGCGCTGGCGCAAGGCGCCATCCCGTTCCAACTGGCTCTGCGCCTCGACCGTGAACCGGGTCCAGGGGATGGCGTCGAGCCGGGTGAGGGGAATGGGTTTGCCGGTCAATTCGCAAATCCCGTAGGTGTTCTTCTCGATGCGTTTGAGCGCCTCCTCGATTTCGTAAATGGCATCCTGGTCGGAGGAGAGCAGGCTCAGGGCGAAATCGCGGTCAAAATTGTCCGTGCCGGAGTCGGCCATGTGGAGGCTGTAATTGGTCATTTCCTCGGCCGATTCCTTGGCCAGGCCGCTCATTTGGTGGAGCAGCCGTTCGCGCAACTCCAGCAGGTGGCGGTAGTACTTGGCCCAGTGCGCCTTGATCTTGGCCTTGCCGTTGGCAGTGCTCTGCGCGGCCCTCTGGCCCAGGATGGACGCGGCCGTGGCGGGTCCGGCCTTTTTGGGACGGGACTGCGATGCGGCTTGCTTTTTCATTGGCTCGTTGCTCTTCGTCACAATAATAATTCAGTCGGGCCAACTCCTGCGAGTGGCCGCCCCTTGTTTTGCGGGGTGGGGGACAATAGCAAACAAACGGGAATATGCCACAACTTTTTTCAAAAAAAAGTTGCCCGCCTGACACCCCTCTCCCCTTACCCTTTCTCAATCGAGGCGTAGGCGTTGTGGCTGTGGATGCTTTCAAAATTCTCCGCCTCGACCTTGTACCAGGCCACGTCCGGGTGGGCGTTCAACCGTTCGGCCACGTTGCGCACCAGGTCTTCGACAAAGACCGGGTTTTCATAAGCGCGCTCGGTCACGGCCTTCTCATCCCGGCGCTTGAGCAAGGAATAGAGTTCCGAGCTGGCTGAACTTTCCGCCAGCGCGATCAAGTCCTCGATCCAAATCGCCTTGCGCGACCGCACCTGCACCGTGACCAGGCTGCGCTGGTTGTGCGCCCCGAACCGGCTGATCGCTTTGGAGCAGGGGCACAGGGTCGTGACCGCCACCTTGACCGTCAGCACAAAATCGATCTCCTTGCCCGTGGCCGTCGCGTCAAAACGCGCCACGTAATCCATCACGCTTTCCATGCCGGAGACCGGCGCCCTTTTCACGAGGAAAAACGGAAACTCGATCTCCAGATGCGCCGCGTGCGATTTGAGCTTGGCCTGCATGGCGTAGAGGATGTCCGTGATGTTTTCCACGTGGACGACGTTCCCGTGGGAATTGAGCACCTCAATGAACCGGCTCATGTGCGTGCCTTTGAATTCATGCGGCAAATCGACATACATCCCGATGGTGGCGACGGTGTTTTGCAGGGTCCGCTCCTTGTCGCGCACCTGGATGGGGAAACGCAGGCCGCGCACCCCCACCTTGTCGATCCGCAACTTGCGGTGATCCGGCTCGCTCTGCTTGTCGTGCATCACGTCCGGCGTCGGGGCGCTATTTGAGAGACAACTTTTCATGGCAACACATTATTCACTCTGGGCCGCAAAGATACCAGCCCCCCGCCCATTTGCCAACTCCCCGCTGGGCGCGGCCACTGACCTCGGGCGCATCCCGGTGTTGGCTTCCCGACTGTCAACGGGAGATCATGGCTCGCCGCAGCCAAGCCCGCAAGAATGACGAATGTCTAAGCTCTAATGACGAAACAATGACGAAGCCCAAATGACGAAATCCATACGGGCCGACTTTTCGTCATTGAGTCATTTGAGCATTATTTCGTCATTCGAGCTTCGTCATTAGTCATTTTCCCCGGTGGATCGACCCTTGCCCTCCAATAACGTCGATTAGTGTCCCAAAAGTGAGATGCGCTTCACCGCCTCTCAGGGCGCTTCCAGCGACAGAAGCGTGAAACCCTGGGTGGCTGTGGCGGCATCCAATCGCCGAAGATAGGACGCCAGGGCGTCCGGTTCCACCACGTCGCTCAACGAGCGGTACTCGTACTCCAGGATCAGTTTGTTCTCGACAAGATCGGAGGCGCGGCGAAAGAAAAAGTCCCGGTGCTCGATCGTTTCGCTGCCGGTCTTGATGGGCAGGGCGGTGGTCAGGACGGCTTCGGCGCGGAATAGCTGGTGGACCGGGTAGCGCATCGCCCAGGGCATGGCGCGGGCGGATTCCGGCGGCCGCTCCATCGCGCCATCCACGTTGACCCCGTAGAGGCGGCAGTGGTAGTCGGCTTCATTGGGCGGGCGGCTCCACAGGCCTTCGATGCTGTAAAACTCCGTGATTTCAATCCGGTTTTGTTGCGGGTCATCGCGCAGCAGCGTCGGGCCGGCCCGGTGGATTTGAGGATAATACTTGGCGTAGGTGCTGAGGTTCTCCAGGTCGATGTCCTCCCGCGGCGTGGTGGCGTAGTGTTGACGCAGACGGTCGGCATCGGCTCCCCCGGCCACCGTCGTGATTTTCAAACCGGCTTCGCCATGCAGGCTGCCGAGGGCGAAATAGGCCGACACGGTTGTTTTCGGCTGGATGGGGCAGGGCGGGATCGGGGTCAGCGCGGCAATGCCGGGCCGGACTCCCAGCCCCAAGCCGTAGAGCGGCCAGGATCGCACCGCCAGCGAACCCCGTTGGTAGGCAACGGTCGCGTCCAGCCAGAAGGTTTGGCCCTCCAGGGTGACGGCGGCGATGGCGTGATCAAACAGGATGGGCGAGGGATGAAAATCGGCCAGGGCGTTTTGCCAGCGCGTGCTGACCAAAACCGGAACGGCTTCCACCTTCAACGCCCGCAACAGCGCGACCAGCAGCAGGGTCTTCTCCTTGTCATCGCCGAAACGGCGGGCCGCCACGCTGGAAGGCGCAGCCGGCTCATAACCGGAATTGCCGTCGGCGGAATTGACGTTGCCGACCTCCTCCTGCACAAAGCGCAACGCCGCCAGGACCCGCTCCTGCGGCCCGGCCAACAGCTTCCACTCACGGATTTTGTTCGTCACTTCGGACGAGAGCGCGTTGGTGGTGGGCAACCAGCGCAGCGCCCACTGGCTGACATCCGCCCACGTTTGGAACTCGCTCAATTGCACCCAGGGATACGGCTGGTACCAGGACGGCGTCCCGCTTTCCAGGCGCAAACCCGGCACGTTCCGCAGGTCCCAGGTGAACTCGACCAGATTGCTCTTGAGAAGAGTCGTCGGGCGGAGCGCGGCACCGTGGTTCTGCACGTAAAGCTTCCGCGAAGACGGCCACAGCACCTTGGTGACCAACCGTTCCACCGGCTCCGGCAACTGCGCCGGGGCCATTCCGACGAACTTCCCCTCCAGCGTCGGGTTGCTGCCCTCGATGGAATAGGCATAGTCCAGGATGTCGCCGGCGCGCACGTCCTCCAGCGTAAGCACGGCGGTTCGATCGGTGCCAAAAAGAAAGCCGCCGGCGTCCGGCGCCCGCCGGACGAAGCGCAGGTTGGATGGGTTCAGGCGGTTCAAGGCGTTGGTGCCGCGCCAGAGGCGCACCCAATGGAGCGCCAGCACTTGGCAGCCCGGATCGTAGCTGATCGTGATTTGCGGCGGGTTCATCCCGAGGGCGGGGGCCGGCGCCTGGCGCACCTCGTGGCGGAACTGTTCGTCTGTCTGGGCGTTGCATTGCTGTTCGACCAGCAGCCAGCGCCAGTCTGCCGGCGCGGCCGCCGACGCCAGGGCCGAACGCTTGTCAAAGGAAAGCGGGTGGACCCATTTTGAGGGCGGGGTCACGGCCGGATGGACCTCCTGCCCAAAACACGAAATTCCCGCCAGGCACAAACATGCCCGAGCCGCCCCCCGGAGCGCCTTTTGAAAACGAGCCGGAATTCTCAGCGGAACCTTGTCAGCGCCTTTATGTAAAAACATCGTCTGCCTGTCCTCTTTTCCGTTAATCTACCGCATCCCGTCAAAATGGAAAGAGGGCGATGCAATTGCTTTGCAATTGCTTTGA
>Ga0187874_10003683_pt1 | contig 10591 bp, 11 predicted proteins | sample June2016WEW_16_1_3_FD_132993 | JGI IMG/M metagenome (GOLD analysis project Ga0187874, IMG submission 132993) | Peatland microbial communities from SPRUCE experiment site at the Marcell Experimental Forest, Minnesota, USA - June2016WEW_16_150 | ecosystem: Environmental > Terrestrial > Soil >... | reverse complement strand
GCGGCTGGGGCACGCATTCCGATCCGCCGTTGCACAGCGGCGTGAAGGGCGCGACGTCGATGACCGTCGGCCCGGTAAACGTCGAGTTGGAGGGATCGTTGAAGTCCACATGAAACTGGTAGAGGTTCAGCGAGTTGTCGCCGTAGTCCAGCATGTAGTTGGGCGAGCCCGCCGGCGGCGGAGTGACACCATCGACATCCGACGGAAGCAAGCCGCCCACAAACGGTTCCTGCTGAAAGCAGATTTGAGTTGCCGCCTGCCCCGTCAACATGGCCGTGCGGTTGTAGGCACAGGCGTCGGAGCCCATGAAGGTGTTGCCCTGGAACATGTTGAAAGTCTCGTAGTAGGCGTCGGGCCAGACACCCATCTTGGGATAGTCGTCGAAGTCGTCGTACTCGAAGGAATAGCGATACCAGGAGCCGGTCGCATCCGACGTGACCGAGACCGCGACGCATTGCAGGTACGGCTGCGTGGAAACCGAGAATTGGCCCATCACCCAGCGGGCGGCAAGCTTGTCGTAGAGAACGATGGGATCGCCGTCGTTGTCGGTCTCGCAGCCTCCGCCAAATCCCAGCCACAAGGTATTTCCCGGCGTGGGGCCGGCCAGCAACGAGCCCATGGTCTTGTCGAAGATCGCGAAGTAAGTGTTCACCCACTGCACGTACTGCGTAGCTCCCACTGCGCCGTTCGTATCGGGCGGAATGTACTCGACTGTGAAGCCATACTGGCCGTCGCCAATGCCTTCAAAGTTCAGGCCAACTTGGGGCGAGAAACCGGTGGTGGTGAACTGGCGCACCGGATCTTCGTCCAGCGGCCGTAAGCCCGGAGGAAGAGGAATGCTGCGCCGGGGCTCGGCTTCGAGCTTGCCACGCGACACCGGGCGAGCGTTGCGGATCATCTCGAGCAGCGGCGGCGAGACGTCATGGTGCAGATCGCGGCGGACGACGGTGGGTCCGCGACCGGCTTGCGCCAGCAAAGCAACGGGAACGCTGCACAGGATGAGGAGCAGGATTCCGTGGATCGGAAAGAACCTTGTATGGGACATGCCGGTGCTCCCACAGAACAGTTCGGGTATGGCGCGCGCGGCAGAGCAGCCGCCGTGCGGCGACATCTGTTCCATCGGCAATATTCAGGAGCATTTGATGGGCAAAGGCAGATTAGAGGCGGTTAACGTTGGATGGGAGAGCATTGGGCAATTCCCCTGGGCTCGGGAGTAAGAAGGGTTACTTGATCGCAAAGCTAGCTTGTCGCCACTCGGACTGACGTCCGGCTGAGTCGGAGGCCCGTATTTCAAGCCGATAGGATCCCGGGGGCAGCTTCTCTATTGCGACCTTCAGTCCAATGGGAATGACCACATTTCCCGGAACGACCCAATCAGCCGCGCTCATCGCGCCTGTGTTCATCACCAACGAGCCAGTTTTTAGATCAGTAATTTTCAGGCTGTAGGAAACATCAACCTTATCCGTGTCAGCTAGAGGTTCGTAGATTTCAAAGTACACGGAAAGCGGTCCGTCTTTCGGAGGGTGCGCCGGGACCGGCACAAACTGAACTTTCTTGCTGATGAGCGGCGTTGGAATGACAGGATCGGGGGCAACCTTCGCTGCATCACGAATAATCCAGGATGCATCGCGGATAATGCTGTTCAATACAACATCGCTAACCGTGAGCGCTTCGGCATCCAAGGACTGCACCCGCAACGGCACTTGTGCCCGCCCGAAGTTCTTTCCATCGCTAACGACCAAGCGCATCTCATATTCCCCAGGTCGTAATCCAATCTGTGTGTCGAACAGGCTCGGAACACCGGCTTTCACATAGAATTTCTTGATCGCTTCCTCCGCAGGATTGCTCGTCCACTTGTCGCATCGGAAAATATCGCCAAACTGTGTTTCAAGTTCACCGTTCGCCCTGAAGACCATTCCAAGAACATAGATGGCCGCATTCTTGGGGCAAGGCGCATTCCACAACAGGTACGGTAAGGTGAACTGTGTAGCGATCTGCACGGTCGTCGGCGCTTTGGAATCATGTACCTCGACGGCATACGTGAAGTCGGTCGCAGGGGTCACAGGCGCAACCTCGGCTGGCGGAACTCGTCTTGCGAGGGACAGGACACCCGACGACCAAAAGGCTAAAGCCGACGCGGAAACCTTGATCGCTCCTGGCGCAGAGGAACTCGCGAATTCCTGCATTCGCGCGCGAAGCTTTATCTCCAGCGGCGCCGTTGCGGGGTCAGAGTTTTTCATCGTGCAATATTCTCTGCGGTTTACCCATACAGGGTGGGCTTCTACAGATACTTGTATTGTGTGACAGTCGCCGGGTTGAGGTGCTGGAGGAACATACCCGATCAGGTACGTCGCTGAAGGCGCATGGGGCATCCCGGAACCAAATAATAGAGTCCCCCACATTCCGCGTGTCGTGGGATCCAGCCTCCAAAAGCCCGTTGTAGTGCCAACAGCCGGGAAATCAGCCTCGCTAAAGTAATTGATTTTTTGCTCGACACCATTGTCGAGAACGTGAAAATCTCCTGGGGTCAGACCTCGGGCTGGCGGGGGCATAAGGTTAAGAACCTTTTTGAGACGTGCTCCGCCATCGGGCGCGCCCGTTAGCGCCCCTTCCGGAATCCAGGACGCATCACCAGCACTTTTCTTGTCAGCATGGTTCCAGACCTCGGCCTCAACAATTACCTGGCGTGCGTGAGCGTAAAACGTCGGGATTCCGGTTGTGGAGTTGGCCGTTTGTGGCGCCTTATCGTCGCCATCCGCTGGCGTTTGCGCATCCACGGCGAGCGGTAGCAAAAGGGCAAGACACACAAAGGCACTGAGCGGAATCATCGCAAAGAAAGTGTATTCGCACCCGCGGACGAATTGAAGTACTCCGCTTCTACGCTCCCACCTTCATCTCGCTCAGGATCTCCTCCACCGCCGCAATCGCGCTGGTGATCTCCTCGTCGGTGTTGTAAAAGTGCGGCGAGAAGCGGACACCCGCTTTGGGGCGATAGTCCACCATGATGTCGCGCTTGAGCAGCTCGGCGCAGACCTGCGGCGCGTTGGGCATGTCGATGGAGACGGTGCCGGCGCGGCGTTCCGGATTACCTGGCGTGTTGGTGCGCCAGCCGTGCTGCGCGGCCAGGTCCATCAACAGAGCGGTCTGGCATTTTGATTTCTGGCGGATGTTCTCCACGCCCACTTCGCGGATGATCTTCAGCCCCGGCTGCGCGACTTTCAGCGCCGGGATGTTCGACGTGCCTTGGGTAAAGCGGTAGATGTTCGGAGTGTAGCGAGTGGCGCCGATCTCGAAGCCGAAGGGGTTGTCGTGGCCGAACCAGCCGGTAAAGGTCGGCTCCAGCGTCTTCGCCAGGTCCGGGCGCACATAGAGATACGCCGTGCCCGGGCCGCCGCACAGCCACTTCAGGACGCCGCCGGTGCAGAAATCCACGTTGAGCTTTTGCACGTCGAAAGGCAGCGTGCCGGCGGCCTGGAAGGAATCGAGCAGAACGTACGCGCCGACGCGGTGGGCCTTCTCGACGATGGCTTCGACATCCTGGATAAAAGCGCTGCGGAAGATTACATGCGAGATGGGCACCAGAAGCGTGTCTTCGTCGATGGCGTCCAGCAGGCGCTCGGTGCTGACGTGGATGGTGTCGTCGTTGGGCACCATGACGACCCGCGCGCCGCGCTTGCGCTGCGCCTCCCAAAAGTACATGACCGAGGGGAAATTCAGGTCGGTGTAAACGACCTTGTTGCGGCGGCCGCTGAAGTCGAAGCAGGAGGCCACCGTCGCCTGGCAGGTGGTGACGTTTTGCAGGCACGCGACCGAGCCCGGAGTCGCATTGAAGAGCCCGCCAATCTGATCGCCGACCTCGGCAGCCAGCATCCACCATTCCTCTTCCCAGGCGCGCACTCCGCGCGTGTTCCACATCTCGGTGTATTGGTGCAGCGAATCCTCGACACCGCGCGGCATCGCGCCCAGCGAGTTGCTGATGAGGTAGGTGGTGCTCTGGAGGATGGGAAACTCGGAACGGTAGCGTAGAAGTGCCTCGGACATGAGGGATATTGTAGGGGAAGAGCGCGCCCGGATGGGAATTTGTACGGAACGAACGGATTTTTGGTAAAGTTGCAACTGGCCGAAACTCTGAAGCCGGCAATGGGTTCATCTAAACTGACCAGGAGCAGCGGAAGCGTCAGTCTTGTCCGTGTTCTATCCAAATTCCGCGTCGCAAATCATATGAAGCCTCTCTCCTACTTTCTCGTACTCGTCCTGCTGGCCACGGTAACCGGTTGCGGCAGTAGCAACAACACGCCCACTAACGTCGGACTCATGGGCAACTGGAACGTTGTGATGTACCCGAACGGGAGCACGACGCCCATGTTCGTATTCGCTTTGGCGATGTCGCAGTTAGGCAGCTCGAACTTTAGCGGCTCCTCGATCACCTACAACGGCTCGGTCGGTATTCCCAGCAATATGTGCATCAGTGGAAATGCGCTGACCGCGACCGCGACCACCAGCGGGAACAATTTCACCATGACGGTCACGGATACCACAACCCAGACGGTCATCACGGTGCAGGGCTCTCTGGCTACACAAACCACCACCCTCTCGGGTACCTACAACAATCTTACGAGTCAGTCGTGCTCCGCCTCCAGCGGCACCGTAACGATGTCGCCGCAGTAAACCGGCATCGCATTCTCCTGGCCGATCGGCAGCCTGCAATCTTCAATCGGTTGAGACTCTGCCGGGAGTTCCTCATCTAAAATAAGCACACCGGGGTTGAGGACTCCCGCACTGATGCGCAAAGTTGTTTCGATTTCAGCACTATTGCCGCTCAGTCGCCCGTGGTCGGGAGAGCCAGCATGAATACCGCTGATGTTCGCACACTCTATGCCTACAACCGCTGGGCGAACCGGCGCATGTTCTCCGTCCTGGAGAAACTGAGCGACGAGCAGTTTACCGCGACAATGCCGAGCAGCTTTCCGTCGATTCGGGAGTCAGTCCTGCACATCGTGGCGGCTGAATGGCTTTGGCTGAAGCGATGGAAGGGAGCCTCGCCGCGCGCGACGGTGGCCGATACCAGCCAGGCCTCCGCGATGGGCAGTGCGATGAGTAACGGCGGGGTTGCCGTGGATACGCTGGCGACCTTATCGGGATTGCAGAGCTTCGCCGATTCCATCGAGCAGGAGCGACAGGAATTTCTGTCTGCTCTGAATGACGACGTCCTGCTGGCGCGCCTGAAGTACACCGATATGGGCGGCAAGGAGTTTTCCATGCCACTGGCCTACCTGCTGCAACATCTGGTGAACCACGGCACTTATCATCGCGGCCAGGTGACGACGTTGCTGCGCCAGGCTGGCGCGGAGACCGTGGCGTTCGACCTGTTGTTTTTCATCAGGGAAGAGGAAGCAAAAGCCGCAACGGCAAGCTAGATCGCTCGGTCCGCCAAGACACGGTAAGCCAGTGCTTGTACCCGCACCAGTGCGTCTTCTTTCGACTCACCGTAAACCATCACCCCGGCCAGTTGGGGAATTTCCGCTATCCAGCGGCCGTGCCTAATCCATCCGCGTCATAGTAATTCGTTGCACTGTCGCGCAGCATGGCTAGCGGCTCGTCGACGCCGAGATTCTGCGTGTAACGTGCGACCGTGGTGCCCGCGCCATTGGTTTCCTCGCTTAAGTTCGCACCATCGTAGGCGAAGATACTCGTGGTGGTCGGCGATTGCTTGTAAATGCGCCTGCCGAACGGATCATACTGGAAGCTGTTAACCGGGCAGGTCGGGCGCATCGCCGTTTAACGCGTAGCCTCGTGTTGTTGAGCAAACTTCTCTAGGTCGGTCGGTTCCTGGTAAGGCTCGCTTGTTCCGCACCTCACCGCGACTTCCCGTCCGTTTATCAGCCTTAAACAGAGATCGGGAACGTCAATTTGGATTGGACCAGTCCCGCTCATGTAAAAGAAACCACCAATTGCGGGAGCGTCTGTGGTTTCTGCGAAAAATGAGTAAACTGCTCCAGGAGCCAGCGGTGGCGCTCCTTGCGATTGGCTCGGCACCGCCTGGTTGTATCTGTCTGGAAGCTTGCCGTAGGCCAGCTGCATGTGTTCTACATGAGTCCCCTTAAAGTAGCCGTCTGAAGCTTTAATTTGCCAGACGACGGTAGCTACGTCCGAGTTAGGGGAGGCGATCCGCTGCCCAGTTTGCGGAGCGTAGACTGTAAATGACGCTAACCGTCCGCTGCCCGAAAAAACAAAAGACGGCCCGGAACTCACCCGGACAGATGTGGGCTTCTCCCAATCGCAGGCGGCCACATAGGTCAAGCACGCCGTTAGGAATACCAGCAATAAAGTGTTCTTGAGTTTCTGCGTTCGGGTCGTCATGAGCCGCACCAATGTAAAAAGTCACATTTCAGGTGGGGCCACATTTGTCCCGGCTCGATTGGATTGTGGGCGTCAATGTGGAATTGATCCAGCGTGCAACTCTGGTTTGGGCACTTCGCGAATGGATCAGGCCTGTCGTACTGCATCCTAAAGTGAAACCCAGGACCAAAGGTCCGGTATTCCGAACCGCCTGAATGGTCAAAAGGATTCCAGAAGGCGGTCCTCGCTGATGAACCTTCCTGCCGTGGGGTCGTAGTATCTGGCGCGGTAGAAGTAAAGGCCCGTCTCGGTATCAAACTCGCGGCCCGTGTACTGGAACGGATTTGTGAGGGAGCCGGACGAGGCAGTTTGATTTCCGAAGGAATCGAAGGTGTACGTCTGAGCGACCGCTCCCGTGGAGCCGGTCAATGAGGTGATGGCGTCTTCCTCGCGGTCGAGCTCCACGGTAAACACCAGCCCCGATTTACGCGCCGTTGCAGGTGGAGTCGATTTCTTCTTGGCGGCTACAGGCTTCTTGTGTGGCATAGGGTCTATCGCAGTTCGAGTCTACTCTCGGCATGGGAAAGCTGGCTAGAAGGTTCTAGAAGTCCAGCCCAAGAGAGTCCTATGCCGGCCGCTTCCCCGAAACGTAGGCATTGCCTGCGATAACGAAGCGCAGCTGCCGCTCGGCCGCTTTGGTGATGCCGATTCGCGGCGTGGCGACGATGCGCTCCGGGCGAAAGCCATCGTCCGCCAGCCACAAGTCCGACGTCGGCGAAGTGAAGTCCTTATCGTTGTCGCGCAGCCGCGTGATACCGAGCGCCTCCGACATGCGTCCCGGACCGCTGGAGATCATCCGCAACTGTACGGGGCGAGGCGATGATGGCAGAGCAAGGTCGCGCGCCAGGGACATCGCAGCCAATCCAAAGACTGGTTCCATGGCGCGGAAGAGCACGCCCTCGCCGCGGCCCTCGCTCATGCAGGAAACATTCAGGCAATAGTGATTGCCGTAGATGAAGTACACGTACGCATGACCGGGTGGACCGAAGAGCACGGCGTTGCGAGCGGTCCGTCCGGCAAAGGCGTGCGCCGCGGGATCGCGCTGGCCAAGGTAGGCCTCATCTTCCACAATCCGGCCAGCAAGCAATGTTCTTCCTTCGCGCCGGATCAGCAGCTTGCCCAGCAGTTCGCGCGCAACCGTCACGGGATCGCGATCGAAGAAGCCCCGCGCAAGCCGCGACGCGGCCCTCAGCTTTGCCGCCGTGAGCGGAGCCGATCCGCTGACAATCACGCTCACAGCTTCACGGCCACCAGCCGCAGCCGTCTGTAATCGATGGTCCACACCCCATTGTGAAATAGCGCCGGGCCGGCGAACTGATCGACCAGCCGGAAGAACTCCTTGCGCTGCTCCGGAGCGACTGCTTCGATCGCGAATCGCCCGAACATTTCCAGCCACAGTTTGAGGCCGCGGTCGCCGCCCTCCAGGATGGTTGCGCGGTCAAACAGCACCGCAAAATCCACTTCCAGCCCATGCGCTTCCACCAGCGGGGCATATTCGCCAATGGATGGAAACGACCACGGCGACAGTTGCTCAGGATTGGCGACTCCAAGCGTGCGCAAGGCCTGATACACAGCGTCCAGCAGGTGACGAAGATTTCCCCGGCCACCCATTTCGAAGATGAGCCGGCCGCCGCGCCTCAGCGCTCGCGCAATCGAAGCAATCGCCGACGGCTGGTCCCGCACCCAGTGGAGCGCGGCGTTGGAAACCACCACATCAAACTCGTCGGCGTAGCTCAGCGCGGTCACGTCGGCGACTTCAAACCTTACCTGCGGGAAGTTCTTGCGCGCGCTGGCAATCATCTCCGCCGAGGAATCGATACCGACCACTTCTGCGCCAAATTGCGTGATCTCGGCTGTGAGCTGTCCCGTGCCGCAGCCCACGTCCAGAATGCGCTCGCCCGGCTTGGCGTTCAGCAGCACCAGCAGGTCGCGCCCGTATTGCCACACGAAGGAATGGCTGGACTGGTAGAGTTCGGAGTTCCAGCTATCGGGTTTGGGGCTCATGCAGGAATTGTAATTACGCGCGCGTCAGTTTTCTGTGATGCCGGCTTCTCTGGCGCGAAACTTCCAGTAGTCGCCTGCGGTCTCGCTCAAATCGCCCGATGGCCGCTCGCCGCGGAAGACGCGCGACACGCCGCGCACTACGCGGCGCATGGGCAGCTCGCCGGCGCTGTCGGTCAGGAACAGCTCGCCAACTTTCGCGGTGCGATAGTACCAGCGCTTGAGCAGCGCGAGATGTTCCATCCACTCCAGCGCGCCGCGCAGCTTGGGATTTTCAACCGCCGCCAGCGCCTCGCTGATGCGCGACTCCATCGATTGCGGCTTGGAGGCGAGGCGCGAGGCTTCGGCCTTGCCGACATTGAGCGCGACTGGCTCGCAGATCTGTCCGGCAACAATCTTGAACAGCGTGACCGATTCGCGCTCGGCCGAGGGCTGCACCATTACGCCATTCAGTTCGTCGAGGCGGCGCACGATTTCCGGCAGCTGCGAGGTCGCAGCCTTCACTTTGTCCAGGCGCGCATGCTGTGCGGCCGCGCCTTCGAAGTCGAGATTCGCTGAAGCTTCATCGCGTTGCCGCTCAATCTCGCGTACCAGGGACTCTCCGCCGCTCTGGAAGAACTGCTGCACCCGTTCGACCTCGGCGGCATACTCTGCATCGCTACAGCCCTTGAAGCAGGGCGCAAGGCACATCTTCATCTCGGAATAAATGCAGCCGGGGAAGGCGGGATCGGGATGGAGATCGTCAACGCAGCGCCGCATCTTGAAAAGGTCGAGCGAGTCATTGGCGAACTTCTCTGCTGCAACCCGCGTGGGGAACGGGCCGTAGTACCGGGCATTCGATTTCAGTCCGCTGATGCGTGTGGTGACGATCGCCCGCGGATAAGGATTGTCGAGGATCAGCTTGATCAGCGGCGCAAAGCGCAGGCGCAGCCGCTTCTCGTAAGTCTGGGGAAATTCTCGTCGCAGAACTTTGTAGAGCAGAAACGATGCCTCGAAGTCGGAGCCGGTCGAGAACCATTCGACCGAGCGGGCCCGGTCGCGCAAGCTCAGCTTGCGGCTCTGCCCATCGACGGCGCCCAGCAGCCGTTGCAGCCGCCGGCGCAAGTTCGACGTCTTGCTGACGTAGGGCTCCGAGCCTTCGTCGCCGCGCAGCAAGAACACCGCCGCACTCGCCGGAACAGCGGCGTAGAGTTCGAAATCGCTGTCGGGGATGAACTTGGTGCACTGCACGAGGACATTCTATCTGCCAGAAGAATGCCTTTGGTCTTTTGCGCCCCCTCTGGTGCAGAAAAGGGCGGCCACTTGTGCTATGGCGATGTTTCGCCAGTTGACCCGAGATGTGGTCCCACGAGTTTCCACCAAAGCTTCCATGGTCATGTAACCTTGAGTGTTCCAACTGCAGGGGCCGTAACCGGAAGATATGGAAATCCGCAAACAGAAGACTCTCGAAGATTTTCCGAAGTTTGAAGTGACGGCCCTGCGTCGCGGCCCGACGGCGAAGGAGGGATATACCCATTTCGAGATTGAGGGCCGTTTTGACTGCACCATCGAGATCGAGAGCACCGGACCACAATGGTTTTGGCTTTTGTTCGGAAAGCGCGGATACATTTGCGCAGCTGTGCAGTCGCGCAACAAGGAAACAAACGCTGCGGTTCTGACCTTTGAGGCAACAGACGAACCAGACATTGTGGGACAGGCGCTTGCTTATCTGAGCCCTTACTGGCAGGGGTTCCACGTGTGGATGGTGCTTGACCCAAACTGGGGATGGGAAAGAAAGCAATTCCAAGGGACGGACGCTGTCGCCGAAGATTACGAAGCTAAGGATTTATCCATCGTAGGAGGTCGCGAGGTAAGGGTATGGACGAAACTGGAACCAACAGGAGAAAGTAGGGGGCAGAGTCGACATTATCCGGCGGCCGACCAGAGCTTGCCTGTCCGCTCTGGAACTCGGTTGGTTCCTTCGGGCTGGGGCCACCAGCACTGCGAGTTGTGCAACGAGCATATAGACGCTGGGATGTTCGGGTATTGTGATCCGGGAGAACGTTGGATGTGCGAGAAGTGCTATGAGCGATATGTAACGCCGCGCGATCTCGCCTTCGTGGACGAGCTTTAAGACCGTACAGGTGGCGAAATCAGGCCATAGCATAAGTTACCCCGAAACGGTACACCCGAGTCGGTAACTTGCGCTATG
>Ga0187874_10003678_pt1 | contig 10596 bp, 9 predicted proteins | sample June2016WEW_16_1_3_FD_132993 | JGI IMG/M metagenome (GOLD analysis project Ga0187874, IMG submission 132993) | Peatland microbial communities from SPRUCE experiment site at the Marcell Experimental Forest, Minnesota, USA - June2016WEW_16_150 | ecosystem: Environmental > Terrestrial > Soil >... | reverse complement strand
AGCGCCTGCGAGAACTTGATCTTCGAGAAGACCGGCTTTGCAAAGACAAAGTTGCAGACCTCGGGCACATCGATCCCCGTGTCCAGCATGTCCACCGAGATCGCGACCCGGGGCATCGATTCTTTCTCGAAGGCTTTGATCAGATCGTCCGCCCGTGAATCTTCCGATACGATAGTCCGGGCAAGCGTGCCCTTATACTCGGGATAGAGCGAATCGAATGCTTCCTGCAACCGGTACGCGTGCTTCTTTGAGATCGCAAAAATAATGGATTTCGCCGGCAGCGTCCCGGTCTCGTCCATGATGGCATTCTCCATGAACTCGCGGACGATCGCCTCCGAAGTTCCCTTCACCGCGACCTTCTTCTCCAGCTCCGTGCCCTCAAAATCGATCTCGTCCGGATCGATTCCCTGCTCCAGCAGTTTTGCCCGCTCGCCTTCGGTAAGATCCTGCCGCCTTACCCCCGCAATCTGGAAATGCGTCTGGGCACCAAGGATGCTCTTGCGGAAATCTACCAGCACCCCGTCCTTTACTGCATCATCGTAGGAGTACAGCGCGGTCGGCGAACCATCGTTACATTCAAAGAACCGGAGCGTGTCCTTCTCGATGATCTCCGAAGGGGTGGCTGTTAACCCGATCTGGATCGCGTCGAAGTAGGTGAACACATCCTTCCACTTGTTATAGATCGAACGGTGCGCCTCATCGGAGATGATCAGGTCGAATTCCCCGGGGGAGAGTTTGAACTGGCCGTTCTCATCCTTGTCAAGGTAAATCTCTTGGAAGGTCTGGATCGTGGAGACGTACAGCCTTTTAGTAGTGTCATACTTCCCGGCGAAGATCGTGTCCCTTGCCTCTTCGGGGAAAAACAGTTTGTACCCTTTATTCATTGCCTGGTTCCGGAGTGCCCGGCGATCTGCAAGGAAGAGCACTTTCTGCACAAGCCCTTTCTCCATCAGGATCTTGATGATCGCCATTGCCACCCGGGTCTTCCCGGTACCCGTCGCCATGACGATGAGCCCCTTCCGGTGCCCCCGCTGGAGGTGCTCCACCACCCGTTTCACGCATTCGATCCCTTTGGGACGGTCGACAATGGCAGTATCGACTTCAACGGGGGAGGTGGCATCCTGCGTCTTCTGGAACCGGAGCCGCTCCAGATCCTCCCGGGCATAGAACCCTTTTACTTCCCGGGGACTGTACCGCTCCCGGTCCCAGAAAATGATCTGGTAGCCGTTCGAGAGAAAGATGAAGACATCTTTTCCGATCTGGCGCTTGATATCGTCCGCGTACATCGCGGCCTGTGTCTGTCCGAGAAGCGGATTTTTCGAGGTCCGTTTTGCCTCGACAATAGCAAGTGGCGCACCAAAACTGTCAAGCAGAATGTAATCAGCGTACTTGCTTTCCAGATCGTTTTTCAGGGTCTCGGATACATTCTTGTAATTTTTCCGAGCGAAATCAGACTGTTTGGTATCGATTTCCGTAAGAACATGGGATCGATCAGATACAACCCAGCCCTGCTCTTTGAGCAGGACATCGATCATCTCAAGCCGGGTCCGGAGCTCATTTCGATCCAAGATAGTGCCTCAACTGGGTATTGTTCGTATAATACCCATTCGGGATGATGTAACATGAAGGTTACTGGATTTTCGGGAATCGGATGCGTTATTATTCTTTCAGTTTTCTTGATCTCAATTCCAAATTGACTCCACTTCAAAAGTGGGCAGGGGGGGTACCCCCCACTCGCCCGGCCACATGGGTGGGGGGGTGACCCCCTCCAGGAAAAAAGAGAAGGGGGGGTAGGGGGATCACCCCCCTCCCCCCCTTGCTCGCGGAACCGGGCCGTTTACCCGATCGCGGCGGGTATCTCGCGAGGGATATGATAGCACGCAGTATTTATGCGCCGGGGGTGCGGCCCCGGTCTCACGCCGGCTTTTCCGTGCAGAACTCAAAGACGCACATGCTGTCCCTGTCGCCGGGGACGTCATGCGGGACGTGATACCGCTGGACGATCCCGGTGTTTTCAAATCCGGCGCCGGCAAGGAAACCGGCCAGCTGCTCCTTCGGCATTATCCGCGGCGGCCCCCGTTCCTCCGGCGACCTGGTCCCCCCCGCAACAAGCCCCAGCGTGGAACCAAAGAGGACCCCGCCGGGCCGGAGGGTTGAATACGCATTCGAAAGATACGTCAAAAACTCCCCCTCATCGGCGATCACGTGGAAAACCGAGGCGGAATATACCATGTCGAACTCATCCTGCCCGAACGGGAACGTGCCGGACACAAAAAAGAGATCCTGCAGTTCCTCCCGGTCACGGTACAGGTCGAAGCCGAGATCGATGCTTGCCCGGTTGATGTCGAGCGCAGTGATCCTCTCCCGGGAAAATCCGTCCCGGATCAGCTGCCGGACATTATCCCCGGTGCCGCACCCGTAATCGAGAAGCCGGCCGGTCCGCCCGAGGACATGGGGATAGAAGAAATGATGGTTGATCCGCGGCTCCCCGAGGATCATGAGGATGTGGGGATAGAGGACTCCCTCCCGGGAGTATTTCTCAATGAGCACCTGCTCATACCCTTCCGGGTAGACAACCCCGAAGGCTGCGACCCGTTTCATGGCGGCGCACAGTTCCCCCTCAAGCGTCTTTCCCGGCGGGAACCTGTGGGATCCTGATGCTGGCATACCGGAATTATAGGGGTGACGGGATATTCATGGTTATTCCAGGGGCCGGCCCTGCACCATCCCCCTATCGCTAAATACACCAAGAGCTCCAATCTCTTTTCATGCCAAACCTTTCGCACTTCATGATCCCGGCCGATGATGTGGACCGGGCACGGCGGTTCTATTCCGCCCTCCTCGGCTGGAAGATCGAACCGGTGCAATCGTCCCCCGATTCCATGGGAATAGCGGCGATGCAGTACCACGATATCACGACCGGGCCGCCTGCGGCTGGCACGCTGAACACCGGCGGGCTGTACAAGCGGCGCATGACCGAACCGATCCTGGACTTCATGCAGGTTGACGATATCGACGCGGTGCTCGCCAAGGTGGCGGGCCTCGGCGGGACGATCCTGATACCCAAGACCGCCATCCCCGGCGTGGGGCACAACGCGATGATCCTCGACACCGAAGGAAACCTCTTCGGCCTCCTGATGCCGGAAAAGAAGTGAGCCGGGAGGTTGCATGCCCCCGGTTATTCTGCCGGTGCGTTCTCCGCTGCCCGGTCGCGAAAATACCCGCGTAAACTCCCCGGATTTCCCGCGCGAGAAGAAGGCGTATATCCCGGGATAAAGAGAGTAACACTACGTGGCATCAACCACAATCAACGAAAAGGAAGTGATTACTACGTCAGTGAAGATAACCAAGGCAGCAGCCGCCGCGAAGAAGGCATCGGCAAACGAGAAGTCAGCTGCCAGCAGCAAGAACACCAGTGCGAAGAGCGCGTGAAATCCCCCCTCATATTTTTTACTTTTTTTATTTCGGGCGAACATCCCGGTTTTTGTAAAATCATACTACTTTACAGTGAATGTTGTTAAAAGAGGGGTTCTGTAGACTCCCTGTTTTTTGTCCGATTTTTCTTCATCCTCAACTAATTTGGGAGGGTGACTCCCTCTCTCCCCCAGAGGGGGGGGCAGCCCAAGGGGTGCGTCCCCTTGACCCCCTTTAGTTGTTCCGGTTTTATTCTCATTTCCTCGCTAACCATCTGAGAAATCATCGTTCCATGGGGGATGCCCACGCGGCGGGGGCGGAGGCATAACAATGCCGCAGCCCCCAAGAGCGTCTGTAAAAAAAGTTGGTATTATTGGACCCGCGTATCGCGTGGCTTTCACTGCATCGCATTCTTCCGCATCAGTGCCATCACGCCGGGCTTTGGAGGCTTCGCGGGCTTCTGCACGGGAGGCATCCCGAAACCCCCCATCTCCATCGGCGGGGCATCGAACATCTCCTTATTGAGCCGGCTGCCGATCTCGTCGAAGATCCGGGTATAGGCGACACAGTGCGGGTCGACCCCCTCGATCCTCCCCGGTGTCGGGGCCATCGCGTTGTAGGGACACCCGCCCCGGCAGTATTTGATATGCTTACACGTCCCGCAGGCCGTGTCAACGTATTCTTTGAATGCAAGCATCAGTTTTCCCGCCGGCGATGCCATCAGCGTTTCCATCGAAGGGTGGTCTGCCACGTTCCCCATCACGTACTCCGGCATCCCCACGAACCGGTAGCAGGGATAAATGCTCCCATCCGGCCCGATGGCAAACGTGCTCCCCATGCAGTCCACGTACGTGCAGACGCTCCCCCGCCGGGTGAACACGCACCGGCAGAGGTCGTTGATGTTCATCACCTCGATCTCGCCCATGTGGTCGAGCGCCTGATCGAGAAGATAGACCAGCAGGTCGCCGTACTCCGCCGGCTCCAGCGCCCACTCCTTCGGGTTCTCCGACCGGAGCGACGGGAGCGCCGGGTGCAGCTTTAGGGTAAAGCCATTCTCAAGGAAGAACCGGAAGATCTCCTCCCGGGCCTTCACCGACTTGTTCGTAAATGTACAGATGAACCGCACGTCGAGACCGTGCGCTTTTGCAATCTCGTAGCCCTGCATGCACTTCTGGTAGTACCCGTTCCCCCGCTGCGAATCCGTGATCGCTTCGGGCCCATCGATGCTCGACCCGATGGGCACATGGTATGCGGCGAGTATATCCGCGATCTCCGGAGTCATCCGCCAGAGGTTCGTCTGCATCGCAAACTCCGGGTGCATGTGGGCGAGCCCTTCCGCGAGCATCGGCAGCACCTCCCGGTAAAAGTCCGCCCCTGCCAGCAGCGGCTCCCCGCCGTGGAACGTGAACGTGACCCGGTCCTTTTCCCACCCTTTGAGCCATGCCACGATCTCTCGTACCGTTGCCGGCGTCATCACGGGCGACCCCTCCTCCGAACTCCAGCAGTACTTGCACTTCGAGGGGCAGCCCAGCGTCGGGATGATCATCACGTGGAACGGGTTTTTCATTACGATTTTTTCCTTTCGTCAGAGTATAAGGGTTTTCATACGCTTCCGTCCCTGCCCATGACCGGTGGAATTACCTGAAAAAAGTGCGGACGAGCCCTGCCGTTCGTGCAGCTCCCGGGCGCCACTGTAGCGCCGGCACGCCGGTATTCACTCTTCCGCCATAGTTCTATAGCAGAGTGAATTCTTATTTCGAACCGGCTGCACCGATCACGATCTTTAACGCGGCAGTAATCTCGGGAAGCATCTCCGCCGGGAACCCCATCACCATCTCGTCATCGGTAATGCCGGAAAATCTCCGTGAACCGTCACAGCCCAGCGAGAAGTTCGGCCGCCCGGTAAGATAGACCTGCGTTGTCGCATCCGAACAGACCGACTGGATGCCGGAGAACTCTGCATAAATTCTCCCGCCGAGCCGGAAGAGTGAACTCTGGGCGAGCTTGAGCATATTGCGGGGTGTGGTGACGATCAGGATGACCTGCGGGGTGAACGGTGTCTTCTCCAGCGGGGCATAGAGCGTCGCATACGTCTCGCCCGGGCTGAGATGGGTGACCTTCTCGATGGTCCGCTTGCAGGCAGCCGCACTGTCAAATTTGCCCAGCTTAAAGTAAAATTCGCCGTTCTTTAAGGTCGGCGTGATCTCCCGGAGACCCAGTGCCCATGCGCCGCCGTTGCACTCATGTTTGTCTGCGGGAGCGTAGAAGATCTTCCCCTCGCTCCGGGCCAGGTTCACCATCGTACAGTGCCGGATGGTCTTGTCCAGTTCCACCATCCCGGCCGGGATATCCTCTTTTGATGGTGCGAATCTGATGGCGACCGGCGATCCTTTCAGGCCCAGTACTTTTTTCAGGGTTTCTGCCGCTTCACCATAATCCACGGGTATTTTCATCGGTTCGTTGCTCATAATCGTTGCCTCGTACTCTTTCTTTCTGGGGTAATTACCCCTATGAGCGAAAACATAAAAAGATGACGGAATGGTTCAAAAATGTCGGGAAAAAAACTGCCGGTGTCTTACCGGGAGCACGCCGGGGGTAAATCCGGATGGCGAAGCTTAAAATGCGCCTTTTCATGGGGGAAATAACCGTATTTCCTGTAAAGTTTTATCTGAAGAGCCGGTTTTTCCGGTGAGGAATCACAAAAAAGAAAAAAAATTTGGTTGGGGGACGATGTGCTTACCTTGCGGGGATGATCAGCGAGCGCTCGCCTGCGGGCATGAACTCGCGGATTGCACCCTTCGCAAACTCGCGGCGTGGCTCCGAGAAGTCGAACTTGAGCGACGGGTCTGCAAACGTGATCTTCATGAGCGGGGACAGGGTCCAGGCATCTCCGCGGCCGTAGTGGGCGGCAGCGGCAATAGCGGCGTACTCTCCCTGGTGTCCGACGTTCATTGCGTAGTTCGGGTAGTTCGGTCCACGGAGTTCTCCGACACAGCCCTCGTCTGCCCTGACGGACATACAGTTCGCGGAACCGCACTGGTCCTGCAGGTCGTAGCCGAAGAAGCCGAGACGTGACCAGCCTTCCTTGTGCAGGAGCATCGACATGTACCAGCCGTTCAGACCTGCATTGGAGTTTGCCGTTGCAAGTGAAGTGGTGATACCAGATGCTGCCGCAAGGACGGATGCACGCTGGGAACCGCCGAAGTGGTCCTCGAGAGTGGTCGGGTACGTCTCGTACTGCTCCATACCGTAGAGCGTGACTTCGGATGCAATGTCGCTGACTGCTTCCTGGGTCTGCTTTGCCTTTCCGATACCGCCGTGGTTTTTCTTGATGTAGTCAAGACCATAGTAGCAGTAGTCGTCGAGGATGTTGTCGGTGTATGCAGCGGTTGCATACTGGGTGAATCCGACACCGCCGGACATGTAAGATCCGAGCCAGATCTGGTCGAAGAGCATGGTACCTGCAGCGACGACTTCAAGGGATGCCTTGACGGGATCGTTCGGGTACTTGCGGTCTGCCTGGATCATATCGCCGAAGTGTCCGAACAGGATGCCACCTGGCTCGTTCGGGCCACGTGCACGGCGGGCGGGCAGGATATCTGCCATCTGGATGACACCAGCGTGCTTTGCTGCGAATGCGAGGTCAGCGACTGCTGCCTCACCGGCGCACATCTTGTATGCTCCGATGAAGGACATACCGATCTGCATTGCAGACCACCGGGAGGTGGTTCCGCCATCGCAGGTCCTGCTGACGGTTGTCGGGATGTGGACTGCCTGCCACATGGACTTGCCGACGGCGGCCTTGAGGGCGGCTGCCTGCTTTGCCGGGAAGAGCTTGTCGAGGTTTAAGACGAACTGGGGCTCGAGGTCGTCTGCCATCTCGTCATCGCCGGTGAAGACTTTGACATAGCAGTCGTCGACGAGTGCCGGGTGGGTCTCGACCATGTGTTCCTGAACGACGGCCGCGCCGGGCATTGCGTGGTTCAGCACGTGGAGGTACTCGTTGATGGTCTCAGGGGTAACTTCCTTTCCCAGACGCTTCTGGAGGGTGCCGTGGGCGAGGTCGAGGCCGACGATGATCGTCCGGCGGATGTCGTCCCACATCTGCTGCATTGCAGCGTTGTTCACAAAGTGAAGGTCATCGCCCTCGACAAAGACGCCGGTGCCGGAAACTTCGTAGGGTGTCAGCTGGCGCTGGCCGAGCGGGATACCACCACAGTGGCAGCGCTTGGGGTCGTACATCGAGATGCCGCGCTCCATTGCGGCAACCTGGCCTTCCTTTAAGAACTCCATCTTACGGGCAGACTGCTCGAGACCCTTGCGCTCGAAGACGGTGGACATTGCCGCCGGGTCTGCATGGAACTTTTCCCTCATTGCCTTCAGGAAGAGCTTCTGGGTCCTTTCGATTTTTGCCTTTGCCATAATTATGCCTCCTTTGGCATGAAGCCGTATTTTACCCTCAGTGCATGGATGCGCTGGATGTATTCAACGTATTCTGCGTCGTCGCGGAATCCGGTGCCTACGAGGGAGTGGAACATGGTGGTGTGCGCCTTGAGCCACTTTGCGTCCATCGGCTTGCCGACCTTGACTTCGGAGTCAAGGGGAACGCCGACCTGGTCCTTGACGTACTTGATCATGCCCGACTTCTTGTCCATGACAAAGCGCTGGAGCATATCGAACATCATCCCGTTCTCATCGAGACGGAGGGAGTGTCCGTGCACCGTGCAGCCACGGATGCCGGTAAGTGCTGCATCGAAGAGCTCGGTGTTGATGAGTTCCTTTGCATACTTTTCGAGATCTCTCTCACGGCATTCGATGATCTGACGGCCTGACAGCGTACCCGGGTCAATGCCGCGGAAGCGGTATGCCTCGAGCCAGCTTCTCTGGTAGGGTTGGCAGGGTGCATTGTACATCGAGTCGGTGAACTGGATGTAGCGGACGCGGTCGCCGGCCTTTGCGCCGTCGGTCGGGGTTACAAGCTTGCGGATCGGGCAGGCGGGTTCCTGCTGCTCGGCAAGCGGGGGGTGTGCACTCTTGTAGGCTGAGCCGGGTGCACGGTGTCCCATGACGAGGACGACGTCCTTGTCGGTTACATCGCGAATCTTTTCCAGCTTGTGGTCGGGGTCCAGCTGCTTGCGCCGGTTTTCAGCGATCTGCGTCTGGCCGGGACAATACTGGGGTTTATATGCCATTGTTTTATCACTCCAATCTTACTTTTTTTTCACGATTCTCATGACAGACGAAATGACTTCCGCCATCTTCTCGCGGGTCGGGGTCTGACCCCGGGTCACGCCGCTCACGATCGCCATCACCGTGCCTTTCGTACGGATCTGGTCGGCCGGAGGCATCACTACGGCAGTCTTCACACCCACTTTTGCGAGATCCTCATAATCAATCGGGGACTGGGAAACGACAATCGCCTTCACGTCACAGGCCGCGAGAATAAACCGGACCTTGTGCACCACATGGGATCGGACGTTCCCATGGTGAAGTATGGCGACCTTGTGTTTCTCAATCTGCGCGACCTCCTTGTCAGTAAGCCCGAAGTAGGCACCGATGACGCCGCCGGCAATATTCGGGGCGTCCGGGGGGACACCGCTGCCGGCGTTCAGTACAAGAGTACTGATGCTGTATTCGACGCCCTGCTGTCGCAGCCCCGAGGTGATGTCGCACACCGGCTTGGTGACGTGGCGGCGTCCCGGGGACATTCCGACCACGATCACGTCCGGGTACCGGCATTCGGAGATGGTGCCCCGCTGGGCAAGCCCGCCTCCTTTACCCATGCCCATCGCCTCGCGGCAGTCAACAACCTGGGTTACTCGTCCTATCGGCATTATTTGATTCCCTGAATGATGATGGGTTTGGACTTGCTGCTTGGATCAGCCAGTCCGAGGATCGATTTGTCCGCATCCGGGCCGTACTTGCAGTAATCGACAAGTGACGGTTCGGTCTTCATGAACTTCCCTTCCTGGATCCGGAAGGTGAAATGCGTGAAGACCTGTTCGCATGCGGTCTTCAGTGCGGGGATCACGTCGCGGCTCTCGAGCTCGAGGATCACCGTACCCACATGAACCTGCAGCTCCACTTCCTGGTCGCCGACATGGATGGGCTTCCTCATGGAATGAGGATTGGCCATTCCTTTGGCGGGTCCATACGTTACGGTCACCGGCAGGCGCGGCCCGTTGAGGACCATGCGCCGTATGCCGGGGATCTCGGTGAGCTTGTTCAGCAGGTGCTCGGTTGTCTCGGGGTTTAGCAGCCGCTCGGTGACAATCCTGCACTGGGGGAACGTGGCTTCGGTCATTCGTATCCTGGGGGGGGTTTAAATACCCTTTGCGATCGTCTGCATCGGTTTCTTGAACGCTTCGATCTGCCCGAAGGTGTCCTGGTAAACCTTACTGGTTGCCTCGGGGCCGAACATCTGGGTGCCTGCATCCAGTGCGCATGCTGCGACGATACAGGGCATACCGACACCGGCTGCGTGACGGGTAACGACGTGGTTACCGTTGAATCCACCGGGACCGCCGCCACCGTAGATCGAGTGGCTGAAGAACGAGAACCCGACTGCGACACCCATTGCCCGACCGAAGTCGGAGCCTGGGAGGCCGGTCTCGTGCTCGAGCAGGTCGTTGAAGTACAGCAGGGTTGCGGAAACTGCCTGGGCAAACCGTCCTGCACCACAGTTGACCATGGTGGCTGCGAGGGTGCCTGCGGATGCGTAGGCGTTCCACATCATCGGGTCCTTGGTATCGTAGAAGATGTAGCCGCTCTTGCCCTTCTTGCCTGCCTTGATGACCTTGTCCTCAATGGCACGCTCGACAAGGCTCTGCACGACAGTACCGATGGTACCGGTCTTGCCGTTCTTCTTGACGAGGTCGTAGACGATGTTGTTTGCATTCAGGCCCTGGTATGCAAAGAGCAGGAGCTGGGCACGCTCGAACGGGCCGATTGCGGCGCCCATCTCGAACTCTCCGGCCTGCTCGAAGGTGGCCGAGAGTGCTGCACCCTGCATTGCATTCCGGTGGGTCATCATGACCGCGTGGTTTGCCGGGATGTTACGGAGTGCGTAGCCGAGGCCTTCGTTGTTCTGCGGGATGGACAGGATCGAGACGATATTGCCGCCCTTCATGTCCATCGTCTGCGGGTAGGTGCCCCAGACTGCGCTCTTCACGTAGGAACCGT
>Ga0187874_10003676_pt1 | contig 10601 bp, 13 predicted proteins | sample June2016WEW_16_1_3_FD_132993 | JGI IMG/M metagenome (GOLD analysis project Ga0187874, IMG submission 132993) | Peatland microbial communities from SPRUCE experiment site at the Marcell Experimental Forest, Minnesota, USA - June2016WEW_16_150 | ecosystem: Environmental > Terrestrial > Soil >... | reverse complement strand
TCTTCGGGATCTCTCTCGAAGCGTTCCGGATAGCCGGCGGCATCCTGCTCTTTGGTATCGGCATGGAGATGGTATACGCAAAGACCTCCCGTACCAAGCTTACGGCAACAGAAAAATATGAATCACGGGACAACGAGGATGTCGCAGTGATGCCCCTTGCCATCCCCATGATTGCCGGCCCCGGGGCGATCACCACCACTATTGTGCTCACCAATGAAGCTATGGGCATGTCCACTCTTGCGTGGCTTGTGATCTTTGCGTCGATCGGAATTGCGATCGGGATCACCTATTTTATGATGCGGCACGCAGACTATATCATAAGCAAGGTCGGCCAGCGGCAGTACCGGGTGATCAACCGTCTGCTGGGCATGCTGCTTATGGCCATTGCCGTGCAATTTGTGATTACGGGGATAAAAATAGCATTTCCGCTGACGGGAGGATCATAATGTCGGAATGGGATATTGCAACGGTGGGTCTGATTCTTGTCGGTTGTAGTATTATTGCCGTAGGGATCATTATCGCTGCCACACTCCTTGGGGTTCTCCATTCCTTTATCCCGTTCCTGTTGCTCACCGCAATCGTTCTTGTTGTAATGGGTGCCGCCGTGATCCTGTACGTTGACCGGAAAGACCGGCAGGACACCTAATTCTGGGTTTTCGGGAGGCCAGCCGATGCGATGCTGCAGCGCCCAGATTGCCGGGATATGGGAAGCACCCGACCAGACTCTTGAAAAAGCAGAGCAGGTTTTTTGTGATGCAACCAAGGCCGGGGCTGCACTCATCTCGTTTCCCGAGCAATTTGCAACCGGCTGGGACCCTGCGTCAAACAAAAATATCGAGGATATCGGCGGCATAACAGTAACCGGGCTCAGGAAACTCGCAGAGGAGTACTCAATCGCCGTTATCGGATCGTTCCGTGAAACATTATCCCCAAAACCCAGGAACACAACTATCGCTATCGGCCGCGACGGGAGAATCCTTGCAGCATATTCAAAGATCCACCTTTTTACGCCCGGCCACGAAGATCGTGCGTTTACCCCGGGCGCCGGGCTTGCGACATTCACATTGGAGGGCGTGCACTTCGGCCTCGCAATCTGCTATGACCTCCGTTTCCCGGAGCTCTTCCGGTTGTACCGGCGCAAAGGCGTACATGCGGTCATTGTCCCCGCAGCGTGGCCGGAAAGCCGGCTCCGGTACTGGGAACTCTTCATCCAGTCCCGGGCGGCGGAGAACCAGATGTATGTCGCGGGTGTGAACACGACAGGTACGACTCCCGTCGACCGCTATACCGGTGCGTCAATGACCGCCGATCCCCATGGGGCGATCATTGCGAGAGCCGGCGCGGGAAACGAACTATTGTACTATGAGATCGATCCTCTGGTTGCGGAATGTGCCCGCCGGGACTTTCCCGTGGAAAACGACCGGAAGGACGCGTTGTATGTCACACTCATGAGAGAACAACCAAAGTAACGGCCTCTTCTTCTAACGCTCGCCTATATGTACCCGGAAAACCAATACGTGTCCATGTACCATCTCGTGTGCGTTCACTGCGGTGCCACCTATCCCGCTGACGAGATCATCTATAACTGTAAAAAATGCGGCCACCTGCTGGCGGTGAAATATCCTCTTGAAGAGATTACCGTAAAACGGGCAACCTGGAACGTCCGCCCGCTCTCGGTCTGGCGCTATAAGGAACTGCTGCCGGTGCATATCGAACCGGTCTCCCTTTACGAGGGGGGAACTCCCCTTTACCACTTAAAACGCCTCGGGGACGAGATGGGCCTCAAATACCTCTATGCCAAGCATGAGGGCATGAACCCTTCCGGTTCATTCAAGGACCGGGGGATGACGGTGGGCGTCTCGATGGCGCTCCAGCTCAAAAAGAAGAGCGTCGCCTGTGCAAGTACGGGAAATACCTCGGCAAGCCTTGCGGTGTACGCGGCAAAGGCCGGCATCCCGGCGGTCGTGCTCCTGCCAGCAGGACACGTCGCGGTTGGCAAGATTGCGCAGGCGCTGATGCACGGCGCAAAGGTCATCTCCATCCGGGGCAACTTCGACCGTGCGCTCGAGATGGTCCATGAACTCTGCCTTACCCATGGGCTGTACCTCCTCAACTCTATCAACCCCTACCGACTGGAAGGTCAGAAGACAATAGGATTTGAGGCGATCGACCAGATGGGCGGCGTACCCGACCGGTTCGTGCTGCCGGTGGGTAACGCCGGCAATATCTCCGCAGTCTACAAAGGACTGCTCGAACTCGAAGCTCTCGATTTTATCGATCAGCTGCCAAAGATGACCGGCATTCAAGCCACAGGATCGAGCCCGCTAGTCAGGGCGATCAAGGAGAACCTGCCCGTGGTGGTTCCGGAAGAGCATCCCGAAACCCTCGCTTCGGCCATCCGGATCGGTGCGCCGGTCAACGCTGAGAAAGCGCTTGTGGCGATCCGGAAAACCGGCGGGACGGCAGAATCGGTGACTGACGACGAGATCCTCGCGATGCAGCGCGACCTTGCGCGGAAAGAGGGGATCGGCGTCGAGCCTGCATCTGCTGCATCGGTGGCCGGCATCCGCAAGCTTGTCGAAATGGGCGCGATCGACCACGACGAGAGGATTGTCTGCGTGGTGACCGGCCATCTCTTAAAAGACCCGGATACAGTGATCAAGCAATGCAAACCCCCAACCGAGATCGACGCGGATCTGCCCTCGCTGCTCTCTGCGCTGCACTTATAATTGCGTTGGCTGTCCCTTCTGTAGGGGCTCTCAATGCCACATACCAGGTGCTGCCTAACGGTACTTCGTATGCCGCATCGGTTGACATCGTGGATGCATCAAATTACATGTTTGCCGAGACCGGCATGCTCGGTGAAAACATACCCATTACGGTCACAAACGTGACACTTGTCGCCGAGAACGGCACTCCCGTAAACTTCAACTGGACCTTCCTGTGGAGTGCCCCTTCGGTGATTACCTTCCCTTCAGGGAATTATACGGTTTCGTATATCTCGCCCCTCCACGACAATCAGATCCAGGGTACATACCTCTTGCCGTACAATGTGAATGTGACCCTGCCCGGGGAGTATGATGTACGAAACCCGCTCCTTGCCGGGATGAGTATGGGTGCAAATGTGACCCGGTTTCCGGATAATTCCACGCAGGTAACGTGGAGCAAAACGACGTCGTTCAATCTCCGGTTCTACGATCAGGGCAGGGAAGACCTGCTCTACATGTTCGCCGAGTTTATGATCATCCTCGCGGTGATCCTGCTGATGCCATTTTTGCTGATGAGAAAGCCTCCGCAGGAATAATTCATCCAGGGTAAATCTGGATCCGGTTCTTTTTTTGGTTCGAGGATCTTACCGCTGTGACCTGGCGGTCGGCAATGGTTGCAGGAAAGTGGAGCGGGGAACGCGTTTCCAAAGCCGCGGGGGGTCGTTGTGAGATCCCGACCATCAAATCAAGGGGAAAAACCCATGACTTTTTCCAGATGAAAAAAACCAAAAAACGGCTCCTGTAACCCCGCATAAAACGACAGGATTTAAACCGATGCATTCCCAGATCAGGATGAATGATGAGGGCTGCCGCAGTGGTAACCGGAAAAGTACAGGGCGTTGGGTACCGGCAGTTTGTCTCTGAATGTGCCCACCGTCTCGGGCTGCATGGCTCGGTACAGAATATGCCGGATGGTTCGGTCCACATAATAGCGGAGGGGTCGCTTGCGGCACTTGACGAGTTTACCCGCCTCTTATGGGCGCACGGGATGCCTGAAATCCATGTAGAGGGGATTCAGGTCGCACACGGTGAATCCACCGGTGAGTTCAAGGGGTTCTGGGTGAAGTGGTAACCGTGGAAGTATCCCCGGGGCCACTTCAACAGGAGAATTTCACAGGGTTTTCAACCACATCTGAATTACAAAATAAAAAAAAGTTACTGTAATCCGAAGGACTTCAGGGTTACATCATCATTGACGGCACCGACATGATAGATGCTCCCGTCAGAAAGCTCGTTGATGACGACCTCTGCCGGTGAGAAGAGCGAAGTATCGATCTTGTAGAAATCGTAGCCGGCTTCCTTGAAGATATCATTGAACGGCTTGCCATACCCCTTGGACTTGTTGCTCGGAATCTTCTCCAGGTAGTCCTTGATCTCCGGTGCCTTCATCGTGAGCTGGATCTGGCCATGGTAGATGGTCGCGTCGTTTGTCACACCCATCGCACGCTTTGCACCCCGTACCGGCGGGATAGGAGCGGTACCGATAGCAGATGTGATCTTCCGGGTGTCAAAACCGAGTTCGTTCAACTTGTAGATCGCCGTCTCCACACAGCGCCCCGAGACTTGGATCGATCCGACAATCGATGATGTCGGCGCGACCACCGCACAGGTATTGGCCACATCGACGTGGCATTCCTCTGCGATCTTCTCCATAACCTCACCGTTTGGCAGGTGATCGGACTCAAGGCACATCACGGCGCAGTCGTAGTCATCCTCGTAGTCGATCACTTCGTAGGTGTGCTTGGGCTTGAGCGAGAGAGCCCGGGCAGGGCCGCTTCCCATCGCAAAGTAGTTCCCCACCTTGACCGTCCAGCCGGCCTTCTGGGCCCCGAGGCAGGCAATCGACGGGAAATCGGTATTTACATCGATGAACGGCTGCGGGAACCCCTTTATCTGTCCCATCCGGAAGTTGACCTCGCCAAGACCGCCCATGCAGATCTCGGTAAAGGCCCTCCCTGCCGCGTACCCGCCCCGTGTACTTACACCACAATCGACGATGCGTGCGCCATTATCCAGTTCATGATAGGCAGCGTTAAACTCCTCGGCCAGATCGGCGAGGTTGTCAAATATTTCAAGTGCCAGTTCGTTAACACTTAACATAGAAAAACCCCTGTCTCATAAGAAGAGGGGTCGCAAATAGATAAGATTTTTGAAAATATTTCAACGGTCTTATGAAAGGTACCCGAGCACCTTTTCCGGCTCGTAGCGGAGGGTGATCACCCGGGTCCTGCCCTTTCCCTCACGGTACTGGAGGTTTACCAGCCGCATTGCGTCCATTTTTTTAACAATCTCGTAGAACCGGGTGTAGCCAACCGGTACCTCTTCCTTGATCGTTTTGTATACCTCGCCGGCGTTCATCCCGGATCCCGCTGCACTTGCCTTGGCAAGACACGAAAGGATTTTGCGCTCCTCATCCTTGAGCGTCCTGATCGTATATTCAAGGTGCAGGTACTTCGATACCTCGTACGCCCCGCAGATATCCTCCCGGTCGATGCTGCGCCGTGCGGCACGCTCCGCATTGAGGGCGGCCCGTTTCAGGAGATCGATACCCACTCTTAGGTCGCCGCTCTTCTGTGTCTGCTCCACGACGAGGTCCAGCATCGCATCGCTGATGACGCCGTTAAAGAAGCCCTGCATCACCCGGGCCTTCATGATCTCCTGCACTTCTGCGTTCCCGTACGGGGGGAAGTAGATCTCGGTGGGCCGGAAAACCGAAGCAACACGGGCATCCACGGCACGGGAAAGATCGACATCCGGGTCGCTGATGATCACGATGACACCGACACGGACACCTTCATAGGATTCATGTGCCCGGAGAAGGGTGTAGAGCACTTTGTTGAGCTCGTTTTCGTAGAGGAGATAGTTTGCATCGTCGAGCGCGACGAGCAGTACACACTCCTCTTTCCGGAGGAGACGGGCGACTGCATCGAAGACCTGCTTGAACGAGGTTCCCGAGGAGGGTGGCAGGTGGCCGGAGAGTTTCCGGTAGATCTGGGAGAGGATCGCAAACTTGGTATTGTCGATCTGGCAGTTGATATGGACCGTGACCAGTTTTTTCGTGGTCTCTTCGACCTCTTGGAAAAGTTTCTTGATACTGGTGGTTTTCCCCGAACCGGGCAGGCCCTTGCAGATCGTATTGAGCGGCCGGCCGCCCCGGAGCCCGGGCCGGATCTGGAACGCGAGTTCCTGCATCTGCGTATCGCGGAACTCGAACTGCTCGGGAAGATAATCGATCTCGAACACTTCGGCGTCGCGGAAGAGCGACTCGTCCCACATCAGCAGGTTCTTCTTCATCGTATAGTACACCATCTACGTTACAATTGATAACAGCTCTGATGGAAGAATTGCAGGTCATCGGGCTTAAGACCTGCCAGAAATCTTTACTAAAAACGGTATTGTATCCTTTTCAGGAGGGACAAGGGTATCCGAACGCTCCGTCACGCCAGACATATATCCCCATAAATGAAACGGATGTGCAGGATGCGGCAGATGATGAAAGTTACCCCCACTGAAACGGTGATGATGCAGGGGACTGATGCCGCATCATTCCTGTAAACATCAATTGAATAAAAATGACAGGAAATCGGTCGCCTCTTTTGTCCCGAACATTCCCGACCGTGCTTCTTTCTCGGAGAACTGCGTGAGATTATCCGTACCCTTCCCCGTCACGACGAACGGCACCGGCTCGCGGGAATGCGTCTTGATCCGGATCGGCGTCGGGTGATCGGGCAGGAGAGCGACAATTCCGTTAAACTTTTCCCGTATTGCACCCACCACGCGGTCCACGTTCTCGATCGCCCGCACCTTCTCCTCGATACTCCCTAAGTGCCCGGCCTCATCCGGAGCCTCAATGTGGACGTAGACAAAGTCGAGGTGCCGGATCGCATCGAGGGCATACTGTGCCTTTGCCATGTAATCCGTGTCGAAATATCCCGTAGCGCCGGGGACTTTGATAATTTCCATCCCTGCATAACAGGCGATGCCGTTTAAGAGATCCACCGCAGAGATCATTCCACCCTTACGGTGGTATTTTTCAGAGAATGAGGGGAATGCCGGGCGCCGGCCCCCGCTCCACGGCCAGATCTGCGTGGCCGGCGGTTTCCCGGCTTTTATCCGCGCCACATTCACCGGATGATCGCAGAAAACCTCGCGGCTCTTTGCCATGCAGGAAAGGAGGAGTGCCGCATCCCCGTTCCGGGGCAGATACTCCGCGATGGGCTGACCCACGATATCATGGGGCGCTGTCGAATCCGCCGCCGACCCGTGCGGGACAACAAGGAGATTGCGGTAGCTGACCCCGGCCTTTACGGTGACCGCGGGCACATGGGGGGCAAGCGAGGCAAAGAGCGCCGCTCCTTCGGCGCTCGTAATGTGGCTTGCCGAAAAATCCGCCATGACCTCGTCTTTTACCGTCACGATATTGCACCGGTACGCAACATCGGAGGGGGCAAGGTCGATTCCCATGCTCATCGCCTCGAGAGGACCTCGTCCCGTGTAGTACTTCTCGGGAGCATATCCGAGGATGGACATATTTGCGATGTCGCTCCCTGGCTCGAATCCGTCAGGAATCGTGCGCAGCATGCCGCATGCACCTTCCCGCGCCATCCGGTCCATATTCGGGGTCTGTGCACATTCGAGAGGGGTCTTTCCTCCCAGCTGCGGGATCGGCTCGTCCGCCATGCCATCCCCGAGAATGAGAATACATTTCATGGTATCGTATCCAAAAAACCCTTATGCGTCGTCAAGCATCGCCCGGACGGCGATCCGCACGCTTTCCCGTGAACCGACCTGAGGTTTCCAGCGCAGCGCCTTGATTTTATCAATCGCAAGTTGCATCTTCGGGACGTCCCCGACCCACCCGCGCTCGCCGCCGGTGAACCTGAACTTTGTATCGGGGAGGTGCATCTCCTCTGTCACAATCTCCGCGATGCTCTTTACATCGATCCAGTCCTCGGATCCGATATTGAACGTATTGACCCTGCCCCGGGCATGCCCGACGGCAAAGAGCATGGCCGCCACGCACTCGTGCACTTCGAGGTAGGATTTTATCTGTTTCCCGTCGCCAAGGATCTCCAGTTCGGCAGGATTCTTTTCAAGTTTATGGATAAAATCGGTGATCACACCGTGACCGCTCCGGGAACCGATGATATTGGCAAACCGGAATGTCCACGCGCTCATACCAAACGAGTGGCAGTACGCGGAGATCAGCGCCTCGCAGGCAAGTTTGCTCGCTCCGTAGACAGAAATCGGTTCGAGCGGCGTATAACTCTCGGGTGTTGGAATAACGGAGGCATCGCCATAAACTGTTGATGTCGAGGTGAACACCATCTCGGGAATGTTCCAGTGGCGCATCGCTTCTAAGACCCGGTATGTCGCCATGATATTGTTCTGCATTGTCGGATCAGGATTTACTGCGCTCTGGCGGACATCCGGGTCTGCAGCAAGATGAAAGAGCCGGTCAGCGCCGTTTATGGCTTCCTGCCACCCGTCGCTGAGCAGGTCGGCCTGCACGAACCGGATATCGCATGAATCGATGTGCCGGGCAATCGTATCCCGGTGACCGGCACAGAGCGAGTCAATAACCACGACCTCGTTACCCTGAGCAACGAGAGTATCAACCAGATGTGAGCCGATGAACCCGGCACCACCCGTTACGACATCGAACATCAATACCTATTATGTAACCAATGCTATAGGATTACTGCTATGTTCATCGGGATAGACCACGGCACCACCGCCATGCGGTTTGCATCTGATACGGGTCAGTTCAAGCTGACGCGCGAGGAAGCGACTGGATTTACTGCCGCTGACCTTGGTCGACTCTCTCCACCCGACGAGATCGAAGGTATCGCACTCTGCTATTCGATGGGTGACAACTTTTCAAAGATCACTGATATAAAAAAGATAAAAAACCGGGGCATTGTCAGCCGCGAAGGTGCTGGCAAGCACATCGGCGGAGGTACCAGGGTCTTTGATGAGATCAAAGAAAGCGGGATACCCACGGTTGTGATCCCCGGCCTGCACCGGGGTTCACCGACCGATCCACGGTTCAAGGCCTACTCCCACCAGTCCAGCCCCGAGAAGATCGGGATCGCTTATGCCGTCTGCCACGATCTCGGGGATGACGTCGTGGTCTCGGACGCGAGTTCCAACACGGTCACCCTTCTCGTCACTGCAGGAAAACTGGTCGGCGCCTTTGACGCCTGCATCTTTGCACCGGGGACCCGTCACGGTGCGCTCGATGTCAACGCTATCCGCATGATTGACGCGGGGGAGTGCACCGCAAACGAGGCCTTCCAGCGGGCCGGGGTGGATTATACCCTGCCTGACGAAAACAACCTCCGCATACGGACGGTGGCCATGTTCTCGGCCATGGAGTGCGCCGCGCTCCTGCTCTTAAACTCACGCGCGCGGGTCGCGCTTGCCGGCTCGCTTGCGCCCCATATCGCACCTGATGTCGAATCGCTTCTGGGCCTGGATGTGACCGTTTATGACGAATGGTGCGCATCTCGCGGGCTGGCAGACATTGCCCGCGACGTTTTTTCAGGCTCTCCGGATATCCTCGGAATTGATGTAGATCTCTAGATTTATATCGATTTATCATGTAAGATTATTAGGAGATTTTTCCTTTGAGAGAACTACGCATCCACGGCAGGGGCGGCCAAGGATCGGTCACCGCTGCGGAACTGATTGCTGTTGCTGCATTTGAAGGGGGCGTTTTTTCACAGGCGTTTCCGGCATTTGGTGTCGAGCGGCGCGGCGCTCCGGTCCAAGCATTCGTACGGTTTGACGACCGGAAAATCCGGCTCCGCAGCCAAGTCTACGAGCCGGACTATATCATTGTCCAGGACAGCACGCTCATAAAAGACGTGAATGTTTTTTCCGGGGTAAAGAAGGGAGGCATTGTCATCGTCAACACCGAGAAGGCACCGGATTACAAGGTGCCCGATGGCGTCAGGCTGATCACCATTGACGCCACCTCCATCTCCCTTAAGGTGATCGGCCTTCCTATCACCAATACCTCTCTCATGGGGGCGTTTGCCGCAGCGACCGGTGAGATCAAGTTTGAGGCACTCAAGAATGCGCTCACCCACCGGTTCCCAAAAGAGTTAGCAGAGAAGAATATCGAAGCAGCCCGGCAGGCATTTGAGCGCGTAAAGGGGGCGGCGGCATAATGGCACTTACTGTCGGGTGCCGTGCCCATCCGGGGAAGAGCCGGGATAACAAGACCGGGTCGTGGCGGGTCTTCAAACCGAGCTTTGATCACGAAAAGTGCTCCAAGTGCGGGACGTGCCAGATCATCTGCCCTGAGGCCTGTATATCGGAGGACAACGAGGGCTTCTTTGATCCTGATTATGCATACTGTAAGGGGTGCGGGCTGTGTGCAGAAGAGTGTCCAAAGGAAGCGATCGCGATGAGACAGGAGGAGAAGTAGATGCTTGAAATTACCGAAGGCTCAATGGCCGTCGCCGAGGCGGTCCGTCTCTGCCGTCCGCAGGTTGTTGCTGCCTACCCGATCACGCCCCAGACACATATCGTTGAGGCGCTCGCCGACATGGTGGCAAACGGGAAACTCGATGCGGACTACATTACGGTTGAAAGTGAGTTCTCCGCACTCTCCGCCTGTCTCGGGGCAAGTGCTGCAGGATCCCGTGCCTATTCCGCAACCACCTCACAGGGCCTTGCCCTGATGTTTGAGGTCTGCTTTAACGTGGCCGGCCAGCGTCTGCCCATTGTCATGACGATCGCCAACCGTGCGCTGGGGGCGCCACTCTCCATCTGGAACGACCAGCAGGACTCGATCTCCCTCCGCGACTCCGGCTGGCTCCAGTT
>Ga0187874_10003667_pt1 | contig 10612 bp, 8 predicted proteins | sample June2016WEW_16_1_3_FD_132993 | JGI IMG/M metagenome (GOLD analysis project Ga0187874, IMG submission 132993) | Peatland microbial communities from SPRUCE experiment site at the Marcell Experimental Forest, Minnesota, USA - June2016WEW_16_150 | ecosystem: Environmental > Terrestrial > Soil >... | reverse complement strand
TTCGGCGACATGATGGCGAACCCGCTGCCGCCGCCGCAACAGTAGTTATTGACGCCGTGCGGCTCCATCTCGCGGAACTTGGGAGCGATCTTCCGCAGAATCTCACGTTGCGGCTCTACCACTCCCATCAGACGCACGACATTGCACGGGTCGTGAAGTGTAATGGGGAAATCATTGCGCGAGGGGTCCAGCTTGAGCTTGCCGCTCATGACTATGTCGCGCAACAATGTCATCGAGCTTTCCCGCGGGATGTTCATCTCGCCCAGCAGGATGCGGTCGGCAATCACGCTGAGCGCCTTGTGCGCGTGGCCGCACTCGCCAATCACAATTTTCTTCACCTTTAACTTGCGCGCTGCTTCCGCGTGCTTCAGCGCCACGCGCGCGAACTGTGCGTCGTCATACCAGAGTCCGTAGTTGATGGAATCGTAGGCGACCAGCTCCGATGACATCGTCCAGCTCACCCCGGCGGCGTTGAGAATTACCGCGAAGGCCCCGGGGTTCTCGGGCCACGCGAGAATCTCTCCCGCGTTGTGAAGCAAAAGGATGTCGGCGCCCTCCACGTCCCAGGGCGTATGGACATCGAAGCCCGTTTTTTCACTCATTTCCTCGTCGATGAAGTCCACGCTGTCCCTCACCGCCGCGGGGTTCATGCCGGTCGAAGAGCCTGTCTTCAACTGCTTCATCGAGCCGTTATCATGGATTTCCTTGGCCGCAATGCCCATCTCCATGCTGAACACCTTGCGGAGTTCGTGTGCCACAAGGGCGTTGTCGGCTCCAATGGGGCAGGTCTGCGCGCAGCGGCGGCAGAGGTTGCAGCGGTAGGCAAGCTCGGCCAGACGCGCCACCATGGGCCAGTTCAGCTCAATGTCGCCGTGCTTCCAGCGCGAGACCAGCCCGCCGTGTTTCACGTACTTGAAATAAAGACGCCGCAAAATCTCGCTGCGGAACAGCGGCCGGTAGACTTCGTTGCGCCCGCTGGCTTCATAGATGTGGCAAGCGTCGGAACAGGTCTGGCAACGCGTGCAGTGCTCCATGGTGAGCAGCAGCGGCTGAAGAAACGTCCAGTTGTTTTCTTTGCTGAATAACTTCTCAACTCCAGCCAGAAATTTTATGACCAGTGCTTCTTCTTCCTCGCGGGACTTCGGCCTGGGCAGATTGAGCGCGCAAGTGCCGTCAAGCCCGCACTCGCACCTCTCCTTGACCTGGACGCTGAGTGGAGTGAATACCGGACCATCCCCAACGCCGAGACCGGCGGGTAACGGTTTTAATTCGCTCTTTTGTAGATGCGTGATCGGCTCTGCATCACGCCGCGAAATGTCGCCAATGTTCACATGCTCGCTCATTTACGCACCGCCTGCTTTTCGGGTGGATTCGTGGTGGCGATCTCTCCCCAGGTTTTCGTTCCGTCGGCTCCGATGTGCGGCGCAGACCACGTGGGACGATAGGTAAGATACTCAGCAACTCGTGCGGCGATCTGCTTGTTGTTCGGCGCGTCGTCCCAACGGATCGTGTGATAGGTGAAATATTTCGCCACGAAATGCGCCATGTGCGTGTACGGGATGTAGCCGAGGATTACCGAGCCGAGGATGAGTCCGGCGCTCGTCGCTGCCGGAAGCCTGACCGTCGAATCGAATGTAAGCAGCGCGCGAGCTAGCGTGGCAAGCGGCGGCATGGAGCCACTCAGCGCTCCGATGATGGCCAGTACGCAGGCAATCGCAAAACCTCCCACATTTAACAAGTCGCCGAGTCCCGTGTAGTTTTTCAACTCCGGATCGACGAGTCTGCGCCAGAACAGCGCAACTCCACCGAACGTCGTCAGCACCAGCCCCGCCCAAGCGCACACGCGAGCGATCGCAAATAGCACGCCTGCGAGCCCCGAATCTCCGAAGACCGCGCCTACGGTGGACAGAACGGCCGCTCCCATCAGCAGATACAGGCCGGCATGGAACGGAAACGACCGGTACCAGAGTTTGCGATTGTATTCCCAGAGCCCTTTCAGCAGCAGCATCTCCGGGATCATGAAACTCAATTCTCCGGCCAGGTTCGGGCGGCGTTCTTTCTTCCACCAGTCGCTTTGCTCGAAATACGACCCGCCGTGCGTCACCCGCTCCGGCGCCTCATGCGGCACGGGATACAGTTCCCAACGCAGATGGATGGGCGCGCGCGCGTATTGCACTACGCGACCGACACAGCCGACGGCAAAGACCAATACACCTGCATAAATAAACAAAAACACCAGAGTTGCCATGGATATCTCCCCACCACTCGAAAGTTTCTAAAGCGCAGCCGGCGCCACCCAACCCACCCGCGCTACGAGGTTCGCCCTGCCAAATGCACCCCCTGCCGGGGTCCCCGGCACGCGCCGTTGTTGCGCGTGGTGGGGCAGAGCGCGCGATGCCGCCGGGCAAGGTTGATCACGCCCTCCGCCCACTCCGGCGTTGCGCTTGCATGCAGGTGCGTATAGCTTGCCCACACGTTGTTGACGATCAGTCCGTCGCGCTTCCCAATCGCGCCGGTTCCGCGGCGCACCGAACACACGGTTGCCGGCGGCTCCGACTCCAGCACCTCGGGATCTCCGGAAACCGCCGAGGCGACTGCGATGCGCGAGTAATGGAACTCATGGCCGCGCAACACGGTTCCGACCGCGTAAAACGGATTCGGGGTGTCTACCGCAATCTCCACGTATCCGTGCCCCTGTGGAGCGCTGCCCACGTCTATATCGATGGGCAGGACGCCCGCCATGCGGAAACGTCTGCCCTGCCACTGGATCGACCGCGACAGCAACATCAACCCGCCGCATTCGGCATAAACCGGCAAGCCGCGTGTAGCTGCATCGGCAAGCGAATGCAGAAACCCGGCGTTGGCTGCGAGCTTCTCGGCGTGCACCTCCGGAAAGCCGCCGCCAATGTACACGGCATCCACGTCCTCGGGCAGGTCGCCTGACCGCAAGGAGGAGATGAACACGACCTCCGCGCCCGCCCGACTCAGCGCCTCGATATTCTCCTCGTAGTAAAAGCTGAACGCGGCATCGCGAACTACGGCGATCCTGACCGCACCCTCTGCCCCAACACGCGCAACTACGGCGTGTGCCGGGGACCCCTGCTCCGGCTCTTTGATCGTTGTATCTAAGGACGGCGAGCAAAGCGCGTTCACGCCGGCGGCAATCTCCTTGATCCGCGCCATATCGAGCCGTGCCGCGACCTTGTCCAACACCGCGGGCAACTCCTTCATCGCGGGATGATCTTCGGGAGTCACCAGTCCGAGATGCCGCGCGGGCAGGGCGTCGCTCTCGAGTTTGGGGACGACCCCGACCACCGGGATTCCGCACACTCGTTCGATCGCATCGCGCACGACCATCTCGTGCCGTTTACTGGCGACGTGGTTCAGAACGACTCCGCCGATTCGCAAATCCGGGTCCAACTGCTTGCAGCCCAACACCACGGCGGCCGCGGTGCGCGTCATCTTGGTGACATTCAGAACCAACAGAACCGGCGCTTGAATCGCCTTCGCCAACTCGGCCGTGCTATGTGTTCCGGCAACGTCGACCCCATCGAACAGCCCGCGATTGCCTTCGACCAGATTGAGACCACCGCCGATGGCGTGCGTGCAAAACGACTGCACCGCCCCCGGGAAACCCATCAGCCACGTATCCAGATTTCTCGCCGGCGCTCCCGAGGCCCAGGAAAGCCAAGCTGTATCGATGTAGTCAGGACCTTTCTTGAATGCGCGTACCTCCGTCCCTGCCTCGCGCAACGCCCGGAGCAGCGCCATGGAGACCACCGATTTGCCGGAATCACCGGCGAGCCCTGCAATCACGAGCCTTGGCGCATTGGAGACTGCCTTCTTCATCTGCCGGCTTAACCTTAGCCCTGCGGCTCTTTCGACGGCATCTGGATAAAGGAGCCTCCGAGATAGCTGTAGATGCAACGGCCGGATTCGATCAACTGTCGAATCGCGAGCTTGCAAAGATCTTTCGAGCAAGCGTCCCCGTGTTTTGCCACCATCGCCTTGGTCAGATCGCCCGGCTTCAGTTTTTTCTTTCCCTCGCACTCAGATACCAACTGGAACATGTCTTCCGCAACTGTCTCGACCGTAAGCTCAGCCATATCAGTCCCCTTTTTCAGTCAGCCGGCACTGCTCCCGCGAGTGCGCACGGCTGCACTGTGTATGAATTTGTCTTCTTACTCTTGATTAACATGCCAGCGCCTGCCAGCGGGTCGGAACCAGCCTCTAAACCCGACTTTTCCAGCAGCGCCGTAACCCGCTCCACCGACCACTCGGCATTGTTGCCGTTAGTGACCCGTCGTGCCAGACGGGCAAGAGCGACCTCCGGAGCCACACTGGCCCCCACGGAGAGCAAATCGTCTTGCAGCATCAACATCCCGCCGGCCTTCAGTTGACTTGCGGCGCGGCAAACCACATCTTCGCATGCCTCGCGCGATGCCGATCCGAGAAGCCCGGAGATGATCACTGCCTCGAAGCTTTGCGCCGGCAGAACATCTCCCAATGCCGGATTAACGCCTGTGACCTTCGCACGCGGCCATCGCGCCGCAATCAGTTCCGAGTAAGTCGCCGCTCCCCATCCCGCGATGAGCACGCTCTCGCACCCGCTGAGATCAATGCGATCGAGCACCACCGGCGCCGCGTACCGCGCCAGCGACTCGCAGGCGTGGTAATGCAGAGCCGCATGATCGGGACGCAGCGTTTTTCTGCCCGTGGTCGCGAACCTGTCCAGCGCGGTAGCGTCGCAGTTTTCTCCAACCTCATACATCAGCGCGGGAACAAGCGACTGGGGCGAGTTTCGCCGCAGGTAGAGCGAGGCCAATTCCAGATTGCGATAGCCATCCGGCCGCGCCTCCACCAGCCCAAGCGCCACCAGCACCTGCATCATGTCGTTCAGTGCGTCCGCATCGGCATGGATCTGGAGAGCCAGGTTGCACACGGTTTTCGGATGTTCCAGAGCCTCGAATACACCCGCCGACACTGCCCACGCCAACAACTGGCTTCCTACGCCCGCGGTTGCCAGCCGAAACAGCTCCTGGGGCGAGGGCCCGGGAGCAAAACGCGCATCCGACTCGCCGCGGCGCTGAAGCTCGCGTTCCGCCCGCTTCAGCTTCTCGCGAAGTCTCACTACTTCGCCGATCACAAGCGTCGCCGGAGCCTTGATGCCGTGCAGTTTTGCCTCTTCGGCAATCGTCTCCAGCGTCCCGGTGACGACTTGTTCGCCGTGCCAGAACGCCATCTGAATAATTGCCGCCGGCGTGCCGGGATTGCGGCCCTCGGTGATCAACCGTTTCGCAATCTGCTCAACCGCATGGACGCCCATCAGAAAAACCAGCGTCGGAATCTTGCTCAGCGCGTTGAAGTCGACGTCGTCGCCGTCGCCGCCGCAAAAATGGCCGGTCACAATCGCCACGGCGGAAGAAGAGTCACGATGAGTTACCGGAATTCCCGCGCTGAGAGGCGCCGAGAGCGCCGACGAAACGCCCGGAATCACGTCGAAGCTGACGCCGTGTTCCGCCAGATACTCGGCCTCTTCTCCGCCGCGGCCGAACAGAAACGGATCGCCGCCCTTCAGGCGAACCACGGTCTTGCCCTCGCGCGCTTTGTGGACAAGCAGTTCGTTGACCTCATCCTGGCGCGAATCGTGACGGCCAACCGGTTTGCCCATGTAAATGCGCTCGGCGGTTGGTTTTGCCAGTGCCAGCACGTCTTCCTGAATCAGCCGGTCGTAAACAATGACATCCGCCGCCTTGATCAGGTTTGCCGCCTTGATCGTCAACAGCTCAGGATGCCCCGGGCCTGCTCCAACCAGATAGACTTTTCCCGTAGCTCCCATTTCAAATCCCACTACTTCACCCATTCACTTCCGCTCTGATGAGCGTGCTTGCAAGCGCCGGTGTCGCGGGACGAGGTCCCGCGACACACGGTGCGCTTTTACCGAGTTAGTAGAACCATCACGATGAGCAAGCCGATTCCGGTAAAAAAGGTGTACCAGATCAACTTCTTCTCAACGCTATCAAGCGGTTCGTATTCCATCTTGCGGATCTCTTCCGAGAACCGCGGCTGCGCAGGCTTCGGAGCCATTGTTCGAGTTGCCATATCTCACCCCTTCAGGAGCGGCGGTAGCATGCCGTGGAAGAAGATCCACGAAATAGCCAGCCCGATCCAGATGATGTAGCCAAACAGGCAGATAACGTAGACGGCTGCCAGCCTGCCGATGCCCTCTTCCCAAAGCTTACGGAAGTTGGAAACAACGCCAATGCTGAAAAACGTCATGACGAAGAATATCCCGCGGAAAATGTTCGCCTGTCCCATTGCGCCCTTCACCTGCCCAATGGTCTTGGGTGCGAGAATACCGATCGCGAGCACGATCAGGAAAGTCGCCACGTAGCCAAGCACGAACTTCGGGAAGCGCTGCCATATCTCCTTCGCCTTAACTTTGTCGCCGGGCGCACGGGTTTTGTCGAACTTGGCCGCCCACACCCAGGCAAGCACGAACGCCCACACCCCGATGAAGATGTCGATGAAGACCTTCACCGTCGCGGCGACGTTCATGACCCAGCCAGGCGAGTAGTTGATGCCGGCCGCGGCCGCCTTGGCGCGTATCAGCGAATCGGCTATCGCTCCGCTGGCGACCGCCGCTCCGTCGGTCTTGACCGCCAGGCCCATCCATGCGCCGGCCACCATTGGCTGGCTCCACAGGAAGTGCTGGGCTGCGAACGGCAGGATCAGCAGTTCAACCACCGAAAAGATCACCACCAGAGACGACACCATCACCGGAACGACCGCCCGCGCCCGGATTGCGCCGCCCGTGGCGATTGCCGCCGAGACGCCGCAGATGGAAATTCCCGAGGCGAGAGGCGCCGCCCACTCGCGGCTGAATTTGAAATATTTGCGCGAGACGAAATAGACGAGAGGCCAGTAGATCAGGTAAGCCTCGATAATCGCGCAAATGCCGCGAAACATCACCGATGTCGCCAACGCACGTTGATCGAGAGCGGCGATGCCGAGAAAACCGCCGAGGATCACAATGCCGGCCTTAATGTACAACTCGGGGCGGATGGCTTCCTTGATCTTTGCCGCCACGCCGGGCATGAAGTTGCCAATGACAAGCCCGCATAGCAACGCAATGATGAAGCCCGACTCGTTCGTCAGGTTCAGCGACCATCCAATCTTGAAGCCGGCGCGTGTATTCGGAGTTGCGGCGATGTACGCCCAACTGCCGAAAAACCAGCAGAGATAGCTGAGCCCGAATACTACGGTAAAACCTTTCGCGAATTTCTTAATGTCTACTCCAAGACCTTTCGCCCCGATCCCCAGCACTACTAACATAAACAGATAAGTACCAACCAGAGATACAACAGCAGGGATTCCGGCGTAATTCTTGGAGGCTGCGCCTAAGGCCTTGGCCGGACTGGTCCAAACCGAGGTTGTAATTCCCCAGCCCAGCAAGTCCACGCCAAACAGAAGCGCAAGTGAGAGTGCAAAAACAAGCAGGCCAATACACATCGCCAGCCAGTCTTCGGAGAGTCGCGGCGCCGAACCTGGCGGAGCAGCTCCCGTCTGAGGCGACGATCCGGATTGAGCCAGCGTGTCCGTCGATGAGCCTGACGACGTAACACTAACCATAAATCACCTCTTTAAGAGACAACTACGAGATTGAATTAATACCCATGGTGCTCTTGAAGAGCACCACGACCACCAGCGTGCCAATCGGCCAGATGCCAATTACGATCCTCCATTCCGGCATCGTAAGTTGAATCCGTTACGTTCCGAGCGAGGAGGAGATCAATCCAGCTACGATCAATTCCACCCATTCCTGCGCCGGGCTACTGTTCCTCCTGAATCGAGAGCATGATTTTATAAAGCACTGTGATCATCAAGGCGCCAGTGGCCCAAATGCCGGCGGCAACCGTCCACTCATTCAGGGTTGGCGTATATCGCGCGACGACCCCCAGTGGCGAAGGCACAAAACCGCCAATCAACAAAGCAAATCCCTTGTCCAGCCAAAGCGAAATAAAGACCAAAACACAAGCCCACGTGAGCAAACGCGTGTCCGTCCGCCAGCGTGGCACTAAAAGCAAAGTCAAAGCCGCGAGAGAAAGCAGCACTGACAACCACATCAAAGGCACAAGCTGATAGTTACCGTCGAGCCCGAAGAAGAGATACTCAAAATGTTCCTTATGGCTGGGGATTTGGCTGTAAAAAATGGTGAACACCTCCATCAACACAAAGAACACGTTGATGACCATGCAGTAAGTGACGATCAGGGCGAGCTTCTTCACGGCTTCCAAGCCGGCATCAAAAACTTTTAACCGACGCAGGATCAGGATCAGGATGATGAGCAGTGCCGGCCCCGAGGAAAAGGCCGAAACCAGGAAGCGGGGAGCCATGATCGGAGTCAGCCAAAATGGCCGCGCCGCGAGACCGCTCAATATGAACGCCGTCACCGTGTGGATGCTGATGGCCCAGGGTATGGATAGCATGATGACGGGCTTGATCCACTTCGGCGGGGGCACACCCTCATGTCTGGCTCCCAGCAGAGTCACGGTGATGACCGCGTTGAGCAGCACATAGCCGCTGAGAACCGTCAGATCCCAGAATATGAGCGAGTTGGGGTGCGGGTATAGCAGCACGTTCAGCACGCGCTGCGGTTGGCCCATGCTTACGAAAATAAAAAGCATCGCCACAATTACCGAGCACATGCCGAGGATTTCGCCCATCATCGTGGTCTTGCCGAAGGCTTTCCAGTCATGCAGATAGTAAGGCAAAACGACCACGACGGCCGAAGCGCCGAGTCCAATAAAGAACACAAATTGGGAGATATACAGCCCCCACACGACGTCGTGACTCAGCCCCGTAACCACCAACCCGACCGTCGCCTGCCGCAGGTAGGCCAAAGAACCCAGGAAGATGAGGGCGAGGAGGATACCAATCCAGATCCAGTACTTCCGGCCCCCTACGAGCGCCTTCTCGAACATGAACATCGATAAACCCTCACACGATGTAAAAAACGTTGGGCTGCGTACCTAATTCGGGCTTCCGCCGGATGCTGAAACGCGAACCGAGCACTTGCCGAATTTCCGAGTTCGGATCGGCGAGATTGCCGAAGATCATCGATTTGTCAGGGCAGGCCTCGACGCATACCGGCTGCTTGCCCTGAGCCAGGCGCTCGGCGCAGAAGTTACACTTCTCCACCACACCCTTACTGCGGGTAGGAAATTCCGGGGTCACTTGCGCGATGTAAGGAACCGGATCAGAGAAGTTGAAACTCCGGGCGCCATATGGGCAGGCCACGACGCAGTACTTGCAACCGATGCATCGATGCCAGTCCATCATGACTATGCCGTCTTCTCTTTTCCAGGTTGCGCCCGTCGGGCACACGCGAACGCAGGCTGGATCCGCGCAATGATTGCACATGACTGGAATGGGGCGTCCCGCGTAGGTCTGCCGCGTGTAGTCCGTTTGCTCGGATGGGAACACCGTCTCGAAGGGCTGCTCCCAAATCCATTTCACCTCGCGGGCCGGATCGGGAATTTGAGGGATGTTGTGCGCCGCGTCGCAGGCTTTAATGCATTTGTCGGTGCCCTGACCGCGCCACTTTCCGAGGTCGATCACCATGCCCCAGCGGACAGTCTTAGCCGACCCGGCCACGGCGGTTGCCGACGCGCCCGCAAGATCGGTGACGGCGCGCACCGCCTTCCCTCCCGCCAATGCCAGCAAGGACAATCCCGAAAGCCGGAGGAAATCTTTTCGCGTGATCTTCATGGTGTCCTCCTGGCCGCAACCAACTGGGGTTTGTTGTGGCAATCCCAGCAATACAGGGCAGAGACGCCGGCATAGGTGTGGCAGCGGTCACAGAACTCCGCCTTGTTGGTATGACATTCCCCGAGGCAGGTTCGCGTGAGACTGGCGTCGTAGGATTTTCCGTTCGCCGCATGAATCTGGCGTACGCCCTGACGCACCGCATTCTCGCGCCACTCGATCAGCAAACGCATGTGCGCCGCTCGCATATACGGAAGGGGCGCGACGCACTCCTTCGCCTGCGCCGGCAACTGTAACTGCGGTTGCTTGGCTTGGGTTCCCAACGCCGCGGCGTGCCACAGCGGATAGGTAAACAGAATCAGGAACACCGCCAGCCCGCCGAATATCAGAACGCGCTCACGCATGGGCCACCTCCGCTCCGCCATCCCCGACTGTTGGAATAACCTCTTGCGCCGGGAGCGGCTCCCCGCGCAGATCGGTGGTGCGTGTTTCGCCCTGCATCACCAGCGCATTTCCCAGCAATTCGTGAATTCCGGCAACCTCCACGCCCGGCACCCAATACTCCAGCAACGGGGGCAACGTTGCCTTGTCGATGGCGCACATGCACGCCAGCACATTCACTCCGTGCTTTTCTTTCACGTACCTCACGGCATTGGCCCGGGGAAATCCGCCGCGCATCCGCATTTCCAGATTTTCGTCCGTGCCCAGCCCGGAGCCGCTACCGCAGCAGAACGTCTGTTCGCGGATCGTGTTCTCCGGCATTTCGTAAAAGTGGTTGCACGATTTCCTGATGATGTAGCGCGGTTCCTCCAGCAAGCCCATGGCGCGAGCGGGATTGCAGGAA
>Ga0187874_10003662_pt1 | contig 10620 bp, 9 predicted proteins | sample June2016WEW_16_1_3_FD_132993 | JGI IMG/M metagenome (GOLD analysis project Ga0187874, IMG submission 132993) | Peatland microbial communities from SPRUCE experiment site at the Marcell Experimental Forest, Minnesota, USA - June2016WEW_16_150 | ecosystem: Environmental > Terrestrial > Soil >... | reverse complement strand
GCGCGGCAGCATCCTCCCCGCAGCTTCGTGGCTGAAGCAACCAAGTTCTCCCTGAATCGCAACCTTCATAAAGGATGGGCCGAGCTCAGCCGCTTCCTCATCTGGAAGGCGTCCAGCGAATGGCTGGCGTAATACTCGGGTATGGTGCGCATGATCTGGTAACCGAGCTTGCTGTACAACCGTACCGCTGGCTCGTTGTTCACCGCAGTTTCCAGATAGACTTCAGCGCATCCCAGGAAGCGCAATCGCTCTTCGCACGCGGTCATCAACTTGATTCCCAAACCATAGCGACGGGCTTCCGGAAGAATATCCAAAGTGAGAATGCGTCCGTATTTGCGCCGGATGGGATGAGCCACAACAAATCCGGCGATGCGATCCGCAGGGATGCCGTCGGCGGAAGCAGCCGCTCCGTCATGCCCCGTCTCGCCTTGCTGGAATTCTGCCACTAGCGTAATGGCATTGCGCTTGGTGATGAAGCCGCTCAGCTCCATCTGCGTATAGGAGATGCCACGAGGGAAGCAGCGCTGGTCGATCTCCCACAGGCGATCGAAGTCGGCTGAACGATAGTCACGGATGCTGAAGGCCAGTCCCGCTGTATTTGTGGTGTTCAATCCCAAAGCACAAGCTCTGCCACCATCATAAGCGGGCTGGCACGCGGCGAAAAGTAACGCCCCCTACTGCGTAATCGTCTTGACGGCGTCCCCCACCTTGAAGCCGGAGCCGGAGACGGGAGCTCCCACGGCGGAAATGTCATCCACGTCAGTCAGGCGGATCACGCCAACATCCGTGGTTAGCTTGCGGATGACCTGGCCGGTCGAAGGATCTTTGATCTCCTTGGTGACACGCTTCACCGTCAGTTGGTCGCCGACCTTCAGGCCGGCCTTGGCGCCGATGTTCAACACGATTTGGCCGCCGTCCACCGATGCCACCACACCTTCGACGCTGATGGTACGGGCCACCAGCTTGGTGTTGTCCGCCACCAGTTCAGCGGACATCTGGGTGACGGCCGCGTTGATGGCCTCGCCGATGATGGTCTGCTGGAAGTCGCTGCTGCCGAAATCTGCCTCGCCGGCGCCGAATCCGTGCCAGTTACCGCCCGCGCCGCCTACCGAGGTACTGTCGCGCTCGGACTCGCCCTTGCCGGTCGCAACTCCCAAGATTTCAGCGGTGTCAATGTTCACCAGGCGGGCATCGAGCACCACTACGGCCTTGCTCTTGTTCTTGCCGACGTGCATGCCGCCAAGTCCAGCCCAGCCGCCGCCGGCGCCGCCAATGCCGGTGTGCTTGTTGTCGTTGCCGAACTGCGTGACGCTGCCCACGACAATGGCGTCAACTCCCAGAAGCTTGCCGATCTTGGCGGCCGAGTTGGGATCGGCGCGATCGCTGTTGGAGAAATTCTGCTCCGCCAGGATCTTTGCCATGGCCTTGCGCTCGATCACCGAATACGTGCCGTCCTTCACCAGGTCGCGCACCAGCAGATCGGAGATGCCCTTGCCGATATCGACATTGCTGCCAAAGTAGGCCGCGGATGCGGACTGCACGGTGGCATAGTCAAAATCAAAAATCGCGATGCGCTTTTTGCGGCCTGTCGGCGCGGGCGAGGTTTGCGCGCCCACGGGCAGCGCCACGACCAACGATGCTACGACGAGAATGAAGGACAGGACCCGATGCATACGATTGTCTCCCTGTATTTAACCTTGGCCCGCGTTGGCGGCCAAGGCATATCCCGATTTGCGCCTGTAATTTGGAACAGCGGTATGGTACACCGACTTGGTTCAAACCGGGCAAGTTTTTATGGTGGGACGACATTCCACGCATTGGCGCTGTTCCCAATTGGGTCTGCTTACCTCCGGCGCAACCGGATGACAAGGTTGCCGCCGCCACAGTACTCTCAAAAGATGGCGAAACCTGTTCCTATCGGCGCGCGCGGCGAAGCGGGGAGGCACGTGGAATTTCGACACACCTTGAGCGCATGGAAGCCCGAGCTGCCTGCGGTGCTGTCAACCCCGCACATGATCGGCTGGATGGAAGCGGCCGGCTTCGAAGCGCTGCTGCCCTTCTGCGAAGGTGACGAGGTGAGCGTGGGTACGGCCATCAACATTGTGCATCGCGCACCTGCGTGGATTGATGCAGTCGTGAAGTGCGAGGCCGTGCTGGAGTCGATTAGCGGCCGATTCCTGACATTTCGTGTGAGCGCGCACAATGGCAGCGAAGTGATTGGTTACGGCACCATCGCACGAGCGATTGTGAGCAAGAGCAGGTTCGAGGAGAAACAGAAGATCAGTAGCCAGTAGCCGGTTGTCAGTTGTCAGTTGTCAGTTGCCCGAGAAGACTGCCTCGCCTTGGCCAAAAAGAAGGCTACAACCTATCTCGTAAATCGATTTGTATCAGTGCACCCTTTGGCTACGCTTAGGGCAGGCTCTTTCAGCCGTGCCCGGATACAGAGCAAAAGCAGTTCGTGAGATGACTCAGATAACCTTCAGCCAAATTGGTCCGCGCCTCTGCGATAAACTGCCATAGGATTCTGACCCATGCGCGTCCTGTACTTCTCGCCGCGAATCTGCTGGCCGATCATCTCGGGCGCGCACCTGCGCGATTTCTATTTCGCGCGGCAACTGGCGCGCAATGCCCAGCTCACCTACATCGGGCTGGTCAACGACGACAGCGGCGAAGCACAAGCCAGCCTGCTGCGTGGGCAACTGGAGAATGGTGCTCAGGTTCTTGCACTACGCCGCGAGGCCGGATACCGGCCAGCGAATATCGTCCGCGGACTCATCGGTCCTACGCCGCTCAATGTCTTGAACTTCACCTCGGCCTGCGTAATCGCGGAAGTGGATCGACTGCTGCGCGAGCAAACCTTCGACACGATTCAGATCGAAAGCATGCACCTGATTGCCTATGCCCGGCGCATTCGGCAATTAGTGCCGCAGGCACGCGTCATCCTCGACTGGCACAACATCGAGTCGGAAATTCTGGCCCGCTACGGGGAGAACGACTCGAACCCGCTGCGCGCGTGGTATGCGCAGCGCACTTCCACGCTCTCGCGCCAGGTCGAGGACGAGCTTCTGCGCCTGTGCCATGCCCACACGGTTTGCAGCGAGCGCGAGCGCGAGGTCCTGCTGCAGCGTGTGCCCGGAGCCCACATCGAGGTCGTGGGCAACGGCGTCGATTGCGATTTCTTCGCGGCGAATCCTGCTTCCAGCGGCGCTCGCCGCGACGTGCTCTTCATGGGCCGCATGGATTACCACGCCAACATCGATGCCGCGTTGTTCTTCGTCAGGAACACTTGGCCGCTGATTCACGCTCGCCGGCCTGAGTTGCGGCTGGTGATCGTGGGAGCCCAGCCCACGAAGCCGATCCTGGCGTTGCGCGAGCAAGGCATCACCGTCACAGGAACTGTCGACGACGTCCGCCCGTTCTACCAAAGCGCGCTGACTTCGGTTGTGCCTTTGCGAGTCGGCGGCGGAACTCGGCTGAAGGTGCTGGAGGCGATGGCCGCGAGAACTCCGGTGGTCTCGACCACACTCGGCGCCGAGGGATTGGCGGTGACGCCGGGCAAGGACATCGTGATCGCCGACTCTCCGGAGGCAATGGCCGCTGCCGTCGTTGGCTTGCAGGATGAAAGTCCGCTGTGGCAACAGTTGGCTGCCAACGCTCGCCGCCTGGTGCAGATGAAATACGACTGGTCGGTGGTGGGCGAGATACTCTGGCGCTTGCATACCGAAGAGGTTGCAATGGGAGCGGCATGCCTCAAAGCGACCTAGAGGCCGGGAGCGGGCAGCGGTCCACCGTCCGCAACCGGCGATCGTCGATCTTACCCCGTGGCGTGCTCATCGGAGTCTTCGCGCTCGCCGCGGCCCTGGTCTTCTTTCTGCTCTCGCGTGCCGGATCCTTCCTGGTGGTCGACGATCCCCAGCGCTCGGTTGTCATCGTGGTGCTGGAGGGATCGGGCGATACTCCCGGCTATTTTCGCGCGCTGCATCTTAAGCGCGAAGGCTATGCCGGCAAGCTCTTGCTCAACGCCAATGTCAACGCCGAAATCTTCGGCAAGACAGAAGCCGAATTGGCTCGCGAGTATTTGGATCGCATCGGACAGCAGGCCACCCAAATCTGCCCCACCGCCAGCGGTTCGGTATTTGCCGAAGCCGCCGATGTCCAGCGCTGTCTTCAGCGTATGGGCGCAAGCTCCGCAATCCTGGTGACCTCCGACTTCGGAACCCGTCGCACGCTCTCCATCTTCCAGAAGCGGCTGCCGCAGTATCGCTGGTCGGTGGCCGCAGCCTCCACGCCGTATCACTTTGCCGAGGCCTACTGGAAGCACCGAGGCTGGGCCAAGACCGTCTTGCAGGAGTGGGAAGACTTTCTGGAGTGGAAGCTTATCGACCAGTGGCGAGGGGATGTGGTGCTGCATTGAACGCCGCCGGGCCCTCATCTAGTCAACGACCTGCCGTTGAAGAAAGCTAAATTGCTCTTCGCACCTGCTTGCTTGCAAGAACCTCAACCATCGGAAGTTCCCCTGTAGTGCCGTAAGTATTTCGCTATCAGAGCATTACACCGTAAGGTGAAATTAATTTGACTTGTCCCCATCACAGGACTAATGGTAGCGGCAACACCGCAGCCGTTGGTACAGAATCTGGTTGCCAGAATCGAGATTTGCGCTACCGGCTCGCAAAGGAGGATTGTTATGACGATCTCAGAGCAATATCGGAGTTCCATGATGGCTGGAATGGCCATAATGGTCGGCCTTTTCATCCTGCTGGTGACGGCAAACGCCGCACAAGCCCAGACCTTCCAGGTCCTCCACGCCTTCACAGGTGGAGCGGACGGAGCCTATCCGGTGGGGGGACTGACCATGGACCGAGCGGGAAATCTCTACGGGGCGACCAGTGCCGGAGGCTACCTCGAGGGTTACTGCGAAACCGAACGCGGAGCCAACGGCTGTGGCGTGGTATTTAAAGTCGCTCACGAGGGTTCCGGCTGGGTTTTGAGCCCCCTGTATGCCTTCATGGGAGGCAGTGATGGGCTTTTTCCCGTAGGCAGGGTGATTTTCGGCCCCGATGGCGCCCTCTATGGAGTGACCCAGGCCGGCGGAGGAGTCGACTGCAACGCCGGCTTCGCGACTTGCGGAGTAGTCTTCAGACTGACACCTCCAGCATCGGTCTGCAAATCATTTATCTGCACATGGCAGGAATCGACCATTTTGTCCTTCAACGGCCCTGGCGGGGCCCAGCCAACGAGCGAAGTGGTCTTCGATCGGGCAGGAAATCTCTATGGAACGACTTACTACGGCGGCGGCAATGGGAACGATATTTGTATCTATGAAGGCAACGGCTGCGGCACAGTTTACAAACTGACCCCTTCCAATGGCACTTGGACGGAGACTGTTCTCCACGCCTTCCCCGCCACAGGATTCGACGGGCAGAATCCCGATGCCGGTCTGATTTTCGACAGCGCCGGCAATCTCTACAGTTCAACGGCAGCAGGAGGCGGTGCCGGCACGGGGTCCGTATTCCAGCTATCGCCGTCAGGCTCCGGCTGGACGGAGGATCTTCTCTATAACTTCGTCTACACAAACGGCAACGGAATCGAGCCGGAAGGGGGCTTGCTACTGGCTTCAGGCAACCTGCTTGGTACGACCCCTAGCGGCGGCACAGGGGGCGGCGGCACGGTGTTCCAGTTGACGCCAGGCCAGGGCGGTTGGACGTTCAACCTGATGTATAGCTTAACCGGCCAGGATGGATTCGGCCCGCAAGCCAGCCTCACCATGGACGCTGCCGGCAATCTCTATGGCACGACGGCTGCCGGCGGAGCCTATGGTTACGGTTCAGCTTTCAAGCTAACGCCCTCGAATGGGGGGTGGACATATACCCCGCTGCACGATTTCACCGGCGGAAGCGACGGAGGTTACATATCAAGTAATTTGATCATGGACGCCAACGGCAACCTCTACGGAGTGGCCAGCGGCGGCGCATCACAATCCTGCTTCGATGGCTGTGGCGTTGTCTTCGAGATCACGCCGTAAGGCGGCGGCTGGCGCTCAGTAGTTATCTCCTGGGCGCTGACGCGCACGTGGCGGATCGGCCGCCACTTCGCAGAGGAGATTGATATGACTTTCGCAAAGCGATACCGCAGTTCCGCAATGGCCCGGCTCGTATGCATAGCCGGCACTCTCGCTCTTCTCACCAGCTTGGCGCAGGCGCAGGGCATCACCGTGCTGCACAACTTTACTGGCAGAGACGATGGCGGTGCTTCGCAAGCTGGCCTGACCATGGATCGGGCGGGAAACCTTTACGGCACAACCAACGAGGGTGGCACGGGAGGATTTGGGGTCGTCTTCCGTATGTCGCCCGCCGGATCAGGCTGGGTTTTGACCACGCTACACAGTTTCAATTCCACCGATGGCGCGTCTCCGGATGGCGGCGTTATCTTTGGACCCGACGGGAGCCTCTACGGCATGACTACGTGGGGCGGGAACTATGGTTACGGCACAGTCTATCGCCTGCGGCCCTCGCCTACTATCTGCACCTCGGCTCTCTGTCCCTGGGAGGAAAGCCTGCTCTACAGCTTTACCGGGGGCGCGGACGGACAATATCCAGGCTATGGCAATCTGGTCTTTGACCACTCCGGCAATCTCTACGGCACAACATCATCTGGCGGCGACGGGAACGGCGGTGTGGTTTTCAAACTCACACCTTCCAATGGCAGCTGGACGGAGAGCGTTCTCTGGAACTTCAGCGGATCCGCCGGCGGATTGAGTCCGGAGAGCGGCCCGATCTTCGACAACGCTGGCAACCTCTACGGCACCACCAACTACGGCGGCACCTACGGCGCCGGCACAGTTTACGAGGTGTCTCCTTCGGGTTCGGGTTGGAGCGAGCAGACCCTGGCTTCCATCGACTTCCCCAACGCAAACACCTGCGGCGGCGTGGTCATGGACGGACATGGAAATCTCTTCGGCGCCTCGGGTTGTTTCGTCCCTGGCCAACCGGGCGGCGTCTTTGAGCTGACGCCATCCAACGGCAGTTGGACATTCAATGTGTTGCACGCGTTCACGTCCAGCAGCTATAACGAAGGCCCCTATGACACACCGACGCTCGACGCGGCCGGCAATGTCTACGGCACATCGATCTCAACCGGCGCGTATGGCGGGGGCGAAGTTTTCAAGCTGACACCGTCGAACGGGGGCTGGACCTACACCTCAACCAGCTTTGACTTCACGAATGGAGACGGTCCCACCGGCAGTGTAATCCTGGATGCTGCGGGAAATATCTACGGTACGACCTTCAGCGACGGGTCCGACGGGTTCGGTACGGTATGGGAGATCACGCCGTAAAGGCAATTGCCAGTTGCCGGACAGGGTGCCCGGCAAATCGATGGAAGCGCCGCAGCTGGCGCTTATTGCCGCAGTACGACACCATCAGCGAGACAAGCTTTCCAAGGTCTTCTGATAGAACTCCACCAGCGTCCGCCGATACGCCTCAGGGGTGTGGCTGGATTCCGCGCGCGCTCGCGCCGCCGCACCCAGCCGACGACGTAATTCCTCGTCGGAAAGAATTCGCAGGAGCGTCTTCGCCATGGCTCCAGGATTGCGCGGAGGGACCATCAATCCCATAACGTTCTCTTCCAGAATTTCCGGCACACCGCCCACGGCGTTTGCGGCAATCGGCAAGCCCGCCGCCATTGCTTCCGGCACCACGTTCGGCGATCCTTCCGAGTACGACGGCACAGCCACCACCGATGCCATCGCGTAGTACGGCTTGGTGTCGCGCTGAAATCCCGCAAACGTTATCCGCTTCTCAATTCCCAACCGCGCCGCCAACTGCGCCAGTGGCTCCCGCTCCGGCCCGTCGCCCACGATCACGATGCGGAAGCGCGGCACTCCCGGCAACTCGCTGAGAACAGCTGCGGCTCGGATCAAATCGGCATGGCCCTTCTCCTGCGAAAGCCGCCCGATGGAGAGAATCACGCCTTCGTCGTCCGCAATCCCCAGCTTCCGCCGGGCGCGTTGCACCTCTTCCTGCGGCGGTGCCACGAACGGCCTCACCGAATTGTGCAAGATCATTATCTTGTCGCGGTCTACGCCAACCTTCACCAGGTCGTCGGCGAAGGGGCGGCAGACGGTCACCACGCGATACGCCTTGGGCAGCGACCAGCGATCCAGGAGCGCATACGCACGATCGAGTTGGCTGATGGCCGTGTAGCCGTGGTTCCACGCCACCCAGGGATATTTTTTATGCAATCCCAGCAGCCGCACCAGAAAGTGCGACTTAATATTGCGCGTCTCCAGAATGTCAGGATTGATCTCTGCGACCACTCGCTTCAACTGGCCGAACACTCGCGTGTCCCATCGCCGCCGCTCGGCTACGGTCGACACGGCGAGGCCGGCTTCCGTCGCTGCCAGCGCCAGCGCACTCTCTTCGGCCCCGCGCTGGTAGGTGACAATCGTGACTTGCACCGCCGGCAGCCCAACCTCAGCGCCCTCTGCCGTCTTGCCGAACTCGATGAGATTGCGCGCCGGACCGGTCACCAGCGCATTTTCGATCAGGGTCAGGACTCGGATGGTCTTGCCGGTCACTCTGACCTCTGCTCTTGCAGGGATGGTGCAGGCGCAGCGGCTGTCTGCTTCGTGTTCTTCACCACCACGCGCGCCGGATTGCCCATGGCGACACAGTAGGGCGGAATATCGTTGACCACCACGCTGTTGACGCCGATGATCGCGCCCTCGCCGATGGTCACGCCTTTCATGACGAAGACGTTGTGCCCGATCCAGGCGCGGCGTCCAATGCGCACGGGCTTGACCTCGTCCTCGTGCGGCGGCAGGTCGGCAATGCGCTCCATGGCGTCGCGCGGATGAGCATCGGTATCCATGAAGCGCACGCCCGAAGCGACGTTAATGTCGTCTTCCAGCACAATTTCCTTGTTCACGATGAAGACGACGTTATGGCCAATATCCACGCGGTTGCCGATGATCAGCTTAGGCTCGTCGAACAGGCGCCCGCTGAAAATGTCGATCTTGCCGAAGAGGTTCACGTCGTCGCCAATGTAGATCTTAGCTTGGCCCAGGATGAACGGCAGCCGCCACACCCGCAACCGTTTTCCGACAGACGCGCAGCGCCCGCGGAACATCGGCTCGACAAAGAAGTAACTGAATACCCAGTGCAGCCCCACGGACGCGGTTTGCCAGGCGTTATAGCAGAATCCGAGAAAGGGATTAAAGAAGGCAGGCAGCGGCAGCCGGCTGGATTCGACGCGCCGCGCAAACTTGCGAATGCCCCGATAGAAAGGCGTCTCCCCGCGACGTATCTTCAGCAACAATGAGGCCATGAATGTACCGATACCAGCTTATTGGGGATTGCAAATCATAGCAATGTTGTTGGAGAGATCAGATTGTCATTACGAGCGCCCGAGGTTGGCGTGAGGATCCTGCTTTTCCGTGGAACGGCCAAAAAACAGATCCCTCGCTACGCTCGTGATGACAATTCAAGGTTGGGCCGCAGTTTTGGAGGTCGAACCCAAGAGCCTTCCGACTTGGTTGTCATCCTGAGCGAGCGAGCCGCTGCGGCGGGCGAGTCGAAGGACCCCTATTATCGGCAAAATCGTGTGTCGTCCCTGCCGGGACTCGGATCATTGGGACCCTGCTACCCAGCGCTTTACGCCACGGGCTAACTTCATCCCGCCGCTGCGCGGCTAGTCCCACGGCGTTTCATTTGTTTTGCCGACCAGAAAATCCATCAGCGACAATGAATCTGGGGTTCGCGTCCCTGTGCAAGTGGGATGAAAATCAAGCTTCCACCCGCGCAGGTTTGTGAATCAAATATTCTCCGTGCTCTCCGTGCCTCCGTGGTGAAATCCAACTACTTTCCCGGCGCCAAAGTCTCCAGGAAGTAGTCGTCGATCATGTGGAACAGGTGGGTGCGCGCGGCGAACCCGGCGATGCCGTGGGTCTTGCCCGGATACACCATCAGCCGGAACTGCTTACCCGCATTAATCAGATTGTTGACCATCTGAATCGTGTTCTGCACGTGCACGTTATCGTCGCTGGTGCCGTGCACCTCCAGCAGCTTGCCGTGCAGGTCGGCGGCGAAGTTCACCGGCGAGCTATCCTTGTAGCCCGCTTCGTTGTCTTTCGGCAGGCCCATGTAGCGCTCGGTGTAGATGGAGTCGTAGAGCAGCCAATTGCTTACCGGCGCAACCGAAACTCCACTTTTGAATACGTCGCTATGCTCCATCGCGTAGAGCGTGAAGGTTCCGCCGTAGCTCCATCCCCAGAAGCCAATGCGGCTGCTGTCAAGTTGCGGAAACTGCTCCAACGCCTGCTTCACCGCGGCCAGTTGGTCGCTCAACTCCACCGGGCCTAAGTGGTGCTTGACGGGCAACGCGAAGGCCTTGCCGCGATTGGCCATACCGCGATTGTCTACATGCAGCACGGCGAAGCCTTGACGTGCCAGGATCTGGTCAAAGAGATCGTAGCCAATCCAGAAATCGCGAATCGTCTGCGCTCCCGGACCGCCATAGGGATTCACGATGAGCGGCACTTTGCCATTGGAGATCATGGGGCCGCCCGGGGGCGGAAGCAGAATCTCGCCTTCCAGGGTGGTGGTGCCGTCAGCCGCTTTGAAG
>Ga0187874_10003661_pt1 | contig 10622 bp, 6 predicted proteins | sample June2016WEW_16_1_3_FD_132993 | JGI IMG/M metagenome (GOLD analysis project Ga0187874, IMG submission 132993) | Peatland microbial communities from SPRUCE experiment site at the Marcell Experimental Forest, Minnesota, USA - June2016WEW_16_150 | ecosystem: Environmental > Terrestrial > Soil >... | reverse complement strand
GGTTGAGCGCCTCATGAAACGAACCGGTCGAAGTCGCGCCATCGCCGATGCAGGCCGCCCCCACGTCCCCGGAAATTTTTTTAAAACGGCGTCCCATCAACACCCCGTTCACCACCGAAATCATCGCCCCCAAATGGCTGATCATCGGCAACAATCCTTCCCTGGGGCGGCCGTGATGCACGTTGCCGTCCCGTCCGCGCATCGGGCCCAGAGCGGAGCCGAGATAAGTGCGGACGGAGTCGAGCAGCGGCTCGCCGAAAGCCAGGCGTCCGGCGCCATCGCGGATGAGCGGCGCGAAAATATCGCCGCGGCGCAGGGCCATTCCGACCGACGCGCTCAAGGCCTCCTGCCCGCGTCCGAGAAAAACGCCGCCGTGAATCTTGCCCGCCCGGCCCAAACTGGCGATTTTATCGTCCAGCACGCGGGCCAGGAGCATGAAGCGAAAAGCCTTCAAAAATTGCGCGGGAAAAGACGGGGGCGTTTCCGAGGCCCGCGGGTTCTCCACAGTTTGCAGCATGGGGCGTAATCTATCGCGGTTTGGCGTTGCGGCGCAACGGTTTCTTTGCCGCCGCCTGACGGCGGCCAGTCATGATCTCTCATCGACCATAGGATTGCCAGAAACCGGGATGCGCCCTCAGCGCCCCTGTCGCTCGCCGTGGGTTTGACAGTGCATTTCGCTGAAAGGTATATTGGGCCTTATGACAGTCCGTTTGGACATGGCCTCCGGCGTCAGGGGCGCGTTATGAAAGGGACTCTCCTTGTCGCGTGGGCGTTGGTTGTGCCTTCCCCGGTTTGTTTCGGACAGACGAATTCATCGGCCGCCCCCGCCCAATCGCTTCCCCGCCCGGCGCTGAAGTCGCCCGCGAAGCCGGAGCAAAACTCCCCGGCCATTTCCGTGCAGGCAAACGCCCATTCGTCGATTGGGGAGTCTTTTGTGGCGCATTCCGGCAACCGGGCAGAGGCCTCCCGCCCGCCGGGGCGCGCTAGCGGCTGGTGGGAGGATGCCGCGAATGCTTATCCGGTGGAAGCCTCCCGCCCGCTGGAGCGCGCCGGCGATGGCGCGCCACAGGCGGATGTTTCCAGTCAAATGAGTTTGGAGGGGGATGCGGCAAAAAACACCCTGTTTCAACGGATTGAACGGGAGGGCCTTTTGCAAACCCGGCAATCAATCCGGAAGTCAAGATATAACCGTGATTTAGAGAGCAAGATGGACGCCTCATCTCACCATCCCGAATCATTCATCTGGGACTCACCCGTCAATGCGGCTCGAGCGCTCGGCACGTGCCCCGGAGTGCCCTGACCGAAAAGATGAATTTAACCGCAGAGAGCGCAAAGAACGCAGAGACAAGGAGTTATGGTTTTTTTGGCCGGCAAATCTTTCTTGCTCTGCGATCTCTGCGAACTTTGCGGTTCATTCCAAACCAGAGGCTGCGCCGGTTCAGACGGGGACGCGAATTGCTTGCCAAGTGGGTTCCTGGCCTTAATATCAAATCGTGTCCGCGGAATTCCAGTACGATGTTTTCCTGAGCCACAGTTCGAAGGACAAGGTAATCGTTCGCACTATCGCGGAGCGGTTGCGTTCGGACGGCCTGCGCGTGTGGTTCGATGACTGGGAAATCCGCCCTGGCGACAGCATTCCGGCAAAAATCGAGGAAGGGTTGGAGCACTCCCGTGTTCTTGTGCTCTGCATGTCGGCGAGTGCATTCGGATCTGAGTGGGCGCAATTGGAGAGCCACACGTTTCGTTTCCGCGACCCGTTGAACAAGGAGCGTCGGTTCATTCCCCTGCGACTCGACGGCACCCCCGTCAAAGGCTCTCTGGCGCAATTCCTTCACATCAACTGGCTCCAAGAAGAGAGCAAGCAAGAGTACGGGAGACTCATCGAGGCTTGCCGACCGGTCGCCACAGAGGCGGTGGCTGCAAATCTGTTACCCGAAACACTCTCTCCACTCGGAGCCAACTCAGCGCAAGATACCTCGGTCGAAATAAGCGAGCCTTCTGTTCAATCAATCCCAATGATTCCACGCACCCAGAGCGAACCCGCAAGGTGTACGATTGAGCCGAGCACCGATTCCAATCGGGGATTGACGAAGTTGGAAATCAACAAGGTCGTAAATCGTTACATCGGCGTGAGTGCTGGCTACCTTTGTGACTTCAGCTACCAGAAGCACCGCGACTTCTACCTTGATCTCGATCTGGACATCGATCCAGACAGCTACACTGGAACAACACGCGCGCGCTTCATCCAGATTCTCTCGCAGAGCAGACCAGATGTGCAGGCTCGGATTCTGAGCGGAATCCTAGACAAGTATCCAGTTGGTTCTTCGGAGCTTCGGACACAAGAGCGGCACGACGAAATCGCTGCGTGGATTGCGCGGTTAAATGCATAAACTGCCGTCAGCTATGAAACGATGCAAGGGGACAATCGGAGGTGGCAAGCGGTGCAGGAACAATGCAGTGGACAAAACAGGATTCCGGTGCCGCGCGGTTGCACGACGTTCCAGGCCCACACGAACATTATCATCGACGCTTTTGTCGGAATGCGTGGTCCAGCCAAAAAAGGCGATTCGAGCCCGGCGAAAAAGGCTTGCCGCCACTTGGTCGTAATCTTATTTTTTACGGCATGAATTTCCCGGAATTTTGGGCCAGGGGAAAGAGTGGAAGTTTTTCTTGCTGGCGCTGGTCTTCCGCAAGCATCGCCGACGCGCAATCGCTCGCGAATCAAGCCGCCCAACAGCTTGCGGATCGTTTTCGAGCCGGGGACTATCCACCCAAACACGGGGGTTATTATCCGGACCGCCCGTTTCGCGAGCAGGTGTTGCAGGAGATCAAGAACGAGGCGGGTGAAATCGCCGGGGTGGTGACGCGCAATTCCTACGGCTGCTCGGTGCTCAACACCGCCCGCGTGATGTTTGTCGATATTGATTTGCCTGAACCAAAAGGCTTCGGCGGGTTTTTCAAAAGATTTTTTGGGAAACCAGACTTTAAGCCGCCAGTTGACGCGCAAAACGTGGCGATGACACAAATCGAGAGCTGGACGCGCAACAATCCCCAATGGGGATGGCGGATTTACCGAACCCGCGCCGGATTGCGTTTGTTGGCGACGCAAGGCTTGGTGGAGGCGGCCTCGGATGTCGCCGACGGGGTGTTTGAGGCGCTGGGGGCTGACCCGCTTTACCGGAAACTTTGCAAGACCCAGAAATGTTTCCGCGCCCGGCTCACCCCAAAACCGTGGCGCTGCGGCGTCCGCAGCAAACCCGATCGCTGGCCGTGGCTGGATCCCAAAGCGGAACAGAGATTTCAAAAATGGGAGGCGCAATATCAGTCTTTCTCCTTCAACTGGGCGACCTGCGAATTCCGCAGCCAAATCGGGAATGCCACCGTCCATCCGCAAGTTCAATCCATTCTAAAGCTTCACGACGACACCACGCGAGCAGGGTCAAAATTGCAGCTTGCGTGAACTAATATTGGGCGGATTTACGATTTACGAGCGGATGCCGAAGCAGGGTGAGTTACGCCGCCGCCAGGTCTTGCAGGTCCGTATAAACTCGCGTCTCCGCCCGCTCCCGCAGCACGCGCGCGAAGGGCGTTTTCCCGCCGGGCCGCATCGACTCGCGCAAGGCCGTCTCCTTGCCCGCGCCCGAAACCAGCGTCCAAACCTCCCGCGCGGCGGCCAGCATCGGGTAGGTCAGGCTGATGCGATGGGGCGGCGGCTTGGGCGAGTTGGCCACGTGGACGTATGGCTCGCGGCATTCCCGCACTGCCGCCGGCGCGTTGGCCATGAGCGATGCCGTGTGGCCGTCCTCGCCCAGACCGAGAAACACGATGTCCAGAATGGGAATGCCTTCCGCGCTCCTGGGCGCCAGCCGCCGCAGGCCGGCGTTGCCTTCCGCGACCGCTTCGGCGGGCGGCAATTCTCCCTTGAGCCGGTGAATTTTATCCGCCGCGATGCCCAGCGGCCGCAACAGGTTTTCGTTCGCCAGCAGAAAATTGCTGTCGGGATGGCTGGGCGGGACGCAACGTTCGTCGGCCCAGAAAAAGTGAACGTCCTGGAGCGGCGCGCCCGATTTCCCGGCCAGCGCGGTCACCGCGGCGAAAAAATCTCGGGCGATGCCGCCGCCGGAAAGGGCGGCCAGACACGGGCCGGAAGATCTCTCCAACAAGCCCAGCCAATCCCCGGCGGCCGCCCTGGCCAGCGCCTGTCCGTCGGGAAAGGAGAAAAGGCGCGGCATCGGCGTTCACAGCCCCAATTTCTGCAACTCGTTTTGCAGCGCGCGCTGGAACTCCTGCAAATCGGCCGGGGCCGGCTTGTAACCCTTCTGGGCGGGAGCCAGGCCAAGGCGGCCCGTTTGATCCAGAAACCAATCCGCCGTTTTTCCGTCGCTGAACTTGACCTTGCCGCTGACCAGCGCGCCGGGTTGCGTCAGTTGGTCCACCGTGACGCTGACTTTGCCCGCTGTGGGGGAGGCGAGCGGAGAAAGGTCCTCCGATTCGTCTGGCGGCGGCGGGGGCGGCTTGGGCGGGGGCGGGGGGTCCTTGGGTTTGAGCTTCAAATCATCCACCAGCAACCGCACGTCCAGGTAAGTCACGCGCAACCCGAACTCGGTTTCCAGCCGCTTTTGAATCTCGGCCAGCTTGAGGCCCTCATTGATCCAGGCGGCCACCCTCTGCCGTTGAGTTTCATTCAAATTCATATCAATTGATTACACCATGTTTAGTCCCGCCGGGCCGGAGTCAATCGCAAACTGGGAAATTCGGTGCTTTTCGCAATGGCGCCGACCGTTCGATTTCAGATAGGATCGCCCGCGCGCGTGAGCTTGATTGACATTTTGTTTGACGATTTCAACCGGCCCGATGTCCCCGGCGCCGCCGTCCTGGTGGCGCGGGACGGAGAGGTCCGCCTGGCCAGGGGCTACGGCCTGGCCAATCTGGAAACCAGGGCGCCCTGCGCGCCCGAAACGAACTTCCGCCTGGCCTCTGTCACCAAACAATTCACCGCCCTCTGCGTTTTGCTCCTGGCCGCTCGCGGAAAACTCTCGCTGGACGACGAATTGCCGCGGTTTTTTCCCGGCTTCCACCGGGTGACGATCCGCCAATTGTTGACGCATACCTCCGGTTTGCCGGACTACGAGGAGCTGATTCCCGCGGACACGACCGCGCCGGTGAAGGACCGGGATGTCCTGGAACTTTTGCGCGGGCGGGAGAGGACGTATTTTCCGCCCGGCGCCCGGTTCCGCTACAGCAACAGCGGCTACGCCCTGCTGGCGCTGGTGGTCGAAGCCGTCTCGGGAATGACCTTCGCCGAATTCCTGCGGCGGCATGTTTTTGCGCCGCTGCAAATGAACAACACGGTGGCTTACGAAGCGGGCGTTTCCGACGTGCCCCGCCGCGCGATGGGTTACACCAGGCGCGGCGATGTTTTCGAGTTGACAGACCAAAGCCTGACCAGCGCGGTGCTGGGCGACGGCGGCATTTATTCGTCGGTCGCCGATCTTTTCAAATGGGACCAGGCCCTCTACACGGAAAAACTGATCGGCCAGTCGTGGTTGCGGCAGGCCTTCACTGACTGGGGCCACGGTTACGGTTTCGGTTGGTTTGTTGAGGCGGGACGTCTTTGGCATCATGGCGAGACGTGTGGGTTTACCACGCGGATCGAACGTTTTCCCGACAAGAGGCTGAGCGTCATCATCCTGGCCAACCGCCGTGAGGCGCAGCTTTCCGGGATCGCGCGCAAGCTGGCGAATTTCGCGCCGTGAGCCAGCCGCCCCAACCGCAGTTGGCGCGCCGCCGCCCGGCCGTTCGCGCGCGGCCGTTACCCGTTCAATTGCACAAAACCTGGTAAAAACGCGCCGACTGATGGGTGTTGTCTTGCAGCAGGATGGCCCCGCCCGTGCCCGTCACCGTCGAGGCGGGCAGCGTTGTCCAATGGGCGTCGGTGAGGAAGTTCTTGTATTGGAGGGTGTAATTCAGGCCCGCCACGCTTTGGAACGAAATGGAAAACCCGGCGCCGGTGACGACAATGCCGGCCGGGTCAAGGGAGGGCGGGATCAGTTCGCTGCAACAGGCGTAAGAAGCGTCCCGGAGGGAAATCGTGTCCACATACCAGCCGGTCACCGATGTCGCGTTGAGTTCGTCCGTGCCGCATCCCCAGCGCAGTTGGATGCTCTGGCCCGCGGCCGCCGCCGGGAGGTTGACCGTGGTGGTGATCCATCCGCCGGAATCGCCACCCCAGGCCGAGCGCCCTCCCAATGGGTTGCCCGACCCGCTGTAGAGCGTGCAATTGTATCCGCCCGTCACAAAGCTGCCGCCGGCGGACAGAATATCGGCGAAACCGCCCGCTCCGATGGCCATCTCCAGAACGCCGCCGTCGTAGAAAGTCGTCACGATCCCATGATGGCGCGAAGTCGTCGTCACAACCTCCAAGTTGTAATTCTGCCGGAACGTCACTTGGGCATTTGAAGAAAGGATCGAAATGGCCGGCGCGGTCAGGTAAGCCAGCCCGGAGGCCCCGACATCGGTCGCAAAAGCCGAGTTGGGCGCGCTATCGGCGCTGGCGGTGGTCGTGACCCAATTGACCTGCGCGCCGGACGCGGTAGTGCTCCAACCGGCTGGCAGCGCGGGTGCAGTGAGGCCGTCAAAATTCTGTGAAAAAATGGTGGCGGGAACCAGCGCGCCAAGCGCGAAGTTGACCGTGACGGTTCGCAGACTGGCTGTCCCGTCCTGAAGCTGCCACACCGCCGGGATGGTTTGGCCGCAGACTCCGCTGGCGGTGAAAGTGAACGGCCGGCTCACCGCCGCCCCGCCGCCCGGGACGAAGCCGTAAGACTGCGGGCCGCTGGGGTCGAGCACTCCGGCGCTGGCCAGCAACGTGGCGACCAGGTTGGTGGTGCTGGCCGCCGCCAGGTCCGTCAGCGCCAGGTTGACCGTGACCGTTTCGCCGGGATCGACCGCCCCATTGGTGGGCAGGCAGCTTTCCGCCAGCAGTGTTGCCGCGCCGATCAGATTCGGCGTGGTGCCCGGAGGCGCCAGCAGGTTGATCAGGTTGGTGCCCGTGGGCGTTCCCCAGCCGGTGCAGAGGTCGTAACCAGGCACGGCAAAAAATTGGGTATGGGTGGCCGTATTGGTGTTGTTGCCCGTGGTGATGTCATGGAAGGCCGATCCGTAATTGGCGCCCAAGCCGATTGCGTAAAGGGCCGGATTCAAGAATCCGACGGGCGCCCGCAAATTGTTGGTACGGTCTTGGTTGACCAGCGCGGTGAACGCCGCCCAGAGCGGGGCCGCGCAACTGGTCCCGCCAAAGTCGCCCGTCTGCCCGCCGCCATAAATCACCCGGATGTTGTCCCCAACCATCGCCACATCGGGGAGATTGCGGTAAGTGGTGGAGCCTTGATTGGACGCCATGCTGACGGGCGCCTGCCAGCTCGGAATCAAATAGCTCGTGCTGATGCCGCCGCTGCTGGCCCCGCCGCTTCCTTGTCTGGTCGTAAACCAATTCCACACCGTTTCCGAGTCCCAGGTTCCACCCGGCCCGCTCGTGCTCAAGGTCGTCGCCCCTACCACCGTGATGTACGGATCGTCCGACGGCGGGCTGAGGCTGACCGGGTTGCCCGACGCCGTGAACGCCCCGCTGTCGCCCGACGCCAGGAAAAACGATTGCCCCTGCGTGGCGTATTGCTGGAAAATCTGTTCGGTGTTCGAATCGATGTCGAACCCCCACGAACAACTCAATTGTTCGGCCAGGTTATCCGTCGCCATGCGGTTTAAGATGTCGTTGGGGATTGTTATATTATTGACGTTCGGCCCTTCATAGACAATGACGCGCGACAGGCCCGGCGCCATGGAAATGGCCATCTCGATGTCCAGCGACACTTCGGAAGCGCCGGAGCCGGCGCTGCCAGTGGCGCTGTCGATCAACACCGTGGTCAGCGGGACGTTCGGCAGGCCGGCCTGGCTTTCATACGAAGTAATGTCCGAGGTGACGTAGCCGTCCCCTTCCCACAGGCCGACCGATTGCCCCGCGCCGGTCAGCGAGGTGCCGGGGACGTACGCCGCCCGGAAATCGTTCCCCATATACGTCCCGCCCGAGCCCGACCCCAGGCGCGGCGCGAGCGGATCGCGCGCGCCGGCCCTGGCGAGTCGCGGATGCGGAATGATATAACTGTCCAATCCGCTGATCGCCAGCACCGGGACGGCCAGGTCCAATGACGGTTCGACATCCGGCGCGAAAAACGAGCGCGCCTCCACCGGATGCCGGTACGTCCGCAGATGCAGATGGAGCGCCTTCTGGATGTCGGCCACCGTCCCGCTGACATCGAGCAGCGTGCGATTGGGATGCGTGCCGGTGACGCGCAAGCCGTTGGACGCGGCGAAGTCCATCACGGCCTGATAATCCTCCGCGCTTGGCCCGAACCGTTCCGCGAACTGTTCCGGCGCCAGGTATCGGTGGAAATTGGGGCTGGCGGGATCGTAAAGCTGATTGAGCAAATTGGTGAGCGCCTCCCTGTTGCGCAACGGCAGGCCGATGACCAACTCCATCCGATTTGAGTCCGCCAGCCCACCGATGGCCCGAAGGCCGGCCGCGGCAGCCGGGACGTGCCCGTGGACCACCTGTCTTTGGGCCAGCGCGGCGGAGTTGCTGAAAATCAAGACCGCGCCGACCGCGGCCAGAAATCCGCGCAATTTTCCCCTGCGCCGTGAGGGCGCTTCACACCGAATCGGAACATGGCATTTCATGGTAAAGAATCGTCCCGCCGCCAGACAACGCAAGGCAGCGGTGCCTGATTCGAACTCCACCCTGATTCTACCCTTTCGCCGGAAAGATTCAAGCCGGACAAAGTGAATAAACGAATAAATGAATGAGCGAATCAGTGAATCAGTGAATGGGTGAATGAGTGAATTGATGAGTGGCCCCCACCTTTTGGAACCAAGGCAAAGCATTTTTCCATTCATTAATTCACTGATTCACTGATTCAAACCTCATCCATTCCCCTATGTTTCCTGTTCCCGGGGGTCGAAAAATACGCGCTTTTCTGTTGACGCCGGGTGGGGGATTGTGTCGAGATTAAGGTGTACCGGTTTAGTCCAGTTTCAATTGTTGCATGACTAAAACTTCGCGCAAAACCAATGCCACGGCCTCGGGCAATACGACCAAGTATGACGCCCACCATACCGTGCTGGCCAAGGCCTACGGGCCGCAGGCCGAGTTGCGCCGCGAACTCTCCGACTCCAAGGCGACCGTGACCGAGCGCACCGAGTTGCTCAACATCTTCGCCAATTGCGGCGACCCCCAGCGCGCCTGGCTGCTGCTGGAGGATTATTTCGAGAAGTTGTCCTTGTCGCGCAAGGACTTCGGCTCGCACGAATGGTGGTCCCGCCTCGTTTCCACCCAGGGCAAAAAACGCCTGGAGGAGACGGCCATCCTTTTCCTGCGCTTCAACCGGCCGCTGCCGACGGAATTGCAGCCCCACGCCAATTTGAAGCGGTTTGCGGAAATCGAGCAGGCGGAGAAAGACCAGCAGTTCGTCCGCCAACTCGAACAGTGGCACTTCCCCTCCTCGCCGGCGCGCCTGGACGCGCCCCGCGCCGCCATCCGCGTGGCCTGCGAACCCAGGCCGGTCAGCGAAGACTCGGCTTTGCACGGGCTTTCGGTCGCCTTTTTTGTCTCGCGGCAGCGCACGGGCGAAAAGCTCAGAACGGTCCATGAAGTGGCCGATCTGGCCGCGCGCGCCACGCACGAGGAGGAACTCTTCTCCGCCGAGGACTGGGAATTCATCCAATGGCTGGCCCAGAACCACGCCGATCCGGAGGGGTTGTGGGAATCGCTTGTTTTGACCGGAACGGAGTTGTTCCAGTGGCTGGTGCGCTGGGGCGGCAAAGGCCGCCTGCGCATGGCCCAGGGCGGCGAGCCGATTGTCTTTGACGGCCACTTGACGGAGTTGAAGCCGCACCTGCAAACGATCAACACCGAGTTGTTTTTTACGCACCAGTTGACCTTGCCCGGCGGGGAAGGGCATCCGCTCAGCGCGGTCAAATTCTTCGCCGGGCGTCCGGCGATCGCGCTGGTGGGGAGCACTTTTTATTTGTTGCGCAGCGCGCCCCCGGACGAGTTGCTCAACTCGTGGGTGAAAAGACAGACGCTGCCGGTCAGCAGATTGAGCCATCGTCTCTTGACCCAATTGCGCAAGACCCAGGTCGCGCCGGCGGTGGATTGGGACCAATTATGTGTCGTCCACACCGCCCAGCCGCGCTTCGTTTTCGAGTTGGTCGATGACGTGGTGCGCTTGCGCCTGCAGGCGCGGGCGGACGGCGACGGCGGCGCCTGGCATTGGACCGGGCAGGAGTGGGAATGCGACGATCCGCAGGTCGATATGAAGGGCAGGCCGAGAATTCTGGATGATCCGCGGCTGGAGCGCGCGGTGCAATGGTTGCACCGCCTGGACTGGTTTACGCCTGAACCCGGCGTGTGGGTCGGTGACGCCAATGACAATTTTCCGGCCCAATTGGCGGCCGTCTGGCCCGACCGCCCCGAGGAGGCCGAGTTCCTGGGCAACCCGGCCTTTCATCGCTTGTTCCTTGCGCCGCGCCCGTTGCGTCCGCGCCTGGTCCTGCAGGGCAGCGGCATC
>Ga0187874_10003658_pt1 | contig 10627 bp, 6 predicted proteins | sample June2016WEW_16_1_3_FD_132993 | JGI IMG/M metagenome (GOLD analysis project Ga0187874, IMG submission 132993) | Peatland microbial communities from SPRUCE experiment site at the Marcell Experimental Forest, Minnesota, USA - June2016WEW_16_150 | ecosystem: Environmental > Terrestrial > Soil >... | reverse complement strand
TCCAGGGCCGCCTCGATCCGGTAGTTGGCGGTGCGCGGCGACCGGGGCCGTTCGAACCAGCGTTCCGGAGTCCAGGCCCCCAACGCCGACGACCCCAACAGCCAACCCAGGAACATCCAACCAGCCCGCATGCCCACCCCAGACCGACCTAGCACTCAGGAGCACAAGTCGCCGTAAGGGGCGGAGCCCCTAACGGCAACTAGAGATTAACGCCATTGGCGCAATCAGGCTTTGCAAAGCCCGCCACCCCTGCTATCCTCAACACACTGGCGCGGGGTGGAGCAGTCCGGTAGCTCGTTGGGCTCATAACCCAAAGGTCGCAGGTTCAAATCCTGCCCCCGCTACCAACTCTTGTGAAGTTATAAGCCCTGGAAGCAACAGCTTCTGGGGCTTTTTGCTGTCCAGTCAAAGATCCGGATGAACCCTCGGGTGAGTAGAAATTGTAGCATTTTAGGAGGCTGGTGTCACCACCGTGCCACAACTCTTCGGGCCACAGAAGGCCGTCATTATTGAGTTTGAGCACCTGGACCCCTGTGGATGGAAGCCGTTCTCCAACGAGATGTGCCATGGCTCCACTCGGTGGGGAGATCTCTCCCGGAGGGATACGTGGGTGAAAGAAGCCACCTGGAATCGGGCCTTGCTCCGATTCCAGCACTGCGATTCTCTACCAGTCTTGGGAGGCATTGAGGAAGGTCATCCTTGCGAGGAAACAACACGGAACAGTTTTGTTCAGGGCCTTACCACGGACCTCTGGACCTTCTGATAGCAATACTTTCAGGTCCGGGGTATTACAGGCCGCCTGATTCGCCCTCGTCGTCGAACCCGTGCTTGATTCCAATTCCTTTAAATACATTGACGCCATTTGATTTGTATTTTCCGAAGCCTGCCTGTGCAACCCGTTTTGAAAAACTTGTATGACTTATGTGTGGGGAAGAGTTTCTTTTTGCCCAATCCAAAAATTCATCGTAGAGCATCGAAGACGGGACTTTCTTATGCTCAGCTACAATGCACTCATCGGCAAGGAAGTTAGTCCACCAGTCTTCAGTAGATTTCCATTGTTCTACCGCCTCTTTGACCGATCCCGGCGGTTCCATTAAACCGCTGTGGTAGAAGTCCATAGCACCTCGTACCATCCAGGCCCACACTCCATCAATTTGCTCCTTGAGACGGGCCTTGATCGTATCGTCGCGTTCTTGGGGTGTGAACTTTTTATTGAATGGAATAACAATCATTCTTCGCCATAGGCCATATGACTCGTCATACACACTAGGAAGGTTGTTGACGCTGATCCAGAATTTATGAGTCATTGTGAAATCAAAAAAATCACGGTGCATGAATCGGCCGGTAGCTTTGCCCGTGCTTACCAGTCTCTTGAATGTCCCTTCATCAAGTTTTGAATTAAGACTTATGTCTGAGCAGGTAGCAAATTTTACTTGATGCAACCTTGCAATTTCAGTTGGATGATTCTGGCCATACTTTTTTGTCAAAAACAAATCGTTCGGGATTTGCTGTGCAAGTGAGCCTAGCGCATGAGCAATCGTCTCGGTGAAAGTTGTCTTTCCATTGGAACCATCACCAGACAACCACACCGAAAATTCATTGTCAGTATTGCTAAGCAGGGTGCAACCAATTAGATTTTGGACATAACGAATCAGTTCCTCATTTCCCATAAACACAGTGCTGAGATACTGGTCCCATGCCCCACTTCTCGCATCAGGTGTATAATCATAAGGCAAACAATACAAAAAATTGTCAGAGGATTGATGCTGTCTAAGTTTACCAGTCGTAAGTTCCAATGTGCCATTATGAAAATTAATGATTGAACTACATGGTATTTCGAACGGGTCATTCTTATTTAAGAGGGATTTAGCTAATCTTATAGCCCCTTCTACTTTTGGAGCAGAACCAAGATTATCAGCCCATTTCAGAAATTCTTTTTGGTAGTCGGTGTCAATGTATTTGATTTCCTTTGTCTTAATTTGATTGGTCACTCTATCAAGGAGTTTGATTGGGGCATCTTGACGCTCTTCCCAGTATCTTTTGTTGTAATAATACCAGGATTTATTGTGAAATTGTAGAACATTGCCATATCTTAATTTAAGCCGCTTGGCAAAGCCCATATCATCCTGAGACATAAGAGCGCAACGCATATCTAGTTGTTTTGCCTCGGCCTCATGATCATCAGTAGGCTCTGGTTCGGATTCATCGTCCGCATTTTCAACGGGGAAACGGGATTGATTGGCTTCGATCATATCAGTGAGAGCCTGGCGCTTCTGTGGATTAAAATCAGGGAGAGCCTGTCCAATCATGCCATTCGCTTTGGCAAAAGCATATGCCTCTGCAACCTTATGAGCCAAATCAGGCGGTTCCCAGGGAGGGACACAGCGGTCGTTGTATTCGTCTAGGAGGAGTTCGAATGTTTTATGCGGAGGAAGACCATAATGACAGCATAACCTTGCAGCCGAAAGGGTTGTTTGCTCTCCATGCCAGTCATCATGCTCAGGCATCGTATTTTCGTGCTCGATAGCTTCAGGATGCTCCGCCAATGCCGCTGAAGCCATCTTGAGTCTTTCTTCTAACGGAATTGTTGTTTGATATTCGAAGGAGAAACTCAGGTCTACATCACCGGTATTGAATCTTTGACTGGAGGGGAGTGAGCCTTCATATGGGAAGTGAGATTTTAGCTGGTCGAGTGAATAACGAACAGGCCCATGATAAATAAGACGTACCTCTTTTGGAACATATCCGCGAGCGGGATCATCTTTCTGATTGATAAAACCGGGCATTCTTAGAACCCGGCTAATTTCTCTTACTTTGGGATCAGCCCCCATGGGTCGAAAACGCTCGTAGATTCCATACAAGACCTCGACCGCCCTTTTTGCTTCTGCGACGGGGACTTTATGGTCAAGCACCCAATAAAGGTGAGTACCATGCCCACTGTTTACAACCATTGAACATTCAGGTTCGACTTTGCAAGCCGAAAAATCGAATGGCACGTTGGGTGCGACTACATCTTTATCATCCAGATCAGTCCATACTGCAGTGATTTGCTTTATGTCATCTATAGTGCGATTACCACACAGCGATTCGTTGATGGAGACATATATTCCTTGGCCCAAGCTGTTCAATCTAAAGAGCTTCCCAAGGTTCTCTCTGAGCGAGCCGTAAAATGTCTCCGGGTGAAGCGTCCGGTTTTGTTTGGCCTCGTTGGATTCCCTGAAGACCTGCCACGTCAGGTTATAATCCTTTGCTTCTTCTAGGGTGATGCCGTGGAGAGTAGCAATGAATGGCAGGGCGTGGTTGCGGATGCGTTCGAGTTGTTCTGCTGTTGCCTTCATGATCACCATCCAATCCGGTTATGGATTACCCATAGTCCCTTGGAGGCAAATTTGATTTCGGGAAAGTTGGGGCTGGTTGATTTTACCCTGTCCATCATCACAGCAGCCTCTTTTTTTGACGCCTCCTTACATAGTTCCTTCCATACTCTCGGGTGTAAACATAGATACGCTTGCGGTTGGTGCCACGAATCATCCGGAGGCAGAGTCGGTAGCCACAATCCCGCAATGCCTGCCTGACCTCCTTGTCGGTGAAAAAATATTCCTCCTCTTGGAGTGCCGATTGGATGTCATACAACAATGCTCCATTGATGCCGGTGCAGGATTTCATTATGGAGCAGAGGTTTTCCATCCCTCCTGGGAGAATTTCTAACAGTTTTTTATATCTCCACTCGTCAGCTTCCCTAATTTGTTGCTTCTCTTGCTGTTGAACCCTGATCAGGTTGACCAAATCTTGCATACGTCCTTTTTCTCTCATTGTTGCCTCCATAGCAAATAGTTCTTAAATGTCGTGCAGAATGGTATCGTTTTACAATTCACATTCCACCGTACATATATAAATTTCGAAATCATGAAAAATAATTAACTGTGTTTTAAACCATAGATTTATGCAAAATTACTGATTCGTTCTAATTTTTCTCTAAATAGAAAATATCAGCAGGGATAAAGGGATAGTTTAGGGATAATAATGTTTTAAACCATCCCTGTCTATAGACATTATATTTCAATGTATTTTCATAATTTAGGGAATTAGGGATAGTTAAAAACAAAAATGAATATAAGAAATTATGTTATTGCAAAAATTATTGGTATTGGAATAAAAATTTGAAAAACTATCCCTAATCCGGAAACCCTCCCTGATTTTGTGAAAACACTATAATGATTTGTGTTATCATAGGGATAGTTCGTCTCAATGGCTTCTGAAACCCTCCCTACGAAAAACGATGTTCCTCTCTCTGGCCATGGACTTACTTCGTCGAGAGAAGACCGCCCTGCTGGATGTCGCCGCCCTCTTTGGCAGCCACTGCCTATGCCCACCTGTCAGCGATTGGTGGGGGAACTATCGCAGACAGTCATTGAGTCCGCGCATCCGCAACCACCCGGAGTCCCATGGAGCCGGAACTGAGGATGACCGCGATGGAGTCGATACGATAGGCCGACAGAATATACCTGGCTGGGCTCCTAAACTCGCCACCTCGAAGCACCCGTTCTCCATTGGTTCTCCATTGGTTCCCCATGCGCCCCCATCAACTGGAGCACCGTTATAATCATTGTGCCAAGTGTCTTCGCACTACTGCCACACGTTGCCGTTCATGTCATAAAGTCCCCAGCCATTGGGCTCTTTCTGGCCTACAACCAGAATCTCAGAATGGACATTCTGACCTCCCAGGATATGGTTTCGGCTCTCCATGTTTTGGATATTCTTGGCAATCATCAAGCCTGACAACCAGTTCTCCGTTTGCCAAGGTAACTGGCGACATCATCCATTGGATGAGGCCCAGCCTTTTCACCGGAGGCCACTTCGCCCGACCTCTCAATTGGGGTTGCGCTTCTCCTCGGATCACCCCAGGGCCCCCAGGAACTCATGCTTCGATCCGATGCTCCCTCGATTCAGGCGGGCGGCTCCTGGAGGAGGAATAGAATATTCTTCGTCGTCTATTCGTGATGGGATGGACGAGGGGGTGGGGATTAGGCTCAGATCGGGAATTAGGACGTTGCAAGTTGTCCAGGTAATTCTGGCCACAGCGAATTTAGAAACGGCAACCTCTATATACACTTCCTTTTACGAGGTTACAGGTGATTTGGGGTGATTTCTCAGGACCATCAACTACTGCCTGTTGGCCAATTTTTGTCCATCCTCTAAGGTGATATTTATGATTCCGCCCCCGTCCATCGTCAGGGTCTGATATTGTCAAGGTTCAGTTCCCAATTTGCCTAGGCCCGAGCGGCTCCATCCTACAACCCCTTAAGACCTTTAGCAGTAGGACTTCTGCCCATGCATCAACTGAATGAAGCAAGTCCCCCGGAAACGTACGGGCAAGAGCAACCCCAAGGCGTGCTTAGCCGGGTCATCACAACAACAGATATTAATCATCCATTCCCTGGTTATAAAACCTATCTCGGGAAGTACTACCAGACCAAGATCGAAGATTTCCTGGCCAGTCCCCATGGCAAAAGGCTGCTAGGAAAAGTAAACATGCTTATCACTTCACCCCCCTTTCCCCTGAACAACAAGAAGAGCTACGGCAACTTGAATGGGGATGAATACCTGTCATGGCTTGAAGACCTGGCCCCAAGGTTAACCTCCCTTCTCGCCCCTGATGGGTCCATCGTCATTGAGATCGGGAACGCATGGAATCCCCATCAGCCGACCATGAGCTTGTTGCCCATGGAGGCGCTCATGGCCTTCAAGGAGGCTGCCAACCTGCACCTCTGCCAAGAATTCATCTGCCAGAACCCCGCACGGCTGCCCAGTCCGGTTCAATACGTGAATGTTGAACGCTGCCGGATGAAAGATAGCTGGACGAGGCTTTGGTGGCTGTCCAAGACACCAAGGCCCAAGGCCGACAATCGCCGGGCCTTGCTGCCCTATAGCAAGTCCATGCTAAAGCTGCTGAAGGCACAGAAATACAATTCGGGTAGACGCCCAAGCGAACATAGCATCGGAGCTACCTCATTCCTTAGGGACAACGGGGGGGCGATCGCATCGTCCTGCCTCACGGACGAATCACTGGAGGCCTTCCTCGGTTCCCTTTTATCAATATCCAACACGAAATCCTGTGGTGATCCATACCTGGATTACTGCCGCGCCAAGGGCATCCAGTCACACCCGGCAAGGATGCAGCAAACCCTCGTCGCCTTCTTCGTTTCCTTCCTGACGGAGGAGCACGACTTGGTCTTCGACCCCTTTGGAGGCTCGAACACCTCGGGATCCGTCGCCCAGGCCCTGAACCGGCGATGGGTCGTTACCGAGGCTGAAGATACCTACATGGAATCCTCCAAAGCCCGTTTCATCGACCGCCGCCTTCGTGGTCCCAGCAGGTGACAAACCATGCCAAACATCGGGTTGGCAGCCTTGCCAATCAATACGGAATATCGAACCGGCGAATCTGATCCAGTCGAGGATTTCTATCGCCCCTGCCTTTATCAGGCCGTGCATTACCGACGGGCTGTCGGATTCTTCCGTTCATCCGTCTATTACCTGATTGGGACGCCCATCATTGAATTTGCCCGGCGTGGCGGGAAGATTCAATTGGTCTGCTCCCCGGATCTGACAGAGGATGATGTCCATTCGATCGAGGATGGCTACGATGCCCGCAGCCAAGTGGTAGAACGGTCCTTGTCCGAGGAAATCGACCGGCTACTCTCCTCGGAGGCCACCTCCTATCAGACCCAGGTGCTGGCGACCTTGATTGCCGTCGGCTCTCTGGAAATCAGGATTGCCTTCCGGCCGGGTAGTTCCGGCCAGTACCACGAGAAGATCGGTATCTTCAAAGACGCTTACGAAAACCGCATCAGCTTCATCGGTTCCTCCAACGAAACGTGGAGAGGCTGGCATCTGCATGGCAACCACGAGGCCATCGAAGTCTTCTGTAGCTGGCGCGGGGACTTTGAAGCCAACAGGGTCAATCGTCATGACCATTATTTCGATCGCCTCTGGTCGGGCATCGTCCCAGGTGTTTTGACCATTCCCTTCCCGGATGCGCCGAAGCAAAAACTCATCAACGTTTCTCTTGGAGACCTGGACAGCGTGAGCGACGAAGATCTTGGTCCAAAGCTGAAGGAACGAACCCCTCTGAGCCATCAGTTAACAGCCATCCAGTCCTGGGAGGACTATGGCCACAGGGGCATCTTTGAGCATGCCACTGGGAGCGGCAAAACTTTCACCGCCCTGTTGGCCATCAAGAAGCACGTTGCGTTAGGGAATCCGGTCCTGATCCTAGTCCCGAGCCGCCTGCTACTGGACCAATGGGCTGGAGAGGTCAGCCAGGAGGTCTCAGATGCCATCGTCCTGTTGGCCGGTAGCGGCAACAACCGTTGGCGGAAGAATGGGAAGCTCAAGGATTTCACCTGCCAGAACCTGAATCTGGGCAAGCGGATCGTGATCTCGACCATGCAGACCGCATCCATGGATGAATTCCTTGCAGCGGTTTCCGGCGGCGACCACCTGATGGTGGTAGCAGATGAGGTCCACCAGATCGGTAGCCGAAAGAATTCCAAGGCCATGCAGATCAAATCCGGATCCCGCCTCGGCCTGAGCGCCACGCCAAAACGTTACGGTGATCTAGAAGGAACCCAGAACATCCTTGATTACTTTGGCCCCATCATCCAGCCGCCCTTCACCTTGCAGGACGCCATCAAGGCCAAACGGCTCGTGGAATACGAGTATTTCCCCCACCCGATCCACCTGAGTGCCCAGGAATCCAAGCAATGGCATGACTTATCAAAGAAAATAACCCTGGAGATCGTCAAACAGAAGGCTGATGCCCAGGGCAACCGACCAATGTCGGACCGGGTCAAGATGCTCCTAATCCAGCGGTCCAGGGTGGCCAAGAAAGCCGCCGAGAAGGTCACCCTGATCGGGTCGATCATCAGCCGGGAGTATCGCCCGGGCGAACGCTGGCTGGTTTATTGCGAGGATTCTACGCAGCTTGGTGAAGTAATGGCCGAGTTGAAAAAATTCAAACTTGACCCAATCGAATATTTCACCGACATGGCTGGTGACCAATATGCAACTTTGAGTTATTTCAAGACTTTCGGCGGCATCCTAGTTTCCATCAAATGCTTGGACGAGGGCATCGACATCCCGACCATCACGCATGCCTTCATCCTCGCCAGTTCACAGAATCCGAGGCAGTTCATTCAACGGCGCGGCCGGGTGCTGAGGAAGGCAGCGAACAAGTACATTGCTGTCATCCATGACGCTATTGTCATTCCGAACTCTCTGGAGGATGAGCCGGAACAGCTAGCCATCCTGAAAAGCGAGTTGCTCCGGGCCATGGAATTCTCCAAATCCGCGATCAACCGGGACTCGGGTGCCAACCTGCGGGCCATGGCCTTGGATCTCGGCTTGGACCCAGATCTCACCGTTGAAGACGGCATTGAAGACGAAAGCGAGGAGGAGGTATGAGCGGACCAGAAGTTCCTGATATGGCTCTGGTCACCTTGTTATCGGTGGCCAAGGAGTTGAACTTGCCCCTCGACGTAAGCTTGATCCGCTCAGCCTATGCCATACAGCGGCGGCATCAGTTTGATCGCGATCCCCAAGCTTCTTACCAGGACATGAAGCGGCTGGTAAACGAATTCGCCCAAGCCATGCCAAGCATCGAAGGAGGGAGCGTGAAATGAAGCTCATCTCTTTGACAGCAACCAATTTCATGCCTTTCAAGGGCACGCTGAAGCTCGATTTCCCCAGCGATTCGGTGAAAAACGTGCTGGTCATCTACGGCGACAACATGCGGGGCAAGACCAGCATCCTCAATGCACTGCGGTGGGCTTTCTATCAGGCCGCCAAAGGCCGCCACCTTCGGGATATCCCCCTCCAGGACATGGTGAACAAGGAGGCCGCCCTGGAAGGCGACTGGACCATGGAGACGTGCGTCAAGTTCGAGGCAGACGGGCACCATTACACGCTCAGTCGGCGGGCCACCAAGAAACCTTTAGTGACCAAGCCGAGTCGGCCCGAGGATTTTGAGGTCATCTCTGGGCTGCTCAAGGACAGTCTGGCCATCCCCGCCCATCTCATCGAACAGGAGATCAACCAGTTCGTCCCGGAACAGGTATCCCGATTCTTCCTGTTCGACGGCGAACTTCTCCAGGAGTACGAGAACCTCCTGATCGAAGGCACCGCCGCCGCCCAGGAGATCAAGGACGCAATCGAACAGGTGCTCGGCGTCCCGACCCTCACCAGAGGCAGGGACCAGCTTGATACACTGCTGAAAGAAGCTCAGAAGGAACAGACCAGGGATTTGAAGCATGTTCAGGGTCTGGAGGCTCAGGCGGAAAAGCAGGCCGAATGGCAGAGAAAGCAGGAAGCCTTCGATCTGGATCTGTCATCCCTCAAGGACAAGTTGAAGACCAACAAGGACGACCGCACCAAGCTCGATGATGAACTCGAAAAATTGGCTGCCGTCCTGAGGGACAAACAAAAGTACGAATTCTATAAGGGCAAGGAGAAAGAAGTCGAAGAGAGCGTGAAAAGCAAGAAGGCCGATCGACAGAAGCTGCTGGCGGAAGCTTGGCGCGACCTGTTGCAACCGAAGCTGCTCGAAAAGCGGACCCAGCTTCAGAACCTCCAGGATGACATCTCCGGGGTCATGACCCGGAGAACCAAGCTGGAAGGCCGAATTGAAGATTTGAAGAAAATGCTGGAGCAGCGATTCTGCCCCACCTGCAAACAACCTACTCCGGAAGGGGACCGTGCCAAGGTCGGCCATGATCTCGGTGTACTGGAAGAGGAACTGAGGCAAATTTCTGTAGACCAGCATCAGTTCCTGCACTTGTCTGATCAGATTCGGGATCTCAACAAAGTGATCAAACCCCTCATCTGGCCCCGGATCGCCTCCATCGACAACGATCTTACCAAGCTCAATATCGAACAGAGCCACATCGCGAATGAACTGGAGAAATTGCGGGAGGCCGCCAAGACCTACGAGGACGCTGACGTGGCCCACAAGAAGGTCAGGCGGGATGGGTTGGTCAAGGAGGAAGGCACCCTCGGTAAGGAGATCGACGACACCCAAAAGAAGCTGGATGAGGCCAAGAACCAACTTGCCATTATCTCCAAGGCGATTGAAGGGTTACCGGGAGCCAGGGCGAAAAAGAGCACTGCCCTGGTGACCATCTACCGTGACCTAGGCAAGGTTTTTGCGGACAGCATCGAAAAGCTCCGGGAAGAGCTACGCCTGAGTGTAGCTGCCAGGGCCTCTGAATCCTTCAAGACCCTGACGACGCAGAAAGCTTATAGCAGGCTGGAAATCAATACCAACTACGGCCTCACCATCATTGATGAGCATGGGAATCCAGTAACCATCCGCAGTGCTGGTGCAGAGCAAATCGTGGCCCTGTCCTTAATTGACGGACTTGCACGAACCGGCAGAGCCGCAGGCCCTGTGGTCATGGATACCCCCTTTGGCCGTCTTGACTTACATCATCGGGACAACATCCTCCGCTACCTCCCCACGACAACTAGCCAGCTCGTGCTTCTGGTCCATGATGGCGAAATCCGAAGGGAAACGGATCTGGCCCCCATTGCCTCCAGGATCGGGGCGGAGTATGAGATCAAGGAAGTC
>Ga0187874_10003652_pt1 | contig 10638 bp, 7 predicted proteins | sample June2016WEW_16_1_3_FD_132993 | JGI IMG/M metagenome (GOLD analysis project Ga0187874, IMG submission 132993) | Peatland microbial communities from SPRUCE experiment site at the Marcell Experimental Forest, Minnesota, USA - June2016WEW_16_150 | ecosystem: Environmental > Terrestrial > Soil >... | reverse complement strand
TACTATTATGTGAACAGCTTGTTCTAATGCGTAGCATTAAATCAAAAAACGCCATTTCTAAACATTGCACAAGCAGGCGGGAGATTGGAACTTGAGCCACAAAACCATCGCCGTAAGCACGGCAATTATCGTTATTTCACTCGTGACTTTGACCGCGCTCTTTGCTGAAACCTACGCCACGCTGCAAAATATTAACCCCGTAGCCGCTTTGGCAGCCGTAGCAGTCGTATTAATAGGTTTAGTTTGGTTCAAAAAAGCATGCAAATCCTAAAAAGGAAAAAGTAGAAAGAAGCAGTTTACTTTCGTTTCAGCATGTTTTCCAGGATTGGTTTTAGCTTTGCGTTCTCAATTTGAATCTTTTCTTTGCCGAGCGCTTTTCGTTGCTCGTCGATTTCTTTGATGACCTCAGCGTAGCGTATGCCTTCAGCCGCTGAAACATATTCGACGCGGAACCGTTCGGGACTCATTCCTAGTTTGGTTAGCATTCCTTTGAGTGCATCTGTTCGCGCTTTCATCTTGTAGTTTCCGCTGATGTAGTGGCAGTCATATGGCAAGTGGCATGCTCCGATCAGAACCATTCCTGCCCCGAGCCTAAGCGCTTCCAAAATGAATTCGCGCGCAACCCTGCCGCTGCACATTACACGGATGGCTCTCACGCTTGAAGGGTAGTCGAAACGGCTAGTCCCTGCTAGGTCTGCTCCCGCGTAGCTGCACCAGTTACAGAGGATCGCGAGGATTTTGTCTTCAGGCTTGTCTTCGAGCGCAGCGCGGATTTGAGCTATGATTTGAGCATCTGTGAAGTGCATCTGTGTTATAGCATGCTGCGGGCATTCGGCAACGCATGTTCCGCATCCGTGGCAGCTGGCGGTGATTATTTGCGCTGGCTTAGGCTTTTCAAGTCTGATTGCCCCGTAGGGGCATTTGTCAACGCAGATGCCGCAGCTTTTGCATTTGCTCTCGTCGATGACAGAAATGATTGGTTCAATCTTCCATTTTGGCTTGCTGATGACTGTTGCTGCACGTGAAGCGGCGCCGCTGCCCTGGGAAACGCTGAAAGGAATGTCTTTTAAGCCTACGCATGCGCCAGCATAGAAGACTCCGTCAGTGGGGGCATCCATCGGTTTAAGTTTAGGATGGGCTTCCATGAAGAAGCCGTCTGCGCCACGTGACAGGTTGAGTATTCGTGCGATGTCTTCTGAGCCTTTTTTAGGTATGGCTGCCGTGGCGAGCACGACCATGTCCACGTCGACCTCGATGGGTACCCCGAGGATTGAGTCTTCGGAGTGAACTGTTAAATTGTGAGTTGTTGGGTCTTCGTCGATGCGGCTTACTCGTCCGCGGATGAAGTTTACGCCTCGTTCTCTTGCGCGATCATAGAATTCTTCGTAGCCTTTGCCTGGGCTACGGATGTCCATGTAGAAAACGTAGACTTCAACATCTTCCTTGTACTTCTCCTTGATTTGAACCACATGCTTGAGCGTGTACATGCAGCAGAAGTTGCTACAGTACGGGTACTTACTCTTGTCTCGGCTGCCAACACACTGGATAAAAGCTATTCTATGCGGTTTTTGACCGTCGGATTGCCGAATCACTTTGCCTCCTGTTGGGCCAGCAGCCAGAATCAGCCGTTCAAACTCCATGCTTGTGATGACATTGGGGTATTTTCCGTATCCGAGAAGCGGCATGTCGTAGGGTAAATAAACGTCAAAGCCAGTGGAAACAATGATTGCGCCAACGTCAATGTCGACTTCTTCAGCCTTTTGGTTGAAATCGATGGCTTGTCGGTCACCGCAGACTTCTTGGCATTTGAAGCATTCAATACAGTAATCCTTGTTGATCGAGTAAATCAACGGCACAGTTTGGTCAAACGGCACGGAAATTGCTTTTCTTGTGCCAAGGTTCATGACCCACTCGTTAGGGTACTCTATTGGGCAAGCGTCTTTACATTCGCCGCAGCCGGTGCATTTATCTTGAATGACGTAGCGCGGGTTTTTGCGGATTTTCACTTTGAAGTTGCCGATGTAACCGTCAACTTTAACAAGCTCTGAGTTAGCCAAGATTGTTATGTTCGGGTGGCGTCCGCAATCCACCATTTTTGGGCCTTCAATGCAGATGCTGCAATCAAGCGTCGGGAAGGTTTTATCTAAGGCTGCCATGTGCCCGCCGATGCTCTGGGTGCTTTCAACCATGTAAACTTTGAAACCCATTTCGGCAAGGTCCAATGCCGCGTTCATTCCTGCTATTCCGCCGCCGATGATGAGCGCCTTGTTGGTGACTGGCACCTCAATTGTTTGCAGCGGCTGCATAAAACGTACCTTTGCTACGGCCATGCGAACGGCATCTTTAGCTCGCTGAGTCGCGCCCTCAGGGTCGCTCTGGTGGCACCATGAAGCGAACTCCCTGATGTTCGCCATCTCATAGAGGAACGGGTTTAAGCCTGCTTCAGCAACAGTGCGTCTAAAGGTGGGTTCATGCATTCTGGGTGAGCAAGCGGCGATGACAACGCGGTTCAGTTTCTGCTCCTTTATGGCTTTGCGGATTTCTTCCTGCCCTGGGTCGGCGCATGTGTAACGGTTTTCTTTTGTGAAGACGACGTCAGGTATTGTTTTTGCGTACTCGACAACTGCTTTAACGTCTACTGTGCCAGCGATGTTTAAGCCACAGTCGCAGACGAAGACGCCGACACGTAACTCTTCAGGTTTTGGAGTTTCTGGCTGTTTGGGGATTTGCGGTGAAGCCATTATTGTGCCTCCTTTAATGCAGGGAATCTTTTTTCGACTGCAATGCGCCTGCTTTCACCTGCGATGGCGCGGAACTCTTTTGCTGCGTCAGCTGGCGAGGTCATTCTCTCTAAAGCTTTGTTCCATGCGCCAGAGCGGATGGGCGTGTGGTGCACTGTTGTGCGTTTAACTGTCAGTGCTTCAGGAACGGGACAAACGTTTTTGCATGCGCCACAGTAAGTGCAGAATAAATCGTTAACGTGAACTTTCTTGTCTTCTCCAAGCGTTAGCGCGCCTGGAATGGGGCAAACGTCGAGGCAGTCTTTGCAGCCTTCGGGACATTTCTCTTGAGCAATGGCGATTATTCCTTCGAAGGCTTTCTTGACATTTATCACGCCTGACCCACATTTGAACTCGCATACTCTGCAAGTTGGGCAATAATCCTTCTGAATGTTAAGGTTAACTTGAATACGTTTTCTGAAGCTGGGAGATAGGTCCGCTGTGTTTTCTACCGGTTTGCCGTCAAAACCAACTTTAGAAACCGTAATTAGCCCAAGTGGACAAGCCGTTTCGCATTCAACGCATTCTTTGGGGCATTGTGCAGTATCCACTTTTATGTCGCGAACGAGTTTTGGGTAGCTGTCTTTCGCCAACAAGGAAAGGTCATGGTTTCCATTCAAAGTGACCTTGATTGCGCCGTAGGGGCACGTGACGTCGCAGATTCCGCAGAAATTACATTTTGCCAAGTCAACGTCGACTTTGGCTTTTTTAGTTTTTTCGCCCGCGGTCTTAGGCTGCTTTTGTGTCGTTATCGCCTCTTTAGGGCAGGCTAATGTGCATATTTGACATCCGACACAGCGTTTTTTGTCAAGGGTTAATTTGTAATTCTTAACTTGCAAACCCCACTCTATCGTCAAGGCATCAGCCGCATCTTTCTTTACGGTTTTAAACGGCATATCTTTACCACCAAGAGCCCCATTCACACCGAACAGACGGTGCTACATCAACCAACAGGCTATTTGGAAGGAATTGCAGCGCTTTTGATATAAATATTGCTTGAAAAAAACCGTCTTTTCTACGGTAAAAAGAAAAAAATAGAGCTTTGCGACTGTAACAGGCGTTATTGCTTGCTTTCTTGCTGGTTTAGCTTCCTTGCAATGTTTAAATTCAACGTTTACAATTTATCTGAAGGGATTATTATGGCAAACTCAATTTCTGCCGAAGATGTATGTTCAAAAAGCTTTCGAAGCGTGCAGGAGAACGATCCGCTTTCCCGATGCTTAGAAGCCTTTGAAAAAGGAATGCTTCCTGTCTTAGCTGTCTTGAACGATAAAGGCAAGTATGCAGGCATGATTACTCGCCGCGCGATTTTAAGATCAAGACTTGACCTCAACGCCACTAAAGTTAAAACGCTGATGAAGACGGCTCCGCCAGTGACTCCTGATTTTTCAGTGAGCAAAACGGCCAAGTTGATGATTGAAAGCGGGTTAAGGCAGCTTCCGGTTCTTGAGAAAAACAAGCTTTCGGGTTTCATCACTGACGAGAACATTATTCATGCGGCGGTGGCACAGGAGTGGGGAAACACCAAAATAGAGACGATCATGACCCGAGCACCACACACTCTTGAAGCTAACCGTTCTGTTGGAGCGGTTCTTAGCTTAATGAGGGAGTATGGTATTTCGCATGTTCCAATCATTGATGGCGGAAAACTCGTGGGCATGATTAGCATTGAAGATATTTTAGAGAATATCTATTGGCCGCAGAGGCGCCAGACAACGGGGGACATAGTTGGCGAGAAGCTTGAAACTTTGAGCGTTCCAGCTAAAGGAATAATGAGTAGGCAGGTGGTCACTGTTGAACCACAGACAAGCCTGCGTGATGCCGAGAAAATGATGCATGATCATGACGTTTCCTGTTTAGCAGTTACGTCTAACGAGCGCCTGGTCGGTGTTGTGACGAAGCTTGATTTTCTTGAACCGATTAGCCAGCTAGAAACCGTTGAACGCAAATTGTCGGTGCAGTTCGGTCTTAAAGATTTGGAGATCACGCCTGAGCAGCAAGCCTTCATGATGGATGAATTCGATTCTTTCACACACAAGTACCAGGAAGCCTTCCAGTTAGGCACACTCTTCGTATACATGAAAAGCCACGGCAACACAAACCTGCGCGGAACACCCATGATCCACTGCCGCCTCCAATTCAGAACCGTCAGAGGCACATTCTACAGCGCAAGCGAAGGCTGGGGCATTGAACCCACATTCAGAGTGGCCTTAGACCGCCTCGACCGCAGATTACTGCGAAGCAAAGAATTGCTGGCATACAACCCAAGGTACGCGCGGGATTACCTGCGTAAAATCGGGTTGCCACAAGAAGAGAGCTAATTCCATCCCTCTTTCTTATGGCAAAGACTTAGGTATATTTTTGTTGTTTGTGTCTTGTGTTGCTTTGCTTGTTTAGGGCTTGAAGCGTTTGCAGGTTGCGACCCACAACGACTCCCTTCGACCCATTGCGACTCGTAACGACCCAATACGACTCGTAATGACCCATCCCGACTATTCCAGACCTTCCCGTTTTTTCGCGTTTTTTAGCGTTCTTTCCCGTTACAAGCATCCTTTCCTCTCGTCGGTCCTTTTTGACTATCGTCCTGCCGAACATACAGCTAACCAAGGCAGGCAACAACTCAAGATCGCCCCATCCCTATGAAAGCGCCGAAATAAAACTGCCTGGCAAAACGGGTCAACAATCAGAATTGGAGAGGCACCTTTCCGAACGTAATTGGTCGGATACTGTTTTAGCCAAATAATGATTAGGTTAACTGTAGAAACGATAAACAAGTGCGGCAAGTTGCGCACATGAATCAAGGCGGCAAAATCGGCATTTCTAGAATGCATCTGAAAAAGGCTTTTGAAATCTTAGCTGAAAAGAGAAAACAGTTCTCAACCGTAATCTGAGTTATTTCTTTTTTATTATAAGAGGTTTTACCTAAAACCCATGCTCACCACCTTTACTGCTGACAGCAAACACGCGCAAAACGAAAAGAAAGACTGGCTTCCAGGAATAATCAATCAGTTTGAAGAATGTGGGTTTGCTAAGGCTCTGGAAAATTAAGGAAGAGAATTCATTAAGAAAAATCTGCATCACTCTTCTATGCAGCCATTTCTCTTCGTTTCTTCTAATTGCTTTTTAGGGACTAAAAAAGGGGGAAAGGTGATTTATTTGCTTGGATAATCCAGCTTATGGCCGTTTTCTAAGCATTATCATTGCGAGTACGGCGATTCCCACGATTATTACCACTATTATGGCCAAGCCTATGTACATGACGGCGTTTTGAGTGGCTAAACCGCTAAGTGGTGTGGCTGTGGGTGCGGGTGTAGGCGCTGATGCGCCGGCATGGAGGTATGTTTCAGCGTAAGATCCATAGTACGAGTTTGTGCCTGCGAAAGTAGCGAAAACTGTGAAGTTACCTAGTATGATGGGTGTCCAAGTTAGGCTGAATGTGCCGCTTGCATCAGTCGTTGCAGTGCCAATGGGGTAGTGATTTCCATTAGAATCCAAAACTGCTATCTGCACAGGAACGCCTGTAATGTTGGTTGGCATCGGCTGTTGCATGTAAACAGCTTCCATAAACTGGCTCATGCTAGCGTCAGAAACGCATGGTAACCCGTTGGGGAAGTTCGCTGCAACTGCATTTTGCGATGCGCCTGCGGAGATGTCTGTAACTGAACCGGTGATCGTCACTGGTGTCGATGTTGTAACGCCAACTTGAGGTGCATTAACGGTTGTTTTGCTTGGTCCCATGCCATAGGCGTATACCTGGTTGTCGTAGCCGTTTAGGGCTACAAGGGAGCCATCTGAAATAGGCATGTCTCCTTCACCGAATGTATTTATGTTCCAAATTAGTTTTCCAGTGGTAGCGTTTACGCAGTAAAGTTGTGCGCCATCAAAAACGGGGTCTCCATGACTGACGCCTGTGTTCAAGTAGAGTTTTCCGTCAGCAATGGTCATCGTAGCTTGCTCAAATGGATAGTAATTGAATCCAGGGAAATTCGTTCCACTGCTAATTCCGTTGAAAGTCCATAGAAGGTTGCCAGTTGCGAGATCGAAGGCGTGAACCCCATCTGAGGCAAATCCATATAGGATTCCATAAGCGATTTGAGATTGCCACGGGCAAGGTTCTGAACCCCATGGGTCTGTATCGGCTGTGGTGGGGCCCCATATCTTTGCGCCTGTGTTGGCATTATATGCATACCACTGCTCAGCAAATGCGTCATATGCTGTGAATATGCCGTCGGCCATTGGTCCCATCTCGTAGTTGAATCCGGTTGTGGGTCCAGATGGTAGTGTCACTTTTTGAACCCAGAGTTGTTGCCCTGTTGTCGCGCTATAGCCTACTTCGGTTGCATAGGTAGCTGTGGGCGGCGCCAAAAAGCTGCCTACTCCTGTATTTGTGCTTGTAAGTATTATTCCTGAATTGACGTCTACTATTGCCTCGCCTGGGTAAGTTTGAATCGTAAGGTTCCACTGTATGCCTTTTTCCCAGTTAAGAGTTGCTCCAATTGGCGCACTCCAGACCCAATAGTTTGAACTAAACAGCGGGATCGGTGGGGTATAGTCGCCGTAGGTTCCGATGCAATGTGACGAGTTCCACAAAGCTATCCAATTATTTCCTACGATGTAGTCCAGCAATTCGCCACTAGGTCCTTCGACAGTTAGTTGAGAAAACTGCGTTGGATTCAATGCATTAGTCATCTGCAAGATCAGGTTTCCTGTGTTAGCGTCATACAGGTACCACGTATTTGCATCAGTAGACCATAAGTAAGGGAAACCTCCTTCCATGTTGGGTGACTCGTAGTTATAAACTTGGCCGAGGGTAATCTGAGGATATTCCCAGCCTACAACCAAACCGCCAAAAGGTTGGAACGGTTCGCCAGTGCTGTTTTGCCACCATAATGTTTGTCCCGTTCGCAAATCTACAGCGTAGAAGCCTTCTTTAGGATTTGTAGGAGCATTATAGAAAAGTACGCCGTTGATAATTATTGGCGGTGTGAACTCCATTTGATAAGACTTTCCCGTGAAGTAGTTGCTCGTATCGGTTCCGCCGAATTCGCCTCCGATTAAGCCGCCAGCCTCCAAAGGCTTAGACCAAAGTATGTGAGCACTTCCAGGTCCTGTGCTGTATGCATTAAAGTTTCCTGTCGAGTTGTAGTTTGTTGATCCAAAAGTTGATACTCCTAACGAAAGCCAGTTTCCTGAAATTCCTGCCCACAAGCTATTTTGTGAATTTATGGGACGTGTCCAGTAGGATGTTGGGAGCTGAGATTGTGAATAAGATGCCGCTGCCTGCTGCTGCACTAAAAGGCCTGTGGTGAAACCGCTCGCTGCAAAATAATTGTCGATTGGTTGCCCAGTTAATGCTGAAAATCCAGTTACGTGTTGCCCTGGAAAAGTGAACTTAAAGGTGTAATTACCGATCTTGGCAGGAGTGTAGTATGTCACATAGAATGAAGCGTCGTTGGCAGTGAAAGGCCCTAGAGTTGTGGTTGACCCGCCAGGCTCTGTGATCAACATTGTGAAACCCTGCCACCTTCCACCTACCAATCCAAATGCAGTCGGGTTGGCTTGCCCCAACCACATTTCTATGGTTACCTGCTGACCGATGCCGGCAGGGTTTGGCGAAACATTACAAAAGGCATTCGTAGGGAAAGGAGAAGCTGCTGTCTGAGCTTTTGAAGTTGGAATTGCAGTCATTATTCCTGAAACTGTCAACAAGAGAATAAACGCAATTGAAATCGCTGCAGTTTTGTTTTTAGGAATTTTCATTTTTCTTTTCCTTCCTAATTCTTATTGAGCAAGAGCTCAAATGCTCTCGCCCAATGGTGTATGCTTTATGAAAGGTTTTAAATCCTAGAAAGAACAGCAGAGTTCTATCAACTCGTAGTCACCTTCGCCGGTATTCTAATGAGTTATTTAACGGTTTCAAACGAAGACATCCATGTTCTGAGACAATTAGGGCTGTCTTCTCTCGAAGCCAGAGTCTACATCGCACTCACTCGCACGGAAAGAGCAACCATAAAAGCCTTATCCAAGAGTACAGATTTAGCACGTCAACACGTTTATCAAGTGATTAATGACTTATTAGACATTGGAATAATTGAAAAAATAGTGGCGGCACCCTTTGAGTACTCAGCTATCCCAATAAAAGATGCGATTTTCATTATGCTTCAGCGGAAACAGCATGAATTTTTGGACATGGAGATAGAAATTGAGTCAGCAGCAAAGCAGTTGCTTGAACGATACGAAGCAGCAAGCAAAATAAAACGTACTATGTCACAAGAGAAACAAACCTTTGTTTTTCGCAACATCCGCCTGCATGAAGTCGCGCGTGTGCGTGTCCGCGATTTTTCTGATTGCAGGTCAAGTATCGATTTAGTTATTTTAGAGAGAAATTTAGAATCAATAAATGAAGAATTAGGCGATGCATTGAAAAAAGAAGTGAAGATAAGAATGATTATAGGAAATACCGAAAGAAGTAGCTTTCAGTTTAGTTTAGAAGATTTGATAACAAATCCTTTTTTCGAAGCTAAAGTTTCGCTTAACCAGGCAATTTTTCCACTTGCTATCTTGGACGAGAAACAAGCCGTGATTATTACGTCGAAACCAAGCGATTTTCCTAAAGCATCCTATTTAAAGACAAATAACTCTCATCTAATGGCGATAGCCAAAGTATACTTTGAAAAGCAGTGGACAGACTCCCAAACACTGAAAGCGGCTGGAAATTAGGAGTTTCAGTGTAAAGCGCGTACAACTACAGTAAATCAGCTTTCGCCTCAATGAAAAAGCAAATACAACAAAACCCGAAAACGAGTTTAGAATTTGTGAGCTGTAGTCTTAACAAAATAACCTGTCTCTATTCCAGTCCTTTTTCCCTGCAGCAACAAACAGAAAAAAAATTGTGCCTCAGTTCTTTGTAGCTGTTTTTTTGTCTGTGTGTGCTCTCCTGCTCACCTGCATGCTCACTTGCATGGATGCTTGCTTGCCGCCCGGGGGAGAGATAGTAAGTAAGTAAGTATGAGTGATTGAGTGATAGAGAAAATGAGTGACTGAGTGACAGTCACTGAGTGATGCAACAAGTAAGTGATGCAGTCAGTGTGTGATGGAGTTAGTTTCAGAGAGAGAGGATTAAAATTTAATCCACACACAAAACGACCTGAAGTATAGGGTGTTGAATAGAATCTACTGGTGTCGGTTAAAACAATAATTTTAATTGAAAGAAGACAAGACCTTTCTTATCTGGTTTTGACGTTGTAGTCTACTTCAAAGATTCTTGGGGTTATTTGCCTGGTTTTGCCAACCTTCAACTCCGCTTTGCCGCTTAGAGCTTTGATTTGTTGTGCGAAGCCTTCGACGTAATCGAGTACGCCACAGCTGTAGCAGAAGCCCCCGGAAAACGAAACCGTGACGCTTACAGGAGTTACTGAAATCTGTTTAACCGTTATTTCCGGGCTTCTGAGCCTGTTGTAGAGAGAAATGGCTTTACTTACGAGTTGTTCAAGCTCCTGCTGACTAAGAGACATAGTGTCGCCTTAGAAGGGTATTCTTGCGCCGTCGAATCCTAACTTTGAAATCCCCAGTTCCTCTTTGACTTCCCGCAGCTGCGCAGCTGTGAATACGGGTCCGTCTCTGCAGACTCGGTACTTGCCGATTACGCAGCTTCCGCATAAGCCTATGCCGCAGCGCATCAGCCGCTCCAAGCTTGCTTCCAATGGCAGTTTGCGTTGTTCTGTCAAGTCGAAGATCTTCTTCACCATAACCTCGGGTCCGCAGGTGTAGATCATGTCGAATTTTTCCCTATCCAGCAACTTGGCTAAGGGTTCAGTCACCATGCATTGCAAGCCATATGTACCGTCTTCAGTTGTTG
>Ga0187874_10003651_pt1 | contig 10639 bp, 7 predicted proteins | sample June2016WEW_16_1_3_FD_132993 | JGI IMG/M metagenome (GOLD analysis project Ga0187874, IMG submission 132993) | Peatland microbial communities from SPRUCE experiment site at the Marcell Experimental Forest, Minnesota, USA - June2016WEW_16_150 | ecosystem: Environmental > Terrestrial > Soil >... | reverse complement strand
TCGCACTGCGAAGCAACGACATTGAGTGCGTTTATCCGGCGTGGAATTCGCAACGCGCATCAGTTCTCCTCTGCTAACGTGCCGAGGCGGTGGGCTGAACTTCGGCTTTCTTGAAACCGACGGTCGCGTTGGTTATGAGTGGCTTGGACCAGAAACCAACACTTAGAACGAACGCGAAGGTGACATAGAGGAATGACAGCCCCGCTCGCAGATCGAAATGATCACCGATGCGTCCAATGATGACAGGCACCACCGCCCCGCCCATAATTCCGGTACTTAAGATCCCGGCGAAGGAGCCATGGTGCTCTGAAACTGAATTGAGTGCGAGCGAAATCAGGATAGGCCACATCACGGATGCGAAAAGCCCAATCCCGGGAAAAGCAATGAGCGAAACATTAGCTGGGCCGAACAGGGCGGTAGTCAAACACAGAATTGCTCCCAGACAAGTGCCGATCAGGACGTACCGGCTGTCGAACATTTTCAGTAGCAACATACCGATCAAGCAACCCGCTGTGAGCAAACCCCAGAACCATGCCACTGCGGTTGCGCCGGTGGTGTGTGGGTCATAGCCGTGGTATTGGGAGAGAAATTTGGAGATCCAATCAGCCGTCCCCTGCTCAGAGCCCACATAGGCAAACACGCAAAGAAAGAAGGCCCAGACCATCGGCTTGCGAAAGAGACCACCGTATGTCCCCAAGGAGCCCGCCTGTTCGTCGACGCTAAGCTCCACGCGAGGAAAGCGGCTGAAGAAAAGGACTGCAATCATCGCCAGGGTAAACAAAGAGAAGATCCAGTACATGGACGCCCATGGAAGGTCCGGAGGAGTGAGCTTAGCCAGAGTTCCGAGCAGCCGATTTCCACTGGCGTGCCTGTTCCCCAAGTTCAGGACCAAATACGAGTACATATATGGATTCAGAAAAGATGCGCTGCCGAAAACCAGCTGAGCGAAAGCCGAATTATAGGCAAAATGCTCTTCGCCCCCGGCCACCCGCAATAGCGGATTGATCGCGGTTTGCAGCGTAGCCATTCCCGATCCCATCACGAAGAACGAGAAGACCGCCACTCGATAGCTCGGGTGCAAGGCGAAGCTCAGCGAGCCCGCCGTACTCGCCACGAACGCCGTGATCATGACTGGCTTCTCGCCGAAGCGTTCAACCAGAAAACCCGCCGGAATCGACATCACTCCATAAGCAATAAAGAAGGAGAATGGCAAGAAAGCGGCGGCAGCCAGGCTCACTTTGAAGCTGCTGATGATGTCGGGCACGATCGGGCCGAGAATGTTGGTTAGCAGTGACATTACAAAAAACGTCAGGAAAACGATGGCGACCATGTACCGGTATCTTGTCATGGAGTGGGATGTCATCTGCTATTCCTTCGTGGTGATTTTTGAAGCTAGTTCAAAACGGCCGGGTTCACGCCCTACCTGCACCGCTAGAGCCAAGGTGACCATCTGCATGGGTAGGATCTCGAGTATGGGATGTATGGACTGCGGCGCGGCGGGCAGGGCGTAGGGCGGTGACTCCGCTCCTTCGCCCAGCAACTCTGCGCGGCCCTGTACTGCTCGAACATCCTCGAAGAGGCGCTGGTTGAGGTGGCGAGTTTTATGGTCGCCGGCAAAGACGATGACGAAAGTCCCGTCGCAGAGCATTTCAAACGGTCCATGGCGAAATGCCCCACTACTCATCCCTTCCGCTTGGAAATGGTCGGACTCTTTGATGATCAGAGCGCCGGTTCCAACCGCGGCAAGCGAGGACCCTCGGCCAACGAGGAGCAGATGTCGAGTGCCTTTGAACATCGGCGCCAGTTCCTGTACATGTTCTCTCCAGTGTGCCAAGTAATCTCGAACCGCCGAACTCGCGGCCTTCAATTCCTGCCGTGTACTCTGCGAGTCACGCTGGCACACGAGATCACCAAGCCACTGCAAAGCCATCAGAGCTGTCACGTAGGTCTTACAAGAAACTGAGAACTCTTGACCCGCTTGGCTCAAGATGGTAGCGTCGGCTCGTTCCGCCAAGGGGCTGCCAGGTGTGTTGGTAATCGCAATGATGGATGACTTGCCATGATTGATCTCCAGCAGGCGAACAACCTCGGCGCTCTGGCCAGATTGAGAAACCGCAACAATCAGTGTCTTCGGATCGAAGAGCCGGTTCCTGTAGTGTAAAAGTTCCGAAGTCTCCACCATCATGGCGGTCAAACCATGATTGATCAGCTTGATGTGGAGAGGATGGAGCGCGTGGAAAGAAGAGCCCATGCCGGTGAGGACAACTGTCTTGAACTTCCCTGATTGGAAACGGGCTACGAGTTGACGCAGAGTCTTTGAGACCTCCAGGCTGGCTAGCGTTTCGTCGAGCGCACGGGGTTGATCGAGGATATCGCGGAGATATGCGCCTTCGGCTATGGACAAATCAGATTGCACTGGTCATCACCCCCGGGCCGAAGCGGTAATACCAGACTCTGCCAGCTCCAATCAGGTTTGAGTCCTCGCCCAGCGAAGCCAAGGCCAATTCTGTTCTTTCGTGGGGGACCAAGCGGCAGCCGGCGATGATGACTTTGCGAATGTTTTCCAAGAAGAGGAAAGCACTTTTCATCACGCTGCCGCCGAGCACGATGATTTCCGGAACAAACATGGTAACCAGATTGGCGAGGCCGAGGCCGAGGTAGCGGCTTTCGCGCTCGATGGCACGCATGGCCCAACTGTCGCCTTGCTCAGCCAGCTCGCAAATTTTCTTGGCTGTCAGGTCAGCAACGTGGCAGTAGTCCGGTGGCGCATTTCTTTCGATCCAGGTGACCATGGCCGGACCAGCTGCCAAAGATTCCCAACAGCCTCGAACACCACACAGGCAAAGCGGCCCAGAGGGATCAATGACATGATGGCCGATCTCCGGATGAGACTGATCGACGCCACGGTAGACCTGTCCATCGAGAACAATCCCTACTCCGATTCCTGTTCCGACCGTCACGTAAATCAGTTTGCTCTTACTGTGGCCAGCGCCCCAGCTTGCTTCTCCAAGAGCCGCAGCGTCGGCATCGTTCTCCAATGCCACCCTCACTTTGAAGCTCTGGCTCAGATCTCTGACCGGATTCTCTCCTTTCCAATGCGGAAAGAAGTTGACATCGCCAATCTCGCCCGTCAGCGGATACACTGGTCCGGTAGATCCGATCCCAATGCCGGAGATTTGCGTGTTCGCGGTCTGCGCTGTGGCTCGGAGCATCTCAATGATGCGCCGCAACGCGTCCGGATAACCGCGATCAGCGTCTATCGGGCATTCCCGGCGTGCCAAGACTTTGCCATCGCTGTCAATCATCCCAACTGCAATCTTGGTCCCACCAATGTCCACCGCTCCAATCAATGGTTTCTCCTATTCTCGTGTCTGGTGCTTGCATATCCGGCGCAAATCGTACCTCCCACGGTTGTGATCTCATAAGGCTTGGTGTGCACGGTGATGCTTCTCTTTCTCCTGCTTCCCTCGGCCGCCCTATCAGGCGCGAAGGAGAAAACGGAAATGCATATCCTCACCGAACCACATGACATAGTTAGTTCCCCAGGCATTGTTGAAGAGGTTGCAATGAACGCCGGCGGAAAGATCGGGCTGGCGGTTCGAAAAGTACAAGGGCGACTTTATACCCAATGCGACGACCGGCGCGTCTAGAGTCTCTATAAGAAAGGCCCCGCTCTCATCCTTGTAGCCGAACCCCTTCGAGACTGCGTGCATATGACGATTGCCGGATCGGACCACGTCCAAGGGAGATACCGGCTCGCCTGATTTCTCCAGCATCCAGCCAGTGGGATCGGATGCAATCGGATGGAAGCTTAGCCAGAGAGCCTCGGGAAGGCGTGTTGCCGGCTTTTGGAACCAGGAAAAATTCAAGCGGATCACGGGCTCTGCTTTGGGCAATAGCATTTCCAGATACATCTTCTGCGGGAACGAGGCACGCCCGCTGCGCAGACTTTCCGGATCGTCAATCTCAAGACGCGCCAGCAGGCGATAGCCTTGTTGGTCTTCCTCCACCTGCAGATCCGCGACGGAAGGCAGCCACACCCGGCTCTCCGCTCCAAAGCGCTCAATGTTGGGCTTTCCGAAGTCCTTCTTGGCCCAATCGGCGCCGCTGATAACGTAACTATCAAAGAAGCGTGAATAGTCTTGTTGCGACAGTGTCTGATATGAAAAGAGGGCCAGCGGGCGTTCGCTGGACGCCCACTCCCGCCTCGACTTCTTATTACGCAGCCGGTGAACGGCTCCGCTCTTTGGATCGATCCCCACGATGAAATGCGTTGTCTCGATCTCACTCCCAACCGGGTGAGGGCTGGCGTGCGTCAGCCGCGGCGGGATCGCCTCAAGATTACGCACTGCTGTTTGCGCCTGCTCGCGCAACGGAGAGGGGAGCGTGGCGATCCCAGCAAAGAGGTCTTGGCGCTTCTCCTGCCAGCTAAGCTGGACCACCTTATAGTTCCAGGTGTCGAGCATCGCGGCCAGATCGCTCGGAGTGTAGTGATCGAAATCGAGCCAGGTCTTGGTATCCGTGCCCCAGGTGTGCTCAACCTCCAACAGCAGATGACGGAGCAAAGCGACATCTGTTGCATCCCCAACGGCAAAGTTCCCCTTAGCCAGCCAGCCCTGACGCAGCCGGGCAACCTCGCGATACCTGGCGAGCTTCAGGGGGTCGCTGGCTACACCGTGGATCCAGGTGTCACCAATTTCGCTGGTGAGCACAGTCAGCGAGCCACTATAAGGCTCGATTGCATTCGCAATCTCGGTCAGGCTCGTAGGGGTGATCTGGGCGTTGGGGAACTGGCCACTCAGGGTGGAGTAGGTCTCATGAATCTCTTCCAGGGTGTGCGGGCCACTGTCGTCGTCGCGTACAACCATGGCGATGGCCAGATCGGAGTCCGGCACACGCACCACGCCACCGTAGCCGTGGTGAAACATGACCACGAGCGTCGATCCTCGCTGAGCCTTCCAGAGAAACAAGGGGGGAACTTCCGGCGGCGTGCTCGCATCGTTTACGCCAATATCCAGAAACTTCACGCCCTGCGCGGCAAGTGGGGCGATTAAGCCGCGGGTGTGGCCGGGCACATCGGTCATCTTGGCGCCAGTTGTGGTCCGGCCAAAACGCCGGTCCAGCGTCTGCGACAAGCCAATGCTTCCGGAGATCATCGACCCGTCCATCAACTCAGTCTGCCAGCTGAACGGAAGGGCATGCCACGCGATGTCGCCTGCGGAAATGGCCTTCTCCATGCGCGTGCGCTGCTCGGGCGTTGCCTGCTCCAGGTACTCGTAAAGCAGCCATGATCCCGTGGTCCAGACATAGCGCTGGCTGCCGGACTGTCGCAGTTGGCTGGCCAGATCCATGGCCTGTGGAAAGTATTCCGTGAAATAGCGGTGAACAATGACTGCCTGCGTGTCGCCAAAGCCGGCGTCGAAATGACACTTGAACATCACTAGGACGCGCTTCACTCCTGGATCAGGCGCCGGCGGGGTGGAAGGGGCTTGCAGCGCGAGCAATGCGGGCGCCTTCCACAACAAAGCGCTGCTTAAGAGGGACTGCATGAATTCGCGACGCTGCATACCACGCCTTCATAGTAGAAATGGAAACGCTGTCATCCCGGCGAAACCGAACCGTTGCCGGTGAATGTAATGGCTCGCGCCAGTATGCCTCGTGGTGCCGGTCTCAGCCCTGTCCGTTCTGCAGATAGGGCTTGCTGTAGTGTGTTGACCACTCCACCAAGCTGGCGTTCATGAACCGTCAGCTCTGCGTGCTCAGTGCACCCTGGATCGACTTGTTCCGGAGAACCTGCTGGCCGAATCGCAGGCGGCCAGCAGGTTCTTTCTTCTCAGAACGCAAACTTTAAGCCGAACTGAAGGATGCGTGGATCAGCAGCCGACGAGATTTGACCAAAGGTCGAGTCCGTCACGGTGCTATCCGGAGCCCCGAAATTCACGGTGTTGAAAACATTGAAGAATTCCGCGCGGAACTGAACATTGACGTGTTCGCCAATCCGAGTGTTCTTCATTAACGCCATATCTGTGTTCAATAGCCTTGGACCGTAGGGGAAGCTCTTGGGCGCATTGCCGAAAGTTCCAACAGGATTCACCGTGAATACATTAGTCTCAAACCACTGATTCACCTGAGCCGCGTGGGATCTATTCGAAGGAAGAACCGCTTCGCTCTTGTTGACCCCTAGGTAGTCGGGGCGGTCACTGCCATTGCCCGAGAACGAATTGTCGACGCCACTATAGGTCATGATCGGAAAACCTGATTGCCTGATCAGATTGAAGCTGATCTCCCAACCCTTTAGAAGAATTCCGCCACCGTTGAAATCGCCACCTGGAATATGCCAGACTCCAGAAAGATGAAAGACACTTGGCAAGTCTTCAAAGGCGACACCATGATCAAAGTTAGTATTGAACGGGTCTGATCCGCCGAAGTTGTCGATCTTCTTCGACCAGGTATAGTTAGCCAATAGATAGATGCCTTGACCAAAGCGCTTTTCTCCGGTCACCTCTAACGCATTATAGTTAGCATTGTAGGCGGAATCAATTGTCCCGATATTGGAAAAGTTTGAATAAAACCGGCGTTCCTGCGTGTTGGCCTCGGTCGATTGTCCTGGGACGTAGATTGCCGCGTTCCCTTCACCGCCTCCTTTGAAATGGTTGAACAGGTGGGTGTCTTTGTTCCCGACATATGCGATGCGCAGCATAAGATCTTTGGCCAGCTGCTGCTCCACAAGTAGGTTCCACGTCGCTTCTTGTCCCATATTGAAGTTTCTTGTTGGAAAGATGCCGGGAATGGCTACCGGCAGCGTGAAGGAAACATTGGAAGACGGTAAAGCAGGTCCGTACTGTGCTGGAAATGGATTTACAATTCCAGCACTTCCGTATGGGTCCACAAAGTCTACGTCGCTGAGCTGAAAAGACGGCGAGAAAGGCGCAACATCGGGTAGATTATTGAAATATGTTGATGCTGGAGGGATGTAGTAGAAGCCTGCGCCACCTCGGATACTTGTTTTGTTGCCGCGGTTAGGTCGATAGGCAAATCCAAGCCGTGGACCGAAGTTCTTGTACTGCGGGTTGGATCCTGCCTTGGGGCAACCTGGATCGCCTCCATAAACAAGTCCTGCAGGCGCGTTCGGATAGCGGACCGACAGATCCCCTGGGATGAAGCAGGGGACGCGCCCTTTGGTCTCCAGATACGGGAGATAGGGATCCCAGCGGAAGCCCGCATTCAACACCAAGTTCTTTCTTGCCTGCCAATTATCTTGGACATATAAGCCTAATCGTGTTCCGACCATATTCTTGAACTGACCGCCGGCTTGCTTAAACACTGATATCCGACCTAGAAAGAAGTCAGCTAGATTGTTTCCGGAAAGATTGTTAGAGAAGGCAATCTGGCTTGACTGCTGAAAGGTGTTTACCAAATCATTGTTGAGCCGGACGAGATCTACACCTATGCTAAGTTGATTGCTACCCTTCGATCGACTGTAGTTCTCCCGAACTGTCCAGTCGCCACGATCAAAAATGCCCTCATGATTGGTTTGGATCTGAAAATATCCGTTTACTACCAAAACCAATTCAGGCGGGGTCGCGGCTGCAATGTTGACGCCTGCCGTGGGGAAGCCAAATGGTGCGCTGGACAGCGAACCTCCCGTCTGACTGTTCCAACTGAACCAGCTAGTCAGCAGAGAGGATGGAGAAATTGTATAGGTGTAGCTCGCGCCAAGATCCTGAACCCGCACGTGATTACCCTGGGTGTCCGAAGCGAGCAGATTCTGTTTGGCAAGCGCTGGAGGCTCACTAAAATTAGTGAAAAAATAATGCCCGCTCATCTGGCTCCGTCCACGGCTATAGTCAAGCTTGACTGTTGCCTGATCGTCGTTTTGCACGAGGCTCGGTCCAGCATAGGTTAATTGGGTTCCCGGTCCATTTGGCAGGGGTATGTATTTAAGGAAGTATTCTGCAGGAGCGCTGAATCTGCTTTGCGGTATCTGGTTGTTGTGGAAGGGAATGCCCGAAACTGGATCGACCAGTTGCGTGCTGATGCTTGAGAAGTCTCCGTTGCGTTCCGCCTGCGTAGGTACTTGTGAGATTTCACTTTCAGACGTGCTGCGCGTTCTGGTTCCCTGATAGCTTCCGAAGAAAAATAGTTTGTCTCTTAGTATGGGACCGCCAATCGTTCCGCCGAACTGATTTCTCTTGAGGGAGTCGTGGATGGGTGCAAAATAGTTCTTAGCATTGAGATCACCATTGCGAATGAACTCGAAAACGCCGCCATGGAAAACATTCGTACCCGATTTCATGACGACATTAACGACTCCGCTCGGAGAATTGCCATATTCGGCGGATAGATTGTTTGCTTCGAGGCTGAACTCCTGAATCGCATCTGGATTCGGAAACGGCAGATTGATACCCACGTAGGTGTCGTTGTGATCGCCACCATCAAGCAGATAGCTAACAGATCCGGGATCAGATCCATTCACCGACGCCTGCTGGGAGTTCGGGTATACGCCTCCTTGATGACCAAAAGCTGGATACATCTCGGTAAGATCCGCCGCACCCGGTGCGAGAAATACCAGTGTCTGAGCCTGACGGCCATTGAGGGGCAAATCAAGTATTTCTCGCTGGTTGATCAACTGACCTACCGTCGCAGTATTTGAGGTGATTAGATCTGCATCAGCACTCACCGAGATGGTTTCGACCGGCCTCCCCACCTTTAATGTAACGTCGACGCTGGCTGAGCGATTTACGCTCAGCACAATCCCATCTTGCTTGTAGGTAAGAAAGCCAGGGCATTCCACTATCAGCGAATACATTCCCACCGCGAGTCTTGGGAATTGGAATGTCCCCTCGCTGGTTTGGGTTATTTCACGGTCATTCGTGCCGACATTTACGACGGTGACTTTGGCGTCATTCACAAGAAGCCCTGACGTGTCCACGACCTGCCCACTCAGACTTGCTGTGGTGTATTGCGCGAGAAGTGTTGGGCTGCAAAGGAGCAGGCAGAGCATGATTAGGGGAATGGTGCCAAAGCAGCGAGAATGGTAAACCTTTGTGATCGAAATCATCGAAATCCTCCTCAATTCCTTGCAGGGATGCAATAAGAGCAGTTATGTTTATATGATGTCAAGTAAATTTTTCGAGAGCACCAAGAACGCGAGGTTTTGAGGGGTTTGTTTGTTGGATCACTATATTGATTATAAACTAGTTATATAAACTACCTCTCCGCCGAGCGTTGCCCTGAACTGAAAGCTAAATCATAAGCACATATACATTATATACATCGATGATATGTTGAATTTCGGCGAACTCGGCGCTTCCCCATGCGCAACATGCGCAACCGCTGCGAAAACGTGGGAACGCCAGCGTAGAAATAGGCCACAGTGCGCCGCTGGAGCGGGGTGCTGTGGCGGCCCAAGAGTAGATCGCCGGATATTATTCTGTGCTCTGTTGCTTAGGCAGCGGGGTCAATCGTGGTCACCGACGTTGACATGCTATTACGTGCCTTCAGCCTGAACCCAAAACTGGCCCATGAGGCCGATTGCGGTTATGAGGACAGGCGCGTGCGGATATCCATAGTGGCCAGGAGCCTAGCTCCACAAAAAGGCCGGATACATTTTCGCAGACTACTCCTCCAACGGCTTTGCTCTTGCAGCAATGCGGCGGATCATACATTTTGGGTCACCAAAGGGCTGAGAGACAGGGTGTTGCGCAGAGGCTTGGAACGTGCGTGAGGTGAAGGCCGCTCCTGTAGCCATGGCTAAACTGGCGCGAAATGATCTTCGGTGTTGCATTGTTTTCTTGATATGCCCCATCGGTTCCTCTGTCGGATTTGTATGCTGTAATGCCCCCGTGTATGACGGTTGCAGTGGGATGCGGATCAGTCTTTGCGAACCGAAATCACAGACGCTGTATAGCGATCGGCACGTAGGAGGGAGACACTGTACTCAATGGCTACGTTTTGAATGTCATAGGTCGTTTCTCGTATGAGAAGAAGAGGGCTGCCACACGCTGTTTCGAGTATTTTGCCTTCTTCCTCGCCCGCGATGACGGCTCCAATCACTTCCTCAGCACACCGTAGTTTCCGTTTATAGGTGTGCTCGATAATGTGATAAAGAGACTGTTTTTCGAGATCCTGCTTGTCGATTCCCGCGAAGATTCGCGCCGGAAGATAGCTGGTGACCACCGCGACCGGCTCTCCGTTGACGAAGCGCAGACGCTTGGCGCAATAGACTCGCTCCCTGAGAGTTAGTTGCAGCGCTTGAGCCACTTCAGGCTCAGGTTCTTCAACGGTGATACCCAGCAAACGGGCCGAAGGCACCAGCCCTCGTCGACGCATCTCTTCGCTGAAGCCTCTCAACTGTTGAAAGTTCCAAGTTACACTGGCCGAGCCGATCACCGGCCGCTTGCCTCTGGCAATGACCAGCAAGCCTTGCGAGCGGAGCTTCTGAAATGCCTGACGGACCGGCATTTTGCTGATTCCCAAAGTCCGAGCAATGGCGCCTTCCGAGTAGAAGGTTTGTCCTTGCTTCAACTTGTCTTGGTTGATGAGAGTTCTCACCCGGTCAACAATCTGCTCATAGTAGGGCACAAAGCTGTTCCCATCGAGAACCAGTTCCAAATCCTCGACGCCGATTGGACCTTCG
>Ga0187874_10003650_pt1 | contig 10640 bp, 13 predicted proteins | sample June2016WEW_16_1_3_FD_132993 | JGI IMG/M metagenome (GOLD analysis project Ga0187874, IMG submission 132993) | Peatland microbial communities from SPRUCE experiment site at the Marcell Experimental Forest, Minnesota, USA - June2016WEW_16_150 | ecosystem: Environmental > Terrestrial > Soil >... | reverse complement strand
TTTGTGAAAATTGTTCGGCGGCAGACAAGAAATGCTCCTGCTGCTTAAAAAGTTTAGTTCCGCCTCCTATGCACAAAAAATGTAATTGCGGGAAATAAAGGTAAGATTATGATCATTAAAAATAATGAAGAGGCATTGAGAATTAAATGTTCAGATGCAAATGAAGAAGAAGCAAAAGATATAATTCAAGCATTAGAAAAAGAGCTACAATATTCAGCATTAGCTGGACAAGAGGGTATTGGATTAGCTGCCGTGCAGATAGGTATTCCTAAAAATATTGCTATTGTTCGTATGGCGGATGCGAATATTAATTTGGTTAATTGCGGAATAGAAAAGATGTATGATCCAGCAATGTTTCGTCAAGAAGGATGTCTATCATTCCCAAATCGATATGAGACAACGACACGACATCAAGAGATTGTTATCTCTAATAATTCGGTTTATCCAGAAAGTTTTATAGCATCGGGTCTTATCGCAGTTTGTTGTCAGCACGAGATCGATCATTTTAGCGGAAAGTTATTTATTGATCACACAATGAAACAGGTTAAAAGAAAAGTAGGACCTAATGACCCGTGCCCCTGCGGAGCAATAAATATTAATACGGGAGGAATAAAAAAGTTTAAGAAATGCTGCGGAGCCTGATATATATGGTTTATGCATTTTTTGTTGGATGAATATGAGTTCTCTATAAAAGGCATTCAAGTTCTTTATTTTTATGCTTCGTGGATGCCGCAGCATAAAAAAATGTTATCATCTCTTTCTAAAATGGAAGAAAAGTATCAATATGAGTTCATAGCTTTTGATACGGACTATTTTAAGTCTTTTTGTAAAAGGTTCAATGTGTCATCAATTCCGACAATAATTATTTTGGATGATGGAGAAGAGAAAAAAAGAATTGAAGGAATTGTTTTGATAAGTTCCGTTAAGAATATGTTTTTTAATTTTGATAAGGAGAAAAATAATGGCTAATAATCCAGTTCGACCGACAAGACCAGTAACAGCACCGATAACATCAGCAAAACCAGTTCCATCGACACCTTCTACATCTGCGGCAACGCCGGTAGTTAATCCGAGACCATCTGTCCATATAAACACTATTCCAAAGAGGACAGTGTTAGGGACAACATCGGCTCATCCTATTAAAGTAACAACAGCACCAGTTGCAACTCCACAAGTAACTCAAATGCCAGCTATTAAAACTGCTCCTGTTGTGAGAAAACCACCGATGACAACGGGAATAAAGGTTGTTAAGCCGGCGAGACCTGCTACAACTGCACCAACGACATCGTCTACAACGCCGGGGACAAAGGCAGCAACACCAACTACACCGGCAGTTAAAAAGCCAGTAGGAATGCGTGGCGCTCGTTCTGCGGCAGCAGTTGCGGCAGAGGCGGCAGCAAAAGCAAAGTTTGCAGGAATACCACAAGTAACAGTTCCTACGCATACAACTCCGGCTACGACAACACCAACACCAGCAGCAGCAACACCAGCATCAACACCGACGGCAACACCGACGGCAACACCGACGGCAACACCGACGGCAACACCGACGGCAACACCGACGACGACTACACCAAAAACAACAACAAAGTAGGAGAAATAAAATGGTTAATAAAGTTAAGGCTCAGTCAGTTCCAGTAGTTCCAGTAGTTCAAGATCTAGCGGCAAAAAAGCTTCCAGATACAAAAGCAGGATCAATATGGCAAGAAATTGCTGGCGTTCCGATAGATGCTTTTGCGATACCTAATCAAATAGTTTCTGACTATTTTATTCCGTTTTTTGCGGAGCCAGATCGTTTGTTTCTAAAAGCGAAGACAAAGGCGACAGCCGCTATTCAGTTTTTAGAAGCGACATTGGCAGCAAGATGTGTCGAAATTGTCAATATTAAGACAAGGCAGACGGCTCCTAAATATAATGTAGAGCTGACCGATAAGTATATTATTGTTTCACCAATATCGAGATAACAATGCCTGCGTTTCAGGATGAATATAAACCATTAGAAAAAGGACAGAGGCGATCAGGGCTCAAAATTAATAATGATGAGTCAATCGCTTCTGCCACTCCTAAAAAGCCAACTGCTCAACAATTTGAGGAAGCGGTTAAAGATGTTGAGAAAAAATCCTCATCTTTTAAGATTAAGATGGCAGAATTAGCTGATGCGTTTGTCAAATCGATCAATGATAAAACATTGAAGAAAAATAAATCGATTTTCTCCGTCGAAGTAGAAAAAGAAAACTTATCTAAACTAATCCAATTAGCATCTGAAATTAATTCAGACCCAAATGAAATTGAGGGAATTGGATCATTAGGACTTATTGTTCTTTTATTTAAGACACTTCTTTCACAGAGAGATAGAATAAATGAATTAGAATATCGATTGTTTCAAGTAGAAAATGTGAATAAGATACATCTGGAAAAAACTAATGATTAGACGCGAGAAACTTCTCGATCTTATAGTTGAAGAAAAAGAAAATTATTCCAAATATAGGGCATTATGCAAGTTATACGATGTTCCTCCAAATCCAATGGCGACGGCGAAGTTCAAGGCGAAGATGGAGATTTTCTCCGAGCTTATGGAGGAGAGAATAATTTTCGAGAGTTAGCACAAAAAGCTAATAGCGTTTCTCTTTCCAAAATATTTAGGTTTTACAAAATCAATATTGATGAGTTTAATAGAAAGATAGTTTGTCCTTTCCATAAAAATGGTAAAGAAGCATCTGCATCATTCTATTATTATCCAGAAACTAACTCGTGGCATTGTTATGGATGTAAAGAGGGCTCTCGTGTTATCGATTTTGTTTCTCTTATAGAGAAATGTTCATACATTGATGCGATCAATAAGGTTCTTTCTATATTTGAGAATGAAAATGAGGTAGAAAATAGTTTTGATGATAGTATATTAAATAGAAAGTTTTTCTCTGAAAGATTAGAAATAATGTTATCTTTTTCTGATCTGGTTCGAGAGTTTCGTTTAGAAAATGATAATGAAAAAGCTTTCAATTTTATTGAGAGTATTTGCCATATATTTGATAATTTAGAGACAAAAAATAAGCTTAATAATGAAGCATTAAAATCAGTTATATCAAAGCTAAAAGAAAGAATTGATAATTATGCCTAAAATTGCAGTTATCCCAGATGTTCATTTAGGAGAGGCGACACAATTAGGAAGAGTGTCCCCAGGGACAAATATTAATAGTTGCATTATTGATCAAATTAATTTGCTCGATTTTTGTTTAGAGCAATCAATAGAGCGTGGAGTTAAGTATCTTATCTTTACAGGCGATATTTTTGATGAGCCAAAACCACCAATAACAATCATAACTCTTTTTTCTGCATTCTTAAAAAAATGCACAGATAATGGTATGATAGTTCATATTGTCGCTGGAAATCACGATATTCTTCGTATCGGGGAGACATACATATCTGCATTAAATATTTTTGCTGAAATGGAATTAGAAAATATTTTTATTCATAATCAGATAGAAACAGCTTTTATAGAGACGACAAGTTTAACATTTGTCCCGTTTAGAGATCGTAAATCTTTTGCATTATCCTCCAATACAGAAGCAATATTATTGATGGAAGAATTAATTAATTATGAGATCTCATCAATACCGCAATCATATAAAAAGATATGTATCGGTCATATGGCATTAGAAGGATCTATTCCAGCATTAAATGAGATTGATGATATAGCTAATGAATTATTTTGTCCATTATCTATGTTCTCTTTATTTGATATAACAATTCAAGGACATATTCATAAACCTCAAATATTGAAAAAACATCCATATATAGGGCACATTGGTTCATTATTTATCTCTGATTATGGAGAGGCAGATCAGAGAAAATATTTTCTTATTATTGATGATAATATTGAGGAAATAGATTTGCCGGTAAGAAAACTAAAAGAGATAGATATTATTGTTCCAGTTGGCACGGATAATAGCACGGAATATGTTCTCTCACAAATTAATAATGTTCCCATAGATAAATCTATTGTTCGTGTATCCATATCACTTTCTTCACCAGATTTAGTTCCAGTTAATAAGGTGGATATTGAAAAGCATTTATTTGCTCGTGGAGCTTTTAATGTGTCAAGCATATCGCAGACAAAGAAATCGAATATTGTCAAAAATGAAAAGAATAAATCGATCAATCAAAAAATGGATGTTGCCTCATCAATAAAAATGTGGGCAAATAATTTTATTGACGAGAGTGAGAGAAGTCAATTTATTGAGTTAGCATTGGATATTTTTAACGAATTGAAATCGAAAGAAAAATAATATGAATAATGAAGTTGTTATCTACTATCGAAAATCTTTAATGGATAAAGATGAATTATTAGCTGCGAGAAAATATATTCGATGTGTTGATTTGTTAGCACATATACCAAAATATTATTGTGATAATAATTGTTCTGACATAAATAATTGTCATTGCGATAATGCAGGTTGTTTTCCGCCGAAATTAACTATTGGTAGGTTTTCATTATTCCCATTTTATACAGATCAGGAAGCTGAAATAAATAGCGCTGGATCGAAACTTATCAATACATATGAGCAGCATAGATATGTCGCAGATTTGCAAAATTATGTTCTCGATCTTTGTGATATGACGCCGCTAACCTGGGACAATATTATTGATGTTCCAGATGATATTCCTCTTATTGTTAAAGGAGAGTCAAATAGTAAGAAAAATGATTGGTCAAAATCTATGTTCGCGGCGAATAAAAAAGAAGCTATTAAAGTTATAGGTAGATTATATGATGATAGTTTAATATCTCAGCAAAAACTTTACATAAGACAATATGTCCCATTAGTTAAATATATGGATGGAATAAATGGAATGCCAGTTTCCAAAGAGTTTAGAGTTTTTGTTTGTTATGGAAAAATAGTTTCTTCTGCTTTTTATTGGCAGAATTATATTGATGATATAGGTTTTATTCCGTCAGCAAATGATATTCCGGAAGAGTTTATACAAAAGGCTATTAATAGAATAGGGAATAAGTGTAATTTTTATACCATAGATGTGGCGGAGACACAATCTGGCGAATGGATTGTTATCGAACTTAATGATGGTCAATTTGCCGGACTATCGTGCCACGATCCGAATGAGTTTTATCGAAATCTACTTTCTATTGTTTCATAGAGTAATCATATGCTTCCTTTGAGATTATTTATATCTAACCTTTCCTGCCACGAAAACTCTTTTATTGATTTTTCGCAATTTAATTCTGCGATTATTATTGGAAGAAAAGAAAATGATGATCTTCATTCTAATGGAACAGGAAAGAGCTCAATATTTATAGCTATTGAATATTGTTTATTTGGAGAATGCCCTTTCTCATTAGATAAAATTATACGCGATGACGCTGATGCCTGCCGCGTCGTCCTCGATTTTTCTATTGATGATCAAATATATCGCATATCACGAAAAAGAACTCGCCGCGGAACATCAGATTTAACTCTTCTTATGCAAAATAATACGCCTAATCCTTCTTACTACAAAATTATCAAAAATGATTATTTTCCAGTTGATGATAAAACATTTTGGAATGATATTAGTGGTCGCCGTGCCTCTGATACAGAACGCTATATTGAAAAGCTTATTAAGACAAATATAAAGTCCTTTCGTAATTCGATCCATTTTGCCCAGAACGATTTTGATGGGTTATCTACTTTACGACCTGAGAAAAGAAAAGCTCTTCTAAAAGAGGCTCTTAACATTGCAGTTTATTCCAAGTTAGAAAAAATTGCAAAAGAAAGAGCTTCCTTTCTTATCAAAGATATAGATAAAGCAAAAGCTCTCATCGAAAACTTCGGAGACTTAAACTCTGATCTCTTAAAATTAAAAGAGCAACTCTCCGAAACAAAAGCCTCTCTTTCTTTCACCTCGGAAAAATTAAAACAACCAACTCTCGAATTAGATGAGGCAAACAAAGAATTAAATACTCTTATTCTTCTCCATAAAGAGTTAGAAACAAAATATTCATCATTAATTAATCAAGAAAAAACTCTTTCCTCTGAAATATCAAAAATCTCTTCTTCTCTCAAAGAATATCAAGATAAAAAATTATTAGCAATAAAAGCAGCAAAAAATATTGTTTCCGAAATTAAAGAGATTAAGGAAAATATCTCTTCTCTTTCAGAAATTGATTTTAATCAAATAGATATATTAACCGAACAAGTGTCCGAATTAAAACAAAAGCAAACAATTAATAATGTCGCCATACAAAATAATATGGCAGAATTATCTGAATTAAGAACTCCAATGCCAGATGATTTTTGTAAGCATTGTAGACAGCGATTGTCAGAAGAACATAAAGCTGCGTGTAAAGCAAAAATTGTTTCCGATATAGATAAATGTCAGAAAAATATTGCAGTAGCAAAAAAAGAAATATTAACTCTCTCTACCCAAATGATAGATGCTCAATCAAAAATTGCAGCCCTCTCAAAACAGAAACAACAATTAGATTTGCTAACAAATAAACTTTCATTGAAGAACTCTGAGCTTTCCGAAAAGAAAAAGATGCATACAGAGATAACAGAAATCATAGAAAAATTTTCTAACTCATTGTTAGAAAAAGAAAATGAATTAGCATTCATTAATTCTGAAATTGAAAAATCTTCTTTTTCAGAAGGTAAAGAAATAGAAAATAAAATATCAGATCAAAAGAAAAAAACAGCTGCCCTTTCTTTGATTATATCATCAATAAATAAAGAGATAATGCACGGAACAAGCTTAAAAGCTATTATTGAAAATAATATTGAACAAAAAATAAAAGATCAAAGCAAATTGCAGGAATTAAAATCAAAATTAATAGCGATAGAAAAACAGTATTATACCTACCCATCGGTCATTAATGCCTTCTCTGGGACAGGTATACCCGCATTAATTATACAAAATTGCCTCGATGATCTTCAATCGAAAGCAAATGACATATTAAATCAATTAAAACCAGAGCTACAATTATCTTTCATAATAGAGAAAACAAAATCTGATGGTGAGGAGGCTGATACATTGGATATAGAGTATTCGTTATCAGGTCGTTCCCGTTCGTATGAGCAATTATCGGGAGCACAAAAACTTTCTGCAACATTTTCATTAAAACTCGGACTATCTTTTCTTCTTTCTGATCTATTAGGGACAAATATAGAGTTTCTTCTTCTCGATGAGGTAGATCAATCGTTAGATGCGGCGAGTATAGATCAATTCGCAGAGATTGTTCGACATTTTCAAGATAAGTTTAAGATACTAATAATATCGCACAATGATAGACTAAAAGATAAAATTGCGACAAAAATCGTCGTATCACAAGACAGTAATATGATTAGTAGAGCGAAAGTTCTTTTATAGGAGATATATGTCAAAACAGTATAGAATAGCAATATCTGGAAAAGCGAATACAGGAAAAGATACTACCGCAAATATGTTAGCAGTTTCAGAATTAGCTTGGAAATACGATCTTTATAGCTTTGAGGAGAGGTTCGCCTTTCGTTCCGGCTTTGGCGTTTCAGAATTAGCTTGGAAATACGATCTTTATAGCTATGAAAAATTAGCTTTTGCTAACCCTATTAAAGAGATAATCTCTACAATGTTTCCATCACTGGATAGAGAATATCTTTTCGGCTCATCAGAGCATAGAAACAAAATAATAACAATATCACAGGAAACAGGACAGCCTATAACAATACGACAACTTCTTCAAGATATTGGTGAGAGATGTAAATCTATTGATCCAATGATTTGGATTAATGCATTAGATTATAGTATCTCTCAAAATAAAGATCGTAAGCTTATTATTGTTTCAGATTTAAGATTTATTGATGAATATAAATATCTCAAAAATAATGGCTTTTTCATTATCCGTATTATTAAGAATACGGATCAAAATATGACACATATATCAGAGACACAACAAGAATGTTTAACAGATGATAAGTTTGATTATACCATTAATAATAATGGCTCAATAAATGAGCTAAATGAAAATGTGTCCAAAATAGTTGAAATATTGATGCAATAAGTTATCGATAATTAATCATTATCTCGCATTTGTATATGACACTCGACGATCTGAAAAGAGAAGTCGTGCCAAAGTTTCTCTCTATTGGAAGTGATAAGTTTTATCGTATTTTATTGACTTCTTCATTGAATAAATTAGTATTATTGGGTAAAGGAGAATATAAAGGACAGCCGCCTGATATAGAATTGTTAAGAGGATATGATCAGTTTTTAATCTTGTATAGACGCGAAGGCGAAGATGTTGCGTTAGATATAGCAAAGGTTTTTCGTCGGGCTGCTCATAAAATACACTGGATAATGTTGAAAAAAGAAATGACAACAAAAAATGATAAGTTTTTGAGATTGGTATAAAATGGCAGTCATCACGATAACAATAACACGATCGCAAAATGAGGTCATCTCCGGTATTCCTCAGAGTATTGAATTAAGCACCAATATTCCATCGTCAATATTTTATACATTGGATGGTAGCGTTCCGACAACATCGTCGCCAGTATATACAAACATAATTTATCTTCCGACTGATCCTGCTGAATTAACAGCATATTTTACAGAGCCAGAACCTGGCGTAACAGAAACTTATACAGGCGGAGATGTTCCAATTTCATACAATGGTGTCTCATCAGTTATTTTAAGCGTCTTTGCAACCAATGGCGTCGATAGCTCACCAGTTATCGTTGAAACATTTGAGACAACAATTTTGCATAATGCTCGCCGCCCTCATAGTGCAACAGATGCACCCGCGGGTGTGTCATACAATAATCTTTACCCATTCGGAACTAATGAGATATATCCAAATCAAAGATATCTTAATCCTGGGGATGCGGGAATTAATGTCAATAATCCAGAATTGCCAACAATTTCCAACGGGTTTGACATCGATGGATACGCAGCATTATTTACAAATAAGCCATATAATGTTGAGAATTATGAGATAATCAATATTAATACAGATGCGGAAGGTCAGCAGGTCGCAGGATTACCAGCAGGGAATGTTTTAGATTTTCAGTATCCGCCAGCACCACAGGAAAGCACAGAACAGTTCTCGGATAATGTTAATAATGTTTTTGATCCACAGGCTTTTGTTATCTTTCAGGACGCTTCAATGCAGGACCCAGAAGAACCGCAGCAATTAGTAGGACAGTTTTTTACATTGTATCAGGACAGAGATACGGAATTGATGAACGAATATCTCTCGGCAGGATATAACGATTTTCATACTTGCACGGGCTCATTCGTGCGTAGCAGTTATAATATTCGCACAAATGAGATAACATTTGCACATTTTGATAGTAAAAATTGTCGCTGGCTCTTTAATGTATGTCAATATAAGCCTATTGGAGATTGGAAAGGAGACTTCACTCCTATAATGGATCCTAGGGGCGAGGCACATCGCCGCGTGACGGAATGGATTCCTTTCAAAAACGTACGCTTATGGTAAATAATTATAAATAATATTATCTTTCATCCGTCGTGCCCACCTCTGATATATACATAGGAACACACAAAATAAGAAAAGATGTATATATGTCAGAAAATAACGAGCTTCGGTTATCGGTGAGTAAAGTAAAAGTTTATAGTCAGTGTCAGAAGAAATACTTCTACCAGTATATCGCTAAGATGCCGATGCGCGATGAAGAAGGTTTTTTTATTCTCGGTAAATTATGTCATAAAGCTCTTGAACTTTTTCATTTACATTATATTAACTTTCCTTTATCAAAAGATCCATATAATAAAATTATGGGCAAAGCTTTTAAGGATGCGTGTTTAGATGCAAAGAATGAATTAACAAAAGAGATAAAATCAGATGCTTATAGAATGATAGATAAATATCTAAAAAGTATATCTACTAATAAGAAAAATAATAAGATAGCTAATGTTCTTTTCGCTGAAAAGCAATTTAGTATTCCAATCGCTAACGATGTGTTGCTTAGCGGCATCATAGATCGTGTCGATTTTGATGATGATCAGGTTTACCATATTTTAGATTATAAGACTACCAAAGAAAAAAGATATTTAGAAAACGACCTTTTACAGTTAAAGTGTTATTCTTATGTGCTACTTTATCAACAGCCAGAATTAAAAAAGATTAGGTGTTCTTATTATTTATTGAAGCACGGAGAGTTAATAACAAAAGAGTTCTACCCAGAAGAGATATTAAAAGTTAAGGATGTATTTATAGATTATGCGAGTAGGATAAGAGCAGAGACGGAATATAAGCCAAATCCTAATTTTTTATGTCGATATTGCCCTTTTCTTGACTCGTGCAATGAGGGTAAAGATAAAGTTTCGCCACAATTAAAATACGGAGAGATTGATTATTAAAGAAAGAAGTTAATATGGATCAAAGAGTGATAGATAATATGTTTCACATTAGATATGGAAATGGATCATTTTTTGATGATGAGATCAAAGATTGTTCTTTTATAAAGAAAGTTATTAAGAATAAATATGGTATTGACTTATCAATATCAGAATGTTATGAGTTTTGGAGATGGAGAAGCGATAAGTATGATGCAAGCTGGTTAAATATTGGTCAAACATCAGTTAAAGAGATTGAAGAATGGTTTGATAAGATATTTTTGTTTTTTAAGTCAGAGAATGAAAATAAT
>Ga0187874_10003646_pt1 | contig 10646 bp, 6 predicted proteins | sample June2016WEW_16_1_3_FD_132993 | JGI IMG/M metagenome (GOLD analysis project Ga0187874, IMG submission 132993) | Peatland microbial communities from SPRUCE experiment site at the Marcell Experimental Forest, Minnesota, USA - June2016WEW_16_150 | ecosystem: Environmental > Terrestrial > Soil >... | reverse complement strand
TGCGGGCGGACACAACGCGCTGCTCATCGGCCCGCCCGGCACCGGCAAATCCATGCTGGCCAAACGGCTGACCACCATTCTGCCCCCGTTGACGCTGGAGGAGGCTCTGGAGACAACCAAGATTCACAGCATTGTGGGACTGCTCAAACCCGGACAGGCGCTGGTCACGCGCCGTCCCTTCCGCACCCCGCATCACACCGCCAGCGACGCCGGGTTGCTGGGCGGCAACGTCAACCCGACTCCCGGCGAAATTTCCCTGGCCCATCACGGCGTGTTGTTCCTGGATGAATTGCCCGAATTCAAACGCGGCGTCCTCGAGACAATGCGCCAGCCGATCGAGGAAGGCCGCGTGACCATCTCGCGCGCGGCGGGCACCATGACCTTCCCAGCACAATTCATGTTGGTGGCAGCCATGAATCCAACGCCGGACGGAAAAATGCCGGGAGAGTCTCGCAGCTCTCCTCGCGAGATTCAGAATTACTTGGGACGCATTTCTGGCCCGTTGCTCGACCGTATTGATTTGCATGTGGAAGTGCCGCAAGTGAAATTCCGCGAGATCAGCAGCGAACGGACGGGGGAAGATTCTGCCACCATCCGCGAGCGAGTGGTCGCGGCCCGAAGAAGGCAGCAGGCCCGTTTCGCCAACAAGCGTGCGGTGACCTGCAATGCCCGGATGGGACCGCGGGAATTGAAAAGCTATTGTGCGCTGGATGAGACGACCAAAGAACTGCTCAAGTTTGCCATGGCCGATCTCAATTTGAGCGCCCGAGCGTACGACCGTATCCTGAAAGTCGCCCGCACTATCGCCGATCTGGCTGGCTCCGAGAACATTGTCGGCGATCACATTGCCGAAGCGATCCAATATCGGTCCCTTGATCGCCAGTTCTGGACGTGAACGACACCAGCCAGCGTCAGGCTGGGTTGACCGTGAAACTCTCCTGAGTCGGATCAAATCCAAGCAAAGCCACAACCCGCTCAAAGTGACTGGGATGTGGCTGGCACCGATTTGTCTCCCAGCCCCAAAGGGTTTTGACGCTCACCCCCAGTTCTTCGGCGCATTCCTTCCGGTTTTTCCTCAATTCCAGTCGCCGTTTCCTGATTCGTTGCCCCAGGGTGAGGGGAACTGCCGGTGCTAAAATGGCAATGAATGGGGGTTCGTTGCCTTTGGATGAAGACTAGGGAGTGTTGCCAGCGCGGCCAGAAGCGGAACAGGCTAACCCAAAGCAGTCGGTCAGCGGAGTGGAGTTTGGGTTTGAACGTCTGCCGTTTGAGCACGGCGAGTTGATGTGGGAGCGCCAGATTTTGAAGCACGAGCCGGGATTGGGATTGGAGTCCGGAGAGCAGGGAGCGGAGAAGCGCGAAGAAAATATCAAGCATGACGAGGCCGACTTTGGCCGATCTTATTGAAGAACCAACGTTTTCGAAGGATTATGGAGTTTTCGCTACCCACAGCCTCAAAGGCTTGAGGGTCGAGACTCCCATGCGCGACGCCGACTTGGGAAGAATTTCAGGCGCTGTCCTAGCGTATCACGGCAGCGTCATCCACGAGGAGAATCCGGGGCGCTGCATGATTGGCGTCAGGATGGCGTTAGGACGCTGCATAAGCCCTAGTGCCCGGCGAGCGGCATTGGCAGGGCCCAACTTCCGGTGGAATTCCATCCTGCTCCGCCGGGGCATCGAGACATTCGCGTACGAATTGTGCCAGTTTGCCAATCGAGTAGGGCTTGGGCAGAAAGTTTCGTCGTTCCAGCAGTGAAGCATCCTTGCCCGCCATGCCGGGACTGTAACCGCTGGTGTAAATCACCTTGAGGCGGGGACATTGCCTCGAGAGGCGTTCTGCCAGTTCGGTGCCCATGATGCCTCCCGGCATCACCATGTCAGTCAGCAGCAGGTCAACCGGTCGGTTTGCTTGTTCCCACACCTCGAGCGCATCACGACCGGACGCAGCCTCCAACACGGTATAACCCTGGAGCTTCAGAACCGAAACCACCATCTGGCGCAAGGCCTCCTCATCTTCAGCCACGAGCACCGTTTCGCGACCGCTACGCAGGGCGGTATCAACCACCGGCTCCGTCTTCTCGGCCGCTCGTCGGCTCGCCGGAAAATAGACGCGGAAGGTGGTGCCGTGGTTCGGTTTGCTCTCCACCTCCAGCCAGCCCTGGTGCTGCCGGACAATACCGAAAACCGTGGACAAGACCAGGCCGGTGCCCTTCCCGACAGGTTTGGTGGTGAAAAACGGCTCGAAAATCCGGGTGAGAATCTGCGTGTCCATCCCGACGCCGGTGTCGCTGAACGTCAGGCAAACATAGTCCCCGTCCCGCTGCTCAGGGTCCATCGGGGTGGGCGCGCGATGAATGGTCTCCAGCGAGGTGGTGATAGAAACCCATCCGCCATTGGGCATGGCATCCCGGGCGTTGACCGCCAGGTTCATGGCGATTTGTTCCACCATGCTTCTGTCGGCGTGGATAGCGGGGATTTGGCTCCGGGGGCGAAAATCGATCTGCACGTGTTCGCCCACCAGCCTTTCGAGCATCTTGATCGCGCTGCGCAAGATGTCGTTGAGGTCGAGATGCCGGAATTGCATCACCTGCTTGCGGCTGAACATCAGCAGTTGCCGGATGAGTGTGGCGGCGCGGTCTGCCGCGCCGGTGATCTGTTCCAGCGATTTCTTTTGCGGACTGCCTGGGTCCAAGGTCTGCTGCATCAGGCCGGCGTGCCCTTGGATCACTGTGAGGACGTTGTTGAAATCGTGGGCGACGCCGGCAGCCAATTGACCGATGGCCTCCATCTTCTGGGCATGGCGAAGTTGGCGTTCCAACAAAGCCCGCTCGGACACGTCCTGGGCCAGCAGCAGCACGTGAGGTCGTCCGCCCAGGGCGACCGGGGACAGGGATACCAGCATTTCGTGCAAGGCGCCTGCCCGGCTGCAGATGTTGGCCACCTGATCTCGCACCGACTCCTGCTGTAACAAACCTTCATACCACTGATCGACAACCGTGGGTCTTTCCCACAGGAACAACTCAGCCGGGGTGCGGCCGATCATCTCCTCGCGTTTGTAGCCGCTGACCTCGGCGAGGCGTTGATTCACATCCACGAAGCGTTGATCGGGAAGGCGCTGGATGCCGCTGGGAAGGGGACTTTCGTGAAACGCCTTGGAGAAGCGCTCTTCGGACATGGCCAGCGATTCGTTGGCCTGCGCCAGTTCCGCTATCTGCAAACCCGCTTGAAAACTGAGCAGCCATTTTTTGGTTAGGGCGTGGGCCAGTTGCTGCACTTCGATGTTGTCGAACGGCTTTTTGAGGACGAGCAGGTTGTCGGGTTGGCCGACTCTGGCCCGCATTTCCTCCCACGAATAATCAGCGTAGGCCGTGCAGACGACGATCTGAACTTCGGGATCCACTTCCCAGATGCGCGCAATGGTTTCAATGCCATCCCAGCCGGGCGGCATCCGCACGTCCACGAAGGCCAGGGCATACGGCCGGTTGTCCGCCAGCGCCTGCTTCACCATCTCCAACGCCTCCTGGCCTTGGTAAGCGGAGTCCAACTCAAAACCCATCACATCGAGCTTGGCCTCATCGAAGAGGACCGCTTCCATTTTATTCGCCGCGGCCTCGTCGGAGTTGTCCGGACAGAGAATCTCCCGGAAGTCGTTGTGGATGCTCGTATTGTCGTCAACGATCAGGATGCGATGGTTTAGTTTCAGGTCTGAGCTTTTCAGGCGATCCTTCCTGTTGCTGAATGTTCTTCTTGCCGGACGGATGCCGCGGCGGGTAATTCGAGAGTAAACTCGGCGCCTTTGCCGGGGCCGTCGCTACGGGCCGTGAGGGTGCCACCCATTTCTTTGGCGGCGTTGGCCCCACTATGGAGGCCGAAGCCGTGGCCGTCCTTCTTGGTCGTAAAACCGTGGTTGAAAATCCGGGTCAGGTGTTCCGGGGCAATCCCGACACCATTGTCCGCGATGGTGATTCTTACCCGGTCGGCAGACACCAGTCCCACCCGGACTACCAAACGCTTGGCATGTCCGCTCTGCGCATCCATGGCATACTTCGCGTTGCGGAGCAGGTTGATGAGAATCTGCAACACCTTGTGCCGGTCCACGCGCACCAGCGGTATGTTCGCGGCAAACTCCCGAACCAGCTCGATGCCATGCCGGTCAAAGGCGGCAGCATTCATCCGCAAGGCATCTTCAACCAATGCCACCACCGCCAGATTTTCATAGAGGCCGGAGACTTTGGCGTAGGTCTGCTGCATCGCCACAATCTCTTTGATGTGCTCGATATGCTGGCCGACGGAGTCCATTTTCGCGATCAACTTGGTCTGCTCGCTGGCCAACTGGTCCGCCACCGTGGCAAGATATTCGGGAATCAGTTTGCCCTTCGGGTCGGTGGTCAGGAATTCGGCGAGATGGCCGTTTTGCTCGCGCAAGACGGCCGTGGCGCGGCGCAAATTCGCCAGCTTGGAGCGCCGCAGCCGCTCGACCACCACAGTGGCGGCCACGCTCACGCTGTTGAGCACATTGCCGACATTGTGCAGCACGCCCGTGGCCACCTCGGCCATGCCCGCAAGCCGGGAGGTGCCCATCAACTGCCGGTTGAGCTTGTCAAGTTGCTCGGCATCCTGTTTCTGCCGGGTGACGTCCAGGAAGATGCCGCGCACGGCCACAGGCTGGCCTTTCTCCACCAGCACCGTGCCGCTCTCACGGATCCAGACTATCCGCCCATCGGCGGCAATCATCCGGTACTCGTAGGTGTAGGGCTGAGCCTGGGCAGCCAGGTCGTGGCCGGCCCGGATGGCTTTGGCCGCATCCTGCGGGTGCAGTTTCTCCTCCCAAAAGTTTGGCTGGTCCAGCCACATCTGAGGCTGATAACCGAGAATCTCTTCACTCTGGCGGCTGATAAAGGTGAACCGGAATGTCTCCGGCGTGCGTTCCCAGACGATGCCATCGATCGAGTGAATCAACGCTTCCATCTTCTGCTGCGAGACGCTGAGCGCGGCATCCTGGCTCTGAATGCGGCTGAGCATCTCGTTGAACGACTCCGCGAGTCTGCCCAGTTCGTCGCCCCGGTTGCCCACCACCGCGCGTACCGAGTAGTCCTTTTTCTCGCCGACCGTTCGGGCGGTCTGCGCTAACTGCAGGATTGGATTGGTAATGGTGCGTCCCAACCGGCTCGAAAGAAACGCCGCCAGACAGATGGACACCCCTACGATGCCCACAACGACCAACGCGTAGAAACCGAGCAGTTCCAGAAACGTTCGCCGATAGTCCGACCGAAGGTAAAGTGTGCCCACCTGCTCCCCCTTCAACTTGACCGGGCGGGTGACTAGCAGGTGTCCGCTGACGAAACGGTATTCTCCCGCAGGCGGAAACTGCAACCGCGCCTGTGCGTCCTCACCCTTCCCGAAATGGGCGAACAACGAGCCGTCAGGCAAAACCAGGCTGGCCGCCAGCACGCTGGGTTTGGCCTGGAGGGCACTCACCACCTCGGTCGCGGCTTGGTCATCTTTGAAGGCCATCGCCGCTGTGCTGTTGTTGGCGATAACAGCCGCCAGGGTGGCCGTGTCCCGCTGAAAATTGGAGCGGAAGTTCAGCACCTGGAAGGTGAACAGCGCGGCTATGGCGACGCAGAGGACCGCGCCGCAGATGAGCAGTGTCATCACCAGCATCTTCCGCTGAATGGGGAGATCTCGGAACAGTTTCATCGTGTCTCCAGGCGCGCTATCGCTCCCCAACCCATCTCGAGCAGTTTGACGGGTAATGCCGGGGCGACCCCGGGGCGGGCCGCCGACAACCCGTCCGGCACCCCCCCCCGGCGGAGATGCCAATCCGCGCAACGGCGAGAATCAAGACAGCAGACTCTGCCGGAAAAGGGCAAGTTTTTCTCATTTTCTGCAAGTTTTATGCGAGCATCCACGCATTCCCAGCCAACAAGCAACTGACGTGCCAAGTGCGCTGTGCGCGACTGCAATGGCCTATGTCGCGTCCCGGATTTCTATGAGAGAGATTCCGGCGTCAGTCTCCCGGACGCGAGGCGAGGCTCATCAGCTTGGAACTGATTTTCAACCCCGCGCTCGTGGCCGCGTCCTTGTTGATCTGGAAGCGGATTTTATTCCCTTTGAGGACGAAATTGATCATGCCGCCGGTTTCGGTGAAACGGTCCGTCTCCCCCACGGTCAGCACACTGGCCCCTTTGAGCCTCTCAAGGATCGCCGGCAGCCGCTCTTTTTCGGAGGCACTGATGAAAAGAATGTGGCAGTTGGTTGCTTCTGTCGGCGAACGAAGTTCCTTGATCACCAGGGGGTGGTCATCGACGGTCTTATTCTGAATCATTCGCGCGAGATCGTCGTGGAACGGGTTTTCACCCAGAATGCCGATGACAATCGGTGATGCCTTCCCGGCAAAGGCCCTCGGCGGCCATTCAACGAATTTCGCGAAATTGAAAAGGAACGCGGCCTTGATCTGGTATTCCGTCGGCTGCGATTCTTGCGCGTGGCCATTGCCGCCGACCACCAGCAGCCAGATCAGGCTCAGACTTAAGAGTAATGTCGCGCCAGAACGCATAAACCAATGAATCGCAGTGACTTGGGTCTAGCCTCGCCGCTGCGGTTCGCTCCGTTTCATTTCCACCCAGTTTGTCTCAAAACACAAGGCGAGGCTCGCTCCAGCCGCGGGCATCGAGTTGGTTGCGCGGATAATCACGACCTCAAAATGCAAACCCAGATCGCGCAGAACGCCTTTTCACTTCGCACTCAACGAGCTTTGCTGCAACGCCATGCAGAACGGGCTTGCAGCGACACTGCCATCCTGATTGTATCACGGCAAGCATGAACAAGTTAAGATGCGCCCGCCGCCATTCGTTTGCTGGTGTGTTTTTGGACCCCGAGCGCGTGCGCGGCGCGTTCCTAATGCTCGCCCTTTCGTTCGCGCTTGACGCCCTGTCGGCGGAGAATAACCCGAACCCAAAAGCGAACGATCTCACCGAACTCCCATTGGAGGCGCTGATGAATCTGGAGGTTCCGAAGGTGTACGCCGCGTCCAAGCTCGAGCAAAAAACTACGGAAGCTCCCGCTTCCACCACAGTCGTCACCTCTGACGAAATCAAGAAGTTTGGCTATCGAACATTGGCCGACGTCTTGCAGAGTGTGCAAGGATTCAACGTGTCTTATGACCGCAACTACGATTTTCTCGGAGCCAGAGGAATCAGCCTGGGCAATGCCAACAACCGAATATTGCTGCTGGTTAATGGCCACCGTGTCAATAATGACCTAACGGATGGCGCGGCCGTTGGCACAGATTTTATTCTCGATATTGACTTGGTGGATCGGATCGAAGTCATTCGCGGCCCCGGCGCTGTGCTTTATGGGAACAACGCCTTCCTCGGCGTGATCAACGTAATCACAAGGCAGGGCGGGCAGATCAACGGCGTCGAGACTTCTTTCGACTACGGGGCGTTTGGCACCTACAAGGGCCGGGTGACTTATGGAAAGCTCTTTACGAACGGCGTCCAAATGTTGCTTTCCGGAACGTATTACGACAGCGGCGGCCAAAATCGCTTGTTTTACAGGGAATTCGATACGCCGGCTCAAAATAACGGCGTGGCACAGAACATGGATGCTGATTCGTTCGGCAGTCTTCTTGCTTCGCTGGGTTACGGGGATTTTACCTTTGAAAGTGCCTTCAACCATCGCGAAAAAGTCAACCCGACAGCGCAATTCGACCTGACGACGTTCAACGATTCGCGCCTGCGCACGATGGATGAGCGGGGTTATACCGCACTGAAGTTCGCGCACAGCTTTCCGGAGGTGGTCGATGTCACCGCGCAGGTTTATTTCGACCGTTACACTCATTACAGTGGCTATCCGCAATCCCTCGTGGTGGGCACCAATGTCCTCTTTAGCGCGTTTACCACCGAGCACGACACAGGCGAATGGTGGGGCACGGAACTGCAACTCAACAAAACTTTATGGGACCGGCACGTCATCACCTTGGGCGGCGAATACCGGGATGACTTTCTCCAAGAGCAGCGCATTTCCGGCCAGGCTCCGGTCATCCGGGACCGGGAAAGTTACGGGGTTTATTTGCAGGGCGATTTCGCCGTGCTGACAAACTTCCATTTCAACGGAGGCGTGCGGTATGACCAGTACGGCGATTTCAATCCGGCATTGGACCCGCGCGTGGCTTTGATTTACAACCCGGTCAAAAGTTCAACTCTAAAAGCCATTTACGGGACGGCCTTTCGCGTGCCGGATTTTGAGGAGTTGAGCGATCCCAGGTTTCAAAACATCAGCCCGGAGCGGATCACCAGCTATGAGTTGGATTACGAGCAGGAAATCGGACGGCGCCTCCGCGCTTCGGTTTCGGGCTTTTACAATCAAATGGACCATTTGATTGTTTTTGACAGCGGGAGCTTCACCAACTTTAACGCCCAAACCAAAGGCACCGAGCTTGCGCTCGAAGGGTCCTGGACGGGTGGCATCCGTACTCGGGCCAGCTATTCATTTCAGTACACAAAAAATGACACGGTGAGCTGGCAGATGCCGGACTCGCCCAACCATATGGGCAAACTCAGTCTCAGTGTGCCGCTGGTAAAGGACAAGCTCTTCGCGGGCGCGGAATTTCAATTCACAAGCGACCGGTTTTCGCTCCACAATGCCACCGACTCCATGGGCCAGCCAATTACTGTACAAGGCGAGGAGGCCGGAGGTTATGGCGTCATTAACTTGACCTTGTTCAGCCAGAACCTTATCCGGAACGTGGAGTTTTCGGCCAGCGTTTACAACCTTTTGAATTACCGGTATTTGGACCCCGCCTCGGTATTCCATGTGCAGGACACGATCCAGCAAGATGGGCGCAGTTTCCGCGTAAAACTAACGTACCGCTTTTAGGAATTGGCACAGGATTAGCTGACTGCTCTTGTGCTTCCGTGTACGGGAAACAGTCTGCAAGGATGGTGCCGGCTGCAAAAGGCGGCCGTTTGCCTCCTGTTGTCCGGCCTCCTTCTGGCATGGCCCTGCGCCGCCATCGGGCCGCCTCCGGTCATTACTGTCCAACCTTTGAACCAGACTGTCCTGTTTCAAGGCACTGCGACCTTTTCGGTGACTGCCTCCAGCGGAACTACTATGACATATCAGTGGCGCAAAAATGGCGCCAACGTTGGCGGTGCGACCTCGAGCAGTTACACTATTGCCGATGCCCAGGCAACTGATCAGGCATCTTACTCGGTGAAAATAGTCAACGGCGGAGGTTCGGTGACCAGCTCCAATGCGACCTTGACCGTCCTTTTTCCGCCGGGGATTACGACGCAGCCGGCCAGCCAGGCGGTGGTGCTTGGCCAGAACGCCTCCTTTTCAGTCGCGGCGAGCGGCACGGCGCCTATCAGCTATCAGTGGAGCTTGAGCGGCAGCCCCTTGGCCGGGGCCACCAGTTCAGCGCTGACGCTCACCAGCGTTCAGACCAATCAAGCCGGCATCTATGCCGTGCTGGTTACCAATGCCTACGGCGCCGTGACGAGCATCAACGCGACGCTGACGGTCTATGTTCCGCCGAGCATCACGACCCAGCCCCTGAGCCAGGGGGTGACACAGGGGCAGCCTGTTTCGTTCTCCGTCGTGGCGGGTGGTTCATCGCCCTTCACCTACCAGTGGTATTTCAACGGCTCATCGTTGGGCAATAGTGGAGGGGCTCGTACTTCAACGTACACGCTCTACAGCGCGCAGAACGGAGGAAATTACTCGGCGGTGGTGTCTGGCCCGGGAGGTTCAGTGACCAGCGCGGTGGCGTTGCTGACGGTCTATGTTCCGCCGACCATCCATACGCAGCCGCAGAACCAGACGGTGGTCCAGGGTCAGACCGCTTCGTTCTCCGTCGAAGCGAACGGCACGGCGCCGTTCAGTTATCAATGGGATTTCAACGGCTCGGCCGTCTCGGGCGCCACCAGTTCAGCGCTGGCGCTGACCAATGTTCAGGCGACACAAGCCGGCAGCTACACGGTGGTGGTGACGAACAACGGCGGCAGCATTACCAGCCGGGTGGCGACGTTGACCGTGAATGCGCCCCCCTCGATCACGACTCAACCGCAGAGCCAGTGGGTCACGCAGGGTCGGAACGTTTCGTTCTCCGTCGTGGCGAGCGGCACGGCAACGCTCACCTACCAGTGGTTTTTTAACGGCTCATCGTTGGGCTGGACGGCCAGGAGTTCAACGCTCATGGTCAACAACGTTGGGACGAATAACACCGGCAACTACACGGTGGTGGTGAATAACAACTGGGGCTCGGCGACGAGCGCAGTGGCGACGTTGACCCTCTTCGTTCCGCCGGGCATTCAGACGCAGCCCAATAATCTGACGGTGACGCAGGGTCAGAACGCTTCGTTCTCTGTCGTAGCCAGCGGCACGGCGCCATTAAACTATCAGTGGAATTTCAACGGCACGGCCTTGTCCGGCGCCACCACTTCAGCGCTGACGCTCACCAACGTTCAGACCACTGGCGCTGGCAACTACAATGTAGTGGTGACCAACAACGCCGGAAGCATCACCAGCCAGGTGGCGACCTTGACGGTTCTCGTTCCGGCGGGGATCACGACGCAGCCCCAGAGCCAGGCGGTGGTACAGGGCCAGAACGCTTCGTTCTCTGTGGGAGCCAGCGGCAC
>Ga0187874_10003643_pt1 | contig 10648 bp, 4 predicted proteins | sample June2016WEW_16_1_3_FD_132993 | JGI IMG/M metagenome (GOLD analysis project Ga0187874, IMG submission 132993) | Peatland microbial communities from SPRUCE experiment site at the Marcell Experimental Forest, Minnesota, USA - June2016WEW_16_150 | ecosystem: Environmental > Terrestrial > Soil >... | reverse complement strand
TCGCTTCGGTCAGCAAGCGGGAAGCGGAAAGTGGAGCGCGGCGTAGAGACGATATTAGGAACGGAGCCGGCGCGTAACGTCGCGCGCCGATTGCTGACGGAAGCAAACGCCAGTGGCGTTTTTCGATGTTCCGCGCAAGGGACGAGCGGGCGGGAAATGACGGAAGGCGGGCCGGAGCGATATTAGCGAGGCCGCCGTGTCAGTTCCCGCCCGTTGGTCCCGGCGGCTTCCTATATCGTTTTCATTCGAGATTGATAAACAGGTGGTTTTCGCCCATGTCCTTTTCGTCCGGCAACAATGCGCCGCCTCGTTGGGCGCATAAATCCTGACAAATCTTTCGCAGTGCCTTCCGTTTTGCTGGCGTCTTCGGCAGTTTAACCAATAGCCGGTCGGCAAATTGTTTTCCACGTTTGCCCATGTAAATAACAGCGGCAATGACGGTCTCCGCACCGGCAGCGTATAGGGTTTCGACAAATTGAAGCGCCGCCTTTGCCGTGCGAAATCTTGCCAGTGAGCGAAGATTGGGATTTTTGACCGCACTCAACCATTGCCGGGCTTCGGCATGAGTTTTTTCCAGAAGGGATTCCATGAATAATTCATGCTCTTTGCGTTTCAAGGATCGGTCATCACGCGCCACTTTCCCGGCTGGTTCACCCTCGTGTTGAGGCCAGTCAGGATGCTTCCGGGCGGCTTTCAAATACGCGGCGCGGGTTACGTCCACGTTGCTGATGTAGAATGTTTCTTGAACCAGCGTGCCGTCCCGCAGCCAAATCCGCATCCGTCCTAAAAATTTGCCGTTAAGGGAATTGATTTCCAATCTCAACCGGCCATTGTTGTGCCAATATCGTTGTCTGCCGGTGCCGTGGTTCATGGTGAAAGAACCGAGCAGATGGCCGTGTTCGTCCCATTGCTGGCTGAGGCCGTGCGATTTGCCGTGGTGGTAATGTTGTTCTTCAGCCAGTTGGCCGTTGTAATGCCAGGTGCGGCAAAGACCGTGAAGCTCCCCTCCCACTTCCCTGTTTTCCATGCGGATTTGTCCGTTGCGGTAATAATACCGCTCTATACGACGTTTCGGCATGTTTGCAAATCAACGGTGTTGTCAGTGTGACTGCTTTTTTAACGTCCGAATTGACGGGCGCTTTATCCCAAATTGTTCAGAGTGGAGCGGCCAGAAGACCGCAGATGTCCGAACGGGCAAACCATCGTTTGAACTGAATATAAGGTTATTCAATTTCAAGCATAATGCGATTTATTTTGTGAACTTTCGATTGCTGACATGCAAAAGCGTCGGGCCGCTTTTACTTGAAGCTTTTTTGCGCGCCGACACTCACGTAGCCACTAACGGTTGTCGGCGTGCCGCTCTGTTGTTGCGAACCCTGATTTGTCGCGCAGCCCGAATTTAAGAGCAGCGCAGAAATCAAGAATGCGAATGCGATCAGATGTTTCATATTTTGGAATGTAATGGTTGGCAATGCGTTCATTCTAAATAAACTACGAAATTTTGAGTGGCTATTGTTTTGCCATTGGCTTTGAGTTCAAACGTCCATTCACCCGGAACCAGTTCAAACTCTTTTTCAAAAACGTAACCATCCCATCTTTTGACGCCGGCGATGGCGTGGCCTTTGCCATAGTCATAACTAAACCCCTTGCTGATAGAGCCATCCATTTTGACCATCGTGGGGTATTTCCATACAGTTTCAATATCAGCTTGATAGACATCATCTGGTTGCCCTGAAATTTCCCATAAACAACCAAAGGCAACGCCCAGCTTGGCGGGAATTCGATTGGTCACAACCTTTGGGGTTGTTGTGTGGCTTTTTTGAAATGAATGTTTGCCGGTTGGATCTGTGGGCGCATCAACCGTCGTCATTTTCCCCGGCAAAACAATTCCGTAACTGGCGATTTTTCCGGTTAATTCAGGCTCTCGTGGTTCCAACTGCTGCGCCGCAACGTCTAAAATATCTTTCGCATCGGCTTTGCATATAAAATTTGTGGCTGTATCAAAAATGCCCGCTGGTGGCGTATCAAATGTTACATTTCTGAAGTGGAAAATCAGCGTGCCGTCCGGTATGTCAAGTTCCAGTTTTACGGGACGATTTGTCAATTCTGGTGCCGACCAGACCGTCGCGGATTCGTGAAATTTGGCCTCCTCTGGAATGGTGATTCGTGTTTTTGTGCAGCTATAACCGTCAACGATTTCCTTGCCCATGACTTCCGATTTTAGCTGGACGGTGTCAGCCTTCTGTAAAATCCGCGAAATCTCCGAATCGGGGATCAGGTTGCGGACATACGCGCATACTCCTGGGAATACAACATAGCTGGCTTTCTCATCGAATCGTGAAATGAAATTGATTTTGTCGAGCTTGGCGTTTTTCAACGCCTTTGAAATTTCTGGCGGCATGATGCTTCCGGTCATTTGACCGACATCCCAATCCCACCTCATATCATTGCCAGAAAATGTGAGCACAGAAGGCACTCTCATCGTTGTGTTAGTGCTATCCGTATCGGTTAGCTCAACGGTGGCGTTTGCGCTGAATGATGGCTGTCCACCGCACAATTTTTTGATCACCGAAACTACTTCAGGCAGCCCTGATCCCATGCCTGAAAAATCAGGAATGGCGGTATCGCCGTAGAGACGAACAACGGCAAGCAGGCAGAGCGTGCAAATTGTAAATTTCCAAATTTTCATTCGTTTCAACTAGCATGTCAGCCCATTTCTCGCATTCGCTGCCTGTAAAATCAAATTTATCAGGTTTCGTCATCAAGCAACATCTTCTTCAAAATTACCTCGCCCTTTTTCCATGCTTCCTTCCATTCGTTTGTCGGTGATTCAAAAATAGCTATGAAGAGCGTGCCGGTTTTGTCGTTTGCGATCATAAGATGATAGACGGTCACGCTCTCTTGATTGGTGGGTGAAGATACATAGCAAAACCTTATTGCCTTAAAAGGCCCTTGCTGGGATGAAGATTTTTCAAGCAGGGTGTATTTGGAAGCCGCTACCTTTGCTATTTCAGCAGCATATAATGATGGAAGCACATTCACTTTTTTAGTTACGTCGCGGATGCAGTCAAGGGTCAGACCTGTTTTGAAAGCACCGACTTTATCAATATCTTCCCTACTAATAAAAAATCCCTGTGTGTTCGCGTTCGTGCTTTCTTTGTAAAACCAGCCATCCGGCTTCAATAATGCACTTTTAATCGGAGTCAAACGCTGCCAAGCAAAACCGGTAGGTGCTGGCGGCAACGGCTCATCTGCTTGTAGGCGCGTCCCAACAAACAGCATCAACGATAGCATGAGCAAAATGCTTTTCATTTCGGCAGCTTGAAAAATGGTTTGTATGTAACCTCTACCTTGTCGCCTTCCAGAATTGTGAAGATTATATCTCCATCGCTAAAATCTTTGGGAAGGGCTTTTTGCACTTCGACCAATTTCTCATGCGATTCACCGTCTTGGCTTTTCCATAGCACGGTGGCTTGTTTGGGGATAGGAAATGGCACGAGTTCATCAACTTTCTTTCGTCCTGGCGGGAAACTACCACCCAGCGATTCAAAATCCCCATATTTGACCATTGCATACGTTAGGAGATTGGTCGTGCCATTTGTTACCACCACCGAATACTTTGGTATTTGGGCCATAGTTTGGCAACCAGTCATAAACAGAATCAACGGCAGCACGAGTAAAATACTTTTCATAGAAATGTTCGTGCTCTTAATGTTTACTGAGCATCGCGCCTGAATAGTTTTGTGCGTAGGGTGGAAATGAGCGGTTTCCTTCGGGATAATACCACTTTTTCACTGGATCGGTTGCCGCATTTGGGTTCGGATTGAGCATGACCGGGCTGAATTGAATACCTGAACGACTGGCCATATTCAACATCCAATTGAAGGCTGTGTCATTCAGCCCGGTGTTGCCGTTGCCACCCCCCACATCGGAATGAACCCCGGGGAAAATGACCGAGGTGGCGCTGGGAATATCCGTCTGCGCAAATGGCAGGCGACGTTCATTTGCGGCGTAGGCAGCGTAAGCATTTTGCACGTTGGGGGCAATATCGGCGGTGTGGTATCCCACGTTCCATTGCATTCCTGGCAATCCCATCGCATGAACGGGATCGAAAAAGCCGGCAAACCGAATGGAATTCGCAGCGCCAGGCGCAAGCAGGTAATTATCATAAACCGTCCGGGTCGTTTGCATTCTTGGCGATCCGACTGTAATCGTCCTTGCCGAACTTAAATCAGGTATGCCACGCTCATAAATTGTATGGGTGAATTCCATCCCATTGCCCGCTCCACGGCTGAAACCGACGATGTCAATGGTGTGGTCGCCCGCATTGTAATTTTGAACCAAACGTTGATACGCTTGTTCTCTAATCGCAGCCGAACCAGCCCCAGTTGCTCCCTCAAAATCTTGCATAACCAGTCCGTGTTCAACCGGATTTCCGACGCCTCGGAAATAAAATGGCGTCCCTGAATTATATGCCTCTACAAATCTTCTAACATTGGTAGGTGCGAGCACACCATTGACCATTTCGTTTTCAAAATTCCAAGTTCCTTCAAAGGCATACAAGGCTCTTCCATCCGGGTCAAATCCGTTAACAGGGTCTTTGCCGGCGCAGAAAGTGTAACCGTCTGGATCACCTGCGCTCAAAACTGAATCATAAGTCAGCCATCTTCCTGAAACAGGGTCATACGGCCTCAACCCAATTTGGATGTAACCTGTGACGTCCACTTCACGCCCGCGCCACGCGGACGACTGCGCCATGTCCGCGCCATTGGCGAACGCTGCGGGTCGGTAGCCCGGCACCGCCCCGTAACCAGTGGGTCGGGCTGGAATCCATGACGGCATCCCATTGGTGATTTCCGCCAGAATGTTTCCCCTGAAATCGCTGATAAGGGGATTGAACGAATTAAGATACGGCGACACGCCATCTAGTCCGCCTGCGCCATTGAGTCCGCCGTAAGTGCCATTCTGGTCGGGGCCGTAAAGTTTCCAAATAGTTTGATTGCCGTAAGAAACGCCAAGTTCCAAAAACTCAACCTGTGGATCAAAATAGGAGTTGATGGTCTGTGACGGCGCAGTTGAAGCAACGCCGTTTGACACAAGCACGGTCGTCGTTTGCAACCTGCGGTTGAGCGGGTCATAGACGGCGCTCCAATTGTAGCCGGAATTATTTGTGTCCCGGTCGGTGACTGCATGAAGTCGCCCACGCGCATCCCAAGAGAGGGTTTGAGTGCGTTCGACCGTGCCACTAGGATTTTTCCAGACGCGATTGGTGATGTTACCGGCACTATCGTAACCATCCACTGTTGTTTGATAGGTGAGGCCGTTGGTGAACGAGTTGGTCGCCCAAGCGGTGAAGACGCCGCTGGGATGCAGGGCGCTGACTTTCAACTGATGCGTGCCCGGCGCGAGTTCCATCATCGCACGCCACTGCATGGCGTTGGTTCCGACACTGCTGATTGAAACTGGCTGGTTGTCCAGCCATGCGCTCAAGGAGATGGACTGGCCGTTGACATGACCGTAGGCCGGAAACAGAGATGTATTATTGGTTTCGGTGGTCACACGCGAAAAGGCGTCGGCCACGCCGCTCCATTCGTTGGACGCACTGTTGGCCTGCCCCATTTGTGTGAGCACACCAGGACCACCAGAGACGCCATTGTCATAAACCATCGTGTTCGTCCAAGTTGTCGAACCATTAAGGTTCAACCGTTCCTGAACCAAGCGGCGGCTCAAATTGGCATAGGAATAAACGCGCGAGTCAGTGAAGTCGCCGCGCGCCAGCGTATGCGCGGCGAGCAATCCATCGCCCGACCAGGAGAGTGATTCGGACAATTCAGGCAGGGTATTGACGGTGTTGGTAACGGACAATGGCCGGCCTTCACCATCAAGCGAAGTGATGCTAGTCATGCGATTGCCAACAAGACGGCTGGTTAGCACTCCGGCGGTATTGTAACCGTAAGTGCCGCTGCCGGTCGAGTCGTTCGCGGAAATCAGATTGCCATCAGCCTGCCAGCCGAAACCGTAACTGCCATTGCCAATGCCGAGTTGCGAACGTCTTCCGGCAGCGTCGAAACTTTGATTTGCGCCATAGGAGAATGAACCGCTGCTGACGGATTCCGACGATAATTGTCCGTAAGGATCATAAGAACGCTGAACTGACGTGGCCGGGCCGGTGTTGGTGCTGGCAAACTGTTCGGTGAAGCCGGTGATAAATCCACGCGGTTCATACTGCCACGTCGTCGTTAGATTTTGCTCCGACAATGCGCCGCTGCAAGCCATGTTGGTGGGCCGCAGCCAATCATCATAGGAATAAGTGCAACTTGTTCCGCGTCCATCGGTTTTCGTTTGGAGCAATCCGGCGAAAGGATAGCCGCCGGAGAAATAGGAATAGGTCGTGGTGCGGGTTGGATTGCCCCCGCCGAAATTCTGCTCCTGCAATATCTGGCCGGCGTTATTGTAGCTGGCCTGCCACTGCGAACTGCCCGGCAAGGTGCAGTTGGTCAGGTCATTCATGGAATCATAGGCGTAAGTGGTGGGCGCGTTGTCTCGGTCAACTTTGCCGGTCATGCGATTCAGTCCGTCATAAGAATAATTGGCAGTTGTCCAAGTGGTGACGGTGCCGTTGAGCGTGGAATTGTGCTGCGCGGAAACAAGATTTCCGGCCACGTCAAATTGATTCAAGGTAAATTCCGTGGAGTAGGCAGAAGGATAAGCCACGGACAAAACCGGATGGCCGTCGCTGTCGGTATAAATGGTGTGGCTGATGGCATTAGCCCCTGAACCCTCGGTGACGGTGGCGCTGTTGTTGTCGGCGGAATAGGCAAAATACCTTTCGCGCACCAGTAAACCGGAAGCGTTGTAAACCAAGACGCTGGTGGTGCGGCCCAAGGCATCCATTGTCGTGATGGTTTCTTCACCTAGCGCGTTTATGTTTGTCACCACAATTCCAGCGGCATCGTAGAAATTAGTGACGACCTGCTGAAGAACATTGGTGGTGTATGTGTAGGGGCCTCCGGGACTCATCCCGGAGTTCTGAATCACAGTGACAATGGCCGGGCCTGCCGAAACCTTGACGCGGCCAAGTCCATCAAATGAATTTACAAAAGTATTGCCTCCGGCATCTGTGAATTGCGTCTCATTTCCGCGGCGGTCGAATATAATCGTGTTAGTAGCAAGTGGCGAACCGCCAGCCGAATAGAAAATGCGCGTGACCGTAAGGCTGGCGTCGTTATAGGTCGTCTGCCAGTAAGCGCCATTGCCTTGGATTTCCCGGTTAATGCGCCCATCCAAATAATATGTCCAGCCATTGGTCGAGCCGTCGGCATTCTGCCGGAAACGCGGCTGGCCGGTGCTGGTGTAAAGGGTGGTGGTGACACCGCCCAAGGCATTGGTATAATTTTGAACCAGTCCGCCGACTTCATAGGCAAAGCCATCAGAAGACAGTTGCGTTGAACCGCCGACATCGAAAGCCCGGCGCTGCACCAGTCTTCCCAAGGCATCCCAACTGTTGGTCGTGTAAGCACCACGCGAATCGGCAATAGACGTGAGGTTGCCGAAGTAATCGTAACTGCTGAAAGTCGTGGCATAGAGGCTGTCGCCGGGGATGGCTTGGATGCCGGTGCCATCGGGTTTGGCCTGGGTGCGCCAGTGAATTTTCTGAAGAGTGCGCCCGGCTCCGTCGTAGCTAAAATACAAATAGTCGTCAGGATTGGAACGGGGACCGTCATACCATTGCAACTCACCGTTGCCATCGTAATAAAAAGTCTCGTGCGACAAGGTATTGTTGTTCTGATCAGAAACATCGCGCCATTCCATCCTGCCCAATGCGTCGTAATTCATGGCCACCTGCCGTCCGCTCGCATCCACGGCAGAAATCAAATCACCACGCGGACTAAAAGTGAGATAGGCGACTACGGCAGGATCAGCATTTCCCGGCACATCCGCCGTTACGGCATAGCGGGTCAATTGCGTCGGAAAACCACGCCCGTTATACGTCAAGGTATTGGTGGCAGCATCCGCTTTAATGGCGCTGGCACAGAGACCGAATGAACTGTTGGTTTGATACCAGCCGCCCATGTTGACCACCGTGGTGACATTGGTGTAAGTCCAGCGGTTCGTAAAAATACCGATGCCGCCACTTGAGAACTGCAAGCTATCCAGTTGAAACCCATCGGCTGAATCATAGTTGAAAGTTTCCGTGTTACCACTGGCATCGGTCGCAGTAGCCACGACGTTATTGGTCGTGAAGGTAAAACTGTTGGTGGCGCTGTCGCCCCCAACGCCGTTGCCAGTTAGGTTGCCATAAATGGTTTGGTTCGTGAGATTGCCATTTGAATCGTAAAGAAACCAGTTCGTTAAGCCGCGAACATCCACCACATATTCCAGACTGTTTTGATAATAGCCTGGCTTGTTGGTTTCACTGATGGAATACCAGCTTTGAATGTTTGTGCGCCCCAGCGGTTCAATGATTTGGGTAAGCAGATTGTTAGTGTAGTAATAATAGTAAGGATTGCCAAAAACATCCTTCACCACGGTGACGCCACCGATGAGCGAGTTGGTGAGGCCGGTGCAGTTATTAGTGTAGAAGAAAGTCGCATTGGTGATAAGTTCGCGGTTGATGCCCACGCTCGCGGCTTGGGCTATCACGCGCCGGAGATTGTCATAGGTATTGGCCAATTGGCGTCCATCGGGCTTGGTTTCACTGGTCAACAAGTGGTAAGAGTCGGTGTAGGTCTGGCTGTTAGTCGTGAACGTGTAATGTTGGTAGCCATATTGCCACGCGGTGTTGTCTGGCAGGGTCACGTTTATCAAATCGCCGTAATCGTCATACTGATAATTGACGGCGCGATTGTCGTCCGAAAGCACCTGCGTCACGCGCCCGTAATAATCATATTCAAATGTCAGGGAAGCGCCGTTGGCTCCCTGGATGCGGTAAAGCTGGCCGAAATTGTTGTTGGCAGAGTTGGTGCCGTAAGTGAACTGGTAATAATTTCCAGAGTAATCCTGCCAAAGCGTCAGGTAAGGCCGGATGCGATTAAGATAATTGGTGCCGGAGTTGATGCCGAAATTGGTCATCACCTGGAACACACGCTTGCTGCCATCAGAACCAAACAGTGTGTATATCTGGCCGTTAGTCGGATTGGGTTGAATGTAGTTGTTGAAAACATTCGCCGTGCCGCCAATACCATTGGGTGAAAAGTTTGCTAAATCGGGATTGTCTGCCGTGGTAACAGTCCAAAGACCATTGGTCTGCTGCCGGTAGGCGAGAACAGAGCCATCCATTTCAGCGGCGTCGGCAATGACGTTACCCGCCGAGTTGGTGACAATCACCAGCCACGGCATGATGCCGAATTTCCAACCCGCGCCAATCTGGTCGGTGGCGAGATTGCGGCTTTGATAATTGCGATGCAGCGGCAATGGCATTGGCCCGGCCAAAGCGATGTCCACGCTATCAGCATAGAAATCACCGGAAACAACTTGAACCGGGTCAGCCACAACCGTGGCTGCCTGTTTTGTCCGTGCCCATGAGTTTCCAAACCAGCCCGCATCAGATTCTGATTTGATGGCGTTGGCGGTAGAACTGTTGGGCAGATTCAGGCCAGCGGAAATCGCCGCAGCCTGTGTGACCTGTTGTGGAGTGAAAGCCACAATCGGCGGGTTGCCGGAACTGGCCGTCAAATTCAAGGCACCATAAGCCGAAAAATCATACTGCGGCAGCGGGGTGCTGACACTGATGCTGGTGGGAATGAAGGTGTAGGAGCCATACGCCGAACTGTAATCAAGGTTATAGGTCAGGTCATAGGTCGAACTAAAATCGTCCATGCCGATCCAGTAACTTTCAAGGTCATCCCCGCCGTTCAGCGCGACTTGATTGTCGCTGATCATCGCGCCCATTTGGGTTTCACCAAAGATGAGCGACGCCATGCCCTTGAACGAGCCGGTGCTATTCGTAACCTGTCCGGGCGTGATAAGAATGCGAACGTAATTGGAGTCGGATTCGGTGGTAAAAACATTGGTAACCTGATTCCAAATCACGGGGATTTGGTTCTTCAAGAGAGTTGAACCATAGCCGGTGTAGGTCTGGTTGCCCAAGGTGGTGTAGTTGTCCACGTTTAATTCGGGCGGTGCCGCAGTTCCATTTGTGCGCCAGTTTTGGGCGGCAATTTGAATCAGGCGCAGGGAAGAAACCGGGCTTTGGTCGGGCCACACCGAGGCAATGGTGGAGTATTCCGCCGACGAACCAAGGGCTTGCAACATGGTCATGTAATTGTTGAGCGATGGCAGGCCGGTGTCCCCCGAATCCTGATTAGCCATCCCATTGCCGATCAGGAAGGTGGCAAACCAGTTCATATTCAGTTTCACTTGCATCTGGTAGCCGGAAAGCTGCGTGAGTGAGGCGACACCCCATGAATCCCAGGATAAGCCGCGAACCTGATGCAAGTTCTGGTTCAGCACGTTGTCGCTCCACAGTTTTTGGAAGAAAGTGGAACACATGATCATGGCTGCGTCACCGGCTTCGTCAGTTACGGCGGGAACGTAGTTTGTATTGACGGCCCGTTTCTGTTCCAGATTCCAATAATCCTGCGCCCACATCTGCAACATCGGAGAGGAAACACTGGCTACGCTGGGGATGATGGCGGAGACATCGCGG
>Ga0187874_10003628_pt1 | contig 10677 bp, 9 predicted proteins | sample June2016WEW_16_1_3_FD_132993 | JGI IMG/M metagenome (GOLD analysis project Ga0187874, IMG submission 132993) | Peatland microbial communities from SPRUCE experiment site at the Marcell Experimental Forest, Minnesota, USA - June2016WEW_16_150 | ecosystem: Environmental > Terrestrial > Soil >... | reverse complement strand
GGACTTGCCGGGCACCATCGGGTCGGTGACGTTCTGCTCCTGCATCGTGACCGTCGTGTTGCCGCTGCCCTGCGCCGTCTTTTCCTCGCCCTCAAACTCCTTGGCTTCTTCCACGCGGTCAAGCCAAAGCTGCTCCGCCTCGTCGCGCTCCCAGTCCTCTTGCGTGTACTCAGCAGTCTTTCCGGCGCTGAGCGGAAGCGGTCGCGAGCGGCGGGGAACCATGCGCTTCTGCGTCTCTATCGGCGATGTCTCGCGCATCGGCGTGGTGACGGGCTTCCCTACAACTGGGACAGTATGGACAGCCTGGGAGCCGCAGACCTCGCAGCCGCCGCCCTTCGGGTCTAGCGGACCCTCGTGCTGGCAGTCCATGCACTTCCACTGCTCGTCCGCGCCCCGCTTGAACCTGCTGCTGTCCCCGAGCGGCGTGGTTTTCCGTATCCTGGGCGGGACGAGTTCCACCAACCTTGCTTTGTTCTCAGCGGCCCGCTGCAAAGCTATCCGGCGCTCCTCCGGGGTGGCGCTTGTATCCCTGGAAATCTCCAAGTCCCTAGCGATCTCCGCATTCAAGGAATCTTCCATCTGACCTATGGACAATGGCGGTCTGTTTGCGATTTCCTCGGATTTCTGGGAAGCCAACTCGGTCTTTTTGATACCGCTCATGAGACCATCCGGGGAGATTCCCTCGGTGCGGTGCTCGTAGAAGTCCTCGCGCCACAGGTCCCCGGCCCCACGGTCGTCGTCGTTCCCGCTGTTGGAGCCAGCCCCGCTCTTGTCCATCGTGCCCAGCGATGTCGCCAGACCAGTCACGCGCTCAAAGACCTCACGGAGCGAGTCCACGTAGATGTCGTCGTGCTCGGAGACCACGGTATCCTTGCCGCCGCGAAGCCGGGAGAAGGTTACTTTGTAAGTGTCGCCCGGCGTGAGTTCGATGCGCACCACGTTGATGCCGTTTTTGGTGAATCCGCCGGAGCCGGGGAGCCTGAACGACAGCCCGTTCCCGTTGTCAATAAAGTTTTTTGCCCCGGTCATGGCGATGAACTTGCGTCCGCCAAGCTGCTCAAGGATCGTCCTCGCGACGGAAGGTTCGTCTTCACCGCCTACGCGGCGCTCCCTGAATTCCGCCGTGTCTGCTTCTCCCGAGACGTAGTCCGTGTCGGGCCACGTCTCATTGCGTATTGCCTGGCCATCCGCGTCATTGAACTCGTGCGGAATCATCGCCTTCTTAGAGCCTTGCTCCTCGCGGTACTTCTCGCAGGACTTGCAATCGCAGCGCTTATCCCGGTTGTGGGTCTGAAACCTCTTGGTTTTGGAAGCTCCCTGCACTCCCATCCCGCGCAAAAAGTCCTTGTCGGTGTCCTGCTCGATCTGGTGCAGCGCGTCGCTCACCTCGCCGCCCGGTGTGTACCTCTCGTCCTCGCGCTCGGGATAGAACGCCTTCCACTCCTCGATGATGGGGTCGCTGCCCTTGCCGTCCTCCTCGTGCTCAAGGATCATTTGGTTGAGGTAGCGGTAGCCCTCGTCGGTCAGGGGATTCTCCAGGAACTCGCCGCATCGGGCGCAGTGCTCCGGGCCGTCAGCTTCCTGGTTGAAGTACGGCCCCTTCGGGTACTTGTCGGAGTCCCAGGAGGACTCGTCGCTAGGGTTCGCGGGCGTGTAACCGTGCTTGTCGAGCCGCCTCTTGAGCGCCACGCCGCAAGGCTCGCAGTATACGTCGGATTGGTAGATATACTCACCCTTGCCGGGGTTGTACGCCGCCTTCTCCATGGCGAACTTGTGAGCCACGCTCGCAAGGATAGGCTCCTCCTCCTGCGGCGCGAGATAGGCTGGCACCGCGTGGCGTCGCGGCAGGAGCTTCCCGGCGTTCGTGAAGTAGAACGCGTGCTCCCTCAGCCACTCGTCGTCCGTCTTGAGCGGGATCGTCGGGTGCTGGTGGCCCTCCGCCGAGGTTGTGTTGACGTAGGGGTTGTTCCTCACGTCGCACTTGTCGCAGTGGTAGACGTCGCCCCGGCGTTTGTTGTCCGAGGTCCAGCGGTAGATGAAGGCGTCCTTGACCTGCCTGGCCATGTCCGGCGTAAGCTGGTCGCCCCGGAGCAACTTCTGCGCGATCTTTGACGATCCCCAGCGGGAACGCGAGCGGGTATGGCTCGGAGCGTCGGCAACCAGCTTGGCGAGCAGCTTGTCCTTGGCGAAATTCGGGTCGTATTCCGACGCGCCCCACCCGCCCGGATTGGCGTGGTTGTCCTGCAAGTGCTCGATGGCGGCATCCTTGGAACCGAACGGGCCGTAGGCGTCGGCGTATTCCCGCCAGTCCCATGCGCCCTTCGGCGAGTCCCAGTTCTCAAGCAGGTAGTACCACTTGCCGGGCTGGTACTCGAAGAACCAGCACTCCAAGCCAGTAGACGCGGTCTTCGCCTCCGTCATGTTGCCGCCGCAATGCGGGCACTGGAGGTTGTTGCTGTCGGACGCGTCGCTGGTCCTGCGGCATTTCTGGCAGGTGAGCTTCTCGTCCTCTTCCACGGCGGCGGTGTTCAGCGACGACACCATCGCGGGGCGTGCGCGTTCCTTTTGGCGGCGTTCCTTGCGCTCGCGCTCCGTGCGCTCGGCGCGGATCGCGTTCATCAGGTCAACGAAGATGTTTTTGTCGCCAAGCTCTGTGCTGTGTGACATGATGAACTGTTCGACCATGTCCGGCAGGCGCATGAAGTAGTCCCTGAACGAACCGAAACTCAGTCCGGTCTTCTCCATCCATTCCTTCTCAAACTCACTGCGCTTGACGCCCTCGCCGCCCGCCTGAAGGATGCGCCAAAAGATGTCGAACAGCAGGATGAAATTGTTCGCGCCCTGTTCCCCCGCGACGCCCGGCTTCGCGAGCCATTTCCTGAAGCCCTCGCGGAACTTGGCGATGTCCCTCTTCGACTCAACGCTCTGGAACTCCTCCTCGCCGACGCCGTGCTCCTCGGTTTCTAGGATGTTGATCTCTTCACTCTCATGCTGAAGATGCCGCCCTTGGTCGTGCCCCGGCTGCCACATGGAAACTTCCTCCTCGGGCATCCGTTCTTGAAGCTTATTCTGCATTTCGCTGATGCGGTACATGAAGGTGCTGATGAGGAAATCGGTGAGCTTTTTCGCGGCATTCTGCCTGTTAACACCGAGGCTTTTTGTCTTGGAGACAAACTGGCTGAGGATGTCGCGGTGCCCGAGGACGGTGAACAACATCTCATGGATGAGTTCGTCCTTAATGATCTGCTTGTCCTCGGCGTCGCCGCGCCCGGCGACGTAGAGCTTGGGGGAGACTACTTTCTGGAACCAGTTGGCCCAGCGGAAAGCCTTGCCGTCGCGCCCGACCGGGTACGGGAGGGGATTCCTCTTGTGCTGCTGGTTGTAGCGCTCGATATACGAGTTGATGTATGCGTCGAATTCGCGGTTGAAGGCGAGGTGGATATTTCCCGCTGCATCAGCAACCTTAATGACGGTGTTGTCAGGATCAGATAGCTTAGAAACTACGCGGTAGCAAACAGAACCGATTTTTACGACCTGCCCGACCCGAAGAGAACTGAATTTGATCATGACGCCCACCTTTGCGCAAGGTATTGACGCATGCGTTCACTTTGTGCCTTGCGCCTTTCAGGCGTCCAAGAATTGCCCCGCAAAAGAGACTGGCTGATTTTTTGTTTTTGTTCTTCTGAAATTACTACTTTACCTTTACGAGCAACACTGATTTTACGGCGGGTTTCCTCGCTTTTCGGGCTGCCACGATGCGGGTGGCTAACGCCCATCTTAGCAAGACGTATTTTTTCCCGTGTCTCGCTGGAACAAAAACGCCCTTGGCGATCTATGCTCATCTTCTTTCGGGCATCTGCTGTGTGCTTGAATCCTGAAGAACCGTCGCCGCCAAGGGTGAGGTTATACCCGTTTTCTTTTAGATGGGACTGGTGCAGAACGATGAAGAAGGTCTCCATTTTGCAAAGCTCTTCCCTAGTCTTGGCGTGATGCAAGACTTCGACGGCGAAAGCCTTTGCACCGTACTTGCGAAGGGCGTTGTGAAAGTACGTCTTGCTCCCGTGAAATGCACGAGAAAGGTGGTTACCCCACCGGCGACTAACATTCGGACCCTCCCACTTGCCGATGTAGACCTTGCCGTTGATCGTATTGGTGACACGGTAGACGATCATGGTTTAGTCCTAAATTGTTTAGAATAAAGGACTAATCCAAAATTTTGTCATTAGGATCGTGGTCCTGCCCAGCATCAGCTTTCAAGGCCGATTGCAAGACTTCCAGATATTCGCTGTGGTCAGCGAAAGCCTGTTCGTCGTGCGAGAACCCAGCTTCGTTTTCCTTCGCGTCCTTCTGGGCAACCTTGACACCGCCCATACGCTCCATCTCTGAGGCGAACAGGGAGTTCATGTTGTCGGCGTCGATCCTGGCTATTTTCTTTGCCATTTTGCGGTCTCCTAACCTTGGTTTAGGTGTATTCGGGAGAGAGCGACTCTCCTGATATAGGGGCGAAAAGTTGTCTTTCTACCGAATGCCGCGCAGATACCTGATCCCTAAGTTCTTACGTCACGACAAGGACGTAGCCCGCCGTCAGCGGCAGCGGGTTGCCGCCCTGGTCGTAAGTGTACAGTGCGAAGACCTGCGTGGACGGGAAGCCGCCCGGAAACGCGTAAGTGCCGCCGTTGACCCCCGGATCGACGGCTATGATGCCGGTGTCGAACGGGGGCGACCCGCCGCCGATGATCGTGATGCGGACCTTGGCGACATTGAACGTGTTCCAGACCAGGGTGACCGGGGCGTTGGGGGCCACGGGAGACGCAGGCGAGGAGGTCATGGCGGCGAACGGCGGCAGCGCGGCGTCCCCCTCCGTGCTGTACGACGCCAGCAACGCAAACCCGCCCACTATAGGCAACGACATCAGAACACCACCACTGTCACGATGTTGGACGTGCTGCCCGCGAAGTCGCTCCCCGAGGGTGTGTACTGGGCGGTGTAGTAGTGCGTGCTGGGAATCTGAATCTGCCTCGCCCAGCTTGTCGCGACGGCGGCGCAGCCCGTGCCGCTCGAATTGACGACGATGGCCGGGGTCACCGACGTCCCCGCCGTCGCCTCGTTCAGGTACAGGCAGGGCGTCGTCACCCCGTCAACGGGTTCCTCGCCGGACGGGGGGAATGTCGATGCGCTGACGAGTCCGAGGTTGGCCGATGTCGTAGATGTTGTGCTGGCGTAGAACACGGCCAGGGCCTCGTCGTCGAATGCCGTGACGATTGTCGGCCCTGTCTGCGGGTTGCTGCCGTTGGGCGGGATAAAGAACGACGCGTTCTGATCCAGGACAAGCGGCCCCTGCCACTCGGACGCGTTGGCGAAGCCGCAGTTTGCCACGTGCGTGCTTCCCGGCTCCGTGACGGTGATCGTCGTCGGCCCGCCCTTGGCGACCGCGTACCACAGGGCGGCGGAGGCGGCTTCGTTCGTCGAGAAAAAGCCGCCCAGCAGGGTCGTCAGCGAAATCCACGTGTGCCCCGCCGTGTCGCTTATCCCGAAGGACGCGCTGCCCGTGGCCTTCGTCGCCGACCAGACGAGGAGGATGTTCCCCGCCACCGTGTCAGTAGGCAGGATGTTGATCCACGGGGACGAGGAGAAGACGTCGCCGCCGTTGGTGATCTTGCCCTGGCGGACGGGGTTGAGGACGCCCGTCCCCGCGTGAGTCTCGGTGTTCGCAGCGTTGTTCGCTATCGTGACCGTCTGCGCCACCGAGTCGAACGCCGTCAGGATGCCGTTCCGGTTGTTGCTGCCAGTGGGGAACCCGGCGAACGCGAAGCACATCCCGACGACGGGCGTCATGCCCGTGTAGGATGTGTAGTGGTAGACGCCGGTAAGACCGACCTGGGTGACCATGTCGAGCACCATGCTGGTCGGGGTCCAAGAGGTAGTGAGGGTAATCGGGGTGCTAGCGACCCCGTTTACCACCGGCACGGGGCTTCCAATAGGGGTCTCCCCGTCGTAGAACTGCACCGACCCAACCGGCGTGGTCGTGCCCGTGGCTGTCACAGTGGCGGTTAAGGTCGTTGGAGTAGGCATTTTCCCATTTCTTAGGTGGCCACCAAAACGGTCGTGGTGGAGAGCACCCCACTCACGAACGGAGGCGACGGGACATGGTGGACGACCTGGATCACACCTTGCAAGTTGATAGCGGTCGCCGTGAATAGCAGATAGCGGTTGTTCGCCGCGTCGAACGAGAAACCCTGCACCGTCTGGAGCGTCCCATCAACGTACACCCGGAGGTCGCGTCTCGGGTCGAACGCGCCAAGCGGGCCGTCCTGCGCAAACGGGCCCTGGAGCGGCGCTAGCACAAGCTGAATCCTGTTCGGGTAAGACAAGTTTGTCTGCGCGTACATCAGTCTTCCTCCGCCTCCCCCTCGTCGTATTCGCGCCCCTCGGATTCTTGAATAGCATGCTTCAATTCGTGGTCGATGCTCTTTCCAATCTGGTCTTCGTAACCCCGGTGCGCCTCAAGGTCAACGAGGATGACAGGGTAGCCGCACGTGCCATTGATGTATGTCGCGACCGCCCCGAGTTCGGAAAGATCAACGTCCCAAAGCTCGAATGGCTCCTTAGTGTTTCTGTAGATTCCGTTGGCCGCCTGCACCGCGAGCTTGGCAAGCTCCAAGTCGCGTCCCTCGACTGGCTCATAGTCCCACAAAGGCTGATAGTCGTGGCTTTCATTGTCCTCCGGCGCTCGCCAGAGCAGGCCCGGCTCGTCGGCGGAGGCGTACTTCGAGGACGCCTTGCCCTTGAACAATTTCTTGACCTTTTCCCACATGGTGCGGCGTGTCTCGGGGTCTTTCACCCGCCTCCAGAGGTTGCTCAGCATGTCGGTCACGGATTCCTCGGACTCTTCCCCCTCCACCGGGTACGGCAGGTTCTTGTGGATGTGCGGCTTGCCTTCCTCGTGAAGCTCCTCGATTTTCTTTTCTTCTTGGTCAGTCAATTCCGTTATGTCCGCGATCTCCTGCTCCTCGGGCGCAGGGGCAGGTGTGGGTGCTGCTGCGGGCGCTGCTGGCGCTTCCTCGTGCGGTTCGGTGGCTGGTTCGGTGCGCTCGATAGCGCCGCCCTCGGGCACCTGCTCTTCGAGTTCCTCTTCGTGCTCCATCCTCGCCTCCTCTTCCGTCCGCAACGCATCGAGCAGCTTTTGCTTGATCTCCTCGTTCTTGGTCTCGCGGATTTTCTTAAGCTGCTTCTTTTTCTCGGCCTGTTCCTGTATCCTTTGCAGGCGCTCCGGCGTCTGCTCCGCCTCGTCCTTCCTGCGCTCCATGTCTCGCTTGCGGAGGATGTTCACGATATTGTGCTGCACGCTCGGGAGGATGCGCTCGAACACCGCGTGGATGTGCTTGCAGATGACGTAGTTTCCCCGGAGGTCTAGGCGCTCCTTGGGAGCTTGAAGAAGCGGACGCGAAGGACCGAGGAGACCGTCGCGCTGGTGCAGGTTCCACTGAGCGCCCCAGTAGAGGAACGCAGGGCACGAGCATTGCACTTGGATGTCGAGGTCTTTCGCCTTCTGGCTTTCCTGTACCTTCGTCACGTCGAACTGCACACGCACGTCGTGACCGGCGGGGTCCGAATCCTCTTTGTTACACTTCACATTGTAGTGGAGGAACAACGCCTTCGGGTTCGAGTCCAACAGCCGTGGCTGGCAGCCGCCCCTGTACTTTTTCGAGAAGGCGTTGGTCTGGCGGACGAGGTCGGGCAGGGAGATCGCGGTCTTTACGGCGCGATTGCCGATGCCATCGACGACGTCCACGGCAGCGGAAAGTGGGATTGTGATGAACTCAGCCATTCGGACGCACTTGACCCCTCACTTAGAGGTTCGAAAGACCGTGTTTACCAGCTAAAAGGACTGTCGTTCCCCTCGCCCCAGAAAACCACGCGCACACAGCGGCTCAGGTCGCATGCCCCGTAGCCGAGGACTATCAGCCTGCGGCAGACGCGCACCTTGACCCATTTCCTGAATTCGGAGACGGTCTGGTTGTCCTTGAGGTTGTTGCAGCGGTCGCAGGCGGGCAGCAGGTTGGCGTCCCAGTTGTAGCCGCCCCGCGACCGGGGCGTAGCATGATCAACAGTGAGGTCGCCCGGCTCCGGCTTCGCGCCGCAATACCAGCACCGCCCTTGGCATTTCGAGGTTGCTCTGTTCCACTGGCTCCTGCGCGGCGTACGGGGCATGCTCAGGCAGTCTCGTCCTCAATCTCGAACTTCTTGGTGGGCGCTGACGCAGCGGGGTAGCCTTTTTTGGTCGGCAGCTTAGGCTCGGCGGGCGGCTTCAAGTTTTCGTCTTTCGCGGACGCCTTATTGGGGGGCTTCGGGGCTGGTTTTAGAGCGGGCTTAGGCTCTTCTCTCTTAGGGGCGGGCTTGGGAGCCTCCACGGGCTTCGGAGGCGCTTTGGCAGCCGCCTTGGCAGCCTGGGTCACCTCTTCGATGAACCCGTTCTTCTGCATGGCGGCAAGCCCCAAGGTCGTCTGTTTCACGGCCTTGACAACCTCCCCGTTCCGGTACACCGTCAGGCGATTGAAGTTAGACGTGTCGTGGACAAGTATGTCCCCGACCTTCACGAAGAAGCCGAAATCTGCGAAATGAACCGGGGATTTGACGAGGTAGCTGCGTTGCACGTGTGTTTTCCCTCTAATTAGATACCGAGATTGCCCATCTTGCTAGCATTTCTAGCCTTGTGAGATGCAGACATCTGTTGCCTAGTCTCGCCGGAATGATGCCCGGTAAACGACATGGCTGGTTTTTTGCCTTTCATTGATTCAGATCGTTTTCTGCGGGCCTCGACAGACCATTTCCACGTCTTGCCTTTGGCTGCCACACGGACCTTGGCGGCGTGCTCTTCTGAAAGCGTGCGACCTTCCAAGGTCTTGCTGATTTTGTTGGCTACTTCTGATGGGCAGCCGCTTGCACGATGGTGCTGGTCGCCACGGGAAAGATAGGAATAAGCATCCGGCTTTCCCTTTTCTACTCGATGGTGCGTTTTGCTTCTTTCGCCTACCTTTGTCTTAAATTCGCTTGAATGACAAGCGGGTCTTCCCAAGCAAAAGCCTTGATCTAAGTACAATTGAATCTCTTTGACCAGAATGCGATAGGACTCTTCTCCCTTGTGTACCCACTGGCGGGGCGGGGCGACCTGAGTCCAGCCTTCCGCAAGCCTTGCGCCAAGTTCTTCGGCGGACACCACAGTATGCAGCTTGCCTTTGTAGATATGCATCCAGCCCTCGACTGACGCAGCGCCAGAGCGGATGCGCTCGTATTCGAGCGACATGTCCCGCACCAACGCCTCGTCGTAGTTGCTTTGTACCAAAACGTTGAGGCGCTCCACGGACGCCATCTTGAGAAAGGACAAGTAAGCGACTGGATGCTTCGGCAAGGCGCGGTAAAGATAATAGTGCGCCACGAAATGGTCGGACGGCGTGAGGCGCTTCAGGTTCCACGAATAGTTCTTGAACGACTCAAATTCTGGGAACATGGCGCGAGGCAGGATGTGGTGGCGATGACTGCGACCTGCCGGGGACTTGGCGGACGCGACAAAATCCAGATAGGCACCAGTCCAATTTTGGTCAGCGCCCAACTGACCGAAGTGTGTCTTGAAGTCCATGCAGTCTAATACTGCAAATCTTTGAAATTCAAAATAAAAAAGCCCCAAAGCAAGTTCGCTTTGGGGCTTTTTGTAGGTTGTTGTAAAACTTAGGTTTAGTTCTCGCCCGTGTTCGCCGTGCTGACGAAACGTCCGTTCACGGTCAAACGCTGGACTCCCGAAGGATTGAAAACCAAAAATCCCAAATTCTCGAATATGCTGAATCCAATCTGGCGGAGGTCCGGACGGTCTGCCGACATCACTGTCAGCGGAATACGTTCGGGGATGACGCCCAAGAACTCTGCGTCCGCTAGGATGTAGATCGAGCCGTAGCCGACCTTACGGGACTGGAGCAGTGTTGCGCCCCAGAGGTAACCCATGACGCCAGTCTTGAGGAGCTTGCGCTGGGTTTCGCGGTCGATGTTCTGCTGAGTCCACTTGAGCAGGTCGGTGTAGTCGCGCGGGTTGAAGAACACGAACGCGACGGAGAGGTCGTGACGCTGCACTTGTCCGAAACCATCAGCCATGCTGTTGATGTCGATAGGTGCGTTGATCGCGATGTCCGGGTTGTACACCGGGTCGTTTGCCGCATGCGTTGCCGCTGCGGAAGCGACTGCGTCGAAGAGCGAGAAGACGTATGCGTCTTCCTGCGCTCCGACTTCTGCCTTCGCCAAGTTCAGTGAGCGGGCGACGAGGTCGAAGCGGCGCTCCTTGATCTGGGTGATGGGGATCATCGGGTTTGAGACGATTTCGAAAGTCGGCACAGTGACGCGCTTCGGCTTGGTGACGCGGACGATGTCGCCGCCCTCTTCGCCAACCACGAAGGCCTCCACAAATGACGAGCCGGGTGTTGAACCGACTGTCATCGCGGCCGTGTCGAATTCCTTGTCATAAATGGGCAAGGCACCATCGGGGAGAGTCTCGACCATGAGCGCCTTACGTGCGATGCTCATATAGTCGCGACGACGGCGAAGGGAAGGTCCCAACGACGCTGCAAGCTTTTGCCTGCCTCCCGCCGTCTTGAGCAGTTGCCCAAGCATTGCGGTCTGTTGCTGAGTGCG
>Ga0187874_10003626_pt1 | contig 10681 bp, 15 predicted proteins | sample June2016WEW_16_1_3_FD_132993 | JGI IMG/M metagenome (GOLD analysis project Ga0187874, IMG submission 132993) | Peatland microbial communities from SPRUCE experiment site at the Marcell Experimental Forest, Minnesota, USA - June2016WEW_16_150 | ecosystem: Environmental > Terrestrial > Soil >... | reverse complement strand
TATAGAGAAATTGGGCGGAAGGGTGGAAAGAGCATAGGAAGGAAGTAGAAAGGAGTGGACGAATGTCCTATTCATTGCCTTAAACCCTCTTCTTTTTGGAAGTCAGCCAAAATATTGAAATAGTTTCCAATCGCATTCTGTTTTATGAAGCAAATTCTCGTTTTGTTTTATAGCCGAACGGGAAACACAGAAAGGATGGCTAAAGCCGTTGCCGAAGGCGCAAGGATGGGCGACGTCGTCAAGGTTGAATTGAACTATCATGTAGAACCAGAAGACCTGAACGCTTTTGACGCGGTACTTGTAGGCACGCCGACTTACCATCATGAAATGGCGGTTGAATTCAAAAACCTCTTCGAAGAAGCAGCTGCAAAAGGCATAAACTTAAAAGGCAAAGTCGGAGCCGCATTCGGATCCTACGGATGGACTGGCGAAGCGCCAAAGCTTGTCGTGGAAATCATGAAGTTCAAGTTTGAGATGCAAGTAACTGAACCGCCGTTGCTCGCAAGATATCTGCCAGACCAAAAAACCCTCAACGACTGTAAAGATCTAGGGAAAAGAGTTACCGAAAAATTGATGAGCAAGGCTTAACATAAGCGGATGGGAGAACTTTTATGGAAAAACCAAAGGATAACCTACTTGAATTTTTGAAAAACCAGATCAAGGTTGAAAAAGAAATAGTGGCGTCCCTCGAGCAACCATTGTTGAGTATGAAGAACCCAGCAGTCAAGGGCGTCCTCAAAGGCGTTTCGCTTGACTCGATAAAGCACGCTGAACTCTACATGTCAGCAGTTACCCTTCTCACCGCAGCTTCCACCGCGTTAACCCAAGACAATTTAGATGAGCAGCGAAAGCTTGTTGAGAAGCATATTGAAATCGAATCGGAACTTATCAAAAAGCTGGAAACAATGATCCCCACAATTGACAACAACAAAGTAGTTTTTCTCTTGAACTCTATCCTAGCCGACGAACGCAGGCATCATGAGATGCTTAAAATGGTTTTGGAAATCATTGTTCACGGAGAAACGATTACAGAGGATGACTGGTGGAAACTGCTCTGGGAAAACGCGCCATTCCACGGAGCGCCTGGCGGAGGATAAAAAGGGAAAATTCTTCGGCGTCCTTTTAAGAGTTGGCGTTTTCCTGCATTACTTGCCCGGAAGAGGTCCATGTGTCTTCGACGATTTGCTGAAGCTCCTGAAGCACCGAAGCCAACATTTCACCTTTGCAAGTCAACCCGTAGGCTTTAGGGGTTCTTCTTATAAAGATGAGTTTTTTGCCTTTCAATCCTCTTAGGTACTTGTATATTCGCCTCATAGAAAGCTCGGTTTCCTTCGCAAGTTTTCCAGCTGAAATCCCCTCATTCGGAATTGTATCGTAAACTTTCCGTTCGGTATCTGCAAAGGTTTCCTTGCCGGGTTCCCTCTTTGATTTGAAGAAGAAGATATAGTCCCTTTCTTCAGGGGTTTCTATCAAGCCAACAGAACGCAAACGTTTAAGGATTCGAGACGCGATTTTCGGCGAAATCAAGGCTTCAATGTCTTCAAATGTTTTGGGTCCCGACAATAGTGATTGTAGGAGTATCTCCTCATAGCATTCTGAGTGGGCTGGCAGCATTTCCGCGAATTCCGGGAAAGCTTCAAGAAGTTCGGTAAGTCGGCCGCCGAAGGTGGTTGCGTAGTATTCTTCTCGTGCTTCTGTAGCGAGCCCCACCGCCATTAGCGGCTGCAGGTACTCTTCGTTTATGGTGTCTTGGCTGTGGCTGTGCCCGGTTTTTTTGAGTTCCTGCTGCAGTTGGCTGACAGAATATCTGCCATTTACGATTGCTTGAAGAATATGGAGTCTTGTCTCGTTTTTTAGAACGTTGAAGAGTTCTTTCAGATAATTCGGGTTGTCCATTGTTTCGCGAAGTTTTCTCAGCTCGTTTTTTAGTTTGTACACCTGGCATCTATTTATGCATTCTATGGCGCTTATTGGTGCGCAGTTTCGGCATTCTGCGTCAAGTGTCTTTAGCATCCCAGCCATGTCGCTGGCATTCTCTGTTTTTCTGGTTGAGGTTAAGACGTTACCCATTTATTCTTGGCTCCTAATCGCGTGCATTGCCGCGTGGCATGATAAGGGCAAGGAGTGAGAAATTGGAGTTGAAAACTGGTTTTTTTGCGATTTGATAGCCCATCATGACACGCGTCATATTATATGACAGGCGTCATGTTTAAATAAGTTTTCCCCAAAAGTAACCCTAATTGGTGCTTAACTTGATACTTCCGTGCGAGGTAGGAGTAAAAACCGTTTTGCCTTCAGTAAAGGCCATCATGGCAAGAGAAATCGTCTCAAACCGCGGACTAAATGAACAACAAACAGCGGAACTTTTGGGGCTATCACAAAGCGCGGTCAGCAGATATGTGAACAAAGAAAGAGGAAACAACCTACTCAATTTGGAAAACTCGACGGAAATTTTGGCGCTAATAAACCAAATGGTGGCCACCCTGATAAAAGAGCCCGACAATAAAACCCAAGTCCTCGAGCTCTTCTGTCAAACATGTCAAGCCGTCAGAAAAAAAGGTTTGATGTGTCCTAACTGCCAAAAAGAAATGCCGCCGCAATGGGCAAAAAACTGTTTGTTTTGCCGTTAAAATAGCCCTAATCAATATTTATTAAAACGTAAACCCCTTGATTTTTTAGGGATCTAAATGTCCTACGACGAAAACGTCATTTTAGATGTAATCGCGAAGGTAAGCAAAACCGCAGTTAACATAAGCACAGTTAAGCTTGTTCACAACATTTTCTATCAGGCTGTGCCTGTTGCCGGGACAGGTTCAGGCACCATAATCGATTCCTCTGGGTTGATTTTGACGAACAATCATGTGGTAGGCGGCGCCCAAAACATCAACGTTACTTTGGGCACGAACGAGGTGCTTGAAGGGACTATTGTAGGGTCATGCGCCATCCACGATATAGCTGTGGTGAAGGTCGATGGAAAGGGACGGGATCTTCAGGCGGCAGAGCTTGGTGACTCAGACAAGATACGGGTTGGGCAGAGAGTATACGCCATCGGCAACCCCTTCGGGTTAGCTGGGGGTCCAAGCGTAACCTCAGGAGTCATCAGCGCGATCAACAGAACAATAGAGTCGGAAAGCGGGTTGATAGAGGACCTTGTTCAAACTGATGCGTCTATTAACCCTGGGAACAGTGGAGGCCCACTTGTCGACGTCGCGGGCAAAGTGGTAGCGATAAACACGGCGATTATCCCGTTTGCCCAAGGTATCGGTTTTGCGATCCCAATCAACTCCGCGAAGGCTTGCAGCGACGAAATCATGATAGGAGGCACCCGCAAAAGCCCGTGGCTTGGAATATTTGGCTTAACTTTAACAAGAGAAACCGCCCATTACTATAGGTTGCCGGTAGACCACGGAGTCTTAGTGATCCGGATTGCCGAGGGCAGTCCTGCTGAATCCGCTGGATTGTCTGAAGGAGACATTATCCTAGAGATAAGCGGCGCTCAGACTCATAAGATCGAGGATTTGGTGGATGAAATTCGCGAGAAGACTGTTGGCGATGTCGTCAGGATTCTTGCAGTGCGAAATGGCAGACAGCACTTTTTTGAGTTAACATTAAGCGAGGCGCCTTAGCGACCTTTTGAAATGGAGATTCGAATATGAGTCAAAACATCATAAAAGAAATCCTTGAGAAATACAGGGTTATCGCGGTGGTAGGCGTATCCAAACAGCCCGAGAAAGACAGCCACAGAGTCAGCGCCTACCTAAAGGAGCATGGCTACCGAATCATACCAGTAAACCCGTTCGCATACGAAGTATTGGGCGAAAAAAGCTACCCGAGCCTGCTTGACATCCCTTCTGAAATCCAGAAAACCATCGAAATCGTTGATGTCTTCAGGCCATCAAAAGATGTTCCGCCGATAATGGAGCAAGCCATCAAGCTCAAGCAGAGGAACGGAAAACCCTATGTGGTTTGGATGCAACTTGGAATCGAAAACGAAGAAGCAGCTGAAGCGGGTAGGCGTGAAGGTTTGATTGTTGTTATGGACCGGTGCTTGATGGTTGAATACAACCGTCTGGCCCATTAAAGATAAGCGTACAACTTTTCCAATTACAATCAACGATTATTATCTGGCTTATTCAGGATTGAGCAAATTAGACATTATCGGACGTTGGAAGGAAATGGACAAGTTCGATTCTTCTACCGGGCGCTCATGAAGAAGAAGACTGAAGACTACTTGATTTCTTCCAGAGCTTTCTGAATCTTCATGTAGTTCGGCTCAACCGTTGGATCGTCTGAAACCCAAACGTACCTGACTACGCCGTCTATATCTAAAATGAATATTGAACGTTTCGCAGCTGTATAACCTTTGAGCCCAGCGAAGTCAGTCAGCTCTAACCCGTAGCGTTTGACGACTTCACGGCTATAGTCGCTTAGAACTGGGAAGGGGAGCCTATTTTTCTCCGCGAAAGCTTTGTTGCTAAAAGGATCGTTAACGCTTATTCCTACGACCTGTGCTTTCAGGTCGGTGAGCCTAGCCATCGAATCCCGAAACTCACACATCTCTTTCGTGCAAGTCGCAGTGAAAGCCCCAACGAAAAAAGCCAAAACGATTTTTTGTCCAAAGAACTCTTTGAGGCTTCTTTGCTTCTTATCAGTATCAGGAAGAGTAAAATCAGGTGCCTTTTCTCCAACTTTGAGTTTGGTTTCCATAAATTCAGGTCCTGAATTCTATGAAAATGTGAAGGCGTATAAATGCATGCCGTTTTCTAGCCAAATTCAAAAGCGCATTGACAGATCTTGTTTAGAACGCATATGTCGCATTTGGGTTTTCTTGCAATGCAAACTTGCCGTCCATGGAAAATCAGCAGATCAGTAAGTTTCATCCATTTCTCCTTCGGCGTGATTTTCATCAGGTCTTGCTCAATCTTGGCTGCATCTTCATTTTCTGTCAGACCGAGGCGCTGTGAAACCCTGTGGACGTGAGTGTCAACTGCTATGCCTCCTATTATGCCGTATGAATTGTTTAATACGATGTTGGCTGTTTTTCTCGCTACGCCAGGCAGTTCCACGAGCTCCTCCATAGTATTTGGCACCTTCGAATGGAATCTTTCTACGAGCATTTGGCAGCATTTTTGGAGGTTTCTGGCTTTGTTATGGTAAAACCCTGTTGAACGTACGTCCTGCTCCAGCTCCTTTAGATCAGCGTTCGCGTAATCTTCGGGCGTGTGGTACTTCCTGAATAGCTTTTGGGTTACGATGTTGACTCGTGCGTCGGTTGTCTGTGCGGAAAGCATGGTGGCGACAAGCATTTCGAGTGGGTTGGAGTAGTTGAGGGCGGTTTTTGCGTCGGGGTACTGCCTTTCAAGTAACTCGATGACTCTTTCGACGCGAGCTTTGGGTTCGATGTAAGTTTCGGGTTTTTTCATTTTTATTCCTCTCAGAAGTGCTGTGAGTCGGCAATATGGAATTAAGGGAGCGGCAATAAAAGATTTTTGACCCTCAGTAAGCTAACTTCTTTAACATTTGTTTAGTAATGCTTACGTATTCTTTAAATTTGATAAGTCTTAACCCGTAATGTTAGCGCAATGTTTATATGATTTCTAATAATCTGAAAATGCGTATCAGCGTATATAAAGTGGCAACATGGTGAACCCAACAAGAGTAACAGTAGCTTTCGACAAAACAACAGCCGACCTGCTCGAAAAAATAAGTAAAGACGCAGAAGTCTCCCAGAGCGAAGTTATGCGCCGCGCCCTAAAATTCTACAGCGATAACATGGCGCTCGAAGACCCGGCAGTTAAGAAAAAAATCCACGGCTACATGGACATGCTGCTCGGCGGCGAACACGTAATTCTCGACGTCGACCACTGGCTCATGTTCCTAAGCCTTATTGCCACATCGCCGCAGAAAGAAAAGTTCTGGAACGAACACAAAGAAGTAGCACGTGCGCATTGGGAACAACTAAAAACAAAGGTTCGTTCACCCGAAGAAATGTTGACCCGACTTGAGGTCTGCAACTTTTACCGCCTCACAAAGAACGCCCCGAACGACTACACGCTTGTCTTAGTTTCCGAGATGTCCAAAGATTTCATCAGAGTGTTCCTTGAAGAATACTTCTCAGCCATGGGCGTAAAAGCAGAGATAAAAGAAAACCTCACCAAACTCAGAGTAACCATCAAACCATCAACGCCAAGAATCTGAGAACCTTTTTCCGCAAAAACCTTTTACCCAAAATTAACTAAACAATAGCGCAGGTGAATTTGAGTTGAGTATAAAACTGAAAGTTGACGGAAAAGAAGTACCTCTAAACGAGTTTGTAGAAAAGATCTTGGGCGGAACAATAACAGGCGCAGTAACTTCTTTGCGTGGAATAAAGGATGATTGGGAAAAAATCGAAATAGAAATTAAGAAATAAGTTTAGCCGTTGTATTCGACTGAACTTTCTATTTCCGCGAACAATTCTTTTTTCGCCTTGCAGATTGGGCAGACATACGGCGGGTCTTCCCTAAACACCACGTAACCGCACTGTTTGCAGTACCACAGCTTCTTTTTGACCGTGGGCTGAACTTTTCCTACTTCCGTCGATGCTGGGTGGGTTTTCTCTTGGCTGCCGCCAACAGTTGTCGGTTTAGCTGGGGCTGCCGCCTGAGATTCGTATGCTCTTGTCTGCTTTTCTATTGGTCTTCGCTCGGGAACTTCGGGCAGGTTTTTGCTTTCGTAAACTTGTTTGTTGACATAGAGTCGGCAGTAGCAGGCGCCGTATTGTGCGACGTCGGGGTCGCGGTAGTCGCAGGGACAAATGATGTCGCGGTCGTACTCGAAATTGCCTGAAGTGAGCCTGCAGGGGCAAAGCGGGTAGCCGTAGCGGTCTTCGTTTGTCTTTAATCCTTCAAGAAAACCCTGAAGCAAGTCGGGTTGAGGGGTAAGATAGTAGCCGTAGGTTTTGGCGTCTGCCTCGGCTCTTTTTCGTACTTCTTCTAACGTAGTCAAATTTCAAGAGCCTCACTGAGTTTGTCTTTGCGAAAACCCGTAATCACAACCTTGTCATCAACAATCGTAGTAGGGTAGCTCAGCATTCCGCCTTTGTTTTGGATTGTCTCGCGAATCTTTTGTTTGTCTTCCTCATCGGCTAAGTCAACGTTAACGAATTCGTACTCAATGTGGTTTTCATTTAGGTATTGCTTTGTTAGATTGCACCAAACGCATGTGCTCAAAGCGAAAACGAAAACCCTGTGTTTATTGTTCTTGCCAGCAACCTTGGAAATATTCATGTCAAAACAACTCTACTAGAAACATTTGCTTGCAGGGGCATATAACTTTTTAGATTTGAAAAAGTGGGTTTTGGGGTCAAACCGGTTTTAGGTTTCCGAAGGCGTTTTGAACAACCTCATTCATAGCGGGGTGAATATGCATGCCTTGGGCGATCGGCGCGAAACTTCCAGTTTCAGAAACCATTGCATTAACGATTTCCTGTATCAGAATCGAAGCCTCAGGACCAATAATGTGCCCGCCGAGGATTTTTCCCGTTTCTCCGTCAACAATCACTTTCACGAAGCCTTCGGGAAACCCCATAGCAGCACCCATCGCTGTGTCCCGATAATGGGCGTTACCTACGACAACCTTGTGGTACTGCTGCTTGGCTTCTTGTTCTTTTAAGCCGACGGAAGCAACTTGCGGATAGGTAAAGACCGCGTGGGGCGCTACCGTGAAATCCATCGGAATCTTGTGATCGTGGTTCGAGTTGTGCCAAACTATACCTGCTTCATAGTTCGCTACGTGCTTGAACATCTGTTTGCCTATGGCATCTCCAAAAGCCCAAATGTCCTTCTTGCTTGTCTCAAGGAACTCGTTGACTTTGATGAAATTATGCTCATCAAGCGCAACACCTGTTTTTCCAGGCTTCAATATGTCAGCGTTTGACACCCTGCCAGTCGCAATGAGGACAACTTCGGCGCTGAATTCCCTTTGGCTTCCATCTGTCCGGTTTCTCGCAACAAGCGTTTTAGTTTCCCCTTCCTGCCTCGCTTCCAAAACCTCAAAGCCCGTGTAAATTTCCATCCGCTTCCGCATCTCCTTGAGAAGTAACTCGCTGATTTCTGGTTCCTCGTCGGGCAGCACGCGGTTGGGTCTTTGCAGTATTGTTGTTTTTGTACCGATTACCGAGAAGAAGTGCCCGTACTCTACGCCGATGTAACCTCCGCCCACAATCAGCAAACTTCTCGGCGGGTTTTGCAGCTCCAAGACCGTGTCACTTGTCAAGTAACTGATTTTGTCTATGCCCTTGATTAAAGGCAACCCGTGGCGAGCTCCTGAAGCAATGAAGATTTTTGGGGCGGTAATCGTGCGTTGGCCGACCTGCATGATGTAATCGGAGATGAATTCGCCTGTTTCCTTGAGCCAAACTAGATTAGACGTTGCTTCCACGGCCAAAGCCTGATGCCCTGAGTCCTCCTCAACTAGCGTATTCATCCTACTCATAATGTTCCCAAAATCGACTGACTCCACCTTCGCATTGACCCCGAGCTTTCCCGCCTCTTGGACAGTGGTGATGACGTCTGTCGGGTAAATCAGCATCTTCGAGGGAACGCAACCCACATTTATGCATGTTCCGCCCATTTTTCCATGCTCAACCAACGCCACCCTCAATCCTTGGTCAACAGCCGCTGAGGCAACAAGCATACCAGAGCCTGACCCGACAACGATTACGTCAAACTGCTCCATAATAAAACCTCTTTATTATGGAAAGAGAAGAGGCAAGGCAAATAAACTTTTCAAGGTCACTTTAGTGGTTGGAAAATCTTTTATGCGAGTTATGGTTAAGTTAACTTGAGGATTTTTATGGCAAAAGCAGCAAAACCAGCCAAACAAACTAAAGCAGAAGAGGAAAAGAAGAAGAAAGCTTACTACGCCAAAAGCGAGAAAAAAGCCAAAGAAGTCAAAAAGTAAGGCTTTATCCCAAGAATTTTGGCAGGCAACGTTTGTCGTGGAAAGCGTCGAATCTTTCAAGTTCCCCCTTTGTTAGTGGCAACACAATTCTTGAAACTAAACCGTTTAGGCTGAAGGGCAACCGTATCAGACGCATCTCTCCAGAGGTTACCCACTCGTCAATGTGAAAACCAGCGCTCTTAACCTTCCGCGCAAAATCAAGCCTTTTCTGGCTGCTAAAAAGGTAGGCTTCGTTGTCTAAGACGTGAAGGTGGAAACCTCTGCCAGAGTAAACAGCCTTGACCTCTGAAAAAATGTTGCCAAGATACTCGTAGAGGCCAACCGCTTCCTGCTTAACCATCTCCAACTCCAACTCGCAGAAACTCAAACCCTGCTGCCTCTTCATTTTGTCCGCTAAGGTACCGTGGACTGGGCAGTTGATATTTTCAGGGTCAAGGTCAAAAGCGAGCTCCTGCCCCGTTTTGCCGTCGTTTGCATCATAGACAGTTCGATCGTAATAGACTGCCTCAGGCAAAAAGTCAAGTATCTGTAGCCGCAAATCTTCCAAATCAGAGTATTCGTCAATCACAATTGTTGTTGAAGCATCTTCTTTGTATTTTTCGGGATAGATTTTGGTGTGCCTGCCAATGATAACCGCAAACCTGACTCTGTATTGTTGACTGCTAAACCATTGCGCTACAGATTGCAGGTTAAATTCGGCAGTGTAAAACTGTTTCCTTTCATCTAAAGTGGCATACCTCATACCCAGGGGCAGGTAATATTGAACCATAATAACCATTAAACAAAATAGGGAACTAACCAAAAAAGGTTTTACGCAAACCGAAGGGGAGAAACCCTAATATTTGGCGCTTTGATGCATTTTATTGGTGAAATTTTGCCTATTGACCCCGATTTTCAAACAAAACGCCAAGTTGTCGGCGAACACAACGGACATAAAGTTTGGGGACCTGTAGTGGCCCCTCAGAAACTGGGAATTCACGGTACAACAAGCGCTGTGGACTGGGATAGCTGCGTTGGAGATGGTGTATGCATCGACGTCTGCCCGGTTTCGCTGTACGATTGGGCTGAATCACCTGGGCACCCGCTTAGTGAACGCAAATCTGACCCCGCAAGAGAAAACGACTGCATTCAATGTCTTGCATGCGAAATGCAGTGCCCGGCTCAAGCGATAAAAATTACTCCGCATTAGGCGGAGCCTCTTCTGTTTTTGTTTGGCAAGTATTATATTAGCAGACGCTCCAAATAGTGCCTTGTGTACCTCGTATGAGTATCAGACCACAAAGCAAAGTCATTGCGGTTCTGCCATCTGACGCTTCGGCAAAAACTACCGACATTGTCGAAGAAATAATTTCCTGCATTCTGGAGGCGGGCGAAGTTGACGTAGTTGGCGTGGGCGACGGGATTTTTCTGGCTTGTTCAGCAGTAAACATGGCGTCGGAAATCGCCAAGGTCTACGTTGAAGACCTATATATTGGGAATCTGGAAGCGCCAGCGCTCGGCAAAGCATCCGCCATTTCTGTGCATCTCGGACAAAAGCAAATTGGGGATTACGCCACAGCCGCTGAACAAGAGGAAAAGGGGTTTGAAGATGTCGAGGAGCAAACCGTAAGCGTAAGCAGAGCAGCCAGCATGGAGCGGCTTTTGACGATAAGTCTTTTGAGGCTTGCAAAATTTGAGAAAATCAGGATAGTTGCCGCCGGCGGCTCGATCAACGACGCAGTTGCACTTGCGTTGAGAC
>Ga0187874_10003624_pt1 | contig 10684 bp, 10 predicted proteins | sample June2016WEW_16_1_3_FD_132993 | JGI IMG/M metagenome (GOLD analysis project Ga0187874, IMG submission 132993) | Peatland microbial communities from SPRUCE experiment site at the Marcell Experimental Forest, Minnesota, USA - June2016WEW_16_150 | ecosystem: Environmental > Terrestrial > Soil >... | reverse complement strand
CCAGGCGTCGTCGTTGTTGTTCACGAGGTGGGAGGTCTCGGGCTTGATCAGGTAGTCGAACGGCTCCTCCTCCGTCATCACGGAGGCCATGATCGTGCAGTGCGACAGGATGTACTTCGAGGTGTCCGCCTGCTTCCTGAGGGACGCGGTCTTGCAGAACGGGTGGTCCCCGTCGATGTCGCAGCCACGGAACGCACGGTTGCCATACCACCTCTCCCAGTCCCCCGGCTTGAGGATCGGCTCGTTCAGCGGCGCGTTGGCTACCTTCTTGAAGGACATCTCACCCTCTACCTATCCGCTCGGAAGCCCACTTTTCTACCGTTTCGCCCACGTGCTGTCCGTTGACGTAGGTGTCCTCGGTGACGACGCCGCCCTCGTCGATGCAGAATCGAGCGACCGTTCCGGGGTACTTGGCAGAGATACTTTCCGCATAGCGCACCGCTTTTGCGGCGTCGTCGAATTCGACCTCATCGCCGAGGAACTGGACGTATACTTTGCCCTCGTCGAGCACATCGGTAATCTCGGGGATTTCCTCGCTCGACGCATCCTTGCCCTCAAGCCCCTCAGTCTCCTCGTCAGTGAAGTCATGCACCCGTTTGTACGGGTAGCCGTAGAACTCGGCGGTGTACTCCTCGCCCACCATGTCCCAGAGCGCATCCATCGAAATACCGCGATCCTGCGCTTCCTGTCGGAGGTAGTCTTCCTGCATGAAAAAGCGCTTCGCCTCATCCTCGGCTTCGCTGACCTGTTCGAGAAAATATTCCTCATCCTCGTCCGCATCCTGCTGCGTGTACTCGGCGGTCTTGCTAGCGACCACACCATCGGGGTTGATGCGCGGGTCGATCTGCGGGAGATGCTTTTTCTTTTTCGGATTCAACGATTCCACCACGCCCTGCATGGTGTCCTTTGTGAGCAAGTCCTGCTCCTGCTGGTCGAGGTGCTCTTTCATGTCGTCGCGTGGCGGTAGCTTCGTTGGCGTCTCGTGCATCTCGACGAGTCCCTTTTTGCGGAGTAGGCTCGACACCGGGCGGTACACGCCGGGCTGCGAGGGGTCCTGAACGTAGTTTCCGCTCGGCGGGGGCGCAGCTTCCTGCTGGCGGCGCTGCGGGCGGGTCTTCCAACTGTAGCGTCCGCGCACGTCTTCAAGGTCTTCCGCGAATTCGAGAATGTCCACGCCTTCCTTCCATGTCACATTGTTCGCGAGCATGTAATCGGTGTACCTCTCGATCTCGTCCATGCCGTACCAGCCGATCCAGAGTCCGTTCCAGATCGTGTAGTCGGGCTTCGTCTTCTGCTCCTCATAGCTGATGGCAGCGTTACCGGCTGGCCTCTCCATCTTCACGAGGTCCTCCGGCGACACATACTTATTCTCCTTCTTCCACTGTTCCCTCTCCTCATCGCCCACGCCGGATGCACGCTCGCGGAGCGTGTCCGTGAGAACCTTCTCGTAGCCGGGGTCCCGCGTGACGAGGCGCTGCTCGCCCTCGGGCCAGTAGCACTGGGGGTCCTGCTGGAAAATCGTGAACGGTTTTTGCTTGCGCTCGTCGGGCGTTTGCCTGACCCGCCCTAGCGCGTCTTCTTCGCCCGTTTCTTTTTCTTCCTCCGGCACCTCGCGGTTGTCCTTGAGGCGCTGCTGGCAAGCCTCGTTAATGGTCACGAGGTAGCCGTCGAGCATGTTCTGGTTCTGCGCCCAGAGCGCGGGGGCTTCCTGGTACCGCGCGAGGAGAACCTGCTCAAGCTCGGGCCAGCGCCCCTTGATCACCTGCTTGACGTAGTTGGCGACGCGCTTGTCCAGGCGGCTGCGTTCGCCCCACCGCTGTGAGGTGCTCGGCTTGTATTCCCCGTGCCCGTATCCTTTGCTGTTTTCTGTGTTCTTGGCGTAGCTGAGCACCTTCTGCTCGTACTCGGGCCAACGCCCCTTGATGACCTTTATGGAATAGTCAAGCGGTAGGTCGGTGTAGTGCCGGTAGCGCTGGCGACCCTTGCTTTCCTGCGCGTCCTTCTGACCGGAGAGAATCTTCTCCTCAAGCTCTGGCATACGAGCGTGCAGTGTGTCGGCGGCGTAGTTGATGAGCGCCGCGAGGTTGTTGGCTTCAAGGGCAGACCTCTGGAAGTCGTCCCAACTCTTACCTTGGAAGAACGCCTCGGAATACCTACGCGCCTCGCCGGGGTTGCCGACGATCATACACTCCTCCGGGTTGAGCCTGCCGTTCTTCTTACGCTTGAGTCCGGGGATGGCAGACCACGGCTGCTTCAGCACCCTGATGGCGTACTCCGCCGCGCCGTAGCCGGATGCCAAGCCGGGCTTCGCTTTCAAAAGCTTCGCTTCAAATTCGGGCCAACGTGAACGGCGACCGCGTGCGGCGTAATCAAGCGCCATACGCATCTGTTCCATATTGCGCGTCTGAAGGAAAAGTTTTTCAAGGAGATAAGGTTCCAACTCGGGCCAAGGCCCCTTGATGAACTTGGATGCGTAGTCAATCGCTTCTTTGTCTACCCTGCCGCGTGCCTTGACTTTGTCAAAAAGAGCCACAGCCAGCGGTTCCCACGGCTGTCCGGGGTGAAACAGCGCCCCGTACTTCAGCAATAGATTCGTGTTGACGTGTGCAGCGACAAGCTGCGCCTCAAGCTCGGGCGGGAGCGCCTTCCCTGTGGCGAGGGCGTGGCGCACCTGCATAGTGAACTTCTTGCCTTGGGGTTCACCATAGCGGGTGCGGTAGCTGTAGCCGCGATCTCTGTCTCCGGCAGGATTCCACGGTTTGCTAGGTTCCTGCGGTTCTTCCGGGCCTTCCGGTTCTTGCGGTTCCACTGGTCGAGTTTTGTATTCTCCGCTAACAGGGTCGTAGCGGTTCCGCCACCATTCATCGTACTCTTTCTGATAGGCGTCATGCTGCTTTTGCCACTCTTGATATTGTGGTGTAGCCTGAAACGCCTTTTGCTTGTCCTGCCATTCGGCGTGGTCTTTTTGGTACTGGTCAAACTTTCCCTGCCACTCGGCGAGTTCCTTGTTGTACTCGGCAATCTGCTGGTCAAACTGAGTGTTGTGCTCAACTTCCTTCTGCGACTCCTCGCCCAGAATCTTCGCGACAGCATCCGGGTCGGAGACGTTCTCAGTGACCCACTCCCGTACTTTCGGTTCCTTCTCGGCAAGCAATCCGAGAGCCTTGGCAAGCGACGGGTCGGCGAGAAACTTTTCGCTCCTGCTGTAGCTGTTCTCGCCCGTGACGGACTCAAGCATGCACACGTCCGCCCGGTTCATAAACTGGTTGGACTCCGGGTGAAGCTGCGCCACGGCGGAGCCTGCGTCGAAGAATATGTAGAGTGGCCCATCAGCTAGGTAGTGCGCAGCCATCGTGTTGCCGGGAGGGGCGGTACACCAGTTGGTGCCGCTGCCAAGCTCCATAGCCGCCTTCGGCTCGGTAACCTTGTAGATCGTGATGTCGCCCTGCTTGACGACGATCTCCGCGCCCTGCCTCACCCTCTCGCGCTTCTCTTCCTTCTTGCTGCCCATACCCGCGACCGTCGCCTGCTCAAGCGTCTCAAACAGCTTCGGCGGGTCGTACTGCTGGATGTCCTTGCTGAAGGTGAAAGCCGGGGACTTTTTGAGCTTCTGGAATATCCCAAGCTGCTCCGTCAGCTTCGCGGCATCTTCCGGCAGTTTGAACGCGCCCTTCGCAAGGTGCTTCGCTAGCCATGCCACGTAATCGGTCTGGTTCGGGCTTGGGTCTGCCTTGATGCACTCCTCAATCTGCTCGGGAGTCAGCTTGAACTGCTTCTGGAGAAGCTCGACCTTCTGGTCGGTGGGTCGGGCGGACTTGGAGAACCAGCCAGAGTCCTCGGTGCTGCCGATCTTGCTCAGCGCTGTGTCCCAGTCGTTGCCGTCCACCTCGGAAGCCCACAGGCGGGCTTGGCTATCAAACACAGCGTCTTCCTCGTCCATAATCGCCGCGAGCCTACGATCTTCTGCGTCGTAGTCGTAGTTGTCGTACTCTTCGTCGTCCTCAGACCCGGTCATATTCAGCGAAAGCTCGCCGGGGTCTTGCAACTCTTCCGGCTCGTCGGACGCGCCCGCGTCGGGGTTGTCCGTGCCGCCGATGGGCGTGCCCATACCGTAGCTCTTGGTCGGGACATCCGCCTCTTTTTCAAATTCAGGCTCGTCAAACATGGAATTCTCTTGCTCTTCCATTGAGGGCTTGCGGGATGTTGGCATCCTGCCAATTTGAAACTCTGAGTCCGGTAGTCCGTGCCAACGATTTTCTGCTTTGGGACGACGAATTTTTTCTGTGTATTCTTCCACGATGCCCGTAGACGGAACTTCATAGCCGCTGTAGCTGAGCTTGACTCCCTTGCCTTGAGTGACGGACTTGACCATCTCCGAAGTGAGCGCGTAAGAGTTCCCGATCTGTTCCGGCTTGATGGAACCGATAGCCTTCAGCCAACGCCCCTTGTTCGCTGCCTGTGAGATCGGGTCTGACGTGTCGCGCTTCCACTTTTCCTGACCGGGCGTGAAGGTGATAATGGAAATTTTCCCTGTGCCCATACCTCGGTTGAACTCCCAATCCATCTTGGCGGCCCAGCGCACCGCGTCTTCTGCGTTGTCCATAGCGAATATCTCGCCCTCGCCGTAGCGTTCGCCCTCTTCGTCGCCCTTGACCCAGTTGGAAGTCTGGAGCGGGAGAATGCCCTTTGTCTTGATGCTCGGAGCTTTATCAGTGGATGTGACGTGGTATAGCGTCTTCGCCGCTGATTTCGTAAGCTGAGCGATAGTGACGAGGCTGGCATCTTTGTGCTTGTCACCCTTGTCCCAGTCGGCGCAGCAGGCGAGCGGGACGATGTGCATACCCCAGAAAGCGCACCACGATTTGCGACCGTGTGGGTCGGGGGCTTTCGCTTCGCTGCCATATTCGCAACGGTGGCACCCAAAGCCGCCCTCCTGCTCGGCGTACTTGGCTTCCGCCTGCGTGAACTTCTTCTCCATCGGCGGCTGATTCTCGGGGTCGCCCCTGTGGTACAGGCGGCACGATCCCTTCTCAAAGCTGATCGGACCGTCAACGCGCATACACTCGTTCGTGCCCTGCCTCATATCGCAGGTTCCGCACAGGTAGTTGCCATCTGGGTCGAACGGCTTGATGTCGTCGGTGTTGACGTTGTCGGCAGGCTCGGCGTACTGTGCCCACTGCTTCGCTTCCTTGCGCACGTGGTCTTCGTGCTCAAAATCGTATTGTCCGCTGTCGGGAAACTGACCGTGTGCCGCCTTCGCCGAGGCTTGGACAGGAGCTTCTTTGAAGAACTCGTGTTCCGCTTTGTCCTCCTCAATTGGGGTGATCTCGCGGGCTTCCTTCTCCTCACCGTGCCAGTCACTCAGCACGTCTTCTATCGGCTTGACGCCGAGGCCGACGAGCGTAGCTTGCGCCTCAACCTTGGAGGTGTCCCAGTCCGGGTGCGCCTTGGCGATCTCGGTGCAGCGGGTGGTGTGCGCTTTACTCTTGGTGTTACGGTGAAGGGTGACGCCCACCTTTGGCTGGGATTCCTTGAAGAACTCGGCGTCTTCCTGGCTGGATGGCGGTGCAAGGTCTTTCGGTGGGATGATGGCTGGGGAGCCGGAAAAGCCTTCCCCGTTGAGGCTCTCTCCGAACTCGGTTCCCTTGGATTCCGGGGTGGACTCGCCCCTGCGATGAGCGCCCAGAGAGTCGTAGTTGTCCGTGGTCATAGACTCCAACAGGGCGTCCATGGCGCGTTTCTTCAGCAGTGGGGATTTGGGAGTCAGGCTCATCCTATAAATGGTACGGGAAAGCTTGAAAAAACTGGGAATATAAGGTATTGAAAACGCAGGACATCGCTACTGGACATTTTTTAGTCCTCGGCTGTATACTACAGGTGGTCAAACGGCATCTAATAAGACAGGAGGACTTGATGAGCGAAACAGCGGTTCTATCAGCCCACAAAGACACCAACCTAGTGACACGCGAGACTTTGCGTGCGCTCCCCGCAGTGATTGGCACCGACACCTTCAAGCCAGTTGCCCACATTGAACTGGTGGAAACCTTTGAACGCGAACTCAACCGACGTGACATCCAGATCATCCGCGAACAATTCGCGATCTCCAAGAACGGTATGAAGCTGTTCGGCACCCTTGACCTGACGCTGAACGGCGTTGAGGGAATGGCTGCTGCCCTCGGCTTCCGCACTTCCAACAACCGCGAAATGGCGCTTCAAGGCATCGCCGGGATGCGCGTTTTCGTGTGCGACAATATGGCATTCAGCGGTGAGACGATCATCCTGCGCCGCAAACACACGTCCGGTCTGAACCTTCTGGACGAAGTAGTTGAAGCCCTCAACCAGTACGAAATCCACTACCGACAACTGAAAGCCGAAATCGGCGACCTTCGCAGCTACGGGATGGAAGACGTAGCGGCGAAAGTCCTTATCCACGACATATTCGCCAAGCAGATTATGCCCGTCCGGTATATGCCGGAAGTGAGCAACGTCTACTTCAACGAGTTCGTCACCAGCGCGGAGCCGAAGTACGCGGCGTTCAACGACCGCACCGCTTGGAGCCTCTTGAACAGCTTCACCGAAGTCGCCAAAGAAATGCCCCTGACTACGCGGATGGACGCCACTCAGGAAATCGGTGCGATCTTCGGCAAGCTGGTCAGGTAGCCAATTTCAGGCAGTTGGCTGTATACTCAGTATGACTACTCAATAGCTGGATAGGGGTACCGCAGCATAGCTCGGTACCCCGCCAGCGACTTTAGGAGAAAAGACAATGTGCGAGATTGGAAAGCCACTTGAGATTCTTGACGTTCAACCGCTGAACCTTCCCGCGCCCCTGCGCCGGGAACAGGAGCAGCCGGAAGAGCAGCCCGTGACCATTGAAGTTGAAGTCCCGGTCGCGGATGCCGTCCTCGTAGAACGCAGCTAGTGGCGAGACGAGCCATTCGCGGTGGGCACGAGTCTCTTCCCCACGCCAAATACGGCGTGGACTTGAGCAAGGTGCCCGACACGTACGTTGAGCCGTTCACGGCTTATCGTGCGTGGAATTGGGATGCCGATGGCGTCACGTCGCTGAACAATGCGCCGTGGACACCCAAGCAAGCGTTTGAAGCTACCTGCCCTCATACCTCTGATCTACGTTCTATGCAAGCCGCGTGCAGTTCGCCGGAATCGGAAGCGTTCTGGCAGAAGCAATCCCACCTTGTCCCCGAACCGACCTGCACGTGCGGCATGTACGCGGGAATCAACATGCAGCACCTTCTTGACATCGGCTACATCCAGCGCGGGATTCACGGCGAAGTCGCTCTTTGGGGACGCCTCTACCGCCATACCCTCGGCTGGCGTGCGCAGTTCGCGTATCCAAAATTCTTTGTCGTTCCGGCGAATATGGTTCCGCTCAATATGAACGAAGCGAAAGGTCGCTTGGATTCGCTGTGCGACTTCGGCGTTGACATTTATCTCCAGCCGGACACGGAAGTCACACTCAAGAGTGAGAAGATTCCGCTGTGGATGCCCGACTACGGCTACACCACGCAGGGCTTGGAGTGGCTGGTTGAGAAGCGCAAGAAGTGGTACGAAGGGCGCACTCTTCTACACACCCTTGCCGTGGGCGACCGTGTCGCGGTGTTCGGCACGACCAACGGTATCGGCATCGTGAAAGACATCGTCGGCAACGAAATGTTTTACACTATGTTCAATCCGAATCTGATCTACCGCAAGCCAGTCAAAGACGTGAAGTGGAACGATGCAAACTGGCGCTGGGAGACAACCGGAGTTGGTTCGGTGCGAGGAGTGTAACGATGAATAGCAGAGAATCAGCATCCCTTGACCGCTACATTACCGGGAACTACGGAGAAGATCAGTTTCAAGGCGAAGCGGAGTTTGAAGCCGAATTAGACCGACTCTTGAATCTCCGAGACACGGCAATCAAGTCGAATGTTGGAGTTGAACAGGCTGAGGCGCTTCTCACCAAGCATTGCCCGGAGTGGCGCGAATATGTTGAATGACGAGACGCAAAAACTCGTAGACTCCGTGATGGAGAACCTCAAGGCTTTGCTTCAAGAGATGTCCACAACGGCTCTGGCGCTGGAGAAGCAGTGGAGAGACGAGTCTATAGCATTACGGGACAGCTACAGCGGCTTCCGGCAGTTTGAACCGACCGAGGAAGAAGAACGGGCGCAGGGACGTCGGCAACGCGCTTGCGACGAAATTTACGATAGAGCGAAGACCATCCGCGAGTGTATGGACGTTGTGGCTCGCCGGGTGAACAACATCATCGGAGAAAACATCGTGATTCAGTTCTCCAAGTGGAATATGCGATGAATTGCAAATGGTGCAAAGGCGGGTACTACCCGGCTGTCAACGTGAACGGCGTTGTTATTCATCGCACGCCACCGACCGTGGTCGTCGCACGCATCGTAGATGAGAAGATCGTGCCCATTGAGTCCATCTACCGGGACGGTATTGAAATATGTCTGGACGCACAGGCAAAATGACGGCAGAGGCGCTCGCGGCTCGGGGGCCGAGGATGGCTCTCGCCCGGCTCAGAGACGGGAAGCTTCAGATTTTTGACAACGAACTCCGTGTGCCAGCCGAAGCCAGCATTATTGCCCGCTCATACACTTGGAGCTATCTCAAAAAACTGGCGAAGTTCAACGCTTAGAACACGTAACTGACCAATCAAAGCCGTCCCTCAGCTTGATGATCTGCTTGGTTTTCCATCGGTATACGAACAACCCTTGCTCATTGAAAGTGTAGATGTCAATCAAATGCTCGTCCGCGACCTTAGTGTCCCCGAGGTTAGGGTCGCCGAAGATGTTGTTGTCCGGCGTTGACGGAGCGCCACCGGAGCCTCGCGGGTGAACATGAAACTCCGCCACCGTGAGGGGCGAAAGTACTGTGGTAAGACTCCCGCGTTCGTTCGTGAATTCGTGGGGGACGATCACTCCGCCGCGCTTGTCCGCGTCTATGCGGAAACCTGCTTCGGCTCCGCTTTCGCCGTTGCCGGTTTCTGCCCAAGCTTCCTGCATCGCTGAGACCACATCTGGGCGGCACGTCCACTGGTCATGGCTGGAAATCGTCGGTGGGGCAGGTGCATGCACTTGCGTGCGGCACGACAGAAGCAAGAACGGAACGATCAGGATGTAAGCCAGTTTTCTCATAGCCCAAAAAGGAAAAGCCCCGGCAGCAGCGAACACTGTCGGGGCTTTTCAACTTGAAATTTCAGTCCGACGATTACGAGCCGGAGTAGAGGAGCGACTGTCCGGTCGCGTCACTACGGCTCAGACCTGCGTCGAGGAACTCGCCGTAAACCGAGCCAGAGACGTCGAAAATGTCGGTGACAGTGATAGTGCAATCTTCCGCGACGGCGGCGGTGTCCACGGTGTATCCCGTGTTGTACGACTCCATCCAGCACCCTTCGTAGACCGTTGCCACGCAGAACACGCCGGGGTTGCCTGTGTTGTTCAGGCCGCCCTCTTTAGGCACGTCCGCGACTGTCGCCTCCCCAACGCTGCCGGAGTTGAACGATGCCAATTCCGAGAACACAACCTCGGTCTTAATGTCGAACGGCCAGCGGTGATGCTTCAAGGAACGCACCGCGCCGCTGGTTCCAGCCTTGTAGCCGAGAACCTGCATGAGGTTCGCGAGGTAGAGACAGGTGCGGGTGATGCTGATGCTCAGCGGGGTGGTGACGCCGGGCACAAGCTCCGCGACCTGGTCGCCGTAGCCGAGACCGCGCACCGGGTCGATGGTCTTGGATTCCGTGTATGTGAAGCTGGAGGTCACGCCCAGCTTGACGAAGGCTCCGACGTCCACGAGGTCCGTGAAAATCTTGAACCTTGTGGACAGAACGGTCTCCGTGTTCGGGGTCGTGCCTTGCCTATAGGTATAGGCTCCCTGCGTTGCCTGTGCCATAGTGTTTCCTCAATTAGGGAACCCCAAAGTCGGGATACCCAAAATCACGCCGTTTCGATAAATGTTCCGGGGGCGGCTACCATTTCCATTTGCTCCCTAGCCCGTAACCATAACGATCCTAAGGTCAGCCACGAAGCCCGGCATTTTGATGCCGTCCCCGAACCCGTTACTCGGCGGCGGCCAGCGCGAGACCGTCGAACGAGGACTTCTTGCCCTTGTTCTTCTCCTTGATCTCGGCAGCAGCAGCCTCGGATTCCTCCTGCTGGTGCTGCTTGTTGAGCGTCTTCGTCGCCTCGTCGAACATGTCCGCTGCGCGGAAGATGGCTTCCACCGCCTCGCGCACCGCTCGCGTGTCGTTGACCTGCGTCAGCGACTTCGCGTCCAAATACATTTTCTTCAAATCGTTTCCGAGAGATTCGGCTTCCTTCACGGCCTTGCTTGTGGTCATCTCGGCTGCCTGCTTGTTCAGGCGGATCGGGGGAACAGTCTCGGGACGATCCAGCCGTGCGCCGGATTCGTCTATCGCCGCGTGCGCCTCGTCAACCTCAGGGGTACGACCGCCGTCCTCGACGACCTTGCCCTTCTCACCGATGTCAAACGACCAGCCGCCGCCGGCCGCGCCGCTCGCTATCTTCTCGATCTCTGCGGCGATCACCTTGAGGGCGGATTCCTTCTTGTTGTGGATGGACCAAGCCGTGGCGTATGCCTTGTCAGGCTCGCCGGGGTACTGTTTCTTCAGCTTGTGCATCAACTCCTCGCTGATGCCGGGGGGCGT
>Ga0187874_10003623_pt1 | contig 10687 bp, 25 predicted proteins | sample June2016WEW_16_1_3_FD_132993 | JGI IMG/M metagenome (GOLD analysis project Ga0187874, IMG submission 132993) | Peatland microbial communities from SPRUCE experiment site at the Marcell Experimental Forest, Minnesota, USA - June2016WEW_16_150 | ecosystem: Environmental > Terrestrial > Soil >... | reverse complement strand
TCCCGTCGCCGCGTAGTGGCTGAATCCCCAGTCCGTTGTCAGCCACCGCCTCCACCACGGCTGCACAATACGGTCAACTGCTGGCCCGTTTTTCGTTGGAGGAAGAGTGTAGGGAAGCACTGTGGCGCTCTCTTCCCACACCTCGGAGTAGTATTGCCCCGCGAATTTCTCGAAACTACCCATCAACTCACCGATTCGCTGGCTTTGCGGCAATGCGGCCAACTTCTTTCCGAAATCGGTCTTCTCTGTGAACACCTTGAACCGACGTGTCTGCTCAATTGGCACCTCTGGCCCTTCGTTCCACTCCGGCGACTCGTAGAAGTCCTTCTCACTCACGATACCCAGGCCGCGGAACCACTCGTAATTGTCCCACCCGTACCCCTGGATGAACATGAACGCCGCCGGGTCTTCGTTATCATGGAACTGCCGAAGCCACATCACCCGCCGAAGATACGCCGTCCCGATGCCCCCAGGATTGAAAGTCAGGATCTTCTTGCAGACGCCTGGCGACACGCCAGCCTCGCGGTTCGACCCGTCCAACTGCTGAATCTCTTCCTCGCTGAACTCCTCTGCCTGCTCTAAAAAGATGTACCGAGCCTGCGGACCGCGCGCCTTCCGCTTCGCCCGCCCCGTATCGCCCGCGTGAATGAAGAATATCGAACTCCCGTTCGGCAACCGCAATTCCTTGTCCTGCGCCCGCCAGAATGCCTTCAACTCCGGGTGTTCATCACGCAGCAACGGCTGTACATGGTCTTTGTTCAAATCGTCCCACACGCGGCGGATGATCCACACGATACAACCTGGAAACATCATCGCCAGAATCAACGCTATCGCACGAACGCAGAACGACTTGGCACACCCACGGCTACCCCCGAATCCCAATACCGTCGGCGCTTCCGGCCTCTGGTCAAGGCACGCTTTCAACAGCGTCATCTGGTTGGGCTGTAGGGCTATCGGCTTGGTGACTTCCTGAGCCATGCAATTTCCTCTGCGTAGTCCTGAATCGAGGAATGCTCAATGATCCCTGTGGAGCACATTTGTGAGAGAACATTCGTGTCTGGATAGATTAGGCCGTCCCTGATGGAAACTGGTCGGTTGACCGTTTCCTCAAAATCGGCGTGCGTAGGAGAACTGCATGGAAGTAGCCTAAGCTTTTGCTTTGATACGTGCTCCATCATTCCCAGTCCGGCGGGTTCGCCGGCCGCATGAAGTCGTCAAGGTCGCGGTATGGACGCGGGGCGCTGTCGCCGTGAGCAACGTCCCGCGCCGGCGGTGGCAATGGCTTTGAAGGGGTAGAAGCCTTACGCATTCGGAGGAGATTACGCAGCCACCGCATCATGTCCTCATTTTGCGCCTGCGCTCGGAGCGTGTCAAGGGCGGATCGTACCTGTGCCAGTCCTGCCAGACCCACCAGGGAAGCGTCACCAGCGCAACCAAAGCCGCACCGATCACCAGCAGCACACCGTAGAACCACCACCATGGCGCGTACACCGGAGCTCGAGCCGGGTACACCCGCTGCACGTACCCGGTCACAATCGCGAGTAGAGCCATAACACCACCAGCACCACGGCCAGTACCATGCCGGCGAACACGTCCGCTTCCCGCGTGCGCTCGGTGCAGCACAGCCGCCTTTTTATCCAGAATCGTACTCGCGCATACCGAGACCAGAATCTCCTTCGAAGGGAGGCAAAGGTCACGAATGTTGTCATTCGCAATCCTCACTTCCCCAGTCGCCTGCCTGCTCGTCTGCGTTTGGCAGTCTCGCCCCCCGAATAGGCAATTTTAAATACAAGGTTTGAGCTGTCTCGTACCCTTCCACCAAAACATCTGGCGATCTTCCGGGATGAGATGCAAAAGCATCGCTCGAGATGTTTTCCAGCGCCTCAGTCATCTGGGAATGACGCTTGCGCTTGCGCTTGCTCACAGCTTCTCGACTCCCGCTCGCATCATAACGTTGCGGCGGTAACGCGCCAGAGATGATCGACTCACGTGTGCTATCTCCATCATGTCCAGCGCCCGCCACTCCGCCGCAAGCCCGAATACCGGCGCGCTCAACAGGCACCGGATCTCCCTCAGCCGGCCGGCTTTGGGGATCACCAGCAGTTTCGTTATTCCCATACGGCCTCCGTCACCGATTCGCCAGCAACTCCATGATCCGGTTGACCTCCGGGTGTGCTTCGAGAAGGGTGAGCAGTTCCTTGAGCCGAATAACCCTCGCTTCGGCCTGCGACAGATCATACTGAATACTTTCCCGCAATTCCAGCGGGCGATCCAACCCAGTAGTACACTGGGCCTTCTCGGTCATTTCGTAAGGATACGCCATACCGCCATTGTGCTCCCGCCGGCGGCCAGCGTCAAGCGGCTTGACAACCAGGTCGACACGGGCGCATGTTTGTCCTCAGCCGTTGGAGCCTCTCGATCTCTGCCGCAATTAGCGCTCCGGCCAAGGATAATTGCTTGATTCTTTTCAGCGTTGGTTCATTTCTAAAGATCGGCGCCGGAACCCACCTAAAAGGCCACGGATCACTTCCGTCGTTTCTCTTGATGGGGTACGTCGCCGCGTAGCAGGCTGCGGCGTCTGCTAGTTGGCCGTCCTCGCACTTGTCATCATGCTCCGCCGCGCCACGACCTTCTTGTTTGAGTTGCCGCTTCCGCTCGGTGGCAATCCGTTCGATGCCGTTCATGGTTTCTCCAATGTCGCCATCATGCTCCCGGTCGCGCCGTGTCGTCAAGTCTTCCTTGACGACTGAAGCACTCAGGGAGCATAATAACCGTGTGAAGAACCTCTCTGCGATCTTCCTTCCAGACGACATCAAAGATGTCTACCTCCAAGATTGCGGGATCAAGCGAACAACCATGAGAATACCGCGCAATCCGGCTGAGTCACCCGTGACGGCCGATCCTATGCGCGGGCGGGGTGGGGATGGGCCGCTATGCCCAGCGCGACTCCGAAAGCAAGACCGTCCGCAAGACCGGGGGCGCGGTGAATGACGCGACCCGAGAGCGGAGTGCGGTAGCCTGTCAGGGAAACCAGGGCGCGGCGTAAATCTGCCGTTGCAGCGCGCGGAATTAGCTGAATCCAAGGGGGTTAGGGGGATCTGTGCAGTTCGTCGCGCAGCATCCGTCCCACCTCTCGACACCACGATTCGCAATCCACCCGCCGGCCGACCATCCTCAGATTGGCCAGCGCCTGCCGGTCTCGAGATCTGATTGCGTCCCAGCGATCGAGTTTTCTCGAGCTGGTCGTCATCGCGCGCGGCTCACGAGGCGTCATCGTCACCTGACGCCGGCGCCGGCAACGCCCGCACCTCGCCACCTCGGATCATCGCGCGCAAGTCCACTGACCCGCTCGACACGTCGGCGCCCGCCGGCAACACCGCGAGCTGGATCGTCACGCCGGCCTGGGCGTTGGCCACCTGCTGGTCGCCGTATCGCTTGGGAGCCAGCTTGCTCAGATACCACTTGCGCGTGTCAACACTCAGGCGCCGGGCCTGCGCATCCTCTGCTGTAGCCGAGTCCGCGATCACCAGGCACTCATCCGCCATGTTGTCCAGCCCTTTGTCTCTCGCGCGCGCATAACGTGTTGCGAAATGATGGAGATCCGCGAGAATCCACTCTCGCACTGTGCAAGCCGCTGGCATGGTGGCATCGGCACAGATTGAGCGTAGGGACTCGCCCTCTGCGAGCCTCGCGCAAATCATATCAGCCCGAGCGTGGCTGTAAGCGGAGGGCCGGCCGCGTTTTCTTTTCATATCAGCATTTTAGCGCGGAATGAGGGTAGAGCGATACCCCCATTTGGGGGTTGCGGTTCCCCGCAATTGATTCTGTCGAAACCCGCAAAGTGGGTATTGTGCGGGAAGTGGGATAGGCGCAGAATCGTAATAGATCGCATCCAACGATCAGGAGAAAAGCAGATGACTAACACTTCATGCTGGTACATTCCGCCTGAGTATGGCAAGATTGAGCGATTGATCGAAGAAACCGGCATCCTTCCAGTTCGGCGCGGGCGCGAAGAGGTTCTCAGCGGAGTTCCGCAGCGCGAGTACAAGTTTCGCACGGTTCGAGACTGCAACTACCTAATGTTTAGGATGTACGGCTGGTACTATGGGCAGGCTCGCGGCGCGCGGTTCCCAATTCGGCACTACGAATGGAGCGGAGAGATACCGCATCAGCATTTTAGCGCGGAATTGGGGTAATGCGATACCCGCATTTGATTTTTTCGAAACCCGCAAAGTGGGGATTGTGCGGGAAGTGGGAGAGGCGCAGAATCGTATTAGATCGCATCCATCGATCAGGAGAGAAAACATGGAAAACACACTGACAGCCTACACCGAAGCCGATAAAGAAGCCGTCCGAATCCTTCGCGCGGCCTACATGGAAAGCTCCGCCAGCGACACGCTGTACAACGCTCGCCAGTACCTTCAGGACCGGGCGCGGTATGAGCGCAATATGCTCCACTGCGAATGCGGGCAGGCTACCACGCCTGAGCAGTTGGAACGCGCCAACCGCTTCGGGATTAAGGCCGACCCGCGCGGGCACGTCCATAGCTTCCATGGAGTATCTGCATGAGCGAGACGCCCCTTACCGTCACGGAAGTTCGAGCAATGGCGTTTGTGGATATTGAGATACGACTGTTATCTCGGTACGCCGAACTCTTCCCAAATTGGGTATGGACCGACTCGATTACGGCCATCGATCTGATGGCCGGAGAGATTACGAGCCTGCGAGACTGCGCCAAGAACCTGATGAACCGACCCGAGGATTGGCAGAAAGCAGAGCACTGTATTTGCGCCAATCGCGGTGCGGATCTTATGACCGGGGTGTGCGATTGCGTATCCCCTACGTTTAAGCATTGCGAATGCCACGACCCGTCCCCACCTGTGGACAATCGGCCTGCGAAATCAAGCGGATACCCAGACTATTCAGCCATCGACCCAGAACCAGAAGCCACTTGCGCTAACCCTAAATCTCTCTACGATATCCCGCCTGGGTGTATCTGCTTGGGAGACGGGTTGATGGGGATGAAATGCACTGCTACTAAACACGCTCGGCTTCGGGAATTTGGTACCGATGGGAGAGAGATGCCAGCAGATGCCTGCCACGTCAAGAACGCCGACACGCGATTACAGGCTGAAACTTCGCTGTCACATATCTTTGGAGAGATTGCGCGTCGGCGCGAATCTCAGGATTTCAAGTGGGGAGGTCCAGCGCATGACGATACGCATAAACTGCCCGAGTGGGTTGCGTTCGCGCACACATACCTCTGTCGCGCCCAGGTAGCCGGCTGGAATACTCGTCTCACCGGAGATTACGACGCATCGCTTGATTTCGAGAAGCAAATGATCCACGTTGCCGCGTTGGCTGTGGCCGCAATCCAGAGCAGCCGAAGGAAACGCAATGCGTGAGCCAATACCCACATGGGCGACTCATCCCAAATCTCGGCTGCGATTGCTTCGCACTATTCACGGAGATTGGCCGATTGGGCATCGCAATGTCGCGTCTGCTGGCATCTATAGTGCCGACGAGATCTATCTCAATCCACATGGGGCAGTGGCAGTGCTTGGGGTTGGCGGATGGTTAGGCGTCAAGCCGGATGAGATGGAGTGGTTGGACGAAATGCCATCGTGTCAACCGGAGCCTGACATTCATGGATAACGAATTAGTCATCAACGAGTTACGTGACTTCGCGGCGTGGATTCGGCGTGAACATCGAACCCGCCCAACGATACTGAAGGCGCTCGACGCTCGCGTTTCGTACCTTCAGGGGGTGGCAACACAGACAGTGGACATATCCGGGGCTAGCGCCACAATGCAGGCTGGTGGAATGCCGCGCCGGGGTCAAGACCTGCCCGATGTCACCCTGGTTAGATCGGCGTCTGACATGTCGAGCGCCGCACTCGATTCTGGAGCAGCGGCGGAGTTGCGTTGGCCATGTGGCGGGTGGCGCGGATACCCCACACCGGAGTCCGAATGAGAGGTACCGTGTGGGCGTGCCAAACCGCCTTGGAATGAAGGACTGGATTGTGTTGGAAACATTAGCAGAATCGTAATAGATCGCATCCAGCGATCAGGAGAGAAAATGAGCAACCACACCCACCGAACAGCACACCCCGAGGCCAGTAAGGACTATGGCTGGACCACCTGCGTCACCCCAGAGCAATGCGCCGCACACCCCGAGCGTCAACGCGCGCATGGCAATATCATCCGTACCGACATCTGCTCTTGTGGTGCTACACGGCAGACCGAGATCAATGGTGGTCGCAAAAACTACGGCCCGTGGCAAGCTTGATCTTCGCCGTGTGCCTCCGCCGCGTGCCCTGTGGCAAACCGAAACTGCAATTAGACTCCCGCATCCAGCGGGAAGGAGAAAAAAATGGAAACGATTACGACCGAAGCGCCGCAAGTGTTCAGTATGAACACAATACGGCAGTTCTGCGAAGCCCGCGACACTGGCCGCATGGTGGAAGTTGACGAGGAACTCTGGTACTACTTCCTTGAAGTGTTGCCGCCTGTCCACATGGGATATCGCGCCACGGTTCGCAACGCAGCCGGAGACGGAGATATCACGATTCAGGCGTCCTTCGGATTCGCGGAAGGATGGGAGCCTGTTACGGCTTTCTGGCACGGTCACGGATTGGAGTGCGGGCGGTTCTTTTGCCAGCGCACCAAGGAGATGAACCGATGCTGATTCGGCCTGAAAGGAAAATCGGGCGATGACACTCGAAGAGGCCAAGTACGTCCTCGATCAGTTCGACGAGGAGTGCTCCGCGATGATGAGGTGGTCCGTTAACCCAGTCATCCCTCGAATCATCGCGAACAGGATGCGGCAAAGGATTTCAGACGCCTTGGAGGTGAAGGTTCTGGAGGAAGAGATCGCATCGAGTTTTGTAGAGGTGTCTCGCCCACGTTAGGGCCTCCGCATCTCGCAAGCGCCGCGAGGTTGGACGCCTCGCCACGGCAGGGTGCGTTAAGCCCTGCCTTTTCCCCTCCCGTGGCATTCCGGCTCTATTCAATTCCAGCGCGTTCGTCATCAAGGTGTTTCTTCCACGCCAGGATAGCGGTTTTTGCCTTGATGAAGCAGTCTTCGAACAGTCTGGTTTCGGGGTTTATGCCTTCGCGCCTGCAACGTGCCGTTTCTGCTCGGCAATGTTCGGCGCATGCCTTCATCCACTGGATAATCACATTCGGCGATGCCTCGATAAACTTTGCATGGGCGTCCACCGCCGCCTGGTTGGGAAGAGAGGCAAAGTACTTCAGCACGGATGCGCACGTCGCCATGCGAAAAGCCCATTTGCATGGAGATAGGCGTGAATGCGGATTAGCCACGTCCTCGGCCACGTTCCTAACGCGATTGCGCCAACGAAATTTGTTCTGCTTGAAGGTGTAGCTCTCCGCCGGGCTTACTTTCGCAGTGATTGTTTTTTCAAACGCGCGTAGTGTCCCTAATGGCTTCATGCCCCGGCCCTCAACATCCGAAACGCCGCGAACCGCTTTTCCAGCGGCACAGTCGAATCCGAAACTGGCCCGTTCGCCAGCGCCGCGCGGATAATGGCCCGCTTCTCGGCGCGGATGTTCGCCAAGTAAACCTCGCGGGCGTGCGTCGCCGACGCTTGCCGGTTCTTCCGGGTGGTCTCTTTCCGCTCTGCCCTCATCCGCGCTCGGCATTCCCTCGCGTGCGCTGCCCTTGCCACCGCCCTGGCGCGTAGCTCGGCTGCAAGGCCGGTCAGGTAGGCTGGGGGTGCCTTGGGTGCCACCTGGCGGCGCGGCGCGTCCTGGGGCTTCCTACGCAGCAAAGCGTCAAGCTCGGCCATGCGGTTGTCGGGTGGCGGCGGGGGTGTCATCGGGACGGGCAATTGCGTTTCCTCGTCCCAAAGTCCATGCAGTCTCCCGGCCCAGCTTTTGTATCTGGCGGCTCATGCAGGCTCTTATCGTGACACAGGCAGCGGCAATCCTTTGAGTCGCAGTAACCGTGTTCGCATTTGCGCTCGTCTGGCGTTACATCGGTGCCTTTCATGCCTGTTTCTCCATTTCCTCGCACTCGGGCAGTTCATCCCCGAGTTCAAATCTGCGTTTTCCGTTGATGATGGCAAAACGGAGGTATCGGATCTCCGCGTCTTTGTCTACAAGGGCTACCCTCCGGGGCGCCGGGCGAATAACGCGCACGCTTCTGCCATCCACATAAAGCAGCCCGTGGTCAGGTGCGTTTCGATCCACCAACTCCACAGGCAGGATGCCAATCTCGCACATGAAAAAGCGGAAGTCTCCCATGCGCCCAGAATCTTTCAGGACGTACCCGTTCTCAACCGCGAACTCTGCGTCCATGCGATCCACTGAATGCCGAACACCTATACCCTCCAGGTCTTCGGAGTGCTGGTAGTATTGATACTTCCTCTTGTCCGCGTAGAAGTCTGATCGAGAAGTTTTGCATTCCACGACCGTGCTGCCGTACCATCCATAGCGGCTTGACCAGCCGATGGCGTCCGGGATCTCAGCACACGAGGCGATGCCAGAGAACACTGGATCGCATCTGCGAGTGCCGGACAACCACCGCCGGGCACGCTCGCAAAGATGCTCATGAGATAGGCTCATAACCGGCCTTCCAATTCAGCTATGCGCCGTTCCAGCATGGGCCCCCCCGCGGCTTGGATCGCCGGCGGATCATGCGCGCTCCTTCACAAAATCGCTCGACATACCCCGGTAAGACTTGCGCCCGGTGCTGATTTTTCGCTGGACGCCTTTTGTCCCGGATGGCGCCGCGGCCCCTGTGAAGGCGTATTGGATGCCTCGGGCGCATTGCGCGCCCCATCGCTTCTCCGGCTGCGGACCGTCAGGCCCCCAATACGATTCGTCGAATGGCCGGCCGTTTTCGTAGATCATGCGCGCCTCCCTTGAAGTTCCAGCGCCTCAGCCCGGCGCCGCTCCGCAATTCCGGCCGCCCGGTGGTCTATTGCCGCCTGCGCACCGCGCCGCGTCATTTGTTCCGCCGCCGGCCACTTCCGTTTCCACCGGTCGCGGTGTCCCTCCAGCAGATACCGCGGCGATGCCAGAATCACACCGCGCGCAACCTCAGAGCTTGCCAGGTAGCGGTCAAGCTCGGAGAACACCGCCGCCTCGTTGTCCACCGTTACGTGTGACACCCACAAGTGCCCGGTGCCGTCGATATCTGTGATGCGTGGGTACTTCTCGCAGAATTCATCGAACCTCTGCGAGACTTGCCCGACATCGGCGGCGCGGGGCGGTCTGGAGTGGTTCGGTTTCGGCGCACACACAAGCGGTTCTGTGTGTGTCTGTTCTTTTCTATTCAATTCCATTCCATTCTGTTCTATTCGTTCGGCAGATTCCGCCACTGCGTTGGGAGAATCCGCCACTACGTCGGCAGATTCTACCACTTTCTCTAACCAGCCTATTTCCAACAGCCTGGGGATCACCTCAGAAAAGATCGCTGGCGGGAGTCGGGAGATTCTGCCAAGGGATCGGCAGATTCCGCCGATGTCGCTGGGGATTCCGCCAGGGAGTTCGCCGCGGCGCTCGCGTGGCATTTGACGGCTGGCGGCCTCCACAATGGCGTACCACGCGCCGAGATGTGCTGCGCCGTTCGGGTGATCCACCAGCGCCGTGTATCCTTCCCCGTCGGTCTTGTTGGGAACGGGAACCCAGTAGAGCCTTACCAGTTTTAGGCTGGATGCGTTCTCAAAATGGTCTTTCCAGTCGCGGATTTTCAGTACCATAACCCTCCCTTAAAGGGCGCCGGGTGGCGGGTGTTAAGGGCACCCGCCGCGGTCCCGGCTTTCCATGTCGAGCACCGGACCCGACACCTCCATTATCCCCCCGTCCGCGGCGGGATGCAAGCGAAATCATGGCCGGTATACCCTCGCCACCCTCAGTCTTGGCCGGCGTTCGGGTCATAGTACGGATCATCCTCTGGCGCCCAGATGTGCTCTCGGCACGATGGCCAGTATTTCATCGATTTTCTGCTCTTGATTCATGTTTCCCTCACCGCACCTTCCGTAGCGCATTCCGGCTGATTACAGCCAGGTATCCATCGGAAAACTCCACGAGCGCACTATTCATTCCGGCTTTCTTGCCTGGGGGCGGCGCGATAATCCGGCACTTCTCACCCTTTCGATTCATCGCGCCAGGCATGTTTCCGCGCGGACCCCAGGAGTACAGATATTCAGTCACGGTTTGTATACCCTCGCCACCCAACGGGCAAGGTCCACCGCCAGCGGGCGTCGGGTGTCAGCGGTCATACCCCGCACATCCCTTGGCACTCCATTATTCCCCCGGCGAAGACCAGCAGCATGGCAGCGGCGGCCATCACTTCACTCCCGATTCGTCATCATGACGTAAACCAATCCTCTCAGCAAGGCGGGATAGCATTAGGCCACTGCCTTTGTCGTATCCGGGTTTAATAATTAAAGCCACCTCTGCCACGGTGAACAAAGACGCACTCTGCCGTAGCAGTCGTGGACGCCAGTATTCCGTGAGTTCCCAACTCTTTTTGTGTGCCTCCGAGTTACCTGGAGGACAATCGAAGTTCCGGCAATAGTACTGCCCATTTGAGTCACTGCGATACATCTCCACATGGCAAATTGAACAAGTCATTTCGGTTCCTTCACCCCCAGGGCCGCCCTCAACTGCCCAACCGCATCCAGCGCCGTGGCGATGCGGATAACCTCGGTCTGGG
>Ga0187874_10003622_pt1 | contig 10695 bp, 26 predicted proteins | sample June2016WEW_16_1_3_FD_132993 | JGI IMG/M metagenome (GOLD analysis project Ga0187874, IMG submission 132993) | Peatland microbial communities from SPRUCE experiment site at the Marcell Experimental Forest, Minnesota, USA - June2016WEW_16_150 | ecosystem: Environmental > Terrestrial > Soil >... | reverse complement strand
TATCTTTAATTTTAAGTTTATATTCTATTTCACAAATAGAACATTTTAAATCATATTTTAGATGATACCATTGTTCTGTTTGAATCGCTATATGATTTTGACTTTTTAAACCCATTTCTTTTTACTTTTACATTTATGTATATAAACAACATTTTTTTCTCTTATTTTTTTAATTGATTTTAAATATGATTTTTTAATTGCATCTACATTACCAATTTCTATTAGAAAAATAGTAGTTTTATTCTCACCATAAACATCAATAATGTATTTTTTATCTTTAATTTTAAGTTTATATTCTATTTCACAAATAGAACATTTTAAATCATATTTTAGATGATACCATTGTTCTGTTTGAGTCGCTATATGATTTTGACTTTTTAAACTAAATTTAGACATTTCTACTTAACTCCAAATTGATTTTAGGGTGTAAATAATAACTTAAATCATCACTTTTCCCCATATCCAACAAAATAGAACTAATCTGCTTCATTGTAACAGTATTTCCAGCTAAACCAGTTTTGCCTTTAATCCCATATTTATCTTTATGTTCAAGAATCTCTTTAACTAAACCATCAATTAACTCTTTCCTTTTATCCCTACTCATAACACTTATTTTTAAATCTTCCAAATTTTCTGGTTTAAATTTCTCCATAGTGTTATATAAATCTTTAAGCTGAAAAGCATCACAAAAAGGCAAATACATAATCTTCTTAAAAGCAAAAGGATTATAATCCAAATTCTCAAAACTTAAACTATAATAAAACCCTTTTTCACCCAAACCTAAAGCAGAAACATACAAATCCACTTGAGTTAAAAACCTATTCTGAATAGTGCTTAAAACTTGAGTATCTATTAAAACATCTACTCCACAATCACCTATTTTCCTTGATTGCATACTAACATAACTTAACCATTGACCTAAATAAGTATTAACTTTCATAGTATCTAATAATGTAGTAGATTCAGTTATACCTACCATTAACCGTTTATTTGCTTTTAAATCTAACAATTCGCTAACTTCCAATTTATTGCAATTAGGCAGTTTAGTTTCATAATTAATATATTTCGGTAAATCTGGGTTTTGAGCTAAAAAATCAGTCATAAGCAAAGTTTTACCTTTACCCCTATTACCATCAATAGAAGTAATAATATTTTTAGGTTGATTAGAAAAAAAAGCAAAATATTCTTTATCCTTCATTATTAATCATTAACTCTATTTTTTATTTCTTCTTTAGTTAATTTATCTATTTCTCTAAAAATACAAAGAGAAACAAAAAACCATGCAACACCCAAAACAAGAAGAATAACAATAAGCAAATTCATATTACAACCCTAAATCCTTAAGCAAATTACAATTCTCTGTATTACAATGAACAAAATAACGCCTATCACAATTACGAAAAGCCTTTTCACATTTTTCCCTTAACTGAAAAGTACATTGTTCACAACTTCTACTTAACATTATCTTCTTTACCTCTATTTCCATCTATAGAAGTAATAATATTTTTAGGTTGATTAGAAAAAAACTTTAAATATCCATTATTATTCATTTTAATCTAATCCTAATCTCCTTGCATGTTCCCTACTATTTTTGTATTTTTCTGTATATCCGTATTTTCTATGTTTTTTTCCATCAGAACCAACATAATAACCTTTAAATTCATAATTTCTTTGATGAGATTTAACAATAATAGTTTTTCTTTTTGTTTTTCTTACATGTCTATGTACTATAGTTTTTGGCATTTTTTTCTCACCACCTTCATAAACCTAAATCCTTTAATAACCTACAATTAGATGTATTACAATGAATAAAATATTTATGGTTACTATTATTAAATGCAGTTTCACATTTTATCCTTAACTGAAAAGTACATTGTTCACAACTTCTACTTAACATTATCTTCTTTACCTCTACCTGTTAATCTTTCACCGAAACTTCTTTGCTTAATCATTTCAACAAAACCCTTAAACGTATCAAGAATATTTATAATAAGCCATCCACCAACAGAAGTAGAAGTATCTTTATGTGCTTTACTCCATGTCCTAATAATCTTAACAGGAACATCACAATCATTCTTATATTTCAATTCCAAATAATCAGCAATAGAATCCATAGTTGGCATAGAATAATTATCGCTTAATTTAGTTTTACGATTAATATCTTTAGTATCTTTTTCGTGATTCAAAATATTATTTATGGTTTCAATTAACTGCACTTCTTCTTTATCAACATTCGCATCTTGCAAACCTTTATACGTATATTGCATACCCGAATTTTTATTAGACATTAAGCAATATCCTTCTTTAATTTTTCTAATTCAAACTCTAATTCCCTTTTACGTTTCTCAATAATAATTTTTTGTTTAAGATAAATATTTTTTTGTAAACTGTCAAATATTCCTATAAACCAATTATGCCACCAAACACCAAAACCAAAACCACACAATAACCCTAAAGCGATAAACATACTGTAAAGCCAAATAGAACCAAAAACAACAACACCGATACCAATTAAAAGTAAAGTTTTAACATTCATTTTCCATTACCTTTTTTATTTTTAACATTCATAATCTTAACATATTCGGGACAATAATAAACTTTTTCATTACCTAAAAATCTATCTTTAAACGGAATATTCCATATACATTTCAAATCATGCTTAATTAAACATTTAACACAATCATGTTTATACATATTTATTCACATCAAATTTTAAGGTAAAGTTGTAGGTTTAGGAGTAAATGAAGGAATAGGAGACGGAGTAGGAACAATCACATTTATTGTATGTGGCGATACACTGTAGCCTATACCAAACATTCCTATACCTACTGATACAGCTATAACAATTATTAAAACCCAATTTTGCTTTAAACCCATAACAGCCATATGCGCTAATTGACCAATAATATTTTCCCCAACAATAAGTTTTAAATCGCCTTTTTCAATTTTCTCCTTAATCTTAATTATTCTTCCATCAGTAATTTTATAATCTTTACCTGCATCTGTTGTTGGTTCTACTTTAACATCAACCAACATTTTTTCATCAGTAGGATAAATATAAAGATAATAAGTATTTTCACTATCACAATACAAATAAGCATTTAACCTTATGTTAAACGTGCCTTTTTTAAAACTTATAAATTCATCAGCAGAATCAAATTTAACTTTTTTGCCAATTTGGTTAAGTTTTTCATCCGTAAATATAGCATAATATTCCATATTTTACACCTTAACATTATATTCTATATTCATCTATATTAGACACTAAATCTCCAATCATAAACCCAACAAGCATTAAAGCAAACAATACATTCAACCCAGTAAATTGAATAGAAAAAGCTAACATATAAATCGCTGATACACCAATAATCGTAAATGCTAAAATCGGTACTTTTGCAAAACAAAAGAAACCATTAAGAGCAATCAATAAACAAAACACAATATGAGTATCAGTTAAACTAAGAACAAAAGACATTTATTTATTTTCTCCTTTTAAACTTATTAAAATAAACTGCAATACTAACAAAAACTATAATAACTAAACCGCCAACAATCAATAATTGTATTTGATAACTTGATTGAGTAATAAAACTAAAAATACTGCCTAAACCTGTACCGCTTAAAGGTGTCGGTGTACTCATAACTTTATATCCTTCTATTTTTTGACGAAATACATTTTATTTCTACATAAGCAAAAATAATAATAAAAGCAAATATTCCAACAATAATTAAATAAGGCAACCCACCCCATGTTAAAATTCCATCAATAGCATTAATATATCCACTAATATTATTAAATCCAAAAGGATTATATACACCACCAATAGGTACAACTGTCGGTGTAGGAGTAGGAGAAGAATAAATAGTTGTAATCTGTGTATATTCTTGTATATATATATTTAATTGACCTCCATTAAAAGAACCATCATCATTTTTTGATTGAATAGCATGAATAGTTTGAAAAGACATAGGTACAATCACATGTAAATTAGGTTCTGCTACAATTTCGATAGAAGTGCTATTAACAATTAAACTTACAACTCCATTATAATCTTCAAACTCATATTGTGCATAATTAGCACCACCTAAATTATCAATAGTTACCAGAAAATCATTTTCATCAATATAAGAGACTTCCCATATATACCATTGATTTACAGTGCCATAACTACTATTTAAAGCAAAAATATCTAAATATTGACTTCCAGAATCTACAGTTAAATGATCAATAAAAGTAATATTATAGGAATAATTGACTGTTGTATTCCATAAATCATAATAATCTCCACTTGTTAAAGTTCCACTATTTATGCTTCTAAATGTTTGATCAATCTGCGCATCTGTAGGTTGAATAATAACTATTGTGGTTACCATTAATGAAGATAAAAAGCATATGAATATTAGAGTTAAATATTTATTCATATTTTAATGTCCTCTGGAACTAATCATAAAGTACAATCCCAACATAAACATTAAACCCATAAAAACATCAATAGCGCCAAAAATGCTTATTCCCTGAATACTGTAACTTGTATTATACCATTTATTTAAACCTGAAATATTAGAACCAAAACCTAAAGTATCCATAGCAGAGGCTTTCATAAATGATAAATTAATATTAGCGCCAAACAAATTGGCTATTGTAACAGGAATATATAATATTGCATTTAAAACAGTAAATATTCCAGATATTATAGGTGTAAATACCTCTGTTAATTGCGCACCTAAATAAAATAATCCTCCTATACAAACAACAAATAAACTATAACCTGCTTCGCTGTTTAATCCTAATTTTAAATTTCCACTTCCACCCGTAGCTATAGCAGAAATAGAACCACCACCACCAATATTTAAATTAGTAATAATAATAAATACTATTACTCCAAAAATAAAGGTTGTACCAGTCATAACAGCTAAAGCAGTTATTGAACCGTTAAAAAGAAAAGGCAAAAGAACATAAACAATAGGTATTAAAAGGCAAGTATAGCGTATATCCATTATTCGTGACCTCTACCTCTACTTAAAAATAATATGCAAATTACAATTAAACCTGATAATATATCTATTGGATAAACTAATATGCCTAAAACACCTATAATATTACATATAACTAATGCTAAAGCAAAACCTAAAGCAAAAGCCCATGGAATATTATTGCTTTTTCCTAAATAAAATAATGCACACATACCTAAAATACATGAGACAAATATACCTATAGCTTCATCTGTTTGCGAAATATGAAAGTTAAATATGCTTGTACCTGTTGGCACTTGCCATGTTCCATAAGCAGTCACATAAATATTTTCTTTAGGAGCGCCACTTGTCACCACCGAATAACTAACAAAATTATTATTATAAGTTCCATATTGAACATTCAAATAACTTAACGTATTTTGACTTGCAACAGTTTCAGTAAATAGTAAATTATCTCCATAATTAAAAACTAAACTAACAATAGGAACAGCGTCATTAGAGATATATGTAGTAGCGTTGCTTAAACCTGTTGTTTCATCAGTTATAGATACAGAATCATAAGGCAACCCATACATATAAGCCATATATGTTGGAGAAATACCTGTACCTTCTGCCGTAACATAACAAGCGCTTGTAACATCATCTACTATTACATTATTTGTGTTAAAATTCTCATTAACTTCTCCATAAGCAACATTAATATGATTTAAAGTATTTAAACTATTAACTGTCTCAATAAACTGTAAACTATCCCCAGAATTAAAAGATAAAATAGCCTCTGGAATATTTCCAGATTCTATTGTACTTACACTTGTATTAAATGTCCCTGTCGTTAAATCTTGAATAGTCACCGTATCATAATTTAAACCAAAAAATACCGCTTGATAAACTGGCGCTAAACTTGAACCTGTAAAAACAGCATACATAGAAAAAGTAGCCCAATATCCAGCAACCTTAAAACTATCTTGTAAATTATAAGTTGGATTTTGAGTATGACTTACTATTGTACCGTTTGATGCCTGCCAATATTCAAAAGTAGCGCCACTTCCAGCATAAGCGAATAATTGAACGTTATCTGTTGCCGTCCATGATGTTTCTGTTTCACTTATACCAATACTTGTACCTACACCAGTTGTAGTATCTTTTAATGATACAGTACAACCTGAATAATTAGTTTGTGCATGAAGAAAAGAAGGATTAACAGCTTTAACCGTTGAAATTAAAGCAACACAAAAACTTACACTTAAAACAAGTAAAACAATAAAAAAAAGGGAAAGATGTTTATGTTTAGACAGCACTAGTATTTACTTCCTATATATTTTACCTTTATGATTAAAGCGAGAATGCCTATGCCTATGAAGACTAAGGGTAGCAAAGTCCAAATGCTAACCACTGTCGTGTTCCAACCTGAAGTATTTGTCGCGTAAAATATTGCAAAGCCAATGACCGCTGCGAAAATTAAGATTACGAAGTCAACCATCAAATCCACGATGTTAGTGATGTTTTACCTTCCTTGTAGCGCTATGTTGGTTGATTAAGTATTTAAGGTTTTGCCATGTTCAAATTCTATTATTTGTTTTAGGCTCTACGATTAACGCTTTTTTTTCAGGGTCCCAACGAACTTTCACAGTGTCGCCTTTTTTAATAATGAACGTTGAGTCTTGGACTACTTTTGAGGGGACTGTGAAGTACAATGTGTCTGCCTTTGGATGTTTGTATACTTTTGCTTCGCCCATCAGCACAAACGAAAAACTAAACGACATTTTGATTCACCAGGTTACATCTACGGTGAATGGCTATTTATGTTTTGCCATCATTACGACTAACTTTATTGCCATCATAGTGTAGTGTAATGCTGAATAAACAACTGTTTGAAATCAGTAGGTTCTTTTTTGATCTCGGTCAATCTCTCACACTCCTTTAGAATGATTCTTTGCAACTTTTACATAGGGGGATAGTTGCATAGGTTCTTATTCCATAATTCCAGACTGGAACAGTTACAGTCTGGGTTTTACGTTCTAAGCCACAATTAGCACACATTTGACCGTTAAAGTCTTCATACCAACCAGTCATATGATTAAGTTGTTTCTCAAGTGGCTTGAACTTAGTATATGGGTTTTCTGTTTGGTTGATCGTTTTCTTACATCCTTTTTGAGATAACATGATAGAGAACAGAGATATAAAGATAACTGAAAAGTATAATATCAGTTCCACATCACATATTGAGGTACATATTCATTTAAACATTATTCCTATTTTTATTCATAAAAACAAAAATCGTAACTGTAATTAGAAAAGGAAAAACCATTAACCTGAAATACGGTGAAAATACATTTATTTCATTTAGATAATTAAATACTTTATTTGTACTCCATGCACGCCATAAAGGATAAAAATATATCCAGCTAAAAAACATAGGAATTAAACTTAAAATTATAGGTACATTGATTTTTACTTTAAGTTTAAACAGAACAAAAATAAATATTGAATAAATCATTATATAAGATAAAATTGTTCCTACAAAATGAATGTTTATCTCTGCCATTTCCCATAGCATATTAGCAACCTGAAAAGACAAAACACTAAACATTAACGAAAAAACTACATTAAATCTCAAAAGCATAATAGAATAAATTACCATAAACAAGAATACCCATTCATACAACACCGACATTTTAAACGGCAATTCAAAAAAAGCAAAAAAAACAGATAAACCTACCAAACTAAAAATCTTTAAGTTTTTTCCGTTAAACCTATCCTTATACTTAAACCCTAAATACACAATCAACGGAATAAACAAACAAAAATATACCTGAATAAACCAAACTAAATAATTAGTAAAACTACCTATACCATTAAAACCACTACCTTCATTTACCCAATACACAGTAGATTTAATCCATGTTCCATATAACCAAAAAACTATAAATTGCAACAATCCATCAAAACTTAAAGCGATACAAGCTAAAAAAATCCACTGTTCTATTTTTTTATTTCCTATTTTATCAATTAAACCGTTTATTTTTTCTTTTAACATATTTACACCATAATATTTATTAGTAATATAAGCATTTACTTTTATGTAGTGATTTAAAAATGTCTGAAAATAAAGAAAAACCAAAATTCGACGTATCTAAACTAAAAATCGTTGAAACATCAGAAATTCCAGCTACAGCATCAAAAGGCAAATGGCGAGACTTAATCCCTATACTGCAAAACTTAATTAAAACACCAACTAAAGCCTTAACTATTTCAGAAAAAGAAGCATCACTTCCAGCATTAAAAAACCAACTTGCTAAAGCCGTAAAAGAAGCAAAAATCGAAGGCATAATCGTTAATACGCGCAATGTAAACAAAGTTGAAACAATTTACATATCGTATAAGAAACCTCAAATAGTTAAGAAACAATAATTTTCTTTTCTTTTTTTAATTTTTATTTTTCGATATATTCAAATTGATATTTAAGCATACCTAATTGATATTTATAACTAATACCAACTAAACTACTATACTTATGTGAACCGCATTTAGGACAACTTTTTTGTTTCAACAATATTTCAAATACATAATAACAATTACCACATCTTCTTATAGTTTTTTTTAGAGATAAATATTTAATATTTGATTCCATTTAATAGCCTCAAAATCCGTGTTTCTCATTCCATATTAAATTTCTGCAAATTTTAGGGCGCTGTAAATCCATTTCGTATCTTCTTATATCGTCAAATTGTAATCTGCATAAATCGCATTTTTTTGTGCAGTAAAATTCTATATGGTAACCTTTAAAATTGCCTAATTTAACTGATATAATCACTGAATATTTGCATTTAGCTATTTTTAATGCTATTTTATCTGCTAATTCTTTTGAGCAAGTTAAGGTTTCATTTTGGTGTCCTATTTCAAAATCTAAATCTAAAGAACTAAAATAATACTTCATTTTAACATCACATTTGGATATTTTTTTAAATAATTTTGCATTAAATATTCTACTGTAAAAGGACAATCAGAACATAAACAGCTTCGTGGATTGCAACACATTAAATCTTTTGGGAATTTTTTATCGTGTTCTATACATGGATGCATATTAAACCTTCCTTAAAAATAATGAGCAAATGCAAACATAATGCAACTTACAACATTTATTATCATTACATTTAATTATCGCTTTATAAACATAATCATTTATTTTAAAACCTATTATTTTGCCTTTAACCCAAACACCATATCTATTATAAAACTCAACATTATCATAAATATCATAATAATTAGTTAAATTATCTTTTAGTCTTAACATAATTTAAAAAACAACTTCCAATAATAACTAAAATATTGACAATTAAAAGAACAAAAATAATAATGAAATTTATTATGAGAATAAATTATTTTTCCACATACAGAACAATATGTTCTATATGTCTTATTTACCTGATTTATTTTTAATTTTTTATTTAATTTCATTAATAATCTGTACCTTCAAAACATTCTTCTGTATGCGAAGCATTATAAGGTTTAGGAAATTGCCTATCACAATTTCCAAAACCATAATTAAACCAAAAATCATCTTTCCTATAATGCAGTTTTTCTTCTATTTCTTTTATAAGTTTATCATACATATCTTTCATATCAATTTTATCTTTTTCATCAATAACAACAAAAGTGAAATTTTTATAATTAGGTTTATTTCTTGTTCCATTTATAGGTACATTAAGAGATATTGAAGCACGATACATATTTCCTTTCACATAATCTCTATCATTTATTTGTGGAACAATTTTCTGTTGAGGCTCTTTATTCCAAAATCCAACTTGCTCTCCATTGTAGAATTTATGCCCTTTTTTATTTACATAAGTTGTTTCTTTAAATCTTCCACCTATACTTTTTCCGTTATTATCTTTTGTTCCTTTTGCGTATCGTTCTGCATACCTGATTGTTCCATCTTTCCATTTCTCTAATTTTTCATAAACCGACATTTATTCTAAACTCCTAACTTTTCCTTTTAACTCTAATGCTTCATTATAACAATATTCAAATTCGCTGTCGGATAAATCGTTTGTAAAATCTGGATATTTATTCCGTATATTTTCTATTTGAGCTATAATTTCTTCTTTTGTATAACCTAAAATAATTTTTGCTTTTAAACTTTCTATCCATCCTTCTAAATAATCATAACTATTTTCTTTTTCTGTTTGGTTATCTTCTCCTTTAAGTTTTTTGTATTCTTCCCAAAACTCATAAGCTATACCTAAATCTTTAAGTTTTTTTGCCCATAAATCAAAATTTATTTTCTTGAAAAAACCACTTAAACGGTATTCATATACCCATCTTGCATATTCTTGATTAGAACATTCTTGAATATACAGAATAGTTTTTACTCTCATATCTACATGGCAATTTTGACATTCAATTAATCCTTTATTTTTTATTATGTATTTGTTTGATTTTTCTAAACAAAAAGGACACAAATAAAATTTAGATTCATTAATTATTGCTTCTAAAGGTGTTTGTTCATCAATAACCTTTTGGTTAATAATTAATGAGCTATCTAAAGCGAATTGCATTTGTTTTTTATCGTATTCTAATTGGAGTATTTCTTTTTGTGTAGGCATACTTTAACCTTCATTTTAAAATAAAAAAGAAATTCTTAAGCTATAACACCCTTCTTTCTAAGACATTTATATCTTATGGTGTTAAAGAACCGTAGAAACTTACGCTTAATTCGTT
>Ga0187874_10003617_pt1 | contig 10712 bp, 5 predicted proteins | sample June2016WEW_16_1_3_FD_132993 | JGI IMG/M metagenome (GOLD analysis project Ga0187874, IMG submission 132993) | Peatland microbial communities from SPRUCE experiment site at the Marcell Experimental Forest, Minnesota, USA - June2016WEW_16_150 | ecosystem: Environmental > Terrestrial > Soil >... | reverse complement strand
TACCAGAGCTTCTGCGAGCGCTTCCCGCTTCCCCGGTTGCGCCACCGGTTGCAGATTGACTGTCCTCGAGGCATCCGCGGGCTTCGGCTTGTCGGGGTAAAACACTTTCGGCGTGTCCACCACTTCCGACCACAGCGGCAGCAGGATCCATGACTTCGGAATAATGTCCAGAATCGGCTTGGCCGTCAGATTCAGAGCCGGCTGCGTTTCGGGTGCGACACGATCGGCCAGATTCCTCAGCCGCGAGCCCCACCAGACGTGGCTCAGTTGATCGGTGATCAGTTCACCGACATCAACGGGCCGCGATTCCAGTTCCAGCGGCGGCAGAATTTCCGGCGAGATCACGTCTCCTATGTTGGTGAACACCGTGCGAAACCACGGCAGACGCAGACGGTCCCCAAGTAACAGCCCGACATTCACCGGCCGCGACGTGAGCTCCAGCGGCGGCAACTTCTCCGGCGCAAAGGTGTCGCGCAGATTACCGGCCAGCGACCTCCAGAGCGGCTGCGTCAGGTTCGACGGCGGGAGCAAATCCAGCGGTATATCCGCCTGTGCCGCCGTAGACTGCGGATCGGAATGCCAGGCTTCGGCGGCGTTTGAGCGGTAAGACATAAGAATTCAGACGACCCCAGGATCAATAATGATGTTAGATGCCACAGGTCGATCTGTCACGCGGCTTTACTCGGCTTTACGAGCGATTGCACCAATAGCAGCGTTCTGAGTGCGAACGCCCTGGTTACATCAGCGAGCTGAAATCTGTTTAACAGACTATGGGATCGTGCCCAGCACTTCGCCGGCGGCTTCCTCGAGGCCAGGGGTCGTGGACCAACTTTCCTCGTAGTATGTCCCCACCGGCGGAGTGGTCCCCTGGACAACAAACGCCCACCATCCCTCGAAGTCGCTTCCCGTGCCGGTGAGGGGTGTGTCTCCAACCACCCAGTACTGGGTTGCTGCGGTGACCGCAAGCGGGGTAAAGCTGGCAACGGCAAGGGTGCAGCAGGTTCCGGCGTCAGGCAGATTCGTTACCGTCACCGGACCTGCCAGCAGCGTTCCCGGAACGCCGCCCGAATTCGAATAGATGCTGAGATTCACCTGGTTGGCTCCCGCGCCGAGATACTGCACCGCAACCTCCACCTCCGAAACATGGGAGTCGGATTTCGGGGTGAAGGGTATCGCGTCGAAATAGGCAACACCAACGCCAGAGTTTGGTCCCGAAAGAAGGTAGCCCCAGGTGTCGAGGTAAAGATCCGTCTTCGACTTACCCAGATTGCTGTAGATCGTTTTCAAACCCGCCGGTGGTTCCTGCGGCGGAACGTGAATCGCAGACCCTTCCTTCGTATGCATAACCCGGGGACTTTGTCCGGTCTGGGCTAACAGGGTAAGGCTGCAAAGCGATAAGAGGCACACAAACATCAAGGTTGTTTTCACGTTTTCCTCCGTTATTTTGTTTGGAATGTCTATTATGCAGGCGGTCACGCAGCAGATCGAACACGAATCGACTGCACCAGAGCAGCACGGCAACGCCAGCAAATAGCTCCGCGAATCGGTGCATGGTCATGGGGGTGACCGTCGCATTAAGCTGGGCACGCCTTATCGGGGATGTTTGCCAGTCAGGCGAATGACCGCCATTGTCTCAAAAGGCTTGCCCAGTGCGGATTATGGTACTCCCACGGGCGGGATAAAGCCAGATTGCAGTGTGAAACTAGCGTGAAATTCTATCCACATGGGGCGGGCGTATAACAGCTTGGGACTCGTACCATCCCAGTAGTCCCCCCGTTCAGTTGACGAAAAATCTCTATTGCACTACCTGCCGATTTCTCCGCCAAACCGCTCACCTCCCATGCTGTAATGCGCGTTATCTTTGGTACATGGACTTTGATGCCGTTGAGGACAACCCTCGCACTCAAGCACAATCGCAAATTGACGCGGTGCACAAGGGATATCCGAAATGGAGAAGCTCGATTGAGCGTCCATTCACAAGCGGCTGCCAAACTTCAACGCCAGATGCGGCGTTTCTCGCGTTATCGTTTCGACGTACGCATTCAGGTGTCGGTGTTTCGCGAAGGCCTGACAACCACCTGCTGGGGCCGAACCAGCGAACTCGGCATGGATGGCCTTGGAGCGACCCTCAGCGGCGAATTGCAGTCCGGCGAAGTTGTCTCCCTGGAATTTCCCATACCGCTCCAGCCTCACGTCATCAAGCTGCGAGCCGTGGTGCGCTATAGCGACGGCCTGCGCTGCGGATTCGAATTTCTGGTATTAACCGAGGAGCAAAAGCTGACCCTGCACCAGGTCTGCGTAGTCTTGACGAATCTCTGCTGAGCCCTTTCTGCAACGCCCACGCTTGCAACCTCCATTACCCCGGTAACTACCGGCAAATCGCTGAGCCCGCTTACCATTCACACTATCGTTAGTGCATTGTGGGAAAGGACTGTATGGGGGAGAAAATCGCCCCGCCGGCAACTACGACCGACCTGCCGCTGGTGAAGGCGCTCCAGAATTCTCTGGAGCATGATCCTCTCGAGCACGCTGCGCCGCCGACCCTTACCCGCATTCTCGATCCCATTTCCAATCCCATCTCTAATCAGGCCCCGGCCCTTGCGCCCACTAACGGCCATGCCGCAGAAAACCCGCTCGCAGTGGAGAAAGCCTACTTCGAGCAGATCATCGAGAACGCGCCCGAAGCGATCAGTATTATCGACCACGAACTGCGCATTTTGCGGGTCAACGGAGAATTCACCCAGGTCTTCGGTTTTAGCGCGGCTGAGGCTGCCGGAAAACGTCTCGACGAGCTCATCGTGCCGCCCGATCGCTATGCGGAAACCGCGTGGATCGGCGAATGTATCAAAACGCAAAGCAAACTTTCGCTGGAGACCCGCCGCCAGCGGAAAGATGGCTCGCTGGTCGAGGTCCTGCTCTCCACCTCGCCCGTCATGGTGAATGGAAAACAAATTGGAGCGTACGCCTCCTATCGCGACATCACCGAGCAGAAACGCGCCGAAGAGTTGAACGCGGCTTTGTACGCCATCGCAGCGCGCAGCCAGTCCGCCGAAGATCTGCAACAGTTCTTTGCCGCCATTCACAACATCGTCGGTCAGTTGATGACTGCGCGCAACTTCTACATCGCCCTCTACGACTCGCAGTCTCAGTTGTTGAGCTTTCCCTACTTCGTCGACGAAGAGGATCCCACCCCCGCCCCCAAACCTCTCGGCCGCGGCTTGACGGAATATGTCCTGCGCACCGGCGAGCCCCTGCTGGCGACACCTCCCGTCTTTGATGACCTGGTGCGGCGCGGCGAAGTGGAATTGATCGGCGCGCCGTCCGTGGATTGGCTCGGTGTTCCCCTGAAGAGCAGCACGGCCTGCATAGGAGCATTGGTCGTCCAGAGCTATCACCAGAACATCCGTTTCGGAGAGCGCGACCGTGAGATTCTGAAATTTGTTTCGCAGCAATTGGCTGCGGCCATCGAGCACAAGCGCTACGAAGAAGCGCTCCGCCGTTCCGAAGCCCGCTCCCGCTCTTTGATCTTGAGCGCCGCCTTCGGGATTTGCCGTTGCACGCTCAGCGGCAAATTCCTCGACGTGAATCCGGCGCTCATCACCATGCTCGGGCAGGAGTCGGTCGAAGATGTTCTCCGCCTGGATGCGAGGCGCGAAGTCTTCGTGAGTCCCCAGGAGTTGGACCGGCTGGCCGAGGACTATCGCCGCACCGGAAGTCTGAACGGCGTGGAAGTGCAGTGGAAGCGTGCCGACGGCCGTGTCATCATCGTGCGCCTCAGTGGCTGCGCCGCCAGCATCAGCGATGAACCTGAAGTAGTTTTGGAGTTGATTGCCGAAGATATCACCGATCGCCGTCAGCTCGAAGAGCAGCTTCGCCAGGCGCAAAAAATGGATGCCGTAGGCCGCCTCGCCGGCGGCGTCGCTCACGACTTCAACAACCTCCTGATGGTGATCAACGGATACACCGAGGTCTTGCTGGAGCAGTTGGAAAAGGGCAGCCCCATGCACCATAAGGTGCAGTCCATTCAGCAGGCAGCCGACCGCGCCGCGACCCTTACGCGCCAGTTGCTGGCGTTCAGTCGAAAGCAACTCCTCGAACTCAAAGTGGTCGACGTCAACACCGTCGTCGGCGACATGGAACGCCTGCTGCGACCCTTGATCGGAGAAAACATCGAACTGGTCACGCGATTTTCCAACCATACCGGACATACTCGCGCCGACGCCGGCCAGCTCGAACAGGTCATCATGAACCTGGTCGTCAACGCGAAAGATGCCATGCCCGAAGGCGGCAAACTCACCTTGCAGACCGCCGACGTCACCGTGCGCCAAGGCTTCAGCGCCCACCGTTTCATCCAGACCGGACGCTATGCCATGATCTCGGTTTCCGATACCGGCCACGGCATGGACAAGGAAACCCAGTCCCGCATCTTCGAACCTTTCTTCACCACCAAGGAAAAAGGGAAAGGCACCGGCCTCGGCCTCTCGACCGTCTACGGCATCGTCAAGCAAAGCAATGGATACGTGTTCGCCCAAAGCGAGCCCGGAGCTGGCACAACTTTCTATGTCTATCTGCCCCGCGTGGAAGATCCCGCCGAAGCCTCGAGCCCCGCCAAGTCCCAGCAGAACGATGCCGGCGGCTGCGAAACCGTCTTGCTGGTCGAGGACGAAGAGTCGGTTCGCGAACTGGTGCGCTTAACCCTCACCGCGCGCGGTTACAAAGTCTTCGAAGCCGAAAATGGCGAGGCCGGCCTGCGCATCGCCGACGCCTGCAAACAACCCATCGATATCCTCATCACCGACGTCGTCATGCCTGGCATCGGCGGCCGCGAACTGGCCAAAAAGCTGCTCGCGCTGCGTCCCACCATCAGCGTGCTCTATCTTTCCGGATACACCGAAGATGCGGTCATCACTCAAGGTGCGCTCGGCCCCGCGACCGCCTTCCTGCAGAAACCATTCACGCTGCAGAATCTCGCCAAGAAAGTCCGTGAAGTCCTGCGCGCCCGTTCCACTCCGCCGCCCGCTCCCAAATCTGTAGCAAAATCCGCCACGAATTAGCGGGGAGCTCTTTACCAGCTTCCGGAAGAACTCCAATTCGCGCGACTTTGGGAAGGACACGAGTTTCACTCGTGCCCTTAAGGCGTTGAGAATCTGTCCGCGCTTCAGCGCCTGAGGCGCGCTTTTTGCACCCGCGACGAGTTTTCCCGCAATGGACCACGACCCTTCCGCGGTGCGGGAAAGAAACACTCCCGCCTATATTTTTACCGAAACTTTATTCTACAATTCGGGTTAGCGCATCCTGAGAATTCGCATCCTGAGAATTAAAGACAGGAGTGTCTTATGAATCCCCATACTCCCTACAAGCTTGCCGGACGCCTGCTAATCGCTCTGACCGCCATCTCCAGCCTCTTCTTTATGGCCGCCTGCGGCTCCAGCAATAGCCTCGTCCCGCCCAATAACAACGGCTTCACCAATGGCAATCTGAGCGGCACCTACGTTCTGTCCATTTCGGGCACCGACATCACTGCGGACACTTTTTCCTTTTTTGCAATCGTGGGGACTATAACCGCCGATGGCAATGGCAATATCACCGGAGGCACGGTCGACATCAACGACCCAGACCTCGGTGGCACTGGCGTATTTCTCGCACAAACCGTCAGCGCAAACACATACAACATTAGCCCGGACGGTCGTGGCACCGGCACCCTTGTGACTCCAGTAGCGACCTTTGGCCTTGATTTCGTTCTGACCTCGGGCGGTCACGGGCTGATCACCCGTTTCGACGGCGGCGGGAGCGGCAGTGGCACCCTTGACCTCCAGGGCAGCGCTACCCAAAGCTCGCTCGCGTCCCTTGCCTTCTCACTTTCCGGCGCTAACGCGGGAGTAAATCCGGCGGGCGATGTTGGCACCGTAGGAGCGTTCACACTCAATACCTCCACCGGGCTCGTTACCACCGGCATTCAGGATTTCAACTTCGACAATAGTTCCGCCGGTCTTACGGGGCTTCCCATCGCCACCACATCCTCTCTAGTCCTGACCAGCGGAACCAACGGAACGGCAGCCCTTACCACGTCCGGCCCCTTCGGTTCGCTTGCCTTTGACGTCTGGGTGATCGACTCCACGCACCTGAAGCTGATCGAGACCGACACATCATCGGGACTGGCTCTCTCCGGCGACGCCTTTACGCAACAAACCTCCTTTACCGCCGGTCAGTTGGCCTTCACGGTTGGCGGTGCCGACGTTGATGGCGATCCCGTCGCCGCCGGTGGTTTCGTGACCACGGACGTGAACGGCGACCTCAGCGCGGGCCTCGAAGATTACAACAACGCTGGCACTCCCGGTACCGTCCAACCCTTTACCGGGAACTGCAACACCTTTGCCGGAGGACGCTGCCAACTCGCCTTGACCGCCTTCACTAACGGTCTTGCCGTCAATCTTGAATTTGCCGCTTATCCTTCCAGCGGCGGCGTTCTGTTGCTGGAAGACGACAGCGCCGGAATACTCCAGGGTGCTGCCTTCGCTCAAACCGCGACGTCATTCACTGTTCCAGGAGACTTCGGACTAAACCTCTCCGGCGCGAACCCCGACGGCGAGGTCGACGACATTGCCCAATTCAATGCCACCACTGCAGTCGCACCGTCAACAAACATGACCGGCCTATTGGATGAAAATAACATCGGCAACCCGACGCTTTCCGATTTGGCCTTGTCCGGCTACTACACCCCGGATCCAACTGCGGACGGCCGTGGCTCGATCACTGTCCCCAACATCGGTACGAACATCGGCACGTTAAACCTGGAGTACTACGTGGTTGACGCCTCAACCGTTGTCTTCATCGACGTCGACTCCAATGCGAACAACGCTCCCCAAGTTGCGGTGGGGACATTCCAGGTGCAGAGTTCGTCCCAGTCCGGCGTCAAGGCGCAATCGCACATGGCGATGGTGCACCCGCTAGTCCGTCCACACGGAGCCTTTCGGCGCAAGTAAACTCCGGCGGATCGCGTAAATAATCAAGGGCGCGGCTCCAAGGCTGCGCCCTTTTTCTTTTCGCAAAGTCTTCGGCGTTCCGTTCCCCGAGAGAATCCCGCCCCGGAGGGGCGGCCGCAAATAGCCCGGCGCCTCAACGCCGGGCAAAGTGGACGAAATGGTTCAAGTCCCGGAGGGACGACTGAGTTTTCGCCCACACTCGGAAGCCCCCTGTGGTCGTTTTTCTGCCGGGTTACATTTTGCCGGCCACTGCCACTGCTACTTAATCGCTTCCGCCGCGATCCGCTCCGTAACAAACGCCTCGATCACGTCGCCAGCCTTGATGTCGCCGTAGTTCGAGATCGAAATACCGCACTCCATGCCGCTGGTTACCTGCGAGGCATCGTCCTTGAAGCGCCGCAGCGACGCCACTTTCCCTTTGAAGACGACCACATTATCCCGCAGCAATCGCACTTCGGAATCGCGCTTGATAAATCCGTCGCTCACGCGACAGCCGGCAATCGTCCCCACCTTCGGAATGCGGAAGGTCTCCAGCACCTCGGCCCGTCCCTGGTAGGTTTCCTTGATCGTCGGCTCAAGCAATCCGGTCATGGCGCGCTTGATCTCGTCCTGCAGTTCGTAAATGATCGAATGCAGCCGTATGTCGACTTTTTCCTGATCGGCCAGTTCTTGCGCCTTGCGCTCCGGACGCACGTTGAATCCAATGATGATCGCATTCGACGCCGAAGCCAGCAGCACATCCGTCTCCGTAATCGCGCCAATACCCGACCGCAGCAGCTTCAACCGCACTTTGTCGTTCGACAATCGGCCCAGCAAATCGCCCAGCACTTCGACCGATCCCTGCACATCGGCTTTCAGAATGACGTTCAGTTCCTTCATACCCGCCGTCTTCAACTGCTCCGCCAGGCCTTCGAGTGAAACGCGCGAACTCTTGGCCAACGCGGCTTCGCGAGCTTTCTGCTCGCGGTAGTCGGAGATATCGCGTGCCTTCTCCCGGTCGGCGACTACCACGAACTGATCGCCCGCCTGCGGCAGCCCTTCCAACCCTATAATTTCCACTGGCGTCGAAGGCAGCGCTTCCTTCAGCGGCTTCCCGCGATCATCGAACATCGCGCGGACCTTTCCGTACACGTTCCCCACCACGAAGTTGTCGCCAGCGTGGAGCGTGCCGTTCTGCACCAGGATCGTTCCCACCGGACCGCGACCCCGATCCAGCTTCGCTTCGAGCACCAAGCCGCTAGCCGCGCGTCCCGGAGTTGCCTTCAATTCCTGCAAATCGGCTGTGAGGCAGATCATTTCCATCAGCAGATTGAGATTAGTCTTCTGCTTGGCGGAAACGTCGACGAACACCGTCTTGCCGCCCCACTCTTCGGGCACGAGGCCGCGATCCGCCAATTGTTTCTTGACCCGCTCCGGCAGCGCACCCGGCTTGTCGATCTTATTAACCGCGACAATGATGGGAACTTCCGCCGCGTGCGCGTGGTCGATCGCTTCTACGGTCTGCGGCATCACGCCATCGTCCGCCGCGGTCACGAGCACCACAATGTCGGTCGCTTTCGCACCGCGCGAACGCATGCGCGTGAACGCTTCGTGACCAGGCGTATCCAGGAACACGATCTCGCGTCCATAAGCTGGAGACGCCTCATCCGTGATCGCAACCTTATAGGCGCCGATGTGCTGTGTAATGCCGCCCGCCTCGCCTCCGGCCACATTGGTCGAGCGGATCGAATCGAGCAGCGTCGTCTTGCCGTGATCCACGTGGCCCATGATGGTGACCACCGGCGGACGCGGCACCGCTTCCGCGCCTTCCTCGCTGCTTTCGACGGCCGCATCCGTATCCTTCGCAGCTTGTTCTTCGAAGGTGATCACTTCCGTGTCCGCCCCGAAGAAACGCGCCATTTCGCTGGCCAGTTCCGCGTCCAGCGTTTGATTGATGGTCGCGAACACTCCCCGTACTACCAGCCGTGCAATCACATCCTTGGCGCGAATACCCAGCTTCTCGGCCAGGTCTTTTACTGAAATTCCTTCCGTTATTGTAATGTTCCGCGTGATCGGCGCCGGCTCGTTGCTGATGGTCATACGCGGCGGCGGAGTATAGCCCTTCATCGGGCCTTCCTTCACGCCTCGCGGCACATACCTCTGTCCCGGTCGTCGCGACGGAGCTCCCGGACGGGCTCCCGGACGCGAGGGTCCCGGCGGTGCGCCGATTCCCGCTCCCGGACCAACGCCCAGTGGACGCGATCCCGCTGGTGCCACGCGCGTCGGATGCATCGGTCGCCGTTCCCCCGGACGAAGCGGCGGACGCGACTGTCCCGGCGCCAGAGGACGCGCCGTGCGCTGAAAAATTGGCTGCCCCGGCACTGGTCGCCCCGGCGTCGCCCGCGGAACTGCTCCTCCTGCAGACGCTTCCGGAGGAGGCAAAGGCGCCTTGTAAACCGGGCGCGGCCCCGTCTGCGGCATGATCATGCGCGGCGGTGGTGCAATCGGAGCCGCGGGCTTTATGGGCGCTGCTGCTTGCATCTGGGTAATGTTATCGCGATGAAGCACTGGCGATTGCGCTACCGGCGGCGCACTGCCAGCTTGTGCGGCTGGAGTCGTAACTCGCGGCGGACCTGCGCTCACCGGCGCTGCCGTGCTCGTCGTCGTCGTAACGGATGATTCCGCACCCGGTGTGGTCGCAGCTGGTGGGCTAACGGGAACTCTGGGCGGAATCACGACTACCGATGGCGGCCGGTACGTTGCAGCCACCGAAGCAGGCGTCACCATTCTCGGTGCCGGCGGCGGAGACGCCGGAGCTTCGCCCGTCGGCTTCGGCGGTACTGCCTTCGGCATCACTGGAGCGGCGGGAGTCTCTATCTTCGCGTCGACCGCTGACGTTGAGAGCGGCGGCCTGATGGCCGGACGCGTCGGAGGATGCTCGACCGCTCCCTTTTGTTGCGTGATCGCACGCAGCACGTCGCCGGGGCGCGAAATATGCGAGAGGTCGATCTTGGTTTTGATTTCTTCTTCGCCGTGGGCAGCGCGCGACGAAGGCCTCGCTGAACCCGAAGTCGCGTCGGAGCGGCCCCGGAGATGTTTCCGCACCAGTTCCGCTTCGTGATCCTCAAGAGAACTGGAGTGCGTTTTTTTCTCCGTGACGCCCACCGTGGTCAGAACGTCAAGAATTTCCTTGCTCTTGACTTCCAACTCACGGGCCAGATCGTTAATTCGAATCTTACTCATCCGCCGTCGTTTCCTCTTCTTGTCGCGCCCATGTCAAGTATTTAAGCTCGCATATCTAACCTCATAAAAGCCTTGTGCTTGCCAGCTGAGAGCCGTCCCCAACGGGCCTTCGAACAACAACACGTGGCCACGCTCGGAGCTTCAGTCCTGCTTGTCTTCCGGGGCTTCTTCAGTCGCCGTTTCTTCACTCACGGCTTCGGCGTCTTTTTCTGCTGGCGCCGTGTCGGTGGGCTCCGCTTCCGTGGCCAACCTCGCCGCCTCTAACTCGCCGTCTGCCGGCGATTCGGCTTCTCCGGTGTTTTCAGGTTCCGCGGCGAGCGCATCCGCTTCAATCGAACCTTCCGCCAGCGATTCCTCGCTGACTCCCGCTTCGGCGGCGGCTTCTCCAGTCGTTTCCGGTTCCGCGGCGGCTACGGCCTCGCCGCCATCCAGACTGGCAAAGTAATTATTAACCGCAATACTGATTTTTTCCACCGTTTTCGGGCCAATGCCCTCAATCGCTTCCAG
>Ga0187874_10003616_pt1 | contig 10715 bp, 6 predicted proteins | sample June2016WEW_16_1_3_FD_132993 | JGI IMG/M metagenome (GOLD analysis project Ga0187874, IMG submission 132993) | Peatland microbial communities from SPRUCE experiment site at the Marcell Experimental Forest, Minnesota, USA - June2016WEW_16_150 | ecosystem: Environmental > Terrestrial > Soil >... | reverse complement strand
TCCGAGTCCGACCCGCTCGAGGGCCATCGTCACCGTCAGGGCGATGATGACGAACCGGACCAGGGTACTAACCAGCCGGGGCGACGGAGAGTTGGCATTCACGGCCGCGAGCAGGGTGGCACGCGAAACAAAATTTGCGATCAGTACCCCGGCGAAAAGGATGACCAAAGCTACGAAGATCTGGGGAAGGATCCGGAACAATCCCGAGATCTCTTCCTGCAAGGCCACAATCTGAAGCGCCTCGAGCCCGAAGAGGATGAAGGTGATCCAGAGGACCCAAAAGACCAGGCGCGCCAGCAATTCGCTAGGATTGGGCAAAGCTGCCTTGGTAAGGACTTGCGCGACCCCCGCTCTAACAAACAACGAGTTGAATCTGACCAGGTTTAAAATCCGCGGCAAGATGACCTTCGCCAGCCAGGCCACCACCCACCCGACGACCACGATGATGATCATCGCCAGCAGTCGCGGCAGAAATTGCGTGACCATCTGCGAGAAGGTGTGCAGCGTCTGAATAAGACTCTTTGCAATGAAGTCTCCCATAGATCACCTCACGTCTGGGCGTTCCAGCGTTCCGCCAAATAGGGCTTCAAACTCTCGAACTCGCTCCGAAGCTTCTTGATTCTTTCTCGGGCTCCGTCGGCGCTGGACCGGTGATTTTCGATTAGAAAGGAGTTGATCCGGCCGAGGTACAGCGGAGTCAGGGCTTGTAACAAGTGATCGCGATTGATCACCGAGCGATGAAAGGCGCCGGCGAATTCATAGACGGTCCTGACCCAAAGATCGTCGGGATATCGGCAGTCCTCGCAATCGATTCTCGCGATCTCGCGAATTTGCTCCAAGGTCGCAGGATTAAGCGCCGGTTCAAGGATCGAGGCAAGTTCTTGCACCCCCTTCAGAAACATGTTCTGCATACGCTTGCGGTTTACGCGGATGGAGGGAAGGTCAAGGTCATACTGGAAACCGAATGACGGAACGGTCCGGGGCCCTTCGTGATTCATCCAATAGGACTGGTGGGCCTCGAGGCAACTGAAGAGCGCCCCTACAACTTGTTGCATCGTCACCGGAAGGTCCGGATTCGCCGGGTTTGCCGAATGCACTTTAGGGCCAAGAAAGGCCTGGCATAGCCGGTACTCTCCCACCAGAGCCGTGGTGACCATCCAGATCTCGGGTGCGGATCGCATCAGCTCCAACTGCCATACATCCTGACTTAAGTAATGGGAAGCCAGCCGGCCCGAGAACGCCAGCTCCCCTCCCAAAGGCTCCTCGATTTCACAGCCGTAGGCCGCGGCTACGAGGGGAGAAAGGATGTGACTGACCAACAAGCCGCCGAACCGGTGCCGCTGGTAAATCGGAGCAAGAAAGTCGAATCCCTCCCGGTAAATGGGCCGTGTCAAAGCTTCGATCCACTCCGGCGTCAGGCTTTCCAAATCGGGCGAAACAATGGCGCACGCTTTAGCGCGCAACAACTCCGCGGCGGCCAGGATCACGTGCAGGGCTCCCCCTTTTCCCTGCATCGCGCCGTGCGTCGTGGTCAACGTGTTCATGCTCCTGAGCGGACTGGAAGCCAGGAAGGCCCGGAAATCGGGGACGGCGGCGCTCTTTACAATTTCTGGAGTCCCATCGTTGGATCCTCTATCGACATTGATCAGAGCGGCTCGATCCCGGGGGAAGTACTTGACGAAACCAACACGAATGGCGCTGATGACCCGCGCGATGGTGTCGTGATTGTTCAAGGTGGGAACGCCGACAAGGATGTCCACTTCCCCCGCGGCGGTGATCTGCCGCAGAAAATCGTCCGAAAGTAGGGTCTCGTCAGACATAGTCAGGGCATTGGTGATTGGTGATTGGTGATTTGTGATTGACCATCAATTCCTTACCACCGCCCGTGCGCGTGCGAAGCTTTAGAGTGCGGCAGCTTGCTGCCGCTTTTCCCCCAGCCAGCTTGCTGGCTGGCAATGTCGCTCCCGGGCGAAATTCCCGCGAGCAAGCTCGCGGGGAGGAAAGCGGCAGCAAGCTGCCGCACTCCAAAGCTTTGCACCCGCAGCTCTTCATTCACCAATCACCAATCACCAATTCCCTAAAATCGGCGGAGCCGGAACCAAAAGAACTGATACGGCCCCAAGGTCAAGAGATAGGGCAGGTCACCCACGCGCGGAAACGGATTACCGCCAAACATCTCAATGGGGATCGCCCCTTTGAACCGGCGAAGATCGAGTTCTGCCGCCTGCGCGGAGCTCGACAGATTATTGACAACCAGTATCTTATCCTTTCCCATCTCCCGGATGTAAGCCAGAACACGGTGATTCGGTGAGGCGAGAAATCCCAGAGTCCCGCGTCCAAAAGCCTGGGTGGAATTCCGTACGCGAATAATCTGTTTCATCCACGACAGCAGAGAGTGCGGGGATCTTTTCTGGGCGTCCACGTTCACCGATTGATAGCCGTACAGCGGATTCGACAGGAGAGGGAAATAGAGCTGTTCCGGGTCGGCAGCGGAAAACCCGGCGTTCCAGCCGGCATTCCATTGCATGGGCGTGCGGACACCGTTCCGATCGCCCAGGTGTACGTTGTCTCCCATCCCGATTTCATCGCCGTAGTAGATGATGGGTGTTCCCGGCAGCGACATCAGCATGCCATTCATGAGTTCGATGCGCCGGCGGTCATTTTCGAGCAGCGGCGCTAGTCGCCGCCGGATGCCAAGGTTAAGCCGGGCGATCTTGTCCTTGGCGTATTCATCATACAAATAATCCCGCTCATCGTCGGTCACCATTTCCAGGGTCAGCTCATCGTGGTTGCGCAGAAACAAACCCCACTGGCATGAGTCAGGGATGGCCGGGGTGCTCTGCATGATGTCCACGATCGGCTTGCGGTCTTCCAGGCGAATGGCCATGAACATCCGCGGCATGAGGGGAAAGTGAAAGGCCATGTGGCACTCGTCACCGGTTCCGAAATACGCAATCGCGTCCTGTGGCCACTGGTTGGCTTCCGCCAGCAGAAACCTGCCGGGGTAGTTCTGGGCGAGCCGGCTGCGAAGGTCCTTGAGGATCTGGTGGGTCTCGGGAAGGTTTTCGCAGTTGGTGTTTTCCCGCTCGACCAGATAGGGAACGGCGTCCAACCGAAATCCGTCGACGCCCCTTTCCAGCCAGAACTTCATCAGGTTCCACATCTCTTCCCTGACGGCGGGGTTGTCAAAGTTCAGGTCCGGTTGGTGGCTGAAAAACCGGTGCCAGTAATACGACTTGGAAACCGGATCCCAGGCCCAGTTCGAGAGTTCGGTGTCGGTAAAGATAATGCGGGCTTTCTTGTAGGGATCGGGAGTGTCGCTCCACACGTACCAATCACGGCGCGGGTTGTTCTTGGATTTCCGCGCCTCCTGAAACCATGGATGCTGGTCGGAAGTGTGGTTCATCACCAGTTCCGTGAGGACTCTCATCCCCCGCCGATGCGCCTGATCCAAAACCGATTGGAAATCTTCCAAGGTGCCATAGGAAGGGTGAACGTTCGTATAGTCGGAGATATCGTAACCGTCGTCCTTGAGCGGCGAAGGATAAAAGGGAAGAAGCCAAATGGTGTTGACGCCTAAGTCTTGGAGGTAATCCAGCTTTTGCGCAAACCCGCGGAAGTCGCCCGTCCCGTCGCCATTGCTGTCGCAAAAGGCGCGCACATGGACCTCATAGAAGACCGCATCTTTGTACCAAAGCGGATCGTCGGGAGGTTTATAGATCCTTGGTTCGGGTTTGGTCATAGGTCGCGCTCAGGGAAACAGAACGGCTTCCAGTCGTGAGAAAAGATTGTTACGCTCTACCGACGGCATCCGCTCGAGATTCTGCTGCCGCCACTGGATCGCGGGTAAGGCACGCGCGGCGGGCAGTTGAAGGAGTTGCCAGTCAGGCTCTCAAGGTCTCACTGAACACGGCTGAGATCCTCGGGCACGGTAATCTGGTAAGTCGAGTCGAACCTACCGCCCTTTACCAACATCCTTTTGCCTCTGCCGAGGTTAAGAGCATCCTTTTTGATTCGTCTCGTCCATGCGTGCCGATAGCGGTCGGCGAAAAAAAAGAAGAGCCGCTTTACCTTCACGCTGTGACAGTCGGCGAGCAGTTCCTGCAGGCGGCCGGGACGGAGATTCGAGAGCCCCTCCAGCAGCCTGTCAACCTGCTCAAAACTTTCACGCCCGGGCAATTCATCAAGCAGTTCGAGAACGGCCCTTTCCGGTGTGGAAAGCGTCAAAGGCCAATCCCATTGTCCCCACGGCTGAAGCGTGAGTCCGCTCTCGCGAAGATCGGCGCTGGTGTTCTGGGGTGTTTGTAGATCCAGGCTGGGGAGAGTGGACGAGGTCGAACTATGACGGAAGATTTTCCGGTCATGGTGATAAATGAAGGCGACACCCACTCGCAGATTGTATAGCCACTTCGGGGGCTGCTTGGGGCCGTAAAGATGCACCTCCCTGGTGCCGTGCGCGAGGTAGTGAGCGTAACCTTGCAATTCCAGGGCAGTGCGCCCTCCGACGGTCAGTGAGTAGCCGAGGAGAGTCTGGAGCGAGATGATTACCTGTTGCCAGCGCAAGGGACCTCTCAGCCGCTGGTAGACTTGGCGTGCGGGCTGCTCTAGCCAACCGGCTGCCACATATTGACTGACCAGCGAGGTCGAATATCCATGCTTGCGAAGCCAAGCCGCATCCACCAAAAGCCCCTCGGGGAGATGATGCTCCAAGTAGTTTATCTTTCCATATTTTTGCTTAGCCATACTTAGTAAAATAGCATAAATCTAAACTAAGACCAAGTCAGAAGATGCCAAAACCGGGCAACAATATAGATGACAACTCCGCTTTCCTGTTCAGCGGGATGGCTTGCGGAAGACCACGCAGTAACTCTGGATTACGTCATGAAGCGGCCAGTCGTTGCAGACGGTCGCGATCTCGAAACCAGCAGCGGTTAGCTCGCTGATCAGAATCCTTTTCGGTACGCCATGTCCATCGCGGTTTTTGGGGACACCATCTGGAACCAAGGTTCCAGAGCGCGGTTCCTCGTCGATAACTGCTAACAATCCTCCGGGTTTAAGCGAGCGAAAGAGGCTTGCATCGGTTTTGGTCGGTTTCGTGAGATGATGATACACGAACCGCATAAAAATTGAATCGCAGCTCTCAACCGGAAGATTCGTTTCGGTTTCGGTAGCTTGCCGAGCTGTGATGTTCTTATTCTTGACCGCAAGCCCTTCAAGGTTGGCCAGCGCCTTGGCATCGAGTTCCGTAGTATACACCCTCCCGTTCGTGCCAACGCACTTGGCGGCAGCGAGAGTCAGTTCTCCCCTTCCAGCGCCAATTTCAGCCACTACGCTGCCTTCGTGCCAGTTCAGCAGTCGGGCCAGACGGTCAGCTTCTTCTTGGTAGGTGTCCTCTTCGGCACGGCAGGGGACAACAATAAATACAGAAAGAGCCAGGGCAATGATGAACAACCGGCGGCGCATGTGAACCATGGTTCTCATTTGTCCTTGGTGCTGGTGTATTCAAGAAGGCTTCTTGTCTTGCTTCTTTCTTGCTCTCCTGCGCTTCTCTTTCGCCTCTTCCTTTAGAAGCGCTTCTTTCGGAACCTTGATGACCGTCCGAAGGGCCCGATCAAGGCGTTCAGCTGCCGTACATTCCGGCTCTTTCGTTTCTGTCGATGCCGGGGCGAACGGCGATCGACCCGGAGCCTTCTTGTCGGGCACCCGTCGTGGATGCACAAACAGGGGCCGATTCGGCCCCGGGAGGGCAGGCGCGAGGCCTGCCCCTGCGTGTCAAATCATGGCCGGGACGGCCATGGCACATTGCGTGTTGCGGCCCAAGGCCGCGCCAAAGGAAAAGCCGCAGGGCTGGAGTGCGAGCCCTGCGCTACCCCTGTGTCAGCAAGGCTACAGGGAACTTGCTGAAGACCTCGGCCATGGGTAAAGAGCGGCCCCGCTTTGATGCGCGCGCCTGCAATTTTTCCCCTGTCAGGATATTAACCCAATCGATAGGCGCCTCCTTGGGTAGATGCAGGGCACCCGCTGCCCATATGCTTTCTCCGATAGGGGGCCGTCCGGCGGGGGCCAGCTTCGTGACCAATCTGGGCACGGCGGTCACCGCCCAGGCGTCCCCGGTATGCCTTACGAACGCCAAGACGTTCTCTTTTTTTGCACCCGTCGCCGGCAAAGCTTGATAAGCGCCATCCAGGAACAGGTCGCTGTGATCTCGCCGAAAGTTCAGGGCTGTGGAGGTCACAAAGAGTTTGATGCGCCCGTCCTGCCAATGGTCAAGGAGGTCCTGGATGAGACCCAAGCGCCCGCGTTGTTCCTCCTGCTGTTGGAGTTCGGCCAGCAGGCGCACGCGCTTTTTGAAGTCGACCGGACCCCGGTTATCGGGATCAACCAAGCGGAAGTCCCAAAGCTCGGACCCTTGATAGAAATCCGGGACTCCCGGAATCGTGATTTTCAGCAATTGCTGGGCGAGGGAGTTGAGTGCTCCGTAGTAGGCGATTTCCCGATACAGATGGAGGAAGTCGGACATGAACACGTTGTCTTCCGTGGGCTTGGTGGTGGATTTAATAAAGTGAATAAGCGCCTCCTCGTAACGGACGTTGGGGCGAGCCCAATTCGTATGGACCCTCGCCTCCCGCACTGCCTTCACCATGTAACTTTCAAGGCGTTTTCTAAACCCGGGCACATTGTCCTGTTCCAGCGGCCAAGCTCCCAGCAGGGTCTGGTACATGAGGAATTCCTCGTTGGGATCGGGGACTTTTTGTCCGTCGATCAGCCCCTTCTTCGGACTGACCCACCGGGCCCACCGTTGGAGGGTCTTGTCCCACTTCGCTGGAGCTTCGGAAAGTACGTTGATTCGCGCCCGCACATCTTCAGCGCGCTTGGTGTCGTGGGTGGCGGTGGCATTGAGTGTGTGGCCGTGCTTCTGCCGGTTGCGGCAGAATTCGTGGAATTCGGCGAGGGGAACTCCGGTGGAATCGGGGGCGCCGCCGACCTCGTTGAGTGAAATCAAGGGGTGGTAAACGTAGAGGGCAGAATCCTCCAACCCCTTGGCCATGATCGGACCGGTAAACTGCTGCCAGCGCATAATAAATGCCAGTCTGGCTTCTCGCTGCTCGGGCGTTACATGCCCTCGTTCCCGCAACATCAGCACATCGCGGACAAAATCGAAGCACTGCGAACCGAGACGGGGATTCCGCTCGCGGGCGGTTTCGACGGCCTTTTCAAAGTATCGGAATTCGTCAGGACTTAGGGAGAAACTCCGAATATAGGTCCGGTAAACCGGAAGGCAAGCGGTGACCTCGACGAGGGCGCTCGCCAGGTCCCTTCGCGGCAGGTCGCGCGCGTATCGGTCCTGTTCCGCGAGGACTACAAGATAATGACCCAGGGAACGCATCTCCACGCCGAGGAGGCTCTCCATCACCTCTTTCTTTTTTTCATACACCAGGTCCTCGTACCGGACCGTGGCGCCAATGAACGATTCGTAGATCTGGCGTAGTTTCTTGCACCCCTCGGCATCGAGGAAAAGCCCATTGAGAGCATTGAGGGAGGCATAGCCGGTCGCCCCGCAGATCGGCCATTCGCGAGGCAGTAATTCGCCACGGGCGAGAATCTTTTCCACGATGACATAAAACGGGGGATGAGAATCATTTCCAGTGCTACCGCCGACGCGCTCCTGGAGTCTTCGAAGATAGGCGTGAGGGTCGCGGAGACCGTCCACGTGGTCGATTCTCAGACCTGTCACCAGTCCTCGTTCAATCAGGCGCAGGACCACCGCGTGCGTGGCTTCGAAGACGAAGGGGTCTTCGACCCGTACTCCGACCAGATTGTTGATGGTAAAAAATCGCCGGTAGTTGATTTCGTCGTTGGCGGAGAGCCAGTATGAGAGCAGGTACGCCTGACCGGCCAGCAAACGGTCAAGCAACATAAAGCTGGCGGGTCTCTTCCTGCGGCCATTGAAAATGCGCACATTTTCATCGACGAAATTCTGTACCTCGGGCGAGTCTTGATACAGTTTCCAGAGCCTTTCCTTGAGGCCTTCCCTTTGCATGCGCCGTTCCCCCGCCATCTCAATGGAAAGAGCGACGCGCTCGGGAAGGTTCGTCACGGCGGCGAATATGCCCCCCAATTCCCGAATCGCCGGGTGGTCGGAACCCAACTGGTGCTGCAACTCGCCCAGCCGATGCTGCAAAATAAGAAGGTAAGTTTTGGGCGCGACGGGCAGCTTGGCATCGAAACACTGGATGAAAAAGCCGCCCTCGGCGAAAACCAATTGGAGCTCCTGGTTCTCCAGCGCCCGGGCGTAGGGGCTTCCGAGGATCGGCAAAAGCACCTTGTTCTGAAGCATCATGCGGGGCGGGTGCCAGTCGATATCAAAGAACGAAGCGTAGGCAGAGCCGGGACCGTCTTCCAGCACATCCCTCCACCAGGGGTTTTCGATCCCGGCGGCCATGTGGTTGGGGACAATGTCCAGGAGCAGACCCATGCGATGTTCCTGGAGCTTCGCCGCCAAAGCCTCGAGCTCCTGCTCGCTCCCAATCTCACTACTGATGTGGGAGGGATCGGTAACGTCATAGCCGTGGAGACTGCCGCGCCGCGCTTGCAGCAGGGGTGATGAATAGATATCCGTCACCCCGAGCTGGTCGAGGTAATCCACCAGCGCGCGCGCGTGCTCGAAGCGAAATTGCGCGTTGAACTGGAGCCGGTAAGTCGCCAGAGGAATCCGCAGTGTGGCCATGGTGTTCTACAATGCAAGCTCGCAGTTTCTTTTTTTTCTAGCAAACATTTTGCGCGTCTCGTAGGGGCAACCCCGCGGGCATAGGCGTTAACCTAACGACGGGAGGTGCCACCCGGATTTCTCACGACTGCTTAAGAACGGCGGGGTAGGGACGGTCGCTATACGGCCTTCCTGATGGTTTCCGCCTCCCGCCACCGCCAACAACTTGTGCGGGCGCATGATGCCAAGTTTCGGAGTGCGGGAGCTCGCTCCCGCTTTTTCTACCGCTGACTTGTCAGCGGTGGGTTCTTCGCCGCGACGAGTCGCGGCGAGCAAAAGCGGCGACGAGTCGCCGCACTCCGAAAGGCCGGTTCGCATCGCCGTGGTGAGAAGTTCGGGCTAAATGACGACGCCCGCTGCGCGGACTTTGAGACGTTTCTCACCCTTAGGTTAACGTCTATGCCCCTCGCGGGTGCCCTACCGGAGGGCACCCTACGAGGCGCGATTGGTTGCGGCTCCGCCGCGCTACGCCACGTACAGAGAAAGTTTTTCTGCCAGAGCCCGAAAAAGACCGATCCGCGAGCCTGCGTTTTGGCCTTCCGCTTCGCCCTTTTTCTGAAAGTCCGGGTATGCGGTTTGCAGCAGCTCGTAGCAGATGTTCTGAATCTTCGCGAGGTTCACTTCCAGCGGCAGGGAACGAGCCAGACCCACTGCCGCATCGAGTCTGCTGAGAAACTCCACATTGGCAGGATCAGCTCGCAAGCTCTCGGCCATCTGTTCGAGCCTCATTCTGATTGTGTATTCCAAAGTCGGTACGTCGAGGGCTACCTTAGCACCCTCGGCATCGCCCATGAGATTTCGGATACCATCGAAATCCAATTGTTCGCTCCCCAAAGCATTCCGGAGCCGGGTATTCAAGACAAATTCGGCAGCGGCATAGAAGGCTCGGGGAATCATTACGGATCCTCCCACTCTCGCCAATGTCCGCATCATGGACAACAGGTGGGGGAAGAGGCTGTCAAAAGCCGCATCGGCTTCGCCCCATTCCGCCTCGATAATGCGTTTCAGGATTCTCTGTTGCTCGTCACGGAAGATTACCTTGAGAGAGAAGGTCTCGCCCTCGAGGTTCTGTTGCAGAAGCCGGCTTACCTCCTCCAGGTCGCCCCGCGAAAAGGGCTCCCTGAGTGCCGCGCTTACGGCCTCATAAGCCTCGGCGCTGCTGGCTTTCAGGACACCACCCATCGGGTTGAAGTCGCCACGGTCAATTGCGGCGAAGCCCAGCACGGCCGACTCTTGGGTGATCTCGGAGGTGAATCTCGCCAGACCCGCCGCGAGCCGCTGCTCATGCTTTTCCCCTTTGTCGAGGTTAAAGCTGGCTTGGCGTTCCACTTTGTAACAGTAAATATGGGCATCCGTTTCGTAGGGTTCAAAAAGAGATCGGATGGCGTAGTGAGCGCCGACCTTTCGCAGGTCAACAAAGGTGGTCTGGGCGAACTTCTGGTAAATGCGGCCGCCATCTCCCTGGTCGGGAATGTTGCTCTTGGCTTGGCTCAGCTTCTCGATGAAAAGGCTTTGCGGGGGATTGCCGAAAAGCTCCTCGGCCAGTTGGGCGGCGCGCCCAGCGTATTGAATCACCTGAACGGTTTCAATTCCCGACAATTCATCGAAGAACCAACCGCAGCTCGTGTACATCAACATGGCATGGCGCTGAAGCTCGAGGAGCTTCCAGACGGTAATTTTCTCGGTCTCATCAAATTGCCGGAGGGCGTGCTTAGTAAGAAACGCTTCACGGTTCGCACCCGAGCGGTCAAGGACGACATCAATGTAATCATTTCGCGCCGCCCAGGGATCCTTCAACAACCCCTTGGCTTTCTCCTCGAAAAGAGGCGCCAGCGTGTCGCGAAGCCAATCCAGAGCCGCGCGCAGGGGGGTGCGCCACTCCTGGTTCCACCCTGGATGGCCGCCGGAGTTGCAGCCGCAGTTGCTGCGCCAGCGTTCGACTCCGTGA
>Ga0187874_10003615_pt1 | contig 10716 bp, 6 predicted proteins | sample June2016WEW_16_1_3_FD_132993 | JGI IMG/M metagenome (GOLD analysis project Ga0187874, IMG submission 132993) | Peatland microbial communities from SPRUCE experiment site at the Marcell Experimental Forest, Minnesota, USA - June2016WEW_16_150 | ecosystem: Environmental > Terrestrial > Soil >... | reverse complement strand
TTTATTTCTCATTATCTGCGCGGTGAGTGTTGTCTTCTTCCTGATTTTTCTAGTGCAATGCTCACGCCCGACGCGGAAGTCCACGACATTCCGTCAGAAGTCCAACGCCAGGCTCGCGGTCCGCAAGGTAGCGGAGCCGCAATCGATCTATGCCGTCGGCGGACGGCGATTCTTTGTTCATCTTGAAGAGCAGATGTCGGAGTTTCTGTCGGCGCACGGCCGGACCGCCGCAATGCTGCTGGTCATGGTCGCGCTGCCCCTGATGCTGCGGGCGCAGTCGCCAAGCGGTCCATCGCCTGACCAGCCGTCCCCCGGCGCCGGCCAGCAAGCCAGCGCCGACCAGCAAATTCCGTCCGCGGTTCAGAAGCAGCTTGATGCCATGCAAAAGCGCATCGCACAGTTGGAGGCAGAACTCGCTACGCGGGCTCCGGAAGGCGCTCCTATGAGCTCGAAAGCTACCGCCCCGGTCCATGAGATCGGCGAGCAAGCGGCCCCGGCTGCCGAGTCCGCTTTGGCTACTCCGCCTGAGAATCCGGGACCGCCGGCGCCGTTTTCCTTCGCCGACTTCAGTTGGCTCAACGGCAACAGCCGCATCAAAGAGGTTCCGTTTGACACCAAATTTTTCACGCCGGAAATTCGCTCGGACGTCGACTACATCTACGACTTCGCTCATCCCGCGGATGACACCATCGGCGGTTCGAGCGAGATTTTCCGAAGCAGCGAATTCCAGGTAACACAACTGGGTGTCGGCGGGGACTTTCACTGGGACAACGTCCAGGCGAGGGTAATGACGCAGTTTGGCATGTACTCCCAAACCACGCCCCGTAACGACGCCAGCCCGGCGCGTGGTCAATGGCAGCTTGCCGATGCCTACCGCTACGTCTCGGAAGCTTATGGCGGATATCACTTCAATGTGTGGGACGGAATCAATGTGCAAGCCGGTATTTTCATGTCCTATATCGGCCTGTTCAGCTACTACAACTTCGATAACTGGGCCTATCAGCCGTCCTATGTGTCGTCCAACACGCCGTGGTTTTTTAATGGCATGCGCATACAGATTTATCCCAACCAGCACCTGAAGATTGAACCCTGGATCATCAACGGATGGCAGTCCTATGGGCGATTCAACAATCGTCCCGGCATTGGAGCGCAGATCCTGTGGCGGCCGAGCGGTTCGTTTGAATTTGTGGGCAACCAGTACGCACTTGGCGAGGACACGCTAGGTGTTCCTGGCCGTGTGCGTTATCACACCGACGACAGCATTCAATGGAAGTATTACGACCATCCTGACGGCACTCTCGACAAGATGGCATTTTCGCTGACCGGCGACATGGGCTGCGAGCATGGCGGCGGCGTCAGTTGTGCCGGCGATTCCATAAAAGGCCCGAAGCAGAGCTTTATCGGTTACATGTTCTACAACCGCTTCTGGTTCCACAAAGACCTGTACGGGGTGACTCTCGGTGGAGGCCAGATCAACAACCCTGGCCGTTACTTAGTGCTGTTGCCACCAATCAATGGCGCAACCGCGATCTCGGGGACGCCGTATTTCACCGAGAACCCCGGGCAGCCCTTCAAGGCATGGGATACGTCGGCAACCTTCGACTACATGCCCAGCCAGTACATTACGTTCCGGTTCGAGTATGACCATCGCGCCGCGAACGTTCCCTACTTCACCGGACCGGGAGGAATTACGCCTTCGGGAGGCAACACTGGCGCGCCTGGGTCGTTGGTTCCTGGCTTTGTACCGAGCCTGGTCAACACACAAAACACTCTGGACATGGCGATTCTGGTCATGTTCTGACGAACACGAGATATGTGACGCGCACCCCAGTAACCGCACACCTGCCCGTAGTAGGCTCCTATGGGACCTGCACGGCATCCGAGGCTCGACCAGCACGGATGTCGCCGAGGAGGTGGTCAGATGATTTCAAGTGCACGTTGTGGCAGCTGGATTGGAAAGGCGTTGGTGTCTCTGCTTTTGGCTCTGGCGTGCATAGCGCCGGCGACGGCGCAACAGCGGAATACGGGGGATACATCCGCGGCGCCGGAGTCACAAGCGGGGGAGACGACCCAGAAGCTTCAACAGCATGTTGAGCAACTGGAGTCAGAGGTTGAAGAGTTGCGAGAACAGGTGAAAGAGATGAAAGCGGTGATGGCGGGCAAATCGGTAACGCCAGACGGCGACCCTGCTGAGCACAGCACGGTTGACGCGCAGGCCCCCGGCATTGCTCCCGCGGCTTTCACGCTGGCTGCCGAGGACCGCAGCGTGCTCGACTACCTGAAGGGCACCACCATCAATGCGATGTTCGATGGCTACTACGAATACAACTTCAACGACCCGGTTGGAAGAGTCAATCTGCTGCGGGCCTATGATGTCCTCAGCAACGTCTTCAGCTTGAACCAGGCAGACCTGATCGTGGAACGCGCGCCGGATGTGGCCGCCGGCCGCCGCTATGGTGCTCGTATCGACTTGCAGTGGGGGCAGGCAACCGCAAGTTCCCAGGGAAACCCTTTGAACGAGCCGCGTCCGGACATCTATCGCAACATCTTCCAGGCGTACGGAACTTATGTTGTTCCACTAGGCAATGGTCTTACGGTGGATTTCGGCAAGTGGGCCAGCTCTCTGGGAGCCGAGGGCAACTACACCCAGTATCAGATTAACTATTCTCGTTCCTACTGGTTCAACTTCCTGCCCTTCTATCACATGGGGGGAAGGCTAAACTACCCGGTCAATAAGAAGCTCGCGCTGAACTACTGGATCGTGAATGGCACAAACCAGACCGAACCTACGAACGGTTTCAAGGACGAACTATTTGGGCTGGTAGTAACTCCTAACAAGAAGATCAGCTGGACGGTGAACTACTATCTTGGCCAGGAGCATCCCGACGCGATCGCGGTTCCCACCTGCGGGCCGGTACCGGTGCAGCCTGGGCTGTGCTTCCAGCAGGTCAGCCCTGCACCTGACGGGAAGACGAACATCTTTGATAGCTACGTTACCTGGCAGACTACGCCGAAGCTTTATCTGGCACTGGAAGGCGACTACGAAGTCGAGCGTTTGTGGGCCAACACGGAGCCCGGCCAGTCCTCAGCTCCATCCGATGTTTGGGGCGGAGCCGCCTACGCCAAGTATCAGTTGACCCCGCGAACCTATCTGGCTGGTCGCACGGAATACCTCAACGATCACGGTGGCCTGTTCACAGGAATTACCAGCTACATCGAAGCGCTAAAAGAGGTTACCGCAACCTATGACTTCACTCTGGCAAATGGATTTGACATGCGGTGGGAATACCGGCGCGATTTTTCCAACCGGCCAATCTTTTTGACCGGTAGCCAGGGCGTGTATAGCACGGACCAGAACACTGCAACTATGGGAATGATCTGGTGGTTCGGCCGCAAACCGGGACCGTGGTAGGAAGTGTTCACCACGGAAACACAGAGGACACGGAAAAAAAGCAAACGAGAAATCAAGAAAGAAGTCAAAGAGGAAGTCAAAAAAAGAGGATCAACAAAATGAAAGGCAACTGCATACTTTCTAATCCCCTCCGTGGTGAATCTGTATTGTGAAATTTGGGCGACTCATCAACGGGGCACGCAGAGAGTACGGAGTACGGACGTAAGTTTATGACTGTTTCTTGCTTTTATGGTTACGTTGTCCTCCGTGACCTCCGTGTTTCCGTGGTGAATACGCTTTAGGAAATTGAGGAGTCGCATATGCAAGACCTTCTATTCGTCGCCGTCACGATTGCTTTCTTCGCGCTGTCGCTGGGGTATGTAACCTTCTGCGACCGCATTAAGTAAAAGGGGAACCATGCACACCGAGTCAAGCATCATGCTCGTAATCTGCGCGTTGATGTTGATCTATCTCTTCTACGCGCTGCTGCGGCCGGAGAAGTTCTGACATGACTGCCAATGGTTGGTTACAAATCGCGATCTTTCTCGCGTTGATCCTGGCAGTCACGAAGCCGATGGGCGTCTTCATGGCGCGGGTCTTCAATCGCGAGCGGACCTTTCTGGATCCGGTCCTGCGGCCGGTGGAGCGCCTGCTCTATCGCCTGACCGGCGTGGACGAAACCCACGAGATGCGCTGGACCGAATATGCCGCCGCGATGCTGCTGTTCAGCGTCGTGTCGATGCTGTTGCTCTATCTGATAGAGCGACTCCAGCTTCATCTGCCGTTCAATCCGCAGAAATTCGCCGCTGTCCTGCCTGAGCACGTGGCGTGGAACACGGCAGCCTCTTTCACCACAAATACGAACTGGCAAGCCTACTCGGGTGAGTCCACGATGAGTTACTTCACCCAGATGGCCGGCCTGGCCTACCACAACTTTATTTCGGCGGCGACCGGCATCGCGCTGGCGATCGCCTTTATTCGCGGCATCGCGCGCCGGCAGATGCAGACCATCGGGAACTTCTGGGTGGACATGGTCCGCTCCTGCCTGTGGGTGCTGCTGCCCTTTTCGATTGTCGGCGCATTGCTGCTGGTCTCGCAGGGCGTAGTCCAGAACCTGAAGCCCTATGACACCGTCAAGCTGATGGAGCCGCAACAGGTGCCGCACGTGAACGCTGATGGCAAGCTCGCCGTTGATGCCCAGGGCAAGCCGGTAATGGACACCGTGACTACCCAGACCATCGCGCAAGGTCCGGTGGCATCGCAGGAGATCATCAAGGAGTGGGGCACCAACGGCGGCGGCTTCTTCAATGCCAACAGCTCGCATCCGTTCGAAAATCCAACTCCGCTCACGAATCTCATCGAGTTGTTTGCCATCTTCGCGATCAGCGCTGGCTTGACCTACACCCTGGGACGCATGACGGGATCACAGGCCCACGGTTGGGCAGTGTGGGGAGCGATGGCGATTCTCTTCCTCGCCGGGGTCACGGTCGCTTACTGGGCGGAAGCTCGCGGCAATCCTCTGCTCCATGGCGTCACCACGCAAGCCACCGCGTCGCAGCCCGGCGGCAACATGGAAGGCAAAGAGGTGCGCTTCGGCATCACCAACTCGGCGCTGTTCGCCACCGTGACCACGGACGCGAGTTGCGGCGCAATCAATAGCTGGCACGATTCCTTCATGCCCCTGGGAGGAATGATTCCGCTGGTCAACATCATGCTCAGCGAGGTGATCTTCGGCGGAGTCGGCGCAGGCTTGTACGGCGTTCTGATCTACGTCGTGCTCGCCGTCTTTATCGCCGGCCTGATGGTGGGCCGCACGCCGGAATATCTGGGCAAGAAGATCGAGGCCTATGACGTGAAGATGGCCATGCTGGTGGCACTGGTCTTCCCGCTGGTGATCCTGGTCTTCACCGGAATCTCTTCGGTGCACGACTTTGGCACTGCGGGCATCAGCAATCCCGGACCGCACGGATTCTCGCAAATGCTGTACGCCTATGTTTCCGGCGCCGGCAACAACGGTTCTGCTTTCGGCGGCCTGACGGTCAACACGCCCTGGTACGACAACAGCATCGGCTTCGACATGCTGATCGGCCGCTTCTTCATGATCATTCCCATGCTCGCGATCGCCGGCAATCTGGCGCAAAAGAAATATGTTCCGCCTTCGCTGGGCACGTTTCCCGTCACCACGCCGCTGTTCTCGGCGTTGCTGATAGGAGTGATCATCATCGTCGGCGCGCTGACCTTCTTCCCGGCGCTTAGCCTGGGTCCCATCCTTGAGCACCTGCTGCTGGCGGCGGGTAAGACATTCTGAGGCGATAGACAATGGCAAGCAAGAGTTCCAAAAGAGCTATCTGGGAAGGCAAGATTGTTGGACGCGCCATCATGGACTCGTTCATCAAGCTGGATCCTCGTCACATGATGGGCAATCCGGTGATGTTCGTTGTCGAGGTCGGCAGCGTCATCACCACCGTGTTGCTTATCGGCGATAAGAAAAATTTTGGTTTCAACCTGCAGATCACGCTGTGGCTGTGGTTCACCGTGCTGTTTGCCAACTTCGCGGAAGCCATGGCGGAGGGCCGCGGCAAGGCGCAAGCCGACACCCTGCGGAAGGCGCGCTCGGAGACCATTGCCAATCGGGTTGGCGAAGATGGCGAGCTCGAGAAGATTCCTAGCTCGAACTTGCGGGCCGGCGATATCGTGATTGTCTCTGCGAGCGAGTTTGTCCCCTCCGATGGCGAGATCATCGAAGGCGTCGCTTCAGTCGATGAGTCTGCCATCACCGGCGAATCCGCGCCTGTGATTCGCGAAGCCGGTGGCGATCGCTCGGCTGTTACCGGCGGAACGCGCGTGCTCTCCGACCAGATCCGCGTGAAGGTAACGTCGAATCCGGGCGAGACATTTCTCGATCGCATGATCGCGCTGGTCGAGGGCGCGGAGCGGCAGAAGACGCCCAACGAGATCGCCCTCAACATCCTGCTCGCAGGCTTGACCATCATCTTCCTGCTGGCCGTGGTCACCTTGCAGCCCTTCGCAATTTACTCGGGTGCGCCGCAGACGGTGTTCGTGCTGGTCTCGTTGCTGGTGTGCCTGATTCCCACGACCATCGGCGGTTTGCTCTCGGCCATCGGAATCGCCGGTATGGATCGCCTGATCCAGCACAATGTGCTGGCCATGTCTGGCCGCGCGGTCGAAGCTGCAGGCGATGTGGATACACTGCTGCTCGACAAAACCGGGACCATCACGCTCGGTAATCGCCAGGCATCGGAATTCATTCCCGCCCCAGGTGTAAGCGAAAGCGAAATGGCCGATGCCGCGCAGCTATCCTCGCTGGCGGACGAAACTCCTGAAGGCCGCTCGATCGTTGTGCTGGCCAAGGAGCGATATGGTCTGCGGGGCAGGGAACTGAGCTCGCACGAGATGGAATTCGTTCCCTTCACCGCGCAGACACGCATGTCGGGCGTCAACATGAACGGCAACCAGATTCGCAAGGGCGCCGTCGACGCCATCACGAAGTACCTCGCTTTGAATGGTTCGGCGATGCCGCCTGAAGTGCAGGCCGCCGTGGAGCAGATCGCCCGTTCCGGTGGCACGCCGCTGGTGGTTGCCGAGATGGGGCGCGCCCTGGGCGTGATTCACCTTAAGGACATCGTGAAGGGCGGGATGCGCGAGCGTTTCGATCAACTGCGCGCCATCGGCATCAAGACGGTGATGATTACCGGTGACAATCCTCTGACCGCTGCCGCAATCGCGCGCGAGGCGGGAGTCGATGACTTCCTCGCCGAAGCGACTCCCAAGGACAAGATGGACTTGATCCGTCGCGAGCAGGCGCAGGGCAAGCTGGTTGCGATGACCGGCGACGGTACCAACGACGCTCCCGCACTGGCGCAAGCCGATGTCGGCGTCGCGATGAATACCGGAACCCAGGCGGCCAAGGAAGCCGGCAACATGGTCGACCTGGATTCCAATCCGACCAAGCTGATCGAGGTGGTTGCCATCGGCAAGCAGTTGCTGATGACGCGCGGCTCGCTGACGACGTTCTCCATCGCCAACGACGTCGCGAAATACTTCGCGATCATTCCTGCGATGTTTGCCGGAACGTTTCCGGTGCTGAACGCGCTGAACATCATGCATCTGAAGACGCCGCAGTCGGCGATTCTGTCAGCCGTGATCTTTAACGCGCTGATTATCATCGCTCTGATTCCGCTGGCGCTGCGCGGCGTGAAGTACAGACCGATGGGCGCCGCGGCATTGCTGCGCCGCAATCTCTGGGTTTACGGCGTGGGCGGCATCATCGTGCCGTTCTTCGGCATTAAGTTGATCGACATGATCATCACGCGGGTTGGGCTGGCGTAAAGGCTTATTCACCACGGAAGCACGGAGAACACGGAGTTTTCTTTGATGGGGGAGCAAAACACAGAGGCACGCCGACGCCTTGAGAAGGCCGCAAACCCCTTGAATTGTCATCACGAGCGCAGCGAGGGATCTGCTGTTGGGATGTTCACGCAAACAGGAGATTCCTCGCGCCAACGTCCGGCGCTTGTAACGACAGTTTCTAAGTGATTCGAACTCCGTGTTCTCCGTGCTTCCGTGGTGAAAAGAATTTGAGGGACCTATGAAGCAGAATCTGAAGATCGCAATCCTGATGACCTTGGTCACAACCGTGTTGTTGGGGGTCATCTACCCGCTCATTGTTACCGGCCTGGCGCAGGGACTGTTCCATGACCAGGCCAATGGTCAACTCATCAATCACCGCGGGGAAATCGTCGGGTCGAGGATTATCGGACAGACGTTCGCGGGCAAGGGAAATCTGCACTCGCGGCCTTCGGCGGCGGGCAACGGCTACGACGGGGCGAATTCCGGCGGCTCCAACTATGCCCCTACAAATCAGAAGTTGATTGACCGCGTAAACGGCGACGTGGCGCATTTGCAGGCAGAAAATCCCGGGAAGCTGATTCCCATCGACCTGGTGACCACCTCGGCTTCGGGCTTGGATCCGGACATCACTCCTGCGGCAGCAGAGTTTCAGGTGCCGCGCGTCGCGCGCGAACGGGGATTGAGCGAGGATCAGGTGCGAGAGATCATTCGCAGGCACACGCTGGGACGTCAGTGGGGATTTCTGGGAGAACCTCGGGTCAACGTGTTGGAGGTAAACCTCGCGCTTGACGACGTGAACCGGCTGCCCGCGAAATAGTTCGGGTAGTGCTGGCCTTTAGGCCAGCGTCAAGGACGGGTTGAAAAGCCGGGCTTCAGCCCCGGGTACTTCGCCAGAAGCCAACAGTTTGGCGACTCTCCTCGATTTCAGGGATGTACCTCAGGGCCTAAAGGCCGACTTATGGTTGACTTATTACGCGGCGCCGAAGCGCCGCACTACCCGAGACAGCCGCTTTCGAGGATTTTCTTCGCAGCCGGTGAAAGGCCTGCTCCTCCTTCGACGCGCGATCCCAATATTCACCATCCTTTCACAATTCTCGCCGTCTTGCGCGTTGTCTGCAGCTTAAGGTACACCTAGACTGGAAGAGCTCAACTAGAGGAGAGAATGTTGGCCGAGGCAATCATTCAAGCCCAGGCGGTGGAGAAGTATTACCCGCACCCCGACGGCAATCGCATCGAAGTGATTGCTCCCACCGACCTCGAAGTGTGTCCGGGGAAAATCGTTGGCCTCCTGGGACCCTCGGGCTCGGGCAAATCGACTCTGCTGCGCATGTTGACCGGCCTTTCCAAGCCTTCCTCAGGGCACGTGCTGTGGCACGGCAAACAGATGGACGGGCAGATTCCCAACGTCGCCATTGTCTTCCAAAGCTTTGCCCTGTTTCCCTGGCTGACGGTTCTGGAAAACGTGGAAGCGCCGCTGGTTGCGCGCGGCGTCGGGGCAATTGAGCGCCACAAGCGAGCCTTAAAGATGATCGACACGGTCGGACTCGACGGCTTTGAGACGGCTTACCCCAAGGAGCTTTCCGGCGGTATGAAGCAGCGCGTGGGCTTCGCGCGGGCACTGGTGGTTGAGCCCGAAGTTCTCTTCATGGACGAGCCTTTCTCCGCGCTCGACGTCCTCACCGCCGAGAACCTGCGCTCCGAACTGCTGGAGCTTTGGCTCAGCAAGAAAATGCCGACGAAAGCCATCTTCATGGTCACGCACAACATCGAGGAGGCAGTACTGCTGGCCGATCGCGTGATCGTGTTGGGCCGCAATCCGGCGCGCATCCGCTCCGACTTCGAAATCGACATCCCGCAGTATCGCGATCGCAAGTCGCCGCGATTTCTCGCCTATGTCGATTACATCTACAAGATCCTCACCCGTCCGGAGGAGGAAGCTCCTGCGCCGGGCAAAGCGGTTGTGGCTGCGGGAAACGGGCAGGCCCGCGAGCGCAGCAAGTTCCAGATGCTCCCTCACGCCCGGCCAGGAGGCATTGCCGGCTTCATGGAATTGCTGACGGACCGCGGCGGCCGCGACGATCTCTACAAGCTGGCCGACGAGCTGTCCATGGACGTCGACGATCTTCTCCCCATCGTGGACGCTTCGGTGATGCTGGGCTTTGCCGCGCTGCACGAGGGCGATGTGGAGATCACGCCTGTAGGCCGGACTTTTGGCGCAGCCGACATCCAGAAGCAAAAGCAGTTCTTCCGCGAGGCGGCGCTGAAGAACATCGCCATCTTGCGTCTCATCGAGAACACGCTGCACGCCAAGCGCGATCACGCCATCGGCGAGGAGTTTTTCCGCGACATCCTCGACGAGCACTTCAGCGCCGACGAAGTGGAACGCCAGTTCGAGACCGTGCTGAACTGGGGGCGCTACGCCGAGATCTTCGATTACGATTCGGAGAGCCACCGCTTGTTCCATCGCGAAGACGCTGACGTCTTGCCGGCGGCGGAAGAGGCCTGATGGCGCGTTCCGGCTGGCAGCCCGTCCGCATTCTGGGCAAGGGGCCGTGGTCGTTGTTGCCGGCGCAGACCTGGTCGGTGCTCACCGACTTCTTCATCTTCGCCGCCGGCCTGTCGGTCTTCTACGCCATACTGGTTCTGGCACGCAGTTGGTTCGGGCCATTCAATCCCCACGTCGAGATCTCGCGCGATCCTTCGCATCTTCCGCTCTACGCAGCCTATTCGCTGCTGCGGATCACCATCGCCTACATCCTCTCGCTCGCCTTCGCGCTGGTTTACGGCTACGTCGCCGCCTACAACGTGCGTGCCGAGCGCATCATGATTCCGCTGCTCGACATCCTTCAGTCGATTCCCGTGCTCAGCTTTCTGCCCGGCGTGATGCTGGCCATGATGGCCTTGATTCCCGGCCACCAACTCGGCATCGAGATGGGTTCCATCCTGCTCATCTT
>Ga0187874_10003611_pt1 | contig 10720 bp, 8 predicted proteins | sample June2016WEW_16_1_3_FD_132993 | JGI IMG/M metagenome (GOLD analysis project Ga0187874, IMG submission 132993) | Peatland microbial communities from SPRUCE experiment site at the Marcell Experimental Forest, Minnesota, USA - June2016WEW_16_150 | ecosystem: Environmental > Terrestrial > Soil >... | reverse complement strand
TTGCAGGCCCGCATCCTGAGCAAGGCCGGCACCCCCACCATGGGCGGGCTGATGATCGTGCTGGTGCTGGACGTGACGACCCTGCTCTGGGCGCGCTGGAACACGCTCATTCAATTGACATTGTTGACTGTCGTCGTCCTGTGCGGGCTGGGCTTTCTGGACGACTACGCCAAGATCACCCGCCAGAACAGCCAGGGCGTGCGGGAATTCATCAAGCTCTGGGTGCAGGGCGCCCTGGCCCTCTTCATCGCCCTTTACCTCTGGCGCCTGCCGGCCACCAGCCTGCTCATCAGCCAGGTCATGGTCCCCTTCTACAAACATCCCGTCCTGCAAGGCTCCGCCGGGGTCGCCGTCGGGATAGTCTTGACAGCCCTGGCCATCGTCGGCAGCTCCAACGCCGTCAATCTGACCGACGGGCTGGACGGGCTGGCCATCGGCTGCACGGCCATCGTCTCCTTTGTCTTTCTAGTCTTGACATACCTGGCGGGCAACGCCCGCTCCGCCGCCTATCTGCAAATCCCGCACGTCAGCGGCGCCGGGGAACTGACCGTGTTCTGCGCGGCGATGATTGGGGCCTGCCTCGGTTTCATGTGGTTCAACTGCCATCCGGCGCAGATGTTCATGGGCGACACCGGTTCCCTGGCGCTGGGCGGGGTGCTGGCCCTGGTGGCGGTGCTGATCCATCAACCCCTGGTGCTGGCGCTGGCCGGCGGCGTTTTTGTGGCCGAAGCCGGGTCGGTCCTCATCCAACGCGGCTGGTTCAAATATACCAAATACATGTATGGCGAGGGCCGCCGCGTCTTTCTGAAGGCCCCGCTCCATCATCATTTCGAGAAACTGGGCTGGTATGAGTCGCAGATCGTGACCCGATTCTACATCTTGTGCGTTCTGTGCGCCGTGGTCGCCCTGAGCACCCTGAAAATCCGATGAACCCCCAACGCCACAACCGCCCGAAAAAAATTCTGCCGGAACACCATTTTCCCGCTTGCATGGCGCGGCCAAGGTTGCTACAAACGGTATCCGAAGCGGAGAGAAACCCGTTTCAAGGCGGCGTAATTTCAGATTCACCAGCTTGTTCGAGTGCTGATTCAATTTCAAAAACTCCCAGGCGGGTGAAATCTTGCTCAGGTGGGTTCGGGGCCTTGGATGCCCAATACGTTGTGGCATGACGGCCCCGGAACCACAAGATACAGATGTTGATAAGGATTTTGAAAGAATGAAATTAGCGAAACTAGGACCGAAAATGCCGATTTTTGAAAGAATTTTGCTCTTTGCTCCGCGGTTTTTGAGGGAAAACCACGGCGCAAACAAAACGAACCACACTCCTCACAATAATAACTGCAACAACGCCCACACATTATGAATACGATCAGTCCACTTGTCCCGCAGGGCACCACGCCTCCTCGCGGTAAATCCAGCCTCTACTTCAAAATCCTGATGATCTTGGGGGTCCACGTCGTCCTCATCGGCGGCATGCTCTTGCAAGGCTGCAAGGACACGACCAAGGAATCCGGCAACTCCCCCAATTCCACCGAACCGGGCTACGCCAGCACGAGTAACATCGGTCCGGAAACTCTGCCGCCGGTCACTCCCGCGGCCCTGTCCAACCAGTTTGTGGCCCAGCAACCCGCCACTCCACAGCCGGCAATCCAGCCGGTCGCGCCGCAACCCCAGCCTGCGGTGGCCCCTGCCGCCCCGATGGCTCCCGCGGCTGAGGGCCGGGAATACGTCATCGCAGCCGGCGACACTCTAGGCGCCATTGCCAGGAGGAACCATCTTTCGTTGAAGGCGATGATGGATGCCAATCCCGGGGTGGACGCAAAGAAACTCAGAATCGGCCAGAAAGTGCAGATTCCCGGTGCGACTGCGGCAGTGGCCGCGACCCCCGGCGCAGCCCCGGCTCCGGAAGCCGTTGCCGCCGAAGGCTCGGTCTATGTGGTGAAAACCGGCGACACCCTGGGCAAAATCGCCCGGGCCCACGGCACATCCTTCAAGAAGCTCATGGCTGTGAACGATCTCAAGACCACCTCCATTCGCGTGGGCCAGAAACTCAAGATGCCCGCTCCGAAACCGGCAGGCACCGAGGCGATTCCGGCGTCGGCTTCCACCGCTCAACCGCTGCCGGCGGCCAGTCCGATGCCTGTTTCCACGGCTGCCGCACCGGCGCCCGCCCCGGCGGGCGTGGCGAATTAGCGCGCCGCGCAATCCAGGACATCAGGCAGCCCTCCGCCTGATGTCCATGCCCTGACCACGCCGAGATGAAATGGGCGACAACCATTCTGATTTTTTGTGTGGCTGTATTGATTGGCTTGGGAATGGTCATGCTCTACAGCTCGAGCATGAACATGGAGATCGGCAAAAACCAGGCCGCCGTCGGGGCGCACCTTCTGTTGTCGCAGCTCTGCTGGTGCGCCATCGGCCTGATCGGGTGCCTGGCCGCCGCCGCCCTGGATTACCGCAGACTCAAGAAGGCCGCCCCGTGGCTGCTGGGGGTTTCGCTCTTGCTGCTCGCGCTGGTGTTCGCCCCGGTCATCGGGATTGCCCGCAACGGCGCCCATCGCTGGATCGGCCTGGCCGGGCCGCATTTCCAGCCGTCGGAACTGGCCAAGCTGGCGCTGATCCTGTTTCTGGCCTCTTACGGCGACCGGTTTCAACGGCAAATGGCGGGGTTCAGGAAAGGGCTGTTGCTCCCGGGCGTGATCATCGCCGCGGTGCTCGCCTTGATTTTTATCGAGCCGGACCGCGGCTGCACCATTCTGCTAGCGGCGGTCTGCGGCGTGATGTTGATCCTGGCGGGCGCGCGGCTCAGGTTCATTGTCCCGCCCGCGATGCTGCTGGTTGCCGGGCTGGCCGTTTCGCTCTTGCATGACTCGATGCGGCTGACCCGCATCCATGCCTGGCTGCATCCGGAGGAGTGCAAAGACGGCGTGGGCTACCAGGCTTACGAGGCCATGATCGCGCTGGGATCGGGCGGCTGGACGGGCCTGGGCCTGGGCAACGGACGCCAGAAGCTGGGCTTCGTTCCCGAGCACCACACGGACTTCATTTTTTCGATCATCGGAGAGGAATTGGGGCTGGTCGCGACCCTGGCGGTGGTGCTCCTGTTCATCGCCTTGGTGGTGTGCGGCTTCTATGTCGCGCGGCGGTCGAGCGATGCCTTTGGCCTGCTGTTGGGCGCGGGAATCACGTCCATGATCGGACTGCAGGCCTTCATCAACATGGGCGTCGTCACCAGCATGCTGCCCAACAAAGGGATGCCGCTGCCGTTCATCAGCTACGGCGGCTCCAACCTGGTTCTCATGCTCGTATCGGTCGGCCTGCTTCTGAGCATCTCCCGCTTCGCGGCCGAACCCGTCAAACCGAAAAGCAACCCGTTCGAAACCATGCCGGAACCTTGCCATGCCTGATTTTCCCCAACCCGGCGTCCCGCCGTCCTCCGCTGCCATCGCCTGCGGCGGCACGGGCGGTCATCTCTTTCCCGGACTGGCGGTCGCCGGGGAATTGCGCCAGCGCGGGTGCGCCGTCACATTGCTGGTCTCGCGCAAAGAGGTCGATCAACAAGCCGTCCGCTCGGTCACGGGAATGGAGATTGTCCAACTGCCGGCCGTCGGATGGAGCCGCGGCGGGTTTTTCGGTTTCGCCCGGGGATTCTGGCAATCGTATCGGCTGGCGCGCCGCCATTTCCGGCGTCAGCCCCCCGCCTTGGTGCTGGCCATGGGCGGCTTCACCAGCGCGCCGCCGGTGCTGGCGGGCAAACGGAGCCGCGCGCGGACGTTTTTGCACGAATCCAACAGCATTCCCGGCCGGGCCAATCGCTGGCTGGCCCCGTGGGTGGACGGCGCGTTTGTTTATTTTCCCGCCGCGGCGCAACGATTGCGCGCCCGGCAGGTTGAAGTGGCGGGCATGCCGGTCCGACCGGAGATTCTCCAACCGCTGACCGCCGCGGAGACGCGGGCGGCGCTGGGACTGGCGCCGGAGTCACCCGTCCTGTTGGTCATGGGCGGCAGCCAGGGCGCGCGGAAGGTCAATGACCTGGTTTTGCGGTCCGTTCCGCCATTGCGGCAAGCCGCGCCCGATTTGCAGTTCTTTCACCTGACCGGCCCGGACGATTTCGAGCGGGTCCGCGCCGCCTACCAGGCCCACCACGCGCGGGCCAAGGTCCACGGCTTTTTTGACGACATGGGCGTGGCCTTGGCGGCGGCCGACGTGGCCGTGAGCCGGGCGGGGGCGTCGTCCCTGGCCGAACTGGCCGCGCGGCAGTTGCCGGCGGTGCTGATTCCCTATCCGACTGCGGCGGACGATCACCAGTATTACAACGCCCGCGCGCTGGCCCAAAGCGGCGCGGCGCGGTTGCTGCAACAAGACACGACCACGCCGGGCCAGTTGGCCGATGAAATCCTGGACCTGCTGCGCGACGCCGCGAAGCGCGCGGCGATGCGGCAGGCCTTGACCGCCTGGCACAGGCCCACAGCCGCGGCGGAAATGGCGGAGAGGATTCTGCATTGGAACCCGGAGGCGGGTGATTCCCGCGCCGCCGAACTGAAGCTCAAGGCCCACAACGTGAAGGAGTTGCGCTGTTGAAACGATGACCGATCCCGACACAATTTTCGCTGTGCTCAAGGCGCGCCTGCCGCGTTGCGTGGTGCGCCAAGCGGAGCCGCTGGCCAACCGGACCACGTTGCGCGTGGGCGGTTGCGCCGACGTGTATGTCGAGCCGGCGTCGGAAAAGGACCTGGCGCGGGTCCTGCAATTCTGTCGCGCGGGGCGGGTTCCATTCCTGGTGCTGGGGCGCGGCTCCAATTTACTGATCCGCGACGGCGGCGTGCGGGGCGTGGTCATTTGCCTGGCTCATCCGAATTTCTCCCGCATCGAAGTCGATGGCGCCTATCTGCGTTGCGGGGCGGGCGTGAAGCTCAAAGCGGTGGCCGCCAAAGCGCGCACTTTGGGGCTGGGCGGCCTGGAATTCCTGGAGGGCATCCCGGGCAGCGTGGGCGGGGCCTTGCGCATGAACGCCGGCGCGATGGGCAGCGCGACTTTTGCCGTCGTCACCCAGGTGCGCTTCATGGATGAGGCGGGCAAAGTGAAGGAACGCTCCGTCGCCCAGGTCCCCGTCGAATACCGCTCCTGCCCGCTCTTTCGAACGAATATCGCGCTGGCCGCCACCTTTCACGGGCGCCGCGACTCAAAAGAGGCCATCGCCAGGCGCGCGCGGGAGTTCAACGAAATCCGCTGGAAATCGCAACCCAAGGAACCGAGCGCCGGCTGCATTTTCAAAAACCCCTCCCCTGCCCTTTCCGCCGGCCAATTGATTGACGAACTGGGCTTGAAAGGCACGCGCCGCGGCGGAGCGGTCGTCTCCCCGGTGCATGGCAATTTCATTGTCAACGACGGCTCGGCCAAGGCCGCCGATGTCCTGGAGTTGATCGATTTCATCAAGGCGCAGGCCAGGGAGCGGCGGGGCGTCGAACTGCGCGAAGAAGTGGAGATCATCGGCCAATGAATCCTCGCCCCCTCCACGTTACCGTCATGCTGGGCGGGCCGTCGGCCGAGCGCGAAGTGTCGTTGCGCTCCGGCGCGGCGGTGGCCAAAGCGCTGGCTTCCCTTGGCCACACCGTTTCTCAACTCGATCCGCAAAGCACCGTCTGGCAACTGCCGCCGCGCACCGATGTCGTCTTCCTCGCCCTGCACGGTTCTTACGGCGAGGACGGCACCGTGCAGGAGCAATTGGAGAAACTGAGCGTGCCCTACACCGGGTGCGGCCCGGAAGCCAGCCGGGTGGCGTTCGACAAAGTGTTGACCAAAAAGCGCTGCCTCGCCGCCGGCATTCCGACCGCGCGCTTCGAGGTGTTTTCCTCGGCCGCGGCCCCCTGGCCCGCCGGCTGGAGTCCGCCGGTGGTGCTCAAACCCGTCCGCCAAGGCTCCAGCGTCGGCCTGCAAATGGTCGATGAAATCGGGCAATGGCCGGGCGCTCTGGCCGAGGCGTTGCGCTTCGATTCGGAAGTATTGATGGAGGAAAAAATCGTGGGCCGCGAAGCCACCGTCGGCATCCTGGCCGGCCAGGCGCTGCCGGTGGCCGAGGTTCGCGTCAAGCAAGGCTTCTTTACTTACGCCAACAAATACACCCCCGGCGCGGCGGAGCATTTCTGCCCGGCGGACTTCGATGCGGCCACCACCGCGCGCATCCAGGCCGCCGCTCTCGGCGCGTTCCACGCTGTCGGCGGGCGCGATTACGCGCGGGTCGATGTCATGGTGCGGCCCAACGGCCAGCCGGTCATGCTCGAGGTCAACACCCTGCCGGGCATGACCGAATTGAGCATTCTCCCGGAAGCCGCCCGCGCGGCGGGGCTGGGTTACGCGCCATTGTGCCAGCGGATGATTGATCTGGCGCTCGAACGTTCGCCGAAAAAATAACATGTTCCACTGGCTCCAGCGAAAACCGAAAAACCGCCGCTTCGCCGAGCGGGAAGAATTGCTGGACGTGAGATTGCGCGCCGGCCAGACCCGCGCCGCGCGTTTCCGCATCGCCGGCATCGGCCTGGGCGTGGTCTTCGCGCTGGGGGTGATCGGCTTGGTGCTCTGGCGCGGTGAACAGTGGCTGCTGGACAGCCTGATCTACAAGAACGACGCCTTTGCCATCCGGGAAATTGATGTCCAAACCGACGGGGTGCTCACAGCCGAGGCCATTCGCCGCTGGGCCATGGTGAGGACGGGCGAAAACCTCATGGCGCTGGATTTGATGCGGGTTAAACGCGATCTGGAGTTGCAGCCGTTCATTCAATCTGTCGCCGTCGAGCGCGTTTTGCCCCACACCCTCAGGCTCCAGGTCACCGAGCGCGAGCCAATCGCCCAAACCATCGTCACCGCCGCCGGCCGGGGCGGCAAACTGGAGCAGGCGGTCTATGACTTCGACGAAGACGGTTACACCATGAAACCGCTGGACCCGCGCTGGCGCACCGCGCCTCCGCCCGTCAACCAGCGCCTGCCCATCCTCGTCGGCGTCCAGGCCGCCGACGTGCTGCCGGGCCGGCCGGCCGAGGCGCCGCAAATCCGCGCCGCCCTCCGGCTGTTGTGCGAGTTCGATCATTCGCCCATGACCGGCTTGGTGGAACTGGAGCGGATCAATCTCACCGTGCCGGAGGTTTTGCAGGTCACCACCACGCAGGGGGCCGAGATTTCGTTTTCGTTCAACAATTTTGCCACCCAGTTGCGCCGCTGGCGGTTGATCTACGATCAATACCAGAAATGGGGCAAGGCCATCGCCTGGCTGGACCTCTCCATCTCCAATAATCTGCCCGTGCGCTGGGTCGCCGCCGCCTCCCTGCCCCCGGTGCCGCCCCATGCCCTCAAACCTTCCCGCCCCAAAAGGAAACATGTTTGATTCCTCCTCCATCATCGTCGGCCTGGAAATCGGCACCTCCAAAATCTGCGTCGTTGCCGGCGAAATTAACGCCGCCAACGCCTTGAACCTCATTGGCGTCGGCCAGGCCCGCTCCCGCGGCGTCCGCAAAGGCGAGATCGCCGACGCCGCCCTGGCGGAGGAAGACGTCCGCAACGCCATCGTCGAGGCCGAGCAAATGGCCAATGTCGAAATTCGCAGCGTCTATCTGGGCGTCACCGGAAACCACCTCCGCGGTTTCAACAACCACGGCGTCCACCCCGTCGTCTCCGCCGACCGGGAAATCGCCGCCGAGGACGTGCAGGATGTGATCAAGAACGCCAAGGCGATCAATCTTCCCGCCGACCACACCGTCGTCCACGCCATCCGCCAGCATTTTCATGTCGATGGCCAGAGCGGCATCCTCAATCCGGTCGGCATGTACGGCGCCCGCGTCGAGGTGGATGTCCACGTCGTGCATGGGCACGTCGATCGCCTCAAGAATTCCATCGCCGTGGTCAAGGGCCTCCAACTGGAAGTCGATGAAATCGTCTTTACAGGGCTGGCCTCCGCCCTCGCCCTCCTCTCCAACGAGCAAAAGGAACTCGGATCGCTCGTCATCGACCTCGGCGGCGGCACCACCAATTACGCCGTCTATGCCGAGGGGATCATCAAACACACCGGCGTCCTGGCGGTGGGCGGCGACCACATTTCCAACGATCTGGCCTACGGATTGAAGGTGCCGCTGAGCCGCGCCGAACAATTGAAGATCGAGCACGGCTCCGCCCTGCTCGAATCCTCCCTCAAAGGCCAGACCCTCTCCTCCCCCGGCGCCCTGGGCTTGCCGGCCAAGATCATCAATCTCGAACACCTCCGCCGCATCATGGTGCTGCGCCTGGAGGAAACCTTCGAGCTGATCGAGTCCGAGCTTTCCCACCTGGGTCTGCTCGACCGCCTGCGCGCCGGCGTCTTCCTCTGCGGCGGCGGGGCGCGGATTGCCGGCGTGCGCGAACTGGCCGCGACTGTCTTTGAATTGCCCGCCTTCCTGGGCAAGACCAACTCCATCAGCGGCCTCAAATCCGCCCTCGACCAGCCGGAGTTCGCCACCGCCATCGGCCTGGTCAAATTCGGCTCCTTGCAGCAGAAGCGCAAGTCGCCCAACGGCTTTGCCGACGGCCTGAAAAAGACGTTTGCCGAAATCTTCAAAAGGTGATCCATGACCACCCCGCTTGAAATCCCCGGCCAGCCGGCCATCAGGAAGAAACTTTCCCTCAGGGTCTTTGGCATCGGCGGCGCCGGCTGCAACGCCGCCGGCTTCGCCTCCCATGCCGCCTTCGCCGAGGTGGACTTTCTGGCCATCAACACCGATTCCCAGTCCCTGGACGCCTGCCCCGCCCCGGCCAAATTCGTCCTCGGCGCCACCCGCATGCGCGGCTTGGGCGCCGGCGGCGACCCCGATCTCGGACGCGCCGCCGCGGAGGACGATTTGGAAAAAGTTCGCGACTTCTGCGCCGGGGCCGACATCATTTTCCTGCTCGCCGGCTTGGGCGGCGGCACCGGCACCGGCGCGGCCCCGGTCATTGCCCGCGTCGCGCGCGAAAGCGGCGCGCTCGTTTTGGCCCTGGTCACCTTGCCCTTTGAATTCGAAGGCGGACGCCGCCAGCTTCAGGCCCAGAGCGGCCTGCAACAACTCAAGGCGGCGGCCGACGCCGTCATCTGCCTGCCCAACCAGAAGCTGTTCAAATTGCTCGATGAAAAAACCAGCGTCCTGGAAGGGTTTAAAATCAGCAACAGCCTCCTGACCGAGGGCCTGCGCGGCATCTGGCGCCTCCTGACCCAGACCGGTTTGATCAACGTCGATTTCGCCGATCTCTGTTCTGTCACCCGCGGACGCCATGCCGCCAGTTTGTTCGCCACCGCCGAAGCCTCCGGCGAAAAGCGTGCCGAGCAGGCCATGGAAAAACTCCTGGCCCATCCTTTGCTCGACGGCGGCCAGGTCCTCACCGAATCCGATTCGGTCCTCATCAGCATCGCCGGCGGGCCGGACCTGATGATGAGCGAAATCAACAAATTAATGGAGCCGCTCAAGCGCCAATGCGAAAACGCCCACATCATTTTCGGCGCGGCCATCGACCAACAATTCGCCGGCCGGCTCTCCATCACCCTCATCGCCTCCGGCCAGCCCGACGCCCAAGCCCCCCTGCTTGCCGTGCCGCCCTCGTACGACCCCGGCGCCTCCGCCCCGTTGGAATTTCTCGATCCCGCCGCCAAAGAGCGGCCCGCCTCCCGTTTCATCGCCCCTCCCCCCGCGCTGTCGGACGAGAAAAAGGAGCAACTTTTCCGCGGCCAGGCCGGGCGTTCGCGCAAGAGGTCCTCGCGCCTGCAAAAGGAATTGCCTTTGGAAATCGTCTTCAAGGGCCGCTTCGAAAAAAGCGAGCCGACCATCCGCCGCGGCGAAGACCTCGACGTCCCCACCTACATCCGCCGCGGCGTGCCGTTAAATTAGCCGAGCACATTGCAAGACGTTGTCAGCCTGATGGTTGCGGGGAAATCAGAAATTGATGATTTTTCGACGGCCAAAAATGTCGACGGCCAAAAATTGCCAATTTTTGGCAGGCGCGGTAGCCTTCCATTGTGGCAACGAAAACGATGAATATCTCGTTGACTCCAGAACTGAGAACATCCATTGACCGGCGTCTCCGCTCCGGTCTTTACGGCAATGCCAGCGATGTCATTCGCGCCGGCCTGCGGGCGCTGTCGCGCGAGGAAATGGCCGTCGCCTGCCAGGAGTGGCGCAAAATCGCGGCCAGTTTGCCGCCGGAGCCGATCACCCCAAAAACTGAATCCCGGATTGAACGCATGATCCGCGCGGGACGACGGGCGCAATCCAAAAAACGGGCGTGATCCGCGCTCTTCTTGACTGTGGCGTGCTGATTCGCTACCCGCCCAGACCCGCCAGTTCGTCGCGGACCAGTTGCACCAGCGGCTGGAGGGTTTGACGGCTGAAATCGAAGCGGCAGCCGGCCGCCTGGAACAGTTCCGGCAGCGGACGCGAGCCGCCCAGCGCCAGCGCGCGATGATATTCCCCCAACGCCTGCGCTTTGTTCTTTTTCGCGTTGGCCCAGACTTGCAGCGCGCCCAGTTGCGCAATCCCATATTCCACGTAGTAGAACGGATGGATGAAAATGTGGAGCTGCCGGTGCCACAGGTTCAGGCGCGCTTTCTCGCAGCCGCTCCAGTCCACCTCGCCCCCGAAGCGGTCCATCAAATCCAGCCAGGCTTTTTGCCGTTCGCCCCGACTGTGGCCGGGATGCGAATAAATCCAATGCTGAAAGGCATCGACCG
>Ga0187874_10003604_pt1 | contig 10735 bp, 7 predicted proteins | sample June2016WEW_16_1_3_FD_132993 | JGI IMG/M metagenome (GOLD analysis project Ga0187874, IMG submission 132993) | Peatland microbial communities from SPRUCE experiment site at the Marcell Experimental Forest, Minnesota, USA - June2016WEW_16_150 | ecosystem: Environmental > Terrestrial > Soil >... | reverse complement strand
GACTTTGGCTCGGTTGACTCATTCTCATCCTTTGGTAGTGGTATCTTGTTGGCCTTGAAATACGCCTTGCGGAGCTTGGCTTCTTCCTCGGGTGTTACACGAAGCGGCTTTTCCACCGGGTCAACGACAGTGTACTTCTTGTCAGTCGCGACCTTGTGCTTGATCCGTTTCTTGGAAGGTGTCTCGATGATGCGATCTGGCTCACCCTTTACTTTCCGTAGCTCCTGATTCGCCTTGAGTGTGAACTCAACTGGTGGCTCTACTTTAGCAGGCTCCGGCTCTGAATCCGGGGTGTTCGCGAGATATACCGCGACCTCCTCTGCAACCTTGTGCTGGTATGCTGCTGCATTCTTCGGCCATGCCTTGCTCAACGATAGCAGGGTACCACGGTCGATCTTGTCTAGCTCGTCCTCTGTGTTGTCGGCCACGTAGTCCACGAACGGGAGGCCCAGGTCGGGGTAGTCGGCCATGAACTGATCGAAGTCGCTGCCCTCGCGAGCACCGATGATCGGGTGGCCCTGGTTCGACGTGTTGTATTTCAGGCCAGGACGACGCTCGTTGCTCACCTGCGGGACGGTGCCTGCGGGACCAGGAGCCATCGGGCTAGCTGCCGGTGCTCCGCCGCCAGGAGGCGCGGTGCCCGGTCCTGAGCCAAGGCCAGGAGGCGGAGGCGGCATGTTGATGCCTCCACCACCGCCGCCAGGAGGTCCAAGTTCAGGCGGGCCACCGGCAGGACCAACTGATCCGGGCATGCCGCCTGGTTTCTGCTGCTGTGCTCCTGCCATGCCTCCACCGCCGCCTTCGGGCATACCCCCACCTGCGCCTGCTCCGTGGACTAGCACGGACTCAACCTCGGCCTTGAGGTCGAGCGGGATCGGGAGTCCCTGCGTGGCGAGAGCGATGTAGGTGTCGAGCTTCGCGCGCTGCTGAGCGATGGTCTGCTCCTTCAACTCGCGGTTGTACTGCAAGACCTTTTCGCGGTAGTTCCAGTCGATGCCGATGAGCAGATCCTCGTTCGGGATCGGGACGCCCATCTGACGGAGGGCCATGAGGAACTGACGCTCGGTAGCCTGGTCGCGCATGTCGAAGGTCGCGAACTTGAGGTCCGGGACCAGGAGCTTCTGTACCTCCTCGATGTGACGCTCACCTGTCTCCTCGTCGGTGATGGCGACTTTTTCCCAAATCGGGATGCGTGTGTCACCCTTTGTCTCGTAGTCGTAGTGGCCCTGCGCCTCAGCCACGACGAGAGCACGCTCGCGGTAGTGCTCCTTGAGCATGCCCTGGAACGTGCGGAGGATCTGGTTCATGAACTCGGCTTGTAGCGCGCTAGAGGCGTACGGCTGTGTGTTGCTGCCCGCTGAGAGCAGTGACGGGTTCACGCCGAACACCTGCATGAGCCTGCGCTCGATGCGGTCGAAGTCGTCGCCCAGGCGAGGCATCTGCTCGCGCCCGAACACGTTGGAAATCTCAAGGCCGAAGTGGTGGACCATGACGCGGAAGTCAGATGACAGCGCGATGTCGAGGTCGTCACGGACGGACTCAAGCTCTTCCGGGCCGGGGAGCCACGGCGGGAGGCCGTCGCCCATGTCCATGATCCCTAGCTTGGCGAGGATCAACGGCGAGTACAGACGCTCAGCGATGGCTTCCTGCGAGGCCATGAGCTTTTCCTCATGGAGCAAGGTTCGCATGCCGCGTAGAAGAATCGGGGTGCCGTGGTCGTCCCAATTGTTCATCTTGTTGGCGACGTGGCGCATCATCACCGGGCTGATCGGGATGTGTTCACCCTTGAGCAAGTACGGGATCAAGTCCTCGAAGTTCTCGCGCAGGAGGTAATACTCGCGAGCCGGGAGCTTGGTCTGTGCGATGCGCTTGAGGTAGTCGGGCGGAGCGATCTTCAACTGCTTGGAGTTGAGGAACGGGAAGTTGTTGATCACGATGTCCTCGGGGTTGATCAACTCCTCATGCTCCCACACGCCCAAGTCCTCATCAAAGGACGCGAGAGGGAACGCCTCTCCGACGACCCAATACTCGCGACCGAGGCCAACGAGGAAGTCTTCGTATTTGAGGTTGTCGAGGAAGATCGACTCGTACACTTCTTTGAGCTTCGGATCCTTGCACTCAAGCTCCATGCCGACGAGCGGGAAGCGGGTGAAGATGTCGATCAGGATCGGGACGAGGTAGTGGGTGGCGTAGTACAAGCGCAGCCACTTGTGGAGCTTGTGACGATGGCCTTCGTCCGCAACATTCCACGGCAGGCCGCTGATGTCCCAATACTCAAGCGGATCGTAGAAACGCGGGATGGCGTTGTAGGCATCGCCTCCTGTCGAGGTTCCGACGCCGGGGTTTCCACCGAAGTTGGATTGGTGGTCAACCGCTGACATGCGGTAGTGCTCACGACGGCTTGCGCCCAGGTGCGGGCTAGCTCCCTGGCTGCGATAGCTCATGCTGCGTTTGCTCTGCATGGCCTGCATCTTGGCCTGGTTCTCGCCCAGCATGTTCTTGACTGACGAATCGTAGTTGTCCTGCGTGATGCTGCGCCCAAGCCTGACTCCGAGGCGGTCTAGGTCATGCCCTGCCGCCTGTAGAAGCGCGTGATTCGTGTGAACTGCCTCGCCGTAAGACTGAGCAGCGCGTCCGCTGTGACGCGGAAGAGTCATCCCGTGTCTACGGAGTTTGTCTAGCTCTGCCCGTAGTAGTTGGTTCTCGTCAGCCATCAATACTTACGTCGTTGATTTGACCCCACTTGGAGCCTTCCCTATTAGGATAGCAGCTTACGTACTTGGTCCACACGGGCCTGTGAAACGAAGCCGTGGGTGTACTGTGTGAGGATGTCAGCTAGCGGATTCTCGGCGCTGGCTAGCTGATACATGTTCTGTGGAGTCCAGCCCTGCTGATGCTGCTGCTGTAGAGCCTGCTGACCCTGCTCCGCAGCTTTCTGCCGAACCTCTTCTGGTGTTGCACCCTGCTGCACCGCGTACTGCAACTGTTCGTCAATGGCCGGGTTGCCTGTCTCGGCTCCCTGATAGCCCACGAAGGGTTCCGCAACTGGATGCTGTGGTACCAATCCCTCACCCTCTACCGCGTTCGGAGGCGTTGACGGACCACCTTCGGCGGGCGGTACAGTGGTACCAGGCGGGGTTGACACATCGGCTTCGCGGGAGGTTGGTTTGCTCAGAATTTCCTCAGTGGTGATGCCGCAGTTGTTGCAGGCCGGTCCCTGTAGCGTGCCCGCTCGACACTCGGGGCACTGAATCGGAGACATGTCGTTGAGTCGGCGGTCCTGCTGCTGGCGACGGTCCTGCTCGGCGCGAAGGACGCGCTGAATCTCCGTGGTGCTGTAGCCCATGTTCTTGCGTTCTTCTAGCTCGCGCTGATGGTTGGCCTCGTCCTCGTCTGTCCAAGGAACACGACGCTCGGGTTCCACGCGACGTTCGGGTCCGCGTTCTGGAAGCTCTCCGTAGCTCTTCTTCTCGTACGAAGGATCGTTACCCTTTTCGAGCGCGTCGAGAACGCTGTCCTGCGGATCCTGGTCCTTCTCGACCTCTGCCTCCTCCTCAGTCTCGTCCTTGCGCTTACCACCCCAAATCGAAGGTAGTCCTCCTGGCTGAGCGGGAGGTACAGATTCCTTACCGCAGTTCGGGCACTGCTGGAAGTCATGACGCACCGGCTGTCCACAGTCGGGGCACGGGTAGACCTGGCCCCATGGGTTATCCTCCTTAGCAGGTAGAGCACCGCCAGGTGGAACACCCTGGCGCTGTTCCTCTAGTTCATGTGGTGCGTACCCGGTAGGGAAGACCGGAGCCGCCTCCTTCACGAAGCGGCGAGGCATTACTGCACCCACTCAGCGGGGAAAGTCACGCCGCCCGGAGTAGCGTCCTGGGCACGAATGCCCGGAGGCAGGTCGCGCTCTAGAGTAGCGGCTCCGATGCCGTGGCACCACTCGCATCCTGCGCCTCGGCAGTTCGGGCAATCCTCGGGGCGGGGCGGAGCCGCAGGATCCACTCGCGGTGCGCGAGGGTCACGCCCGCTCGGGGCGTTGGGGTCCAAAGGAAAGGCGGCTGCCCAGCGCTGCTTAGCTAGCGCTGTGTTGGTGACCGGCTCGACCTGGCCGTCGTTGCCCCACTGGTCTGTGTGCGGAGCCTGCTCCTGGTTCGGGCCTGCGAAGCCTGCGTCATCGAAGTTCGTTGAGGTCGGTAGCTCCTGACTCTCGGTGACTGACTCACCGATGCCCTTGACCTGATCCTTCACTGTCGTTTTGATGTTCTCGCGCGGGAGGACCACGGTCGGGTCCATGTGGACGGTCGGGTGCTTCTTGCTCGGCGGGTCAACGGACTCTAGGCTCCAACCTGTGTCACCGTCTTTGCGGGCCTCGCCCTTGTCGATAACCGGCGATGCTTTGTCAGATAGACCGGAATTGCCCTCGGCTTCTGATCCCTCGCCTAGTGACTGATCTGGTTTCTCGTACGAATCGTCGGCGTCAGCGCCCTCGGCAGCAACGCGACCTTCGTGCGGGTCGTAGTCACCGTGCGGGTCATAGCGTTCTGCCTCCTGGCTGTGCCATGCCGGTCCAGGGTTCTCGCACCATGGGCAACCCGGAACGGGACCGCTCTCGTAGTGACGACCCGATAGGTGGTCGCCCTCCATTGAGCCGTCGTCGTAGTTGATCGGCTGCTCGGAGTCAAGGTACGCGAGTTCCTGGTCAGAGTTGCCGTAGCCGCCTGGGTAGAAGCTCTCCTTGGCTGCCCAACGGATGTGGCCTTTGCGCACGTTCTCTGCGAACTGCGCTTTCTCTTTCAGATCCTTGTCGCCAGTCTCCTCGGCGTGCTCAATCTCCGACTCAGGGATCTTCTCGCCCTCGGGTACGTGGAGCTTGCGATGGAGGTCACCAGGCTTCTTCACTGCATCCTGGATCCAGTGCTCCTTGTCCTTGGACTCACGCTCCTCTAGTTTCTTGCCACGGCACGGTCCGCAGACGCCTCCCTTGAGGAAGCCCTCGTTCTCGCACTCTGAGCACTGTCCCTTCTCGCCACCATCGGCGGTCCGGGTATCAGCCTCAGCTAAAAAAGAACTCTGCTTACCCCCGCAGCAAGAGCAATCGGTGCAGTCGCAATCGGCTGGGCAACAGCCCTTACCAGCGCACTCCTTGCAGTGACCAGCGGTCTTGACAGATGACTCGGAGTGCCAATCTGACATGTCGTCATCGTCGTCCTCCTCGTCTTTCTCGCTCTCGACAGGCTCAGGAGCCTCCTTGAGTGACTTCTCGTCCTCCTCGTCCTCGTCCTTGTCAGCTAGCTTGTAAGCTGCGGTGCGGTAGTGAGAGAAGATGGTGTTGGCGACGGGGGCATGTGGAACGCCGAACTCCTCAGCGGCCTCGCGGATCGTTGAGATGAACTCCTGCTGGACGAGCGAGTAACGCTCATCGAATTCGGGACCGCTAGAGGCTGCCTTGAGCCAGGATCCGAGGGTGTTCTCAACTCGGGCAGACGCAGTGACAAGCGCCTTGCGCTGTGCTCGACGCTCCTCCTGCTGATCTGAGGCTAGTGACTCGAAGAGTCCGTATCCGTTGTAGTCAAAGTCACTCATCACATGAACAGCGACTCGTCGGGGAGGTTGTCGCTCTTCTCCTGCTCTACTTGCTTCTCTGCTGCGACACGGGCTGTGCGCTGGCGCTCTAGTAGCTCTTGGCGACGAGCAATCTCCGCTTTGGCGAGGAACTGCTTGCGATAGTCTTCGACAGCCTCACCAACAAGACCAGCGGTCTTGCTCTCGATGAAGGTCTGTGCTAGCTGTGCAGTGACGCCCTGGTCGGCAAGTGCCGCCGTGTCAACGTCCACCACGAACTGTCCCGGACCCTCTAGGAGTAGACGGTCGAAGTCTGTGGAGTCTGCTTCGCGGATCATGTCATCGATTGTCTCGTCCAGCCAGCTACCACCACGACCCACGCGCTCGTTGTAAGCGCCCTGGCCGAGAGAAGCCTGCTCGACAGCCGAAGCCTTGAACGGCTCGACCGGGATGAAGGATTCGTAGTCCGCCTGCTCCAAGTGGGCAAGCGCCTCGCGGATTTCGTTCTGCTCATGCTCTGCTGCGAGAGCGATGCCGTCAAGCCGCCTTGCGTCGGCTGCCGGTAGCTCATCGGTGCCCACGATAGCGGCGACCTTGGCGACAACGCCGTCTAGATCATGGAGCCTAGCAGATAGCGAGGTCTTGTCGCGACCGTAGTCGGCGTCGAGAGTCTTGGTGAGGTAGTCGAGAGCGCTTTCCGGCTCGCCGGTGCCTGCGGTCTTGGTGTACTTGCCCTCAAGACGTGTATCGTACTTGGCGATACGACCGTTCTCCCAACGCACCGTAATCTCGTCATCCCAAAGGCCCTTGACGTTGCCAAGGATTTCGCCTTTCAGCCCATTCGGGGTTTCGATGAAGCGGGCACTCTTGACCTCGGTTGCGTTGTCGTCCTCCTTGTCCTTCTTGACAAGGTTGTTGAGGTAGTCAACAGCCGTCTGCTCGACTGCGCTGTGTTCTGTTCCGTGCGTGATCAGGGTGTTGCCGTGAAAGGCAAAGATCGTGTCACCCTCATATACGTAGGTGGCGGAAAGTCTCATCAGTTGTTATCGGCCCGATCCAACTCTAAAGTACGTGTCTTACCATCTTGCCTTGTTCCGGTTGCGGCGGTTCCTGCCGCCTCCCAGCACTCCTCGGGCCGGATTGCCTCCGCCGCCGATCTTCTCATCACGGCGGGAGTAATACTCGGAGATGTTCGGAGGACCGGCTCCGCCCACTGCTGGGTTGCTGCCGAGGCCGATCTGGTAGCCGCCCGGAGAGCCGCCCAATAGGGCCGAGTGGGTCAATCGGTCACGGGTGCGGTTCGCTATCTGATTGCCTATCAATGTGGACACACACTCGGCTATACAGTCCGCCATATCCTTCGTCTGGACCGGACCCATTTCCTGCTTGTCGATGCGAGGCCAGCGCCCTGCGCCTGCCTGCTTCTGCAAGAACTTCAACTCAAGAGCAGCGAACTTGGCATCCTCGGTGTCTTTCGGCGCGTGGACGTAGCCAGAGTACATCGAGGTCTTGGTGACCTCCCAACGCTTCCAGTTTAGCTCCGCTGTCTCTTTGGACTGGAAGATGCGCGTGCCGTAGTTTTTCTGGCGGAGTTTTTCATCGAGTTCCTGCATCGCCTGTAGCGACTCATGCTGGCCGAAGGTAATCTCGAACGGGCGGAAGAGTTCCGCGAAGCCTACGAGTTCAGGGAGCACGATGTGCCAGTCGATGACTTTGCCCGCGAAGTGCTGCGGCTGCCAGCGCTGGATGACATCGAAGACAACGTGTTCCTCCTCGACCATTGTGGCCCCGTTGACGATGTTCTCCGGATGCGCGATGGCGAAGCCGAATCCAGCGGTGGTGGATGACGGATCGATGTGGAACTTGTGCCTGCCGTACTCACCCACGCGGCCCATGTCATTCGTTGCCAACTCCGCGTACACAGGTTCGAGCGGTCCCTGCTCATGCGTGCGTGGGTTCATCTTCGATACCCATTCGATAGGGAGGCCCGCGAACATTTTGTCCACGACGCCACCTGGGATGTACGCTTCGGTGACCTCTGCGAATTTGCCACGACGCTCGACTTTGTATGTCTCCGGGTTCTGTTTCTCCTTGGAACGTGCGGCCTTGATCGCGGTGATGTCTTTGTCGTTCCAGTACGGAGTGCCGTCCTCGTTCTTCTCGTCCTCGTCCCACTCCGGGCAAGCCATGAGGGTCCATTTGAGGCGCTTGGCGTGCTTCGACTTCTGGTAACCCTCGAAGAGCGACCATGACGCGAACTGCAAGGTGAAGATACGCGGGTCGCCATTGAGTTCATGAATATCGATGTCACCCTCCTCACCCACGACTACAACGTCATCTAGCGGACGGTCAGGATCGAACTTCACCTTTGCCGCTTCGAAGCGGTCGAAGAACATACCCACCTTGGAGTACGGGCTTGAGTTGCAGAACATCATGCCGTCTACGCCGAACTGGTCGAGGGACGGGTCGGCGGCGTTGTAGACCTGATCAGCGGCAGCCTTCGACTCACCGGGGATCATGTGCGCCATCTCGTCTATGCAGATAGCCATGGTAGCTGATCCACGCAGCGTACCGGCGTTCGCGGCAAGAGCCTTGCCTCGAAGTCGAGCGATGTCCTTCTGGATGCGGTTCCCCTTGGCCTTCTCCGTGTGAATGCGACGGAGGTCAGTCTCGGTGGCGATGCGAAGCTCAGTCTCTAGGGACTTGATGATGTACGGGTCGAAGGACTTGCACGTCGTCACGGTTGACGAAAAGTCGGCGTACTGGAACTCCTTCGCCTGTTCCTCGGAACCGGCGACACAGGAGAAGTAGATTTCCTTCTCCGGGTCGATGCCGTAGTACGCGCCAGGATCCTGCAACTGCAAGCAGTTCCACATGACGTACGCCATCTGGATGCCGGTGCAGAATCCCTTGGAGCTACGGCGACCCCCGACGAGGATAGCCTCGCGGAAGTGCGGGTAGTCGTTCTCGCGGAGCCATTCGACACGCTCGCGCACATTGGGCGAAATCTCAATCTCGGTACCGTTACGCCCGCCCTTGAGCCAGTAGTCGAGTACGTCCTCCTCCTCGCCTGTTAGCTCCTCAAGGTTGAGCAGCTTGAGAAGAACGGCCTGCCGAGGATAGAGGGTCTTGCCGCAGTAGTCTGACGATTCAGCGAACTCAATGATGCTGATGTGCTTAGGCGCTAGGGAATTTTCCACCTGGTCAAGCAGCTTCATACAGATACTCCAATGCCTTCTCGACAATCTCGGGGTTCTCTTTCAACATCCCAAGTCCTGTGTTGCAGGTTCCGCATAGCAGTCCGCGCACGACCTCGGTATCGTGAACGTGATCCACTACCAAGAACGGTTCTGGCGGGACAGGACAGTGCCCACAGATGGCGCAACACCCACCTTGTTTCGCGTAAAGGGCGTTGTATTCCTCCTCGGTCACACCGTAGTTGTAGAGCAGTTTGATCCATCGTTCACACACCTTGCAGTAATAACCAACGCCGTCAGGCTTGGAAGCATCACGATAGAACTCGTTCAGGGGCTTCGGAACCTCGCAACGACCGCATCGCTTTTCTGCTAGGAAAATCTTGGGACGTTCCTTTAGTTCCTCTCGTCGTTCTTTCTGACATACGCTACAGCTACGCTTGCCGTTCTCGCGGACATGGGCTGTCTCGGAAAGCAGATGTCCCTTGGCGCAATACTCTTGTCTGATACGATCACGGGGCATCCGTCCATTACGACGGAGGAGAAGCTACTTTTCTAGCTGCTGATCAAGTAGCAGGTTTTCTACTTGGTCGAGGAGCTTCATTCTTCTTCCGTTTGTGTTTCGGCTTCTCCCCAAGATAGGCTTCGTCGTTGCGTGTTGCGTGGGTTACCTCGTAACCCTTCTTCTCATGGTCAAAGCCGTACTTGTGGATGATGTGGTCCTCTAGTGGACCCTGGATCACGATCACCGGAGGCTTGCCTTCGAGCAAAGGTAGCACATCGACGGTGGCGTAAATCTTGAGCTTCGTGGCAAGTTCATACTTCAACTCGTCCTCGAACCTGTTCACGTCTTCCATCGCAGCTTCGACGTTCGCGTAACTCTCAGCGCGACGGATGAATCGCTCTTGCCACTTCTTGATGATCGGGAGCATGATGTCGAACGATTTGCTGATTTCGTCGTCCGTCATGTCCTGGGTAAGCAGATCGGCGTACTCCTGCTTCGACTTGACCAGATCGTCGGTCGGAAGATCGGGTGAGGTAGGTGTAGTCATATCTACTGATTATAGCAGAGGAGCGCCCAATATGGACGCTCCCCTTGAATGCGGCGGTGAATCAGGCGCGGTTCTGCGGAGTTACCACAGGTCGTTCTTCGGATCCACCAGTCGGGTAGCTGTACGTGATGGTGGCGATGACCAGTTCCTTCGGAAGAACAGCAACTTTTTCGTTGTATTCTTTCTGAGTGATTTCCGCTTTTTCGAGTTCTTTCGCGTATGTGACGAGTTTTTCCTCTTCTTCCGTTTCCGGCTGAACAGCTTTACCCGTTACGGCAGCGGTGCCTTCTTTCTCTTTCGAAGCACCAGATTCGTCGTTGGTGTAAGCAACCGTGAAGATGTCGATGCGTTCTTTGCCTTCGACTACGGTTGTGTATTCCGTTGACGCTTTGCCCGTGCTTGCGGCGACTAGCCCCGTGCTGCGCTGCTCAACGTCACCTGGCGAAACGACGACTTTGGTTTTTTTGGCAGCAAGTGCGCTAGATGTGACGACAAGCCCACTCTGAACCGCCCAATCTGAGGTTGTCCAGGTTAGCGGCTCAACGACGATGATCGCGCCGATTGCCAAGTGGGAGCGAAGCTCTTTGACTGGCGGGTAAGCGCGAGGGTAGGTTCCGGTGGTTTCCGGGTTGAGGTCAACGTACGTGGTGACGTTCTCGGTGACCTTCTGTCCTGCGATTCTGACGTTCTGTGAGCGAGAAATCGCTCGAACGCCTACGTATGGTCCTGGCATGTTGGTAGTTCCTTTGTGATTCGATGGTTGATGGGCCTACTAGCTTGGGTTTCGGGCTGTCTACCGACGCCCTACTAACTACGTTCGGTCCACTTATTCACGTACGGGAGAAGGCCATTTTACCGCTTGACCTTGATGATGTAGCAAAGGCCGTACCACGGCGGTTCGATGTTGTACGTTTCGAGCGCGTTGTT
>Ga0187874_10003603_pt1 | contig 10735 bp, 9 predicted proteins | sample June2016WEW_16_1_3_FD_132993 | JGI IMG/M metagenome (GOLD analysis project Ga0187874, IMG submission 132993) | Peatland microbial communities from SPRUCE experiment site at the Marcell Experimental Forest, Minnesota, USA - June2016WEW_16_150 | ecosystem: Environmental > Terrestrial > Soil >... | reverse complement strand
CGCTGTTGTGGATAAGAGCTGAAAGCATCTAAGCTCGAAGCCTCTCCCGAAAAGAGGCAGCCATTCCCGTTTAACCGGGACGAAGGCTCCCATAAAAGATGGGTTTGATGGAGCCGGGGTGTAAGCTGGAAGACTTCGGTCGATCAGCTCAGCCTGCGGCCACCAATCGCCTGAGATGTCGTGCCCTCTAGATGGTGTTTGAGCGATATTTGAGTGAGCACTTGTCGGCGTGATGTGCGCGATTCTTGTTTGGCCTATGCATGGCGAAACCTTGTTGTCTTTTTTCGCTCTATTACGGCTATTTTTTCCACAGGTTTTTTTGTCGAAGATTCAGTTAAGAAGCGGAGAAGGACAACGACAAGCATTTGCGTTGCTCTTTTAAGCTTGAGTTGCCCAAGGAACTGCCATTGTTCAAGACATAACAGTGTTAAGTAGAAGAAGAAGAGTGCTACCACCAAGCGTCTTCTTCTTTTGATCAAATGAATTTTCTCGATTCCTGTTTGCCAATTAGGTTTCCTTTAAAGGGTTGAAAGGCCCTCTAGGAGTACTGGTTATACACATACTTTTTTCGATAGGTTCAAATTTTGAGCAGCACAAGATCTCATTGGTATGCATGACCGACAAGCAGCGGGTTATTTTTCACTTAGATATGGATCACTTTTATACAGCGGTTGAGGAAAGGGAGCGACCTGAAATCCGAGGCAAACCCGTGGTTGTGGGAGCGGATCCAAAGGGCGGCAAGGGCAGAGGTGTCGTTAGCACAAGCAACTATGAGGCTAGAAAGGTTGGTGTCCGTTCGGGTATGCCGATTTCGCAGGCTTGGCGTCTATGTCCAGAGGCGGTTTACTTGCCGCCGAATTTTCCGTTATACATTAAGGTTTCAAGTGAAATCATGGCTATAGCATGGCAGTACGCGGGCAAGTTCGAGCAGTGGGGAATTGATGAAGCTTTTTTAGATGTGTCTGATCGCGTAAAGGATTTCGTTGAAGCAGAGAAGTTGGCTGCAAAGATCAAAGCTGAGATCAAGTTGAAAGAAAACCTGACTTGCTCCATCGGCGTAGGCCCCAACAAGATCGTAGCCAAAATCGCCAGCGACTTTCAGAAGCCCGATGGGTTAACAATCGTAAGGGAAGAAGATGCTGAAGGGTTTCTTGCCCCCTTGTCTGTTCGCAAGCTGCTGTGGGTCGGACGCAAAACCGAGGAGAAACTCAAAGGTTTGGGAGTAAACACGATTGGAGACTTGGCACGCCACGATGCTTCAGCTTTGGCGTCGATGTTTGGTGTGATGGGTTGGCAATTGCATTTGATGGCGAGGGGCATCGACCGAAGCGAGGTTGAGGAGCGAGTTGGTGTCAAAAGCGTAAGCCACGAAACCACGTTCGAGGTCGACAATGCTGACTCCACGGCTATTATCCAAGCTTTAGAAGGACTCTGCATAGGCGTCCAAAAAGAAGTTGAAGATCAACGCTTGCTTTTCAAAACTGTCACGTTAAAGATTCGTTACGAAAACTTCGAAACCCACACAAAAAGCCGCACCTTGCCCTTCTTGACTAATCGCCTCTATGACCTGCAAAAAACCGAAAAAGAATTGCTTTCTTATTACTTGCGCCGAGATCGTAAAGTGAGGCTCATCGGCGTCAGAGTATCCAGCTTGGTTTCGACGGAGAAGCAGAAGACTCTGCTATAACGCTAAGCCTGCTTTGCTGCCAAAGGCATGCCGAACTCTTCCTCGCTGACGATTTCGCTCAGGCTTTTTCTTGGTCGCGTCAAGTACAAAAGCTTGCCTGCCATGTCAAGATTTTCCTTCGTGTAACTTAACGCCAAAAGCAGAAGGACCTCAAAGTTGTTTGGAGCGTTGACGGTTTCCCGGACCTCCTTCTCATCGAAGCTTCCCACGCAACAGGTACCTAAGCCCTCACCCTGCGCAGCAAGAATCATATTTTCTGCGGCCAAGGCGACGTCGACAGCGTACCAGTCTGGCGAGGCTTCCTTGTCTTCTCGAGCACCGATGACGATTTGCGACCGGGTTAGGAACTTTTCAATAGACTCTTCTTTAGAAGAGAAACAAAAGAATTACTCTGTGTATGCACAATAGTAATCAGAAAGCTGTTTTTTTGGCAACCCCAAGACCCTGAAAAGCCAACCGATAATAACTAAAGCAACTGAAAAGCAAAAACACATCAGGTAGCGAACAAATTTGGTAAGCAAGTTTACAACCTTTTGCGCCTAAGGACTCTTTTTTTGCAACAGCAAGCTGAAAAACTAACAGAGAAAAGAAGGATTGTTATAGATACAATAATTCTATCTTAAGCAATTAGAGAAATAATTAGTCGACTAACAATAATCAAAAACCTAGATGACGTTCTTCAAATGCACTCAAGGTTTTAGTAAAATCGTCACCTTTAGTTCTTGCAATAGCGATGAATGACGCAAAACGAAGCAATTCAAGGTACTTATCAACAAAGACTGCGAGTTTTTTGATAGCTTCTAAAGCGAAATGGTAGGGTTCAAGCAAAAACATATCATGCAACCCATAAAAACCCCACATTGTATAGGGGGTCAAACTCGCTAGGAACATCTCCGCAAGTTCTCAGCCTTTCTCTAACTTCTATGTTTACTCTGATAAAATTGGCTTTCCAGTTTTCACCTCGGTTCTCAAACGCCGTGTTAGCTAAGCCCTCGCGATGTATTACTAATTCCCTAAATTCATAGATTAGGTTAATGAAACTCATGTAATTACTAATGTGGTCTCTAAGTGCTTGATTTTTACCCCTTATTTCTCGTAGAAATTCTCTACCACCGTGATTATTGATGCAAACCTTACGCAAGTCGTCAAAAGCAATACCTAACTGAGTGTTCGTCTTCAAAGCAAGATTATCAAATATACCCGTCATTAAAGAGACTAAATAGTTGAAATGATATAGCGTATTATCCATTGTGTCATTGTTTGTGCCTGACCAAAACTGAATTCCAATTTCGTCTAAAGCCATGAGGGAATATTCAAATCTCTGAGATAAGGCATCTATCATAGAGTCGCCAACGTTGTAATGAGAAAGCTTCAGTCTCATGGAAAGAAGATACCAATAACCCTTATTTAGGCTAAAATCGGCAGAGATGAGGTATTTTTCTTTTTTCTTAAAATAAATGTCAAAAAATACAGAAGCTTCTTCGCTTGACATAACGTTTAATTGTCCGCCAGGAAAATGCGACTCAAACCAAATTCTTTTTTTGAGCAAAACAGGGTCATTTGTAATGAAAATATGCGTTTCATGCCTATTCAAATCTATTAGAGTCGCTTGAACAAAAATCAATAATACTCTTTCGAATTCTTGGTCGGTCACTTCAGCCTTTCCAAATATTACTTTGGCAATTGATAAAATGCTTTCTTTACTATAGCCAAAATGTACTCTTCGAGCACAGTTAGCCCTTAAAATTGATATTCCTTTTATCCATGCATCAGCATCCAATTCAAATCCATATTCAGGGATTTTCTGCAATTCTTCTGAGATCGTAATAAGTGGGGTTCTAACAAACTCTAGGAGTTCAGAGTTATTGTGTCCCAAGATAGCAAGAGCAACCCTATTTCTCTGAGCAATTAATAAATCGAAACTGTTTGTGTCTAAGAGAACTTGAACTTTTCCGACATTTCTTAAGAGATTTCTACTGTCCATTTTGGTCGATTACCTATCTGGCCGCTCTCAATTTAGAGCTTGCGCTAGGATAAATCAGGCCAGTATTCAAGAAGATGTGTTAGTTTTTTTAACTATCCAACGAAACATCTAGAAACTTTAAAACTAGATAGAAATAATAAAGGCACAGAGATTAAAATTAGTCAAGAAACAATCAATAAGGAATTACCATGGCTAAAGGCGGGTTAGAACCAATACACCAGCTCTCAAACACCATCCCGCTGTAAATTTGCAAAAACACCATTTTCATGGGATTTTCTGATTTTGTTTTCTTGATGTTGCTCGAAGGTTAACATGTTAGCTGAAGCGGGGGCGAAATATTAATTAAGTTCACGGAAAGATTAGATGTTGCTACTTCCTAGTGAATGGCAATCTGCGTAACGGAGTTTTAGGGGAGCACAAAACTATGTCACAAAATAATAATGCTAGTCAATTAGTTCTTAAAGGAACCACTACCATAGGCGTCGTCTGCAAAGATGGCGTGATTTTAGCTTCAGACACACGAGTAACTATGGGTTTCTATGTCGCCCATAAATTCGGGAAGAAAGTTTACAAGATTGATGACCACATGGGCATGACGATCGCTGGCACGGTGGCAGATGCCCAAAAAGTTGTGGATATACTCACGGCGAACGCGCAGCTTTACAAAATAAACTTGAACAGGCCCATGCCAATCAGCTCAGCAGCAAGACTTGTTGCAAACCTGCTTTTTTCAGCACGTTATGTTCCATTGGCAACTCAAGTTCTTGTCGGCGGCGTAGACGACACTGGGCCACACGTCTACAATTTGGATCCGTACGGGAGCTTGACAGAGGAAAAATCAGTTTCAACCGGCTCCGGCTCCCCGATCGCTTATGGCATACTTGAAGACAAGTATCGTGAAGGCATGACCATCGCCGAGTTGCTCCCTACGATTGTTAAGGCTGTTAATGCAGCTATGAAACGGGACGTTGCAAGCGGCAACAACTACAATATTACTGTAATAGATAAGAACGGTTACCGCGAACTATCTGATGAGGAAAAATCCGGTCTTCTTAAAGCAGGAAGTTAAATTTTTGGCGAGATCTCAAGAAAAAGATCGAGACAAGATAGAAATTAGCCAGTACATTTTGCAGAAAGTTCCAAGGGAAGTGGAAGTAACCAGAATAGAATATGAAGGGCCAATGCTCGCCGTTTACACCAAGAAACCCGAAATTTTGGTTGAACAAAGCAGCATAGTAGCGGAAATCGTGGGTGTAATCCGAAAGCGGATAGTCATTCGGCCTGACCCTTCAGTTAGAATTCCCGAGGTTGAGGCGGAAAGAATCGCTCGAGAATTGATTCCTGCGGAAGCTGAAGTCACCGACATAAACTTTGACCCAAGCCTCGGAGAAATAATTATTGAAACAAAGAAGCCCGGCTTAGTAATTGGCAGAAACGGCGCTGTCTTGCAGGAAATCATCAAGAAAACCAAGTGGCGCCCCCATGTGCTACGAAGCCCGCCGATTAAATCCAAGATTGTCACTCACATGCGTCACTACTTGCACTCGGAAAGCAAGGAGCGGGAAAGAATCCTCCGCACAGTCGGCGAAAGAATCTTTAGGCCAAAATGCTACGACGTCGGCGACGTCCGCATGACAGTTCTTGGCGGTGCACAAGAAGTCGGACGCTCAGCCTTCCTGATTAAAACTCGGGAAAGTAGCGTGCTGTTGGATTGCGGCATTAACCCTGGTTCAAACAGGCCGTTTGAATCGTTCCCACGTTTTGACTGCCCAGAATTTCAGATTGACTCATTGGACGCCGTTGTAATTAGCCACGCGCACCTTGACCACTGCGGTTTAGCGCCTTTCTTATACAAGTACGGTTATGATGGACCAATTTACTGTTCTGCGCCAACCTCAAATTTGATGACGATGCTTCAGCTGGATTATTTGGACGTAGCTAGCAAGCAGGGTGTTACACCTTATTATGACCAAAAGGACGTTCGTGAATGCGTTCTGCATACAATTCCATTACGGTATGGCGTCGTCACAGACATTGCACCTGACATTCGTTTGACTCTTCATAATTCTGGCCACATTTTAGGTGGCTCCATGATTCACCTGCATATAGGTGAAGGTTTGCACAACATCGTTTACACAAGCGACTATAAATTCGCTAGAACGATGCTGCTTGAGGCTGCAGCAACAGAGTTTCCACGCATCGAAACTGTAATTACCGAAAGCACTTACGGCGGTGCAGATGACATTATGCCGTCAAGGGTTGAAGCTGAAGAAGCTATGACCCGCATAATAAACCAGACCTTGGAACGCAAAGGCAAAGTTCTCATTCCGGTGCCTGCTGTTGGAAGAGCACAGGAAATCATGCTTATCATCGACGGCTACATGAAAAGGGGCCTAATGAAGGAAGCGCCAGTCTTTATCGAAGGCATGATAAGCGAAGCCACAGCTATCCATACGGCGTACCCTGAATATTTAGGCAGGGAAGTGCGTCACAGTATCCTGCATGAGGGGATTAACCCGTTCCAAAGCGATTACTTCACCATTGTGGAGCATCCAAGCGTTAGGCAAAGCATCATCGAGGGAGAACCATGCATTGTGTTGGCGACTTCAGGTATGCTTGAAGGCGGACCCGTAATTGAATACTTCAAAAACTGGGCAAACAACGATAAAAACACAATAATTTTCGTCAGCTACCAAATTGAAGGCACCATGGGCAGGAGAGTCCAGAAAGGCGTCAGCGAAGTAACCATGATGGACAACGAAGGCAAAATGGCAGCGCTCAGTGTCAAGCTGCAAGTTGAATCAATAGAGGGATTTTCCGGGCACTCAGACAGGCGCCAACTCGTAAATTATCTAACGCATCTTGCGCCTAAGCCAGAACGCATATTTGTGTGCCACGGAGAAAAACAGAAAACCATGAATTTCGCTAACTACTTAGACAACAAAGTAGGCATCCCTACGGTTGCGCCGGCAATACTGGAAACGTTTAGGCTGCTGTAGGCGCAGCGGTAGGTAAAAGATTGGTTGGAGCAGGCGTTTTTTCGCGCCAAATTCTGATGTTTTTTGGACAGATAACCACGCGTTCTTCGCCTAATCGTGCGATGTCGCCGCCGATTGATTCGGCGAATTGAGTAAGCTCGTTTACGGCGTTTTTCACGTCATCGATGCTTCTGCTAGCAAGAGGGGTAACACGGAGAATGATGATGTTGCCGTTCTTAACCTCGTTCTTAACGCTTTCTACGTCGGCTACGGTTTTAAGAGGCATAGCTTTAAGGTAAGTTTTGCTAAGCTGCTCAGCGGTTTCAAGTTTCTTTTCCGGCGTAACTGAAACGGTTTCCTGTAATGGAGCGGATTCCACAGAGGTTGACTCAATGGGCGCAGCGGCTTCCTGTTGGGGTCCTTCGGGCTCAACTTCTTCTTTAGGTTTTTCTTGAGGAGGCGCAGCTGGTTGTTCTGGATTGGATTTCTGTTTCTGCTTGCGGAATAGGCTGAATTTCATTTTCCTCTCTCATCTGTTAGTATTAATGGTAGCTACAATTAAGCGTTTCTTAACTTGCTGCTGCAGTGTCCTGATGTATTGTGCTTGAATATTTTATTTATGTTTTTCTAATCCATATTTTGCATCCAAGAAGACGGAAAAAGCAGTAATCAATCGACGGTTTATTTTATGAGGATTAGAAGATTGTTTACTACTGCTAAAGCGAGAAAGCATATGAGACCTACGTAGGCTATTGTCAGGGCTTTTATTGAGTAAAAGAAGGCTTTGCCGTTTTTGTTAGGCATATGCTCCAGGATTTGTCTTGCAAAAACATATGAGACTGCCATGAATATCGTTGCAGCGATTTTGACAACCAAAAAGGCCCCTACGTTGCTGTCAACAATGATTGCCATGGCGGGGTTTAATTCTTTAGCGCCCGAATAAGCTACCCCAATGATGGTAGTTACGCAGTCCAATGTTCCCATAAGGAGGATGAGTAAACTGGGAATTACCTCTTTCTTTAACATGAAGAAGCCTTCTCCTTTTCCCTTCTACCTTACTTTCTCAGCCTGACTACTTAATAACTAGATTTCTTTTTCAGATATATTACTAATCAATTAATGTTTCAAGAGCTACCTGACTTTGCGTCAACCGGAGGAAATAGCGCAGGTAATAATATACGCTCAGCTGCTCAGAAAATTTTGAAGCCGCCAAGCTAGACTGGCATAGCAATGTAGCTGAAACAGCTAAAGGTTTAGAGAGAATTGAACTAGGAAAGACTCTTTTTTCAGCACATAACCCTTATATTTTAAGTGTTAAACGTTCTTGTGGAAGGTTTAGGCATGCATAAGAAACTCTTGATTCCTGGGCCAACGGAAGTTAGCCAGGAAATACTTAACGAGCAAGCGCGTCTTCTAATTGGACATCGAAGCGCTGAATTCGCGGAGCTTTACGGCGGAATAACCAACAAGATAGCAAAGTACTTCGAGCTCTCAACAGATGTCAAGCCGACGGTTACTACCTCCTCTGGAACACTTTGGTTCGACATAGTGGGCAGGAGCATAGTCAAGAAGAAAGCCTTAGCATGCGTAAACGGTGCTTTTGCGCAGCGAGCTGCCGAAACCCTGCGTGCCTGCGGTAGAGAGACTGATTTCTTGGAAGTTGACTGGGGCAAAGCTGTTAAGCCGGAGATGGTGGCCGCGAAGTTGGACAGCGGAGAATATGACACTTTGACGGTTTGTCACAATGAGTCTTCAACGGGCGTCCGGAACCCTATTGCTGAAATCGGGAAGCTGGTGCGAAGAAAATACCCAAGCGTCATTTACGCTGTCGACGCGGTTTCCTCGATGGCTGGGGACAAAACCTTGCCAAGTGAGGTTGGTTGCGACATCATTTTTGCGTCGGTCCAGAAATGCTTCGCTCTTCCTCCGGGATTAACGATCGCGTTAGTTAACGACAGGGCACTTGATAGGGCTAAAGAAGTGCAAAACAGGGGCACCTACACCGACCTAGTTGAAATCTTCGAGTTCGAGAAGAAGCATCAGACGCCATTTACGCCGTGCATACCTTTACTTTACTCATTGAATAAACGCCTGGATCTGCTTCTTCAAGAAACTTACGATAGAGTCTATTTGCGTCACTTGGATATGGCGATGTATACGCAGAAGTGGGCAAAGAAGCATTTTGAAATGTTCCCTGAACCAGGATACGAGTCGATAACGGTCAGCTGTGTAAGGAATACTCTTGGCAAAAACTTTAAGGAACTTAACCAGAAGTTGGGCGAGAGAGGGTACGTGATATCTAACGGTTACGGGAAACTAGCTGACAAAACCTTCCGAATAGGGCACATGGGCGAGTGGAACTTGCAGGGTATAATAGAAGTGACAAGCTTGATTGACTCAATCTGGGGATTAGAGTGAAGCTTAAAATCTTCATTACCCGTCGAGCGCTCCACCGCAGCAACGGGCTTCTTAAGGGCAAGGTCGAATGGTGACTTGCGCTTGAAAACATTACTCGCGAGCTGAAACGTTTGGTTGATATTAGATCCATCAAAGCTATACGTTACACCCAAAAAGCTGGGAATCTGGCGAATCTCATAACTCAACCTTTCGACAAAATCGATGCCGCCATGCAAGAAGAATACTATCGAAAATCACCCTTCAATTACTGTCGGCTTATTTTGCCGATGGAGGAAAACAAGTACCAAGCTGCAAGGCAGCGAATTGGGCAGTGGCTAAAAGAAGGTGTACTCGCCAAAGATGATGAGCCAACAATTTTCGTTTCACGTCAGGAATTCATTTTGGATGGAAAAAAACTTGAGCGTACGGGTTTCATCGCTGCCATTCGGCTTTACGACTACGCTGAGAATATGGTGTTCCCACACGAGGGGACGTACAAGGCGCCAAAAGCTGACCGATTAAAAATGCTGCGCGTTGTTCAGAAAAACCTCGAGTCAGTCTTCGTGATTTATTCAGACCCGCAGAAGAAAACTGTGGCCTTCCTTGACGAGGCAGCGAAGTATAAACCGATTATTCAAGTTACTGACGCATTGCAGGTTAAACACACCGTTTGGCGAGTTACTGACCCCGAAAAAATTCGGTACCTTCAAGATGAACTAAGCGGCAAAACCGTCGTCATAACAGACGGGCATCACAGATACGAGAGCGCTTTGGCTTACCGGGATGAAATGCGGGGCAAAGGCAGGTGGACTCTGGACGCAGCTTATAATTTTCACATGTGCTATATGGTCCCTATTCAAGAGGAAGGACTTATTGTTCTGCCAACGCATCGCCTTCTTAAAAAATTCCCGTTAACCGATCAGGCTTTATTGGATTTCGAAAACCTCTTTAATGTTTCACAGGTTAGCCCGACTGTTGAAGCCTTGGAGAGTTTTCTGAGAATTCACGTCAATGAGCATGCTTTCTGCGTTTACGCGGGGTCGAAAGCTTACGGTTTGACGCTTAAACATGACAAGAGCGTGTATGATTTTGTCGCCGCCCATGTGTGCAAGGAAACAAAAATCTTTGACGTTGTCATCCTTCGCGACATCGTCTTTAAACTCATCTTGAAAACAGGCAAGCTGAAAATGGATGAAAACATACTATACGTGCGGTGGACACAGGAAGCCGTCGATAAAGTAGATCGCGGAGAAGCAAGCATCGCATTTCTCGTAAACCCCATTAGCGCACAAACCGTTGCTGAGATAGCTCAGCAACACGAGCTTTTGCCTGAAAAAAGCACGGATTTCTATCCTAAGATAGTTTCGGGACTTATGATGGTGGATGTTTCACCGACAGAGAAACTTTAGGCACTTTAAAGTTGCTCTTCTTTACAGAAACTGTTATAAGCGCTAACTTAGAAAACACAAAGCTAAACCTGGAAAGGGAAAAGAAACCATGACTGAAGAATTAGAAAATAAATTAACAGAGGTACCGTCATCATTGTCGGCAATGCCGCAAATTAACTCGATAAAAAAATATGCTGCTGAATTGATTGGAACCATGGTGCTAGTTCTGATCGGATGCGGCACCGCGGTTATGGGACATTTGCTGGGAATACAATATGGTTACGTTGGAATAGCTTTGGCT